>Ga0247813_10000637_pt1 | contig 30877 bp, 28 predicted proteins | sample UWRJL169409C1_FD_180719 | JGI IMG/M metagenome (GOLD analysis project Ga0247813, IMG submission 180719) | Plant litter microbial communities from Arlington Agricultural Research Station in Wisconsin, United States - UWRJ-L169-409C-1 | ecosystem: Environmental > Terrestrial > Plant litter >...
TTCGTATGCCGAGAGCGGCGCGACCTTCCAGACCTATGCGCCTGCGATCGATACGGCTTTGACCGAGCGTATGGAAGCCAAGAACGTGACCGTGACGGTTCGCCCCGAAACCGATGGTTCGTCCGGATTCCTCAGCTACGTCGGCACGTTGCTGCCGATGCTGCTCATCCTTGGTGTCTGGCTGTTCTTCATGCGCCAGATGCAGGGCGGCTCGCGCGGTGCGATGGGTTTTGGCAAGTCCAAGGCCAAGCTTTTGACCGAAGCCCACGGCCGTGTGACGTTTGACGACGTCGCAGGCGTGGACGAGGCCAAGCAGGATCTCGAGGAAATCGTTGAGTTTCTGCGCGATCCGCAGAAATTCCAGCGCCTCGGTGGGCGTATTCCGCGCGGCGTGCTGCTCGTCGGCCCTCCCGGTACCGGTAAGACGCTGCTTGCCCGCTCCGTGGCCGGCGAAGCCAATGTGCCGTTCTTCACGATTTCCGGTTCGGACTTCGTTGAAATGTTCGTCGGTGTCGGCGCATCGCGTGTGCGTGACATGTTCGAACAGGCCAAGAAGAATGCGCCCTGCATCATCTTCATCGACGAAATCGACGCTGTCGGCCGCCATCGTGGTGCCGGTCTTGGCGGGGGTAACGATGAGCGCGAACAGACGCTTAACCAGTTGCTGGTGGAGATGGACGGGTTTGAGGCCAATGAAGGCATTATCCTGATCGCTGCGACCAACCGTCCTGACGTTCTTGACCCGGCACTGCTGCGTCCAGGCCGTTTCGACCGTCAGGTCGTCGTTCCGAACCCGGATATCAACGGCCGTGAGCGCATCCTCAAGGTGCACGTCCGCAACGTTCCGTTGGCCCCGAATGTCGATCTCAAGGTTCTGGCCCGTGGTACGCCCGGTTTCTCCGGTGCCGATCTGATGAACCTCGTCAACGAAAGCGCCCTGATGGCCGCACGCCGCAACAAACGCGTCGTCACCATGCAGGAATTCGAAGACGCCAAGGACAAGATCATGATGGGCGCGGAACGCCGTTCGTCCGCCATGACCGAAGCCGAAAAGAAGCTGACGGCCTATCACGAAGCCGGCCATGCCATCATGGCGTTGAAGGTTCCGGTCGCCGATCCGCTGCACAAGGCGACGATCATTCCGCGCGGCCGTGCACTTGGCATGGTCATGCAGCTTCCCGAAGGCGACCGCTATTCGATGAGCTACAAGTGGATGGTGTCGCGTCTCGCCATCATGATGGGTGGCCGTGTTGCCGAGGAAATCACCTTCGGCAAGGAAAACATCACCTCCGGCGCGTCTTCCGATATCGAGCAGGCAACCAAGCTTGCCCGGGCAATGGTGACGCAGTGGGGCTTTTCCGACGTGCTCGGACAGGTTTCCTATGGCGAAAACCAGCAGGAGGTTTTCCTCGGGCATTCGGTTTCACAGACGAAAAACGTGTCTGAAGCGACGGCTCAGAAGATCGATAACGAAGTTCGCCGCCTGATCGATGAGGCTTATCTGGAAGCCAGGCGGATCATCACCGAGATGCACAGCGAGTTCGTTGCGATTGCCGAAGGCTTGCTCGAATACGAGACGCTGACCGGTGATGAGATCAAGGCTTTGATCCGCGGCGAAAAGCCTGCCCGTGACCTTGGCGACGATTCGACCCCGCATCGCGGTTCGGCCGTCCCGTCGGCTGGAACCAAGAAAGACGGTTCCGTCGGCAAGGGCGATGAAGCCGAAGGCGGATTTGAGCCGCAGCCGCAATAGGCGCCTGCCGTTGGAAAATGGTCTTAAAGCCGCTGTGCCTTTGGGTGCGGCGGCTTTTTTGTGTGCAGGGCCGGGTGAAGACGGTTCCGGCCATTCCTGATTGGTAACGCGCTGTAATGATTTCTGATGATACAACAGGATGCTGTTGCAGATATTTTATGGCAAGACGTAGCGATGATCGCCCGAAAGTATGCATCTGCTTTTGAGCAAATGGCAGGCATAAAGGACGCTGGGAATACTGTGGGGAGCCGCCAGAATATGACGGGACCGGCTATGTGTTCTTGCTCTGGCAATGTGCGGCCCTGCTGCGATCGCTGAGAATGACGGGGAGGTGTTGCCGGACGTGATGTCCTGGCGACCCTGCGGGCGACGGTGCTGCGGCACCTTTGAGATGATGGAGTTTTTATGAAGCGCAAATATTTCGGCACTGATGGCATTCGCGGGCAGTCAAACCTGTTTCCGATGACACCGGATCTTGCCATGCGCGTCGGCATTGCCGTCGGCACGATCTTCCGCAACGGCGCACACCGTCACCGGGTGGTGATCGGCAAGGACACGCGGCTATCCGGTTACATGCTCGAGAACGCGATGGTGGCGGGCTTTACCGCAGCAGGGCTGGACGTCTTCCTTCTTGGCCCGATCCCGACCCCCGGCGTTGCCATGCTCACCCGGTCGCTTCGCGCCGATGTCGGCGTGATGATCTCGGCCTCACACAATCCCTTCGAGGATAATGGCATCAAGCTGTTTGGTCCGGACGGATACAAGCTGTCCGACGACCTCGAAGGCCAGATCGAGGACCTGCTCGACAAGGATATGACGGCGCAACTCGCCAAGTCGCAGGAAATCGGCCGCGCCAAGCGCGTCGAAGGCGACATCTACCGCTATATCGAACATGCCAAGCGCACATTGCCGCGTGATGTGACATTGCAGGGCCTGAGGATCGCCATCGACTGCGCCAACGGTGCTGCCTACAAAGTCGCGCCGCTGGCCCTGTGGGAGCTCGGGGCGGATGTCGTGACGATCGGAAACGAGCCGAACGGTACCAACATCAATCTCGACTGTGGATCGACCCATCCTGCTGCGCTGTCGAAGAAAGTACACGAGGTGCGCGCGGATATCGGTATCGCGCTTGATGGCGACGCCGATCGCGTTTTGATCGTTGATGAGAATGGCACGGTCATCGATGGCGACCAGTTGATGGCGGTGATTGCCGATAGCTGGGCAACGGACGGTATGCTGAAGGGTGGCGGTATCGTTGCGACCGTGATGTCCAATTTGGGTCTGGAGCGCTACCTGAATGGACGCGGCCTCGACCTGCATCGCACCAAGGTCGGAGACCGTTACGTCGTCGAGCACATGCGTCAGCACGGCTTCAATGTCGGCGGCGAACAATCCGGTCATCTGGTTCTGTCCGATTTCGGCACGACCGGCGATGGCCTTGTGGCTGCGCTTCAGATCCTTGCCTGCGTCAAACGGCAGGGAAAACCGGTCAGCGAGGTTTGCCATCGTTTCGAACCGGTACCGCAAGTGCTGAAGAACGTCCGGGTTTCGGCGGGCATGCCGCTCGAAAATGTCAGCGTCCGTCAGGCGATTGCCGATGCTGAAGCTGAATTGGCCAAGAACGGCCGGTTGCTGATCCGTCCATCCGGCACCGAGCCGCTGATCCGCGTGATGGCGGAAGGTGACGACCGGGCACAGGTGGAGCGGATCGTCGATGAGTTGATTGGTGTGATCGGCAGCGCCCGTAACGTCGCCTGATATTTTCCTTTTTAGACAGACTTAAAGAGACCGGGTTTTGCCCGGTTTTTTTGTTTGTTGTTTCATTAAACGTCATACGTTGCTTGCGGAAGAAGCAAATACTTAACAGTTACGGTAAATTTTTGTAGTTAATCGGACCTTAACCTTTCCTATTCATGATCAACCTCAACAACCATGTATTGGGGGCCGGGTTACCGGCAGACCATCAACAAGACGTATTGGAGTGAGGCCATGAAGACTATATTGATTGGCGTTGTTGCGGCTATGCTGAGCAGCGCTGCGACCTTCGCTGCGGACCTTTATGAGCCGCCCATCGAGCAGCCGATTGCCGAGCCTGTCCAGATCACCGAAGCCAGCGGCTGGTATCTGCGTGGCGACGTCGGCTATGCCTTTACCAATTTGCGCGGTGCCCATTTCTACCAGGGGCCAGGCCGTGACGTTCGCGATTTCGATAGTGCAGATCTCGATGACAGCTGGACCGCCGGCGTCGGTGTTGGTTACCAGATCAATAATTACCTGCGCACCGACGTAACGCTGGATTATCTCGGCAATGCCGATTTCAAGGGTTCAACGACAGGTGGCTGCGGTGTCGCCCTTGACTGCACCTCGCGCGACATTTCGAAAATGGCAGCCTGGAGCCTGATGGCCAATGCCTATGTCGATATCGGCACCTACGGGTCCTTTACCCCTTATGTGGGCGCGGGCATCGGCGGTACACAGGTTCGTTGGGACAAGCTGCGCAACACGAGCTGCGAAACGGCCGATCCGAGCAACTGCGATCCGTCCTTTGAGCATGAAGGCAGCCGCAAATGGCGCTTCACCTACGGCCTGATGGCCGGTACCGCAATCGACCTGACTTGCAACCTCAAGGCTGACGTTGGCTATCGCTTCCGCCATATCCTGGATGGCGACATGTTCGGCTACAACGCAAACAGCGGTCCTGGCTCGGACAAAGGCATCTACGTCCACGAAGCGCGCGCCGGTCTGCGCTATTCCTTTGGCGGTTGCCAGGAAGCCTACATCCCGCCGGCTGAGCCGATCGTCTACAAGTAAGCGCATCATGGTTTGACTTCAAAGGCCGTCCGGTTCTCCGGACGGCCTTTTGATTTGCGCGCGGAAAATTGGTTAAGAGACATGCTTAACCTGGGGTTAACCGGGCAGTGCGATGATTAACGCCTACAGACGCGAGCGAGGGGGCTTCCCAGGCGCCGCGCATGGTTTTCCAAGGGCGGTACAATGAACTGGCGGCACACACTCCTCAACGCTTCTGCGCTCACGCTGCTGCTTGCAGCCGGCCCTGCAACGGCGGCGGATGATCTCCTTGATGCACCAGAGGTCAGCATTTCGGCGGCGGAATCCGGCACGCAGGGTTTTTATCTGCGCGGCGATGTGAGCTATTCCGGCTGGACGCGGGAAGGCGATCCTTCGCTTCGACTGTTTGATGCCGGTACCGGCACGACGAGTTCCGCTCCCTTCGACAATGCCCGTTTCGACAAACCGTTCTCGGGCTCCCTGGGCGTTGGTTATCAATTCAACGACGTGTTGCGTGCCGACCTAACCGGCGACTATTTCGACGGGCGGTTTGACGGAGATGGCGAAGCCGCCATTGCTTGTGATGGCGAAGCGGCGGGGACCTCTTGCGCTGGGCGTGCCGGAGCCGGTTTCAAGGCGATCGGCGTCATGGCAAACGGTTATGTCGATATCGCTACCGTGGCCGGGATAACACCCTATCTCGGTGCTGGCATGGGTATCACACAGCTGCGCTGGAACGATGTTTCGCTGCGAACCACATGCGTAGCTGGTGCAGCCGCCTGCTCAGGCGCAGCACCTCTCGACCAGACTTTTGATGGCGATAGCAGCTGGCGCTTCACCTATGCCCTGATGGCCGGCGCTTCCTATAATATCAACGATAAGTTGAAGCTCGATGTCGGTTACCGGTATTCGCAGATCGCCGATGGCAACATGTTCGGCAGCAGCGATATATTAGGCCGCGACGATGGACTTGGCCGTCACGAGTTTCGCGCAGGTCTGCGTCTGTCGCTCTGGTAGGTGAGGGGCCAGCAGGCGCCGTACTCATCGGGCCTGCGACCTAATCAGTTCCACGAGTTGCATTTTTCCCGCGATTGCGGCTGAACCCTGAATGGAGAGATGCCCGGTATCGCGATAGATCGCTATACCGTCGATCGAGGTGTCGCATCCGCCGGAGTGGCAGAGAAAAGGATCAAACCGGATGATGCCGACATTCGCGGCGGCGCTGACTGCGTCGAGCATATCCAGAACGGGTTTTCTGGATTGTTCGTATGACGCCCGGTTGATTTGACAGCCATTCATTGCCCCGAGGATGGGAAGCCCCCGCTACAGCCTTTCCGTACATCTTCCAATATCAAGTCCGCTTTGCGGAGGCGGAGCGATGATGACGATTTTCTTTCCGGCAGAGCGCACCGCGTCGATTGTGGCCTTCAGGCCTTCAATTGCGGCCCTCTGTTGGGCGTCTTCAAGCAAGTAGGGTTGACCGGCATCCTTACGCACTAAAAGTTGGTGCTGCGTGGCGTCAAGATATTGAGAGAGAAGGCTGGACAATACGACGATTTTGATCGAGCTATTTTTTTGCAGGTATGCAAGGACTGAGTCGTTGAAAGCAACGCAGCTACGCGCCCAGTTAATGTCGTAGGCGCTGTTGTGATCCTCAGAAACCGGCGCGACGCCCAGCATGGGGCCGCATGTATTGCGGGTTGCCTGCACGACGCCGCCCGCGTTCATTGCCGGGCTCGCAATGCCGCCGAGCAGATGCATTGCGTAGGAATCACCCCAGACCATTATCTCAGGCTCGTCGGATGTGCGGCATTCCGCGATCGGCTCAAAATTTGCTGTGAACGCACATTTTTCACTGAGGCCATGGTTGGAGCGGCGAAGCTCCGCATAGTTTGTGGTTGGTGCAGTCGCTAAGGCAGCCCCTCTTGAGAGCAAGAGGATGGCGAGGGAGGCGGCAAGGCTTGCGGCAAAAATCTTCACCGGATTGGTAAGCGGCATAAAGCGCAACGGCTTTTCTATCGTGCGGTTGAGGATCACTGCTAATGCAATGGACAACAGCAGAACGCCTGCACGCCAGGCCAAAGGAGGGTGTTCGTTGCCCGCTTCGCCCAGCCACGCGTTGTTCAAGAACGCGAAAAGCGGCCAATGAACCAGATAGAGAGAGTAGGAAATATCTCCGAACTTTCCCATTGCGCCAACAAGGCGCGATGTTTGCAGCCCGGGGTGTCTTCTCAGGATGATCACAAGAGTTGCGACGCAAATCGCGAGCGCATTCAAACCGGGGTGACGCCCGTATTCAGGCACGAACGGAAGGGCCAGCAGAACGGCAAGGGCTGGCCAGAAAGCCGATTTCAGCCATTTCGGAGGGCAGCCGTTCCGCAAGAAGATGAGGGCTCCATAGGAGCCTATGCCAAGTTCCCAGGCCCGGGTTGGCAACAGATAGAAGGCGGCGGCCGCGTTTTTCTGCGCGAGCAGCCAGCAGAATGCCAGACTGGCGATGATGACCGCCATCGTTGCCATTTTCCAGAACCGGCGCGGCAACAGGTAGAGAGTGATCGGAAGCAGGAAATAGTATTGCTCTTCGATGGCGAGCGACCAGATGTGCAGCAGCGGCTTAAGCACCGAGGCGCCCTCGAAATATCCAGACTGCCTGAGCAGGCTGAAATTTGCGGTAAACGTCAGGGATCCGACGAGCTGCCGCTGGAAATCGCGCATCTCACTTGACGCCAGAAAGAATGGGGCGAGCAGTGCTGCGCCCAGGAACGTCGCATATGCCGCAGGCAAGAGCCGTTTGGCGCGCCGGACGTAGAATGTCCAAAGGTTGAACGTACCGCCTTCAATCGCGTCGCGGATCAGGCCGGTGATGAGAAAGCCGGAAATGACGAAGAACACATCGACGCCCAGAAAGCCGCCATGGGTGAAGCCGATATTGGCATGATAGAAGAGGACAACCAGAACCGCGAAGCCACGCAGGGCCTGAATGTCGGCACGAATTTTGTGATCGTGGCCAGTGGTGTCGTGAGGAGAAGAGGATAGCACTGTACTTAGACCCTGGCGGAAGATTCCGTACGCCTAATTTACAGACTACTTACTTTTGTCAATTTCAATCGCTAACGGCTGGGCAGAAGGGATTGCGCCGCTGTGGGTTTTCTCGCCAACTGACGCTCCCAGCGCCAAAAATCTTTTCAGAAACGACACATCATTCTTGACTTCCTGGCCCGTCCGCAATATTCACGGCGGCAGGCCACCTCTCCCTAACGAGAGGCTTTCTATCTGGAAGGATAGCTTTGATGACGACCCCTGCGACACCGGAATTGCGTCCGGTCAACACCCATTTTTCTTCTGGTCCCTGCTCCAAGCGTCCCGGTTGGTCGCTTGATGCGCTCTCTGATGCGGCCCTTGGGCGCTCGCACCGTGCCAAGGTAGGCAAGAGCAAGCTGAAGCAGGCGATCGATCTCACCCGTGAAATTCTGCAGGTACCGGCGGATTACCGCATTGGTATCGTGCCTGCCTCCGACACCGGCGCCGTCGAGATGGCGCTCTGGTCGTTGCTTGGGCCCCGTGGCGTCGACATGGTCGCCTGGGAAAGCTTCGGCTCCGGCTGGGTTTCCGATGTCGTCAAGGAACTGAAGCTTCCCGACACCCGCAAGTTCGTTGCCGATTACGGCAAGCTGGTCGATTTTGCCCAGGTCGATTTTGACCGCGATGTCGTCTTCACCTGGAACGGCACCACCTCGGGCGTTCGCGTTGCCAATGCCGACTTCATCCCGGCCAACCGCAAGGGCCTGACGATCTGCGATGCGACATCGGCTGCGTTTGCGCAGGACCTCGATTTCGCCAAGCTCGATGTCATCACCTTCTCCTGGCAGAAGGTTCTGGGCGGGGAGGGTGCGCATGGCATCCTCATCCTTAGCCCGCGCGCTGTCGAACGGCTGGAAAGCTATGAGCCTTCCTGGCCGCTGCCAAAAATCTTCCGCATGACCAAGGGCGGCAAGATCATCGAAGGCATTTTCCAGGGCGAAACGATCAACACGCCGTCGATGCTTTGTGTCGAGGACTATATCGACGCGCTCAACTGGGCAAAGTCGCTCGGTGGCCTCAAGGCCCTGATCGCCCGGGCCGACGCCAATGCGCAGGCCATCGATGATTTCGTTGCAAAGACGGACTGGATCGCCAATCTGGCGGTTGATCCTGCAACGCAGTCGAACACCTCGGTCTGCCTGAAGATCGTCGACAAGGACATTGCGGCGCTCGATGCTGCCGGTCAGGACGCCTTTGCCAAGGGCATGGTCGCGCTGCTGGAAAAGCAGGGCGTTGCCCATGACATCGGCGCTTACCGTGATGCGCCGTCCGGTTTCCGTATCTGGGCCGGTGCGACGATCGAAACCTCGGACCTCAAGGCGCTGATGCCCTGGTTCGACTGGGCGTTTGCGGCCCAGAAGGCGACGCTGTCCCAGGCCGCGGCCTAACCGGATTTAGACCGCGCCAACAGGGCGCGGTCCTCCTCACCAATCAGAATTTTTGACGAAACCAATGGAGGCCTCTCATGGCACCTCGCGTACTCGTATCCGATGAACTGTCGGAAACCGCCGTCCAGATTTTTCGCGATCGCGGCGTTGAAGTGGACTTTCAGCCGCAACTCGGCAAGGACAAGGAAAAGCTTGCCGCGATCATCGGCAATTATGATGGTCTGGCCATCCGCTCCGCCACCAAGGCGACGGAAAAGCTGATCGCGGCTGCGACCAACCTCAAGGTCATCGGCCGCGCCGGTATCGGTGTCGACAATGTCGATATCCCCGCTGCCTCGCGCCGCGGTATCATCGTCATGAACACGCCGTTCGGCAACTCGATCACCACGGCAGAACATGCCATCGCGCTGATGTTCGCCGTTGCCCGCCAGCTGCCGCAGGCTGATACATCGACCCAGGCCGGCAAGTGGGAAAAGTCGAAATTCATGGGTGTCGAAATTACCGGCAAGACGCTTGGCGTCATCGGTGCTGGCAATATCGGCGGCATCGTTTGCTCGCGCGCCATCGGCCTGAAGATGCATGTGCTGGCCTATGACCCCTTCCTGTCGAAGGAACGGGCCGAGGAAATGGGCGTCACCAAGGTCGAGCTGGACGAGCTGCTTGCCCAGGCTGATTTTATCACCCTGCATGTGCCGATGACCGACAAGACGCGCGGTATCCTCAATCGCGAAGCGCTGGCCAAGACCAAGCCCGGCGTGCGCATCATCAACTGCGCCCGTGGTGGTCTGGTCGATGAGCAGGCACTGGCCGATGCCATCAAGTCCGGTCATGTCGCCGGTGCCGGTTTCGACGTGTTCGAGGTCGAGCCTGCAACGGAAAGCCCGCTGTTCGGCCTGCCCAACGTCGTCTGCACGCCGCATCTCGGCGCATCCACCACGGAAGCGCAGGAGAATGTCGCGCTGCAGGTCGCCGAGCAGATGTCGGATTATCTCGTCAAGGGTGCCGTTTCCAACGCCATCAACATGCCGTCGATCACCGCTGAAGAAGCACCGATCCTGAAGCCGTTCATCCGGCTAGCCGATGTTCTCGGCGCCTTTGTTGGCCAGGTGACGGAAAGCGCGATCAAGGAAATCGAGATTCTGTTTGACGGATCGACTGCCGGAATGAACACCAAGGCGCTGACGAGTGCGGCCCTTGCCGGTCTCATCCGCAGCCAGGTTTCCGACGTCAACATGGTTTCCGCCCCGGTGATGATCAAGGAAAAGGGCATCATCCTGTCCGAGGTCAAGCGCGACAAGACGGGCGTGTTTGATGGCTATATCAAGCTGACGGTGACGACCGAGAACCAGACACGCTCGGTTGCCGGTACCGTGTTTTCGGATGGCAAGCCGCGCTTCATCCAGATCAAGGACATCAATCTCGACGCCGATGTCGGCAATCACATGGTCTACATCACCAACACCGACGTTCCCGGCATGATCGGCTTCATCGGCATGACGCTGGGTGATGCCGGCGTCAACATCGCCAACTTCCAGCTCGGCCGTCATAATGCCGGCGCCGACGCGATTGCGCTGCTTTATGTCGATGGTGCCGTGTCCGAAGATGTGCTCGACAAGCTGCGCGCCAACCCAGCCATCCGGGCAGCCAAGCCGTTGGTCTTCAACGTCGACTGATCCGCTTGAGCGTTGATGGCTTCGAAGAATTGATAGACAAACGCGCCGGATGACCTCCGGCGCGTTTGCCGTTGATGAAAGTGAATGGAATGAACGCGACAGACCGCAGCTCTCATTGGCGACCGGCCGCTTCAGCGGATATCGACCGCATCTACGACATCCAATGCGTCGTGCATGCCGACTACCCCGAGGCGCGGGAGGTTCTGCTCGAGCGGCTTGAGTTATGCCTCATGGGGTGTTTCGTTATCGAAAGGGGCGGCGTGGTTTCGGGATACGTTCTCAGCCACCCCTGGCGCCGGTTTTCGCCGCCGCCGATCGACACCAAGCTTGGGACGATCCCGGCGGAAGCAGATGTCTGGTACCTTCACGATCTGGCTCTGTTGCCGGAAACGCGTGGCTCCGGCGCGGGCGCGAAAGTAGCAAAGCTGCTTGCTGAACAAGCCCGAATGGCTGGCTATGAAACGTTGGCGCTGGTCTCGGTTAACGGATCGCAAGGTTTCTGGGAGCGGCAGGGTTTTTCCGTGCACCGGGATAAGACGCTTACCGACAAGCTTTCGAGCTATGGCAGCGAGGCCATCTACATGGAGCGCGATCTGGGTGGCGAGGCTCAGCGCTAGGATGTTTTCCCTGGGTCTGTCGCCAGGCGCGGGCGGCCGCGTTCCGCCACCCCGATCCCGCCCAGCACAAGCGCCATAGCGACGATATGGAATGTCTGTAGCGCCTCGCCGATCAGCGCGATCGACAACAGCGTACCGAAAATAGGGATGGTGTTGATGAACAGGCCGGCCCGGTTGGGACCGATCAACTCGACGCCACGCACGTAGAGGATCTGCGAGACGAGGGAGGGCAGGAGGCCGGCATAGGCGACAATGACCCAGCCTTGCGTATCGGGCCAGATCATCCGGCCGGTGGAGAATTCCCAGATAACCAGCGGAATACTGCTGACCAGCGCCCCGAAGGCAGAGATCGCGATCAGGCTTTTCCAGTGGATTGCCGGTTTCCAGCGTAGCGCCACCGTGTAGCCGGCATAGACCAGCACTGCTGCCATCATCAACGCGTCACCCTGGTTGAGATCGAGCGAGAGCAGGGTGGTCAGATCGCCATGCGACGCGGTCAGCGCCACGCCGAACAGTGTCAGCGTGAAGCCGGCGATCTGCGCCATGGAAAAAGCGGTGCGGAACAGCACGTAGTTCATCGCGAAGATCACCATCGGGATGCCGGCCTGTTCGATGACGGCATTGATGGCGCTGGTGAACTGCAGCGCCGAATAGAGAAAGGCGTTGAAGGCGGTGAAGCCGACGGTGCCGTAGCCAAGCAGAAGCAGCCAGTTCTTACGGATCGCCGGAAAATCGCGGCGCACCTGTGGGGCGGCAAAAATCAAAAGGACGATGCAGGCGATCACCCAGCGCATGCCGGTCAGCATCATCGGGCTGACATGGCCGACCGCCATCTTTCCGGCAACGGAATTCCCGCCCCAGATCAGGGTGGTGATGCACAGGATGATATAGGCTTGCAGATTGACGGGCACGGTATTCCTTAAGGCGAAGCATGACGTGCGTTGGCGGTAAAAGACAGATGCTGCCGTATCGGCGTTTGCCGGCGCAGCTTTGTCCGTGCATTGAATCAACCCGGACCGAAGAAGGCAAGCCCGCATTAGTGGCCGTTGACGGTGTTGCAGCAGGGATAGGGCGGGGCTCACGCCACTCTCGACGACGATGCAGAGAAGGAGCGAGCGTGCGGAACAGGCATGGATAATGGGCCGATCCGGGCGGTTCTATCAGTATCCTCGGCTAATTTCGTCTTGCGAAACAGCGCGCCAATGCAAAGTTCGGGGGTTAAATGCGGTCTTTACCATGCAAAAACCTCGAATCCCGGCCTAAGCAGGGTCGCTTTCCAAAAAACAAAACAGTATAGATGCGCGGGTTTGAAGACAGCGCATGACTGGCGCCAAGGAAACAGGAAATCTGAAATGACGAATGTCGTGGTGGTCGGATCGCAATGGGGTGACGAAGGCAAGGGCAAGATTGTCGATTGGCTCTCCGAGCGTGCCGACATCGTTGTGCGCTTTCAGGGCGGGCACAATGCCGGCCATACCCTTGTGATCGATGGCACCAGCTACAAGCTGTCGCTCTTGCCATCCGGCGTCGTGCGCCCGGGCAAGCTCGCGGTCATCGGCAATGGCGTGGTCATCGACCCGCATGCGCTGCTTGCCGAGATCGAGAAGCTCGACAAGCAGGGTGTCACCATTACGCCGGAAAACCTGCGCATCGCCGACAATGCCACACTGATCCTGTCGCTGCACCGCGAGCTGGACGGTATCCGCGAAGATGCTGCGTCCAACAGCGGCACCAAGATCGGCACGACCCGCCGCGGCATCGGCCCGGCCTACGAGGACAAGGTCGGCCGCCGTGCCATCCGCGTCATGGATCTCGCCGATCTCGACACGCTGCCGGCCAAGATCGATCGTCTGCTCACGCATCACAACGCGCTGCGCCGTGGTCTTGGCGAAGCCGAAGTGAGCCATGAGGCGATCATGACCGAGCTTTCCTCGATCGCCGCCCGCGTGCTGCCGTTCATGGAAACTGTCTGGCTTCTGCTTGACCGCCAGCGCCGCAAGGGCGCGCGTATCCTGTTCGAAGGCGCCCAGGGCACGCTGCTCGACATCGACCATGGCACCTATCCCTTCGTCACCTCGTCCAACACGGTGGCTGGCCAGGCCGCTGCAGGCTCCGGCATGGGCCCTGGGGCGCTCGGCTACATCCTCGGCATCACAAAGGCCTACACGACCCGCGTCGGCGAAGGTCCGTTCCCGACCGAATTGCATGACGAAATCGGCCAGTTCCTCGGGGAAAAGGGCCATGAGTTCGGCACCGTGACGGGCCGCAAGCGCCGTTGCGGATGGTTCGATGCGGCGCTTGTTCGCCAGTCGGTCGCCACCAACGGCATCACCGGCATCGCGCTGACCAAGCTCGATGTGCTTGATGGCCTCGACGAATTGAAGATCTGCGTCGGCTATACGCTGGACGGTGTCGAGATCGATCATCTGCCGGCAAGCCAGGCACAGCAGGCGCAGGCCAAGCCCGTCTACATCACGCTCGAAGGCTGGAAAGAATCGACCGTCGGTGCCCGCAGCTGGGCGCAGCTTCCGGCCCAGGCGATCAAATATGTGCGTCAGGTCGAAGAGCTGATCGGCGCGCCGGTGGCGTTGCTTTCCACCAGCCCTGAGCGCGACGACACCATACTTGTGACGGACCCGTTTGAGGACTAGTCTGACGTTGACGACTAGGGAAGAATTTGGCGTAAACACGCCGATGGTATGAGAAAGTTCTGATGGCGGATTTTGTTGCAGTTATTCGAAGGACCGTCGATGGTCTGTCGGACAATGTTCCCGAAATGCGGGCCAAGGTCTATGACAAGGCCCGCGGCGCCGTCCGCCGTCAGCTTGAAAGCATGAAGCCTCGTCCTTCGGACGAGATGATCGAACGCCAGATGGTCAAGCTTGAGGCGGCGATCAGCGAAGTCGAGGACGATCACGTCGAGGCCTTGCCGCCGCTCGAGGACGAACAGGTTGTTTCGCCGCCGGATGCCGTTGACGCCGGTGACGAAATACCTGCCGCTCCGGTATATGAAGACGAAGCCCCCCAGCCAGCGGAAACTGCCGCTGCCGTCCAGGCGGAGCATGAACCTGCCGTCGAAGACACGCAGCCGGCTGTGGTGGAGCCGGTCGAGCTGTATGAAGAGCCAGCCGCGGCCGTGCCCACAGAGGTCTTCGAACCGGCTGTCGTCGAAGAACACACCTATCATGAGCCTGTGCCGGCCGAGCAACCCGCCGTTGCTGAGCCCGTTGACGTCGCTCATCCTTTCGAAGACCACCCGCAGACAGCGCCGATCTATTCGGCCGAGCCGGTAGAACACCAGCCTGAACCTCATCCGGAATCCGAGATTTACCGGGAACCGGCACCACAGTACGAGCCAGAACCTGTGGATGCGGTTGTCTACGAACCGCCCGTCGTTTCCGATCCGGAGATTGCCGAAACTATTCATCCGGTGCCCGAAGCTGGTGAGGAGCCGGCCGACGAAAAACCGTTGCCGCCAGCACCTTCCGAGTGGGAATTGCCGGAGTGGAACGATCCGGTCCCAGCCTCCGCACACAGCCAGCAGGTATGGAACGAGCCTGCCAGCAGCGCGGCAGTTACCGACGAAATTCCCGATCTGACGGACTACGAGCCGGTCGAAACAGTCAGGCCGCTGCACGATACCGCCGAGGCCAAGGATAAGCCTACTGCAGTCCCGGCGCAGCCATGGGCCTGGGACGACAGCGATCCCTTCGCCGAGACGACAGCGATGGCTGCTGCGGAAACTTCCGAGCCGGCGATTTCCGATTGGTCCTGGCCAGTCGAGAAGACATCGGCTGCAGAACCGGCGCAGCAGAAGACCGTTAATGATGGCTGGAACGAAATAGACGAGCTTCTGGCCCATGGCAGTGTCGCAGCCGGTGCTGTCACCGCCTCGACGGCGCAGGCGGGCAGAAGCTCTGCCGCATCGCCGCTGGACGACGAGATGGACGTGCCGTCACGGCCGGTTTCCTATCGGGTCGAGCCGAAGCGCTCGCGGTTCAACGCAAAGGCCATCGGACTGAGCGCGGTTCTTCTGCTCATCCTGGGCGGCGGCGGTTATGCCTATTGGCAAAATCAAACTGCGGTGAACGCGTGGATTTCCGGTATGCTTTCGTCGGTGACCGCCAAGGCACCGGGTCAGACGACCCCGGAGGCATCAACGCCTGCGGAAGGCAGCAAGGACCAGACGGCGCCAGAAACGAATAATCAGACGCAGACCCCGGCGAATACCGACGTCGCTTCGGTCGAAGGCAGCAGCAAGTTCACGCAGCGCCTGCAGCAGGATGGAACCGAGATCGATCCCGGTCCGGCGGTGGTACCCGCAGGCGCAAATGCTGCCGAGGAAGGCAAGTCGGTGGCTGCGCAGACGGAGGCCGGCAAACCGGTCGATACCGCCCAGGCGACGGCTACCACGCCTGCAGGTCAGGCGGCGACGGATGCACAGCCCGCTCAGCCGGTCCCTGGACAGCAGACCGCCACCAACCCGGCGACGCAGCAGGTACCCGCGGGAGCGCAGAAGATGTTCCTCTATGAGGAACGGCTGGGCCAGTCCGCACCCACTGCGATCGAAGGAAACGTTGCTTGGTCCGTCAAGGAGGAGTCGCCCGGCGGCGATGCCAAGCCTGAGCCGGTCATTCAGGCGCAGATCAACGTTCCCGAACGTGGCCTGACGGCCCTCATGACGATCAAGCGCAATGCGGACTCCTCACTGCCGGCAAGCCATGTGATCGAGTTCGTCTTCTCGCTGCCCGAGAATTTCGAAGGCGGCAGCATCGACAGCGTCCAGCGCGTTTCGATGAAGCGTAACGAGCAGGATCGGGGTGATGCGCTGATCGCGGTTCCAGCCAAGATCACCGAAGATTTCCACATGATCGCGCTCAACGACTTCCCCGAAGCTGTGGCGACGAATACCGAACTACTGCGCGCGCGCGGCTGGATGGATATTCCTTTGACCTATCGCAACGGCCGCCGCGCGCTGTTGACGCTGGAGAAGGGCCCCGCTGGAACAGAGGCCTTCACTAAGGCGATGCAGGCCTGGAGCCTGGCTGCAAAGCCTGATCCGGCCGGTCAGTAATTCCCGTACAAGCACAAAAAGAAACCCGGCTGGAGCAATCCAGCCGGGTTTTTGTTGTTCAGAGACAGGTCTGCGTCAGGCGTCTTCGACGACGCGAAGCGCGTTCTGACGATCCTGGGCTGCCTTGCGGACGGCGTCCTGGACCTTTTCGAAGGCGCGGACCTCGATCTGGCGGACACGCTCGCGGCTGATATTGAACTCGGTCGACAGGTCCTCGAGCGTCACCGGATCTTCCGTCAGGCGGCGGGCCTCGAAGATGCGGCGTTCACGGTCGTTCAACACGTTCATTGCGCTCGACAGAAGGCTGCGGCGGTTTTCCAGTTCGTCCTGCTCGATGAGGATGTCTTCCTGGCTCTCATGGTCATCGACGAGCCAATCCTGCCACTGGCCGGATTCGCCTTCACCCGCCTTGATCGGCGCGTTCAGCGAGGCATCTCCGGAGAGGCGCTGGTTCATCGAAATCACTTCGGCTTCCGAAACCTTGAGCGTGGTTGCGATGTGCGCAACCTGATCGGGTTTCAGATCGCCCTCGTCGAGTGCCTGGATCTTGCCCTTGAGGCGGCGCAGGTTGAAGAACAGCCGCTTTTGATTGGCGGTCGTCCCCATCTTCACCAGCGACCACGAGCGCAGGATATATTCCTGGATCGAAGCCTTGATCCACCACATCGCGTATGTCGCCAAACGGAAACCACGTTCAGGATCGAACTTCTTGACAGCCTGCATGAGGCCGACATTGCCTTCGGATACGACTTCACCGATCGGCAGGCCATAGCCGCGATAACCCATTGCGATCTTCGCCACGAGGCGTAGATGGCTGGTTACGAGCTGATGGGCGGCCTTGCGGTCGTCATGCTCCTGATACCGCTTGGCGAGCATGTACTCTTCCTGCGGTTCAAGCATGGGAAATTTGCGGATTTCGTCGAGATAGCGGTTAAGGCCGCCTTCTCCTGCGGTAATGGACGGTAACGTACTGCGGGCCATGATGCACCCCCCTTTCGCGTTCCGGCCTCCTGTTGGCAGGCCGGGCATGTGGGTCTGTCCGACCCCACATCCTCATAGATAAGTGCGGCGAAAGCATGATTCAAGAACTCCGGTTTCACAGAGATGTGAAGCCAGAGAAGCGCATGCTCCAGTTGGGTTACAGCCTGTAAATTGGGTTCGCCCTGGAAATATCAAGGAGGCACCATTCACATTTCGCAAAAAATGCCGGCGTGCGTCGGACGCATTGGCGAAGCTTGAGACAGGCGTTCGTGCAGGCCTCAAAGCCGCATTTTCCGGACCGTAACAGGCCGAATAAATCAACTCAATTTAAGATTGCATCCAACTTTATTTGTGCTGAAATAGGTTTACTGATCCGATTCTCCAAGTCGGCGCTTCTGGCACAGTGAGAGGACGAATATTGTTGAAAATCACGGTCGCGATTCTTGCCTCAATCGCAGGTGCCTTCATTACCGCCGCTTCGGCGCAAGATCCGGCCAGCAGGACGATTGGTGCCTATGATGACCAGCCGTTTATTTGTGGTGCGCTGTTTAGCGTATTGGTCGAAGCACATTCCGGCGATCGGGATAGAGAGGTTTATAATCATTATAAATCGAAGTTTGACCGGTCGTTGGACAAAGCGAAATCCAATATCAAGAGCGCTGGCGGCGGTGACGACGACGCAGCGTTGAAAATGCAGGAAAATATTGAATTTCTCGCGAAGTTTTTGGATCAGAAGAAGCCTGAAACCGGAGATCTTCTCTCGTCCTGCGAACGCTCTTAAAGGTTCCTATACGTTAAAAGTATCGAACCCCGCCGGAAGCGGGGTTCTCACATTTCAGCCGGTATCAGTGTACAGGGGAACTATCCTGTTCTTCCTCGAACATGACAGCGACATCGCCATTGGCACTCAAGCGAACGCGATTGTCATCGACGCTGGCAACCAGTTCGAGTGCGATGAAGTGGTGATGGCCCTCGTGGCCGGATCCGCTGTCCTTCTTGGTCAACTTGATACGGTCGCCTTCGACGTGATCGACCGTGCCGACATGAAGTCCGTCGGCGCTGATTATTTCGGCATGTTCTTTGATCTGTGTGACATCAATCATCGATCTCTCCTTTTGCTGTCCTGCCAAAACGCGTGAGAGCAGGAAAGGATGCATGCCGGCGTCAAAAATAGGCTCGCTACCGACGTGGAACCTTTCTCGTCAAGCCTCTGTGTCCGCATCGTCGGTTCCACCCCGGCGATAACGGCTGTATCCGTCGCCATAGGCCTGGCATCGCGAGAGACCGATGTCTTTCAGCTGCTCATCATTGAGTTCCAGCAATGCCAGCCGGTTGCGCCGCTGGCGCAATGTTCTGCTGAGAAATCCAAGGATCGCGCGCAGATGGGGAAACCGCATTGGGTATGTTACGGGGGCCAGTGCCGTACCTCCGGCACCCGGCGAAACTAGCTTCAATTCGGCGATCAGGGCGTGTTCGTTCGGCACGCGATCACCGATCACATGGGGTTCGTTCTTCATCGATGTTTCTCCGGAAATGCCGGCCCCTATCGGGCCGGCGTGTCAGGGCAGGGGACCGGTTCCGGTCCTATCCCTTCGATACCTGGGTGGGATGGATTGCAGCGTCGGCCTCGCGCAGCGCCTGCGCACATTCTTCGCAGCAGACCTCGACGGTCTTGCCGCCGATCTTGACGGCGATGCGGCCGGCATCGAGTTCGCAGTCACAGGCGGCGCATGTATTTTCCTGCATGATCATTCTCCGTTCGGTGTGTTTCGACCAGGAGAGAAGACCATTTTCGCCAAGACGGCGCTGTCAGATTCTTTAGCGATCTTGCCAGTCGACCAGACGAGGAGGATCAGCGCAGGCCAGCAAAGCGCTGGAATTCGGCCGGAGTGCGGCCATAGGCCTGGCGGAATGACGATGAAAAATGGCTGTGGCTCGAAAAGCCGAGATCGAGGCCAAGCCCCGTCAGGTCGTCATAGCTTCCAAGCATGTCGAGTGCCTTGGCCAGTCTCAGCCGCAGATGATAGCGGTAGAGCGGCGTTCCCTCCACTTGCTGGAAGACTTGGGTGAGGTAAACCGGCGAGACGCCGGCTTCACGCGCGATTTCAGCCAGCGTCCAGCGCCGGGCAAGATCGGAGGAGAGGATAAGCTTGGCCCTGTCCACCAGCTTCTGCCGGCCGATACTGGCGGTGGCAGCGCGGGCCGTGCGTTCGCCGACGGCGCGGCGCACCAGCGTCATTGCCAGTGTTTCAGCCTCGAGCGTTTCAGCCGTGCCTCTCAGCAGGCTGTGGCGCAGCAGGGCGACGAGCGCCTGCGCGCGGGCATCTATGCGCAGGCGCTGCTTGTTGAAGGCGAACGGGCTTCTCTCCGCCCGGTGAACTTTTGGAACCAGTTCCTCAAGCGCCGTTTCGTGAACGGCCAAGCTCAGGCACGCATCGCCGCCTTCCACCGGGTGGCTGATTCGGTAGTCCTCGTCCCGGTTGAAGAACAGGACCTGGTTTGCCTCGGCAACCGTATCGTCGCTGCCGACATGGCGCAGGAAGACGCCGCGATAGGGAAACACCAGACTGGTGACGCGCGAACATTCCTCGTCGCTCTTGTGCCGGCATTCGCCGGTGCACAGCACGTCGTGGACGCTGACCATCTCGGTATCGAGAATTTTCCTAGCCGCAAACTGGCTCATGGACGCTCCGTGTGTCGAGGAGCGTTATACGCCTCGAAGGGACGGCCGCCAAGATATCCCCGTCAGCCGCGCAAGGCTTCGATCAGTTCCTTCATATCGTCGGGAACCGGCGATTCGAAATGCATGGTCTTGCCGGTGGTCGGGTGCTCGAAGGCCAGCATGAAGGCGTGTAGAGCCTGGCGCGGGAAACGATTGACGACCGCCTTTGCCGCGTCCGGCAACAGATTGGCCTTCGTCTTGAAGGCGGCGCCGTAATCCGGATCGCCGATCAGCGGATGGCCGATATAGGCCATGTGGACGCGGATCTGGTGGGTGCGGCCGGTTTCGAGATTACACCGGACCATGGCGGCCAGCGCCGTGGAATCCGGCTTCTCGAGATAGCGCTCGACGACCTGATAGTGGGTGATCGCCTCGCGGGCGTCATCGGTGCCCTCCTGCTTGACCGCCCGCTTGATGCGGTCTCCGGCGCGGCCGAGCGGCGCATCGATCGTGCCCTTCAAGCCGCGCGGGCGGCCCCAGACGATGGCCATATAGGCGCGCTCCAGCGGGCCGGTGCGGCCGTGGTCGGCAAACTGGTCGGAGAGGTGGCGATGGGCGATATCGTTCTTGGCGACCACCATGACACCGCTGGTGTCCTTGTCGAGCCGGTGGACGATGCCCGGGCGCTTGACGCCGCCGATACCCGAAAGGCTTGCGCCGCAATGATGGATCAGCGCGTTGACCAGCGTACCTGTCCAGTTGCCGGCGCCTGGATGAACGACAAGGCCCGGCGGCTTGACCAGAACAATGAGATCGTCGTCCTCATAGAGCACGTCGAGCGGGATGTCCTCGCCTTTCGGCTCGGGGTCTTCCGCTTCGGGCATGCCGATCTCGAAGACGTCGCCGGGCTGCACCTTCTTCTTGGCTTCCTTGACGATCTTGCCGTTGACGGAGACCTCGCCCTGCTCGATCAGGCTCTTGACGCGGTTGCGCGAAAACTCGCCGCCCAGCGCTTCCGTCAGATACGCGTCCATGCGGCCAGTCGCTTCCTCATTTGCCGTGAGGACTTTCCTAATTGCCGAGGCTTGTTTAAAGGGGTCGTTCATTCTCGTTCCATTCCGCAGGGTAGGCCAGCCATGTCCAATCAGAAACCAGTCGAACAGGAAGACAAGCCGCTCGATCCGGTGATGGAGAACGTGCGCCGCAAGATGGTCAAGCTGCAGCTGGTCTCGGCCGGTGTCATGTTGGTGATGCTTATGGTCGTGCTTTCAGCGATTGTCTATAAGCTTACGCGTCCGGGCAAGGCTGATGTGGCGCAAAGCGCCTCTGTTGCGGTGCCGGGCGAGGCGCCGCTGACGGCAATCGCTGCGCTGCCCGCCGGGTTTGAAGTCTCCGACGTTGCTTTGTCGGGCGGCCAGATTCTGTTCTATGGCGCAGTTGCCGGTGGAGATCGCAAGGCGATCGTCTTCGATATCGCTGCCGGCCGCATCGTTGCGGATGTTTCCGTCAAGACCAACTGAGAAGGCTTGGCCGTGATCCCGCTGCGCATCGACGATCCGGCTGATCCGCGTATCGCCGGCTTCGTCTCGATCAAGGAGCGCGACCTGACGGGCAGGCATGGCCGTTTCATCGCCGAGGGCACGGTCGTGCTGCGCATGCTGGCGGCCGCGCATCGCGCCGGGCGTGGCATCGAAGCTGAAGCCATCCTGCTGCTCGAAAACCGTGTCGATGGTGTCAGCGGCATCCTGGCTGAATTCCCGGCGGACATTCCTGTCTATGTCGCCAGTGCCCCGGTGTTCGATGCCATTGCCGGTTTCAACATGCACCGGGGCGTGCTGGCGCTCGGCAAGCGCCAATCGGCGCCCGGTCTGGATGCGCTCGCCGGCAACCTTCCAGAGAAGAGCCTGGTTCTCGCCGCCTGCGGCATCTCCAACCACGACAATATGGGCTCGATGTTCCGCAACGCCGCCGCCTTCGGTGTCGATGCCGTCCTGATGGACGAAACCAGCTGCGATCCGATGTATCGCAAGGCGATCCGGGTTTCCGTCGGCTCGGTGTTGAGCGTGCCTTTTGCTCGCGAGGGATCGATGACGGCATTGATCGGGCTTCTGCAGGCGGAAGGCTTTGCAATCTGGGGATTGTCGCCACGCGGCCAGACCGATCTGGACAATATTCCACCGTCACCGCGCACCGTGCTGCTTGCCGGAACGGAAGGCGAGGGATTGCCTGAAAACATCATGGCATCGATCCAGACCGCCCGCATCCGCCAGCGGCCGGGTCTGGACAGTCTCAACGTCGCGACAGCGACAGGCATCGCGCTGCATCAGGTGGCGATGATCAACGGCTTTATCTGACGTCAGAGGTTATGGGTGTTCCGGCGGCAGCATGTCGCGGGCGCGGGCAGCGAGGCTTTTGTCCGGACCATCGGCTTGCGTGGATGCCGCCGCGAGCAGGGCGGGTATCGGCGATCCCTGGCCTTCCTTGGCCGCGGTCAAAGCCACCATGGTTGCCGCGATATCGGCAATTTCCTTGCGGATGGCATCGTCGTGCGCTGAAGATGTCGCGTTGATCAGCTGCTCCGAGAGCGTTGCGGCTCGATTGCGGGCATACTCGGCCGGCACGGTCAGATCGATGGCGGCTACGGGCGACATGGTATTTTGTGCATCGGCATTATCCTGTGTTCCGGTGTGTAGCGTGCCGCTTGTTACCGGGTCCGTTACTGCAGGTTTCTTTTCCCGGCGCACAGGCATGGTCAGGCCGGCGGCTCGCAGGGCCTTCGAGGCATCGCGCAGGTCGGTGCCCGCCTCCCGGACCTTGGCCTTCAAGCGCTCGATCTCACTGCCCCTGCGTTCCAGAAAACTGTCCTTGTCGGCATTGGTGGCCATCTCCCTGGCAAGTTTTGCCTCGAACTGCTTCAGGCGGGTTTCGTCACGGGCAAGCCGGACTTCCAGTTCCCGCGCCTTGGTGCTTTCGGCTTTCAGTTCGTTACGCATGATCTCGCGTTCGTCCTTCAGCCCGGCAATGCGGCTTTTCAGGTTTTCGGCTTCCGCGTCATGGGCGGCTATGTCGATCTTCAGGCTGTCCATATCGCCAGAAAGGTGATCCACCTGTCTGTTCAGGGTTTTGATGTCGATGTTCTTTTTGACATTGTCGCGCTCGACATCGGCAAGCGTCGCCTTCAGCCGCTCGATGTTCTGCTCAAGCTGGCGGGTAGCCGAGCGCAGGTCCGCCGCTTCGACATTCATGTCGGCAAGTTGCGCATGCAGATCGGCGTTTTCACCAGCGAGGCGCTGGGTTTCCTTGAGGGTCGAACCGTTTTGAAGCAAAAGCACGACGTTCTTGTCGCGCTCGCGTTTCAGCATCTGGCTGGTTCGGGCATTTTCGGCCGCATAACCGGCGCGGGCCGCGTCTTTCTGGGCTCGAACCTCTTGCGGCGATAGCGGCATCGTTGCGGTCAACCTGTCCTCGGCAAAGCGGACGATGCGCCTGTGCACGACTGGCGCCACCAGCAGGCCGAGCATAGCCGCGGTGAGAAAACCCAGGGCAAACAGGAGTGCGAATTCAATCACGGGCTGGCCATTTCAGTTCAGAGCGCGCGGCGATACGCCATAATCCATGGTTTTCGTTTCATTCGCACTAAAGACGAACGAGAATATGACTTCAAGTGTTCGCCAACGCGCATTTTTTTCCCGTCACCGCATGGCCTGGAAAGAGTTTTGGAAAACCAAGGGAGAGTTTTGCGTCAGAAGGGGTTCCATGTCGGCTGCTGGGTCAGCTTCAGATAGCCGACATTGATGCCGAGGCGGGCACCAAGGCCGGTGCGGATCGGAACCAGAACGATGTTTTCGTCGGTGAGCACCGTCATGCCGACCCCGGCGACTACGTAGGCCGAGCCGGAGACGCCGCCGAAGCGCTTGTAGAGCGAGGGGACGGCCGGCAGGTTATAGACCAGCATCATCGTCCGGCTGCCCTGGCCACCCCAGTCGAGACCGAGGGACGGCCCCTGCCAGAAGACGTTATGCTGGCCGGCATTCTTGGTGTAGAGGTCGCCTTCGCCATAGGTCAGGCCGGCCACGAACGCGCCGGATCCTTCCTGGCCGAGAATGTAACCGTTCGGCAGGCCGTATTTGGAAAATGCGTTCTCGACCACCTTGGCAAGACCGCCAGAGGTGGAGCCGAAGAAGCCGTGACCGGCATCGACGATTTCCTGCATCGTGTATTGTTCGCCGCTGTTGCTCTGCGCGAGCGCTACCGGCACGAGGCTGAATGCAGCCATCATCGCCACGACTGCGCGCAAGAGTGGGAATTTCACGGCATTGACGATCCGCTGCATGTTCTTCTCCGTAATCTCAGGAGCGCCGCGACGTCATGCGCGGGCCGCTGTCCTGCCCCGTTTCACTCTGTGACGGGGTTCGGGCTGATTGTCAGCAATTTGAACCGATGATCTTAACAATCGGTTTACCAAATGTGGTGTCTTTATGATCTTCGCCCTGAGACTATGCCCGCGCAATGTTCGCAGGCTAGACCAATGGGCAAGAGGATCGCGGAAGGCCGCCTGATCTCGCTTGTGAGCCGCCCGACGGCTATTGAGGATACGACCATGGGAAAGAACCCGAACCTGACCTTGACCGGTCCCGATCTCGCAGCGCTTCTGTGCAGCCGTGTCTGCCACGACATCATTTCGCCGGTTGGCGCGATCAACAATGGCCTCGAACTGCTCGATGAGGGCGGGGCGGATGCCGATGCCATGGACCTCATCCGTACCAGCGCGCTCAATGCTTCGGTACGGCTGAAATTCGCCCGCCTGGCTTTCGGCGCTTCCGGCTCGGCCGGTGCTTCGATCGATACCGGTGAAGCGGAAAAGGCTGCCAAGGATTTCGCCTCCGTCGAAAAGAAGACGGAAGTCACCTGGACCGGTCCGCGCGTCATCATTGCCAAGAACCGGGTCAAGCTGTTGCTCAACCTGTTCCTGATCGCTTACGGCGCCATTCCGCGTGGTGGCTCGATCGATGTCATCCTGGAAAATCCGGAATATGACGCAGCCTTCAAGCTGATCTGCAAGGGCCGGATGATGCGCGTACCGCCGAAGCTGGTCGAACTTCTCTCGGGCACGCTCGAAGAAGCCGTCGATGCTCATACGATCCAGCCCTATTACACGGTTCTGCTTGCCGACGAGGCCGGCATGGAGATCGAGGTCAACTCGAACTCGGAAGAAATCGTGTTTTCTGCGAAGATGGCTGCAGCCTGAAGCTGAAGATAAATCCGCTTTTAGTTGCCGCGGTAACTGATTCTTTGCCAAAGCGGCATACGGTTGTTGATAGGGATTAAATTCCCGCCGTAGCGCAGAGAGGGAGCTTGAGATGCAACGCTTGATGATTGCCGATGATTCGGACGTTGTACGCAAGGTCGGGAAGCGCATCCTCTCCGGCCTGAATTTTCTCGTCTCCGAGGCCGCCAACGGTCTCGAAGCGCTGGTGCGCTGCGAAGCGGAACTGCCCAACATCATCATCGTCGACGCGGGTCTTGATGGCGCGCTCGACCTCATTGCCAATATCCGCAACCTGCCTGAGGGCAAGACTGTGCGCATCTATTACTGCGTCGTCGAGGCGGATTTGAAGAAGATGATGGCCGGCAAGCGTGCCGGTGCCGACGATTTCCTCCTAAAGCCGTTCGACCGCAAGATCCTGACCAGCGTTTTCGGCAGCCTGTCGATTGCCGCCTGATCCTTGATCATCCGATATTGTTTCAAACAAGCCGTTGCCTTTCCAGGCGGCGGCTTTTTTGTGCGCTCCTCATAAAGGGTGGCGCGGCATCAGGCGGAAAATTCGGAAACGTAAAAGCCCGCCATCATCGGCGGGCTTTTACGAAACTTTCGGCAAAATCAGCCGTGGCGTCCCTGCATTATGCGGGATGCGAAACACCGCCGGCTGGAATGGCCGATGCGGTATCAGGCGCTTTCTGCGAGTTCGCCTTCCGGCTCGCGCAGCACATAGCCGCGGCCCCAGACGGTCTCGATGTAGTTGGCGCCACCGGCTGCATTCGCAAGCTTCTTGCGCAGCTTGCAGATGAACACGTCGATGATCTTCAGTTCCGGTTCGTCCATGCCGCCATAAAGGTGGTTGAGGAACATTTCCTTGGTGAGCGTGGTACCCTTGCGGAGCGAAAGCAGCTCCAGCATCTGGTATTCCTTGCCCGTCAGGTGAACGCGCTGGCCGCCGACTTCAACAGTCTTTGCATCCAGGTTGACGATCAGTTCGCCGGTCGAGATGACCGACTGTGCATGACCCTTGGAACGGCGCACGATCGCATGGATGCGAGCGACCAGTTCGTCCTTGTGGAAAGGCTTGGTCATATAGTCGTCGGCGCCGAAGCCGAGGCCTCGAACCTTATCCTCGATGCCGGCCATGCCGGACAGGATGAGAATAGGTGTCTTGACCTTGGACAGACGCAGCGTTCTCAAAACCTCGTAACCGGACATGTCCGGCAGGTTCAGATCGAGCAGAATGATGTCGTAATCATAGAGCTTGCCGAGATCGACACCCTCTTCACCAAGATCGGTGGTGTAAACGTTAAAACTTTCCGACTTGAGCATCAGTTCGATGCTCTGCGCTGTCGCGCTGTCGTCTTCGATGAGTAGTACCCGCATAATTGTCCCCTTTTCCGCCGCCGAAAGGTCGTTGTGGCCCCCTTACGCGATACGGATCCAGTCGTTGCCTGATTTGGAGGCTGCCAGTAAATGGTTAACAAATTCTGATTCACTCTGGCAAGGTGTATCGAAAATGTTAAATATTTTTTGCAGTCCTCTGATTTTGCATGTGAATCTAGAATGACATCCTTAACGCACAACATTAAGGAAATCGGCTATCTGACTCATCTGACTCAATCTATGCCGAACCTAAAATTTCCTGCCCGGCATTTACTGACCCTTAAATGATCGTCCCTATGATTAACGATGCCCGTAAACGAAAGGTTACCAGCGGTAGGATTTTGTTAAGATCGCTGTAATTATTTTTGTTTCCGACGCCGTAAGGTCGGTTGAACGGGTCAAATCCAGTAACCGGGGTCTCGCATCACGGGAGTATTGCGTATGAAGTCACGTGAGAGCCTTGTTCGCCTGAAGGAATTTCAGGTGAAGGAGAAGCAGCGTCAGTTGAGCCAGCTACAGCTGATGATGTCCGAATTTGAGCGGATGACCAAGGAATTGGAAAATCAGATCACGTTCGAGGAAAAGAAGTCCGGGATCGCCGATCCCACCCATTTCGCCTATCCGACGTTTGCCAAGGCTGCGAGACAGCGGGCAGACAATCTTCAGGTCTCGGTTCGGGAGCTGAAGGTACAGCAGGATGCGGCGGAACTTGCGCTGGAAGAGGTTCAGGCGGAATTCGCCAAGGCCGCAGCGCTCGAAGAACGCGATAGCGGTGCTCGCATGCGCGCTTAGGTGCGCTTGAGCCTTGCCCAAGGCCAAAAGGCCCTTCTCACGGACTTACGTCAAGTCCGTGAGAAGGGCCTTGTGTATTTTTGAACCAGGTTTAATGGCGCTTCTCAAGCTTGGATTGCGTCCTGCCATTCGGGATGACGCTGTGTTTGAGCGCGCATGAAGGGGCAGAGCGGAAGGATTTTCCAGCCACCTTTTCGCGCTTCTTCAATCGCATGCGCTGCCAGCGCCTGACCGACGCCTTTGCCGCGCAGCGCATCGGGAACGGCGGTATGATCGATGATGATCAAATGCGGCGATGACCGGGAATAGGTCATTTCAGCCGTATGGCCTTCGACGGCCGTGCTGTAACGGCCATGCGAGCCGATTTCTTCGTTCACGATACTCATCGCATTTCTCCTGTTTGACGGCCGCGCCCGGACCGTTCGCATTGCAAGATTGGTTCATAGCCGGACATGCGAAGGTCGAGCATCCAGGCTTACGATGCCAAGGACCTCGCTGTTCAGCATCATCAAAGGTGATATGTAATCCTGCCCGTTCAACAGAAGATAGGAATCATGCGCCTGATCACACCGCTTTTCCTTGTTCTATCCGCGTTTTTTCTCGCTCTTGGGCTCGTTCTGCCGCTGGTCCGGTTCGAAAAGCTGGTCTTTTTCAACGAAACGCCGTCGCTTCTTGGGATCGTGTCTTCGCTCTGGGACGACGGCAACCCCATGCTGGCCATTATCGTGGCGCTCTTTTCCATCGTTTTCCCACTCGCAAAGCTGGTCGGGATTGCCTTCGAGGCAACAGCGGCGGCGGACGGCAAGGCTGCGGGCGGCATGGTTGCCCGGCTTTTGCCACTACTCGGCAAATGGTCGATGATGGATGTGATGCTGGTGGCGATCGTGATCTTTGCGGCCAAGACCAGTGGAATGGCCGAGGCTTTCACCCAGCCGGGCCTGTGGTTCTATGCCGGATCAGCCGTGCTGACGGGGCTGCTGCAAATGTGGCTGCGGCCGCACTGAGCGCGGCCGCGTTAACTCTTTTAAATGAAGGATCTGGCTAGTGGCGATATTGCTGGATGCGGGTTGTGCGCAGACCGGCAAGGCCATGGTCGCTGATCGACGATTGCCAGGACAGGAATTCTTCGACGGTCAAGGTATAGCGTTCACAGGCTTCTTCCAGGCTCAGCAGTCCGCCACGCACGGCGGCGACGACTTCTGCCTTTCTGCGGATCACCCAGCGGCGCGTATTGGCCGGTGGCAGATCAGCAATTGTCAAAGGGCTGCCATCGGGTCCGATGACATATTTCACGCGGGGTCGTATCATTTCGGTCATTGGACTCTCTACACATACTCAAGACCATATAGGCTCAACTTACCCTGCCACATTTAACATTTGCCTAAGCGAGCGGTAACAATTTGCTAATAATTTTAGAGACTTCCAGCGCACTTTTCGACCAATTGCGGACCATGCAAGCGATGCCGGGTGCAGCGCAACTCTTCTCCTGGGCGCCCCGTTATTACGAGGCTGCGAAGCTTCGTTCCTGTAATTCCCATGTATGCATGGGAGCTATGCAAATATAATGCTTCAATTTTCATCAAACTGTTGATAATAACGGCCAGTAATTGAGCATATGCAACATTTTGTTGCTCTGGAATGCTCTCGATGCGCCATTTTATTTCAAAATACCGGCCTTTTCGCTTCGATTGTGTCCCTGGTGGCCTCTCGGGGTTTTGTCGGTGTTGGATCTATCGTGCTGCTGCCGAAAAAATTCCGGAATGAGAATTTTTGGAGAGCTGGCGCCATCGCCGGCAGGTTGGTGATTAAAAATATGAGAGACCCTGACAAGCTGACCTTGCGAAGCGAGGCTTATGCTGATTTCCTTTCGGGCATGAACAGTTCCGCAGTCCAGACGGAGTATGAAGTGCTCCACCTGATGCGCCAATGCACGGCGCAATTTGGTTTCAGCCACTTCATGATCGCGCGCATTCCGTTCGGCGAGCAGCAGCGCTTCGCCGAACGTCTCGTTTTGAGCAGCTGGCCGGCAGAGCTTGTGCGGGAATATGACGCCGCCACGGTTTTCCAGGCCAGCGTGCTGATCGAGCGGCTGCGCCATACCAAGCTGCCGATCTTCGGCGCAACAAGATCGCTGCTCAACGCGCAAGGGTCTGAAGCGCGCGAGAATGTCGACGCGCTGTTTGCCGGACAGGCGATGAGCAATACATTTGCCGTTACGCTGCACACAACCCACGGGGAAGCATTTGCCGCCCTGCTCTGCGGGCCGCGCGGCGAGCCAGACAGGGCCGAGACGGCGGATCTCTACCTGACCCTGCTGCAACTGTTCGAAACTCTCGAGCGCACCTTCGAAGTCGGCGCTTCGGCGCGTGACAAGCTATCGACGCGCGAGATCGAATGTCTGCGCTGGGCTGCGGCCGGCAAGAGCAGCGACGAGATCGCCATCATCCTCGGCATTTCCGCCTATACGGTTTCCAGCTACTTCAAGACCGCCACCCGCAAGCTCGATTCCGTCAATCGCATGCAGGCGATCGCCCGCGCCATGCGGATGAAGCTGATCTGAGCTGCGCAAAGCGCTTGCCCTTGTTCAATTCCCCGCGACTTTCTATATAGCGGCCTTGCGGTATGGCCGGTCTGGACCGGGAACCGCTTTGCTGCGGCGTTGGCCGTTTGCAGGAAACAGGGTATGGTCGCGTGAAAATGCCGAATAACCCGCCGATGGACCGGAATACCGGATTGGATGCCGTGAACAGTCTCGATTTTGATCGCAAGCCCGAAGATACGCGCGTCGTCGTTGCCATGTCCGGCGGTGTTGACAGTTCCGTGGTGGCCGGCATCCTCAAACGCCAGGGCTACGACGTTCTCGGCATCACCCTGCAGCTCTACGATCACGGCGCCGCCGTCCACCGCGCCGGCTCCTGCTGCGCCGGCCAGGACATCGATGATGCCCGCCGCGTCTGCGAGGTGCTGGGTATTCCGCATTACGTGCTCGATTACGAGCAGCGCTTTCGCGAAACCGTGATCAATCCTTTCGCCGAAAGTTACGTTGCCGGCGAAACGCCGATCCCGTGCGTTGCCTGCAACCAGACCGTCAAGTTTGCCGATCTCCTGGCAACGGCGCGCGATCTCGGCGCCGACGCGCTGGCCACCGGCCATTACATCCGCTCCAAGGTCAATCCGCAGCCGGATGCGCCGGGCCGCCGCGCGCTGTTTCGCCCGACGGACGCCGATCGCGACCAGAGTTATTTCCTGTTTGCCACGACGCAGGAGCAGATCGACTATCTGCGCTTCCCGCTTGGGAACCTGACCAAAGCGGAAACCCGCCAGCTTGCGGAGGACATGGGTCTCGTCGTCGCCAAGAAGGCCGACAGCCAGGACATCTGTTTCGTACCGCAGGGCAAATATGCCGATATCATCAACAAG
>Ga0247813_10000638_pt1 | contig 30823 bp, 23 predicted proteins | sample UWRJL169409C1_FD_180719 | JGI IMG/M metagenome (GOLD analysis project Ga0247813, IMG submission 180719) | Plant litter microbial communities from Arlington Agricultural Research Station in Wisconsin, United States - UWRJ-L169-409C-1 | ecosystem: Environmental > Terrestrial > Plant litter >...
GAGCCTGAGTCCGGCGCTTGTCCCCCGGCCAACGCCGCCTGCGCCAACCGAAACGACGCATCGCTCACATGCAGCGAGAACGTGGAAATGGCCTCGGTGGTCGTGAGGATTTCGGTGCGAAGAGATTCATCAACAGCTACAGCGACAGGCTTAACTACCTGGGCCTCTTCATTCGGTCGCACCACGACGATGTTATCCTCTATCTCATAACGGAACCCGGCCGTCCTCGTGACGAGATCAAGAATCGTCTTCAGTGGCTGACCACGAAGCGAGATCGTGATCTTCGGATCTTTATGCTCCGGATCGAGCATCACAATACTCGCCCCAAGGTCCTTACCTTCAGCGGCATCATATTCCTCCGAAATGACCGAGAGCGTAGCAACGACTTTACTTAACGGAACGTCCGTGAAATTGACGTTCGGAATCACGATTTTATTTAATTTCTGATCGATAATAGCGACCGCGGCAGACGACTCACTTTTCTCTGCGGCAGGCGCATCCAAGTAAACCCCTGGCCGCTGCCACGAGTTGGCAACCTCCTTCAACATCTGGTTACGAGTTTTATCGCGATTCAGCTCTCCCGACTGAGCCTTCTCCTTCGCGATCCGACCAAGAAAGTATTTCCCGTCTACGTTGTTCGGATCAATGGCCTCAAGCTGGCGAAAGGTTTCCTGCGCCCCATCCGCATCGCCGGCGAGATACTGGCTGCGCCCCTTGGCGTTCAACTGACTCGCCTCACGATTGGCCGCCCGTTGCTCCGCCTCCACCGCAGGCGCGGCAAAGGGATCCGCATTTTCACGAACCAAAACTTTCCGGCCACGCTCGGACTGTTTTAACTCCTGCTTTTCTGCCTGAGCTAACTCGCGCGTCGTAAACTCCTGTGGGGTTCCAGCTGTAATCATGATTGCCGATCCGCCTGATTTATACGCCCTCCCGAGCACCGGCACGTCACCCAGCACCGGAGCATTGGCTGCAACCGCAAACCCATCGACCGCCTGCGGCTCGCTCTTATTGACGCTGGCTTTGAAATCCGCCCCGGCTTGCCTCCCTCCAAGTCCCCCTCGCGCTTGATCAAAGTTCCATTTAGCAGCGTCCCTATCCGTCGCCAGCGACGTCGGCGCATCGGCGTTCGTCATCGCAAGGGCTCCCGACGCCGCTTCCAACTTCGACGCCTCGGCAAACGTCCCGCGATCTTCCAGGCTCTTCAACGCATCCATCTTCTGCTCGGCCGCCATCAGTGGGTTGCCTATCGTTCCCAGCAACTGGACGGTGCCATCATAGACCGCCACCTCGTTAACCGGCACTCTTGCTCCAAAATTAAGCTCCCCTCCGTTCACCGTCGTTGACCCCGTGTAAGTATTCGCACCTGACAAGTTATTCAAAGTGCGGGAGCCCGCACGCGCCACAGGCGCAGCCGAGGGTGCCGGAGGAGGCGAAGGCTGCGCGTCCGATTTTTTGAATCCCATATCAAGCCCCAGCGACTCAGTCGACGAAGACGAACTGTTCAGACTGCCCAAGGCCACCTCATCGCCTCTGCTCCTTATTTCACGGGCCCGCTTATCCGCAGCCACCGCGTAGCTCTGCGGAAAACTCACCATCGGCGCGGACGTCGCGACCGACGAAACACTCCCGCCCACCTTTCGGGTTACTTGCAGACGCTCTTCCAACGGCCGCTCATCGCGCTCCAACGAGGAACTCAGTTCCATATCCCCGTTGGCAGGCCCGAGCAGCGTTGAATCCGGATTAGGCCGTTTCGGCTTTTTGGCCAAAACGCCTGTATCTTCCAACGTCACCGCCAGCCCGCCCATCAGAACCAGACACGCCGCCAGCGGCAACGCCCACGCACGCCAAGCACCGCTCCGTGCGCGTTTCTTCTTCGCCCCCGGCTTCGACTTCACTGAAACCACCGCCCCAGGCGCAACCGTAGTCGCCGCCGACTTTGCTTCCGCACCGCCGCCGAGCACCGCCAGCACCTGGGCGCGGCGCTCAGCCGACAACCGCAACGGCTCGCGCAGCGGTTTCGCCGCTTCGCCCGTCCAACCGCTCACGCTTTCCATGCGCCGCTTAAACTCCGCCAGCGCCGGTTGCTCCGCGCACAACCGCGCCAACTCGGCCGCCTCGAAGGCCGACGCCTCGCCCAGCACCCACGCCACCACCCGCGCCTCCAGTTCGGCACCGAGGCCGGAGTCGGGGTTGGTTTTCTTAAATTGGTCGTCGTTGTTGTTCATGGTCGTCTCCTTTTCGTGCCCTCAGCCCCGGCTGCCCTCGATGCCGGCGCTCCGCAGCGTGTCGGCCAGTTGTTTGAGCAGGTGGTGCAGTTTATAACCCACGGTGCCGGCGTTCAGTCCGGTGCGCCCGGCGATCTCGTGGTATTTCAAATCCTCGTGGTATTTTAACCGGATCAAATCCCGGTCCTCCGCCGGCAACTCCGCCAAAAACAGCCGCACCATCCCCACCGCCTCGTTGCGTCCCATCGCGTCCGCCGGCAGCGCATCGGTTCCCACCGGTATCTTACCCGCGTCATCGTCATCCAAACTGGTTTCACGGCGGTGATCGCGCAGGTGGTTGAGCGCAAGATTGCGCACGCAGCGGTAGAGCCAGGCACGCGGGTTCTCCACCTCGGCCCACAACGGGTGCAGCCGCATAAACGCTTCTTGGACGAGCTCCTCGGCAACCGTCCGACGCCCGACGAGCCCGAGGGCAAAGTGCAGCAGCGGCCCTTCATCCGACTCAAACAATGCGGCGAGGGTCGATGCGGGGGCGTTCATCGAGGAGGCAAAAACAAAGCTCGTCCGGGTTTCGTCACGCAAGACCGGATCGGCGCGAAACTGGACTACGGCGGAGGGCATGGGGGATGGCGGAGCGGAAAAAAATCATGGCTTCACCTCCTAAGACACGGTGCCTCGGAAATTCTTAGAAAAAAGATTTCGGAATGCGTCCGCCTTACTTCGGGTGGAACCTTCGCCTGTCCTTTGTCTGGTAAAAAGGGCCGGAGGAAAGACCCTACCCTGCACCGCGACTCCAGCGTGGACGCGCCGACCTTCCCGCGTTTACGAATTTCTCCATGCCACTCGTGAAACCACCCCGCGCCGCCGCGTTCACCTTGGTCGAATTGCTGGCGACGCTCGCCATCGTCGCGATCCTCGGCGCCCTCGTGATCGTGGGTGTGGGCCGCGTCAAAGAGCGCGGACAGATCCTTACGTGCAGCACCAACCTCCGCCAAACCGGCGTGGCCATGCTCCTTTACGCACAGGACAACCGCAGCAGCCTGCCCGGTCCATTGTGGCGCGGACAAAGCCCCTATTTCCAAGCCGACGCCCAAGGCTCCTTCGACCGGACCAATGGAAATCTCGCGAACTTCATCGCGCCTTATTTGAACGTGCCGGCCCCGCAGCCCGGACAATCGGGCCGGGTGGAGCCGCTCACCTGCCCTGCATGGCTTGAGCAGGACGAGACCGGGTCGAAGTCCATTTGTTATTACTCGACCGGTCCGGTCACGCTGGAGGACGGCACGCAGCTGTTCCCCTTTGGCCGCGCGAGTGCGAATCCCGCCAGCGCGGTGCCTCCGCTGCGCCTGGCCATGCTGAGCAACGTCGCCGCGAACACGCCGGCGCTGCGGGAGTTCGACCGCCGTGAAGTGTCCGACGGATTCTATTTCACCGACCCGCGCGTCCCGCTGGCACCGGTCCATGAAAAGCTGCGCCACGTGCTCTACTTCGACGGCCACATCGGCACGCAAGGAGTCGCGCTATAAAAGAACGGTTCGATCCGATCTCCTTCACACCCCGTTCCGTCGCTCTTCGGGATCGTTCGCCAAATCAAAGACCAGCCACGGCGAGCCGTCGGTGTTGAAAACTTCCTTCCGCTCCGGCGAACGCCAGCCGCTCCATGCGCGGTCGCACTGATGCGGCAGCGCCACCACGCTCGGCATTGAAATCTCCGCCCGGTCCCGCGTGCACGTCCACGCGCGACCCTCGGCCCACGCCCGAGTCATCGCCGGCAGGTCCACCAACAACACCGATTCATCGCTGCGACTGCCGGGATTCGAACCCACGGCCCCGCGCACCAGCAGCGGCACGCGCACGCTCTCCTCGTGCGGCCAGCCTTTCCGGAAAAGCCCGTGCGCGCCGTGCATGTCGCCGTGCACACTCGTGAACACCACGATCACGTCGTCCGCCACCGCCGCGAGCAGCCGGCCGATCGCGCGGTCCGTCGCCTCGATGTGCGCGTAATAACCCGCCAGTTCACGCGCGGCCTTCGCTTCAACGTCGCCGCCACGCGGCACGTTGGTCGGCAACGTCACGGCACGTCGCTCCACACCCGCCGCCGGTGCGTCGTAGGGCGGATGCGGCGCCTCCAGACTCACGACCGCGAACCACGGCCGGTCGCCGTTTAGGATTTGTGATTTAGGATTTAGGATTTCGGCGACCACCAAGTCGCCGATGACGTCACTCTGATACCCGTGCCGCTGCACCGGCTCCGGCAACCGCGTGCCGTGCAGCCACGGATCATTGAGCAAAAAACCGCCTTCAAACCCTTCCCAAAACTCAAATCCGCCGCGCGCCTCCAGTGGCACCCACGTCTTCGCGTGCACCTCGCCCACCAGCGGAGCCGCGCGGTCGCGCTCGGCCACGCCCCATTTGCCAAAAAACGCCGTCGCGTAACCGCGTTCGCCCAACTCGTGCGCAATCGTCCGCGCGTTCGCCGGCAGCGGATCATAGTAGTCGCGCACGCCGTTCTCCGGTGAACGCACGCCAGTGAGCAGGGCAGCGCGCGCAAACGGCCCGAACGGATGCGGCGTCACGGCCTGCGCGTAATTGACCGACCGCGTCGCCAGCGCGTCGAGATGCGGCGTGCGTGCGTTGGGGTCGCCCGCATACCCGCACGCCTGCGCCCGCCACTGCGTGGTGACGATCCAAAGAATGTTGGGCGGACGGTTTTCCGACATGCGGGCAATCCACGCACACCGCCGCCCGCCCGCGCAAACCTTCATCACCCGCGCCGAAGGAGGACGGACCTCCCGGTCCGTCCACGTAAGAGCAGGTTATGTGCTCCCTGCATGGACGGACCGGGAGGTCCGTCCTCCTTTAAAACACCGCTGCTCGCGATGCGCGTCCCGCCTGCCCGCCTACTTCACAAACCTCACCGCGTCGGCAATCACGTGGCCGTTGGTGCCCGTGGTCGCGATCGTCACCGTGCCGCCCGTGCCGGCGTTGAAGTCGTAGGTGCCGAGGAGCACCCACGTGCCGTTGTCGATCTTCTGGTTCACCGTCACGGTGGACGTGCCGCCGTTGTGGCTGATCGTCACCGGCACGTTGCTCGCCCGGTTGCTACCCGCAGGGAACAGCATATAAACGTCATACGTGCCCGCCGACGGCAGGTTCGGCGCATAGACCGCGGTCTTCGTTCCCTTGGCCGTGTTGCCGTCGTGATAATAACTGCCGCCGTAATATCCGGTCGCCGACGTGCTCGTGGTCCACGCGCCCGTCAACGTCACGCCGCTGCCCGCGGAGTTGTCCAACGTGACCGCCGTCGTCGTCGCGGGCGGATACAATTGGAGCTGCGGGATGACGCCGTAAATCGCGCCACCGGGGAGCTTCCATTTCAGCCCGATACTCGAACTGCCCGTCCGGTTCACATACTCCAGCTTGATGTCGTAGAGCGTGGACGCGGCGAGGTTCACCGTGACGTTGTGCGTGCCGCTCGTGTTCCAGTAATCCAAGACGAGCACGTTGTTAATCCAGAGGCGTTTTCCGGCCGTCGCGTTGACGCTGAAGGAATAGTCTCCCCCTCCCATCGTCTGCAGGCGGCCAGTCCAGCGCACCGTGTAGTTGGTCGGCCCGACTCCCGGCAGCGGGTTGCCGGCGCCCCAGGCGTAGTTCACCTCGGGATCGAAACGCGTCGCGATCTGCGTATCGAAGGCCGTGCCCGTGTAATAAATCCCCTTCAGGCCGGAGCCTTTGCCGATGAGCGCAAACGAAGGCGTCGTCTGGTCGGTCGCGCGCTCGACTTCCATCGCGGCCAGCAGGGTGTTGGTGTTCGACGCCATCTTCAGGTTGAGCACGCCGGCGTTGTCCGTCGTCGCGGTGACTTCGCGCACCGCCGCCTTGTAACCGGCGCCGGCCAGCGCAAACGGATCGACGTCGGGCGAGATTTCGCCGCGTGAATTGATCGAGATCGGGAACGTGCGCGCGCCCGTCGAGAACTTCGACGAAACGATCTCCGCCGTGTGGAAACGCAGCGTGTAGTTGGTGAACGGCTTCAAGTCCTCGAACGTGTAGTTGAAGGTGCCCTTGCGCTGGATCTGGTAGGCGGCCATCGGCGCGGGGGCGGTCGCGCCGGTGAGGTCGATCGCGGTGGCCGTGCTCTGCGTGTTGGTGCCGGTCACGCCGAGGTCGGAGAGGAACCGGCCGAGGGTGGAGCCGCCGAGGTTGATCGCCTGCGTGTCGGACGGAAACAACTGGCGCGTCGGGATGATCTGCTTGCTCTGCGTGGCACTCGCCCACTTCAACTGCGCGACGCCCGTGCCGGTCGTGTCGTAGTATTCCATCACGATCTTGTAGAGCTGGCCGCCCGCGAGGCTGATGGCGCCGCTGGAGTTTTCGGTCGAGCCGTGGGCGGTCCAGTTGTCGATGACTTTGACGCCGTTGATCCACAGGCGGACGCCCGCGTCGGACTGCGTGTAGAACGTATAATTTTCCGAATACACGGGTTTCACGAGTCCGCTCCAGCGCACGCTGAAGTTGTCGGCGGGCAGCGCGGCAAGGGGCGCTCCGGTCCAGGTGAAGTTGACCGTCGTGTCGTCGCGCACGGCGCTGAGCATGTCGAAGTTCACGCCGGTGAAATACTCGCCGGTCAGGCCTTCGCCGGAATCGCCGGTGACGGACAGCGTGACGTTGATCGGCGCGAGTTCGGTGATGCTCGCGGTGTTGCCGATCTTCCAGCGGTGCATGCCCGTGCCCCACTCGTCGTTGACCCACGCGTAGTAGTCGGAGCCGTATTTCGTGAAGTAGGAGGAGAGCGCGTTGCCGGTGACGCCGGCGACGAGTGAGTTGAGCGGGTTGCCGTAGCCGAAGCCGCCGAATTCGCCGATGAGCAGGCCGTTGTCCCAGTAATGCAGGAACTGGTTGGCCTGGCCGCCCATGTAGCCTTCGCCGTGGCAGCAGAAGAGGATGTTGCGCCCCTTCGCGTAGTGTCCGTTGGCCGGATACGTGGCGTTGCCGATGGTGCCCTTCATGTCGAAATACAGGCCCTCGGGCGCGGCCTTCCACAGCCAGTCGGTGCCGGCGGCGTTGAGCGCACCGAGGTGGTAGGTCCAGGTGGCGCCGGAGGTGTTGGACGCGATCAGCACGCCGCTCGACGTGAGCGGAAAACGGCGGCCGGCGGGACCGACGTAGCCGTTGCCGGCGGGATCGATCGCACGCTTGGGGGCGACGGCGAGCGTCGTCTGCGCGGCGAAGAGCGGATTGCCCGCGCCGTCGAAACCGGCGGGCGCCTGCTGGAAGATCGAGACGGTGTTGGTGCCGAGCGTCTGCCAGCGCAGGTAGCCGTCCTCATGAAGGACCTTGTCGGTGAACGTGACGCCGGTGGGGCGCGCCATGCCCGACGCGGGCAATTCGAGGATCTCGCGGTTCGTCGAAGCCCCGGCGGCGCGGGCGACCACGCCGTAGATGCGGTTGTTGGCGAGTTTGACGACGGCTTGGAAACCGTCGTTGGAGTTTTCCAGATAGTTCGCGGGCAGGCCGGCGCGCCAGTTTTTCACCAGCGTCCAACCGGTCTGCGCGGGTTGCGAGTAATCCACCGCGAACTCGAGCCAGCTCTTCGCAAAGATGCGCGTCGGCTCGGCGTCGCACACGGTCGCCACGTAGTTCGCGCTGATGTAGGCGATCTGGCCGAGATAGGACGGCGTCGCGGAAAAATGCAGGTAGCGTTCATTGTTCGCATCGCCGAGCCAGAAGGTGCCGTCGGCTTGATAGGCGAGGAAGGTGTCGGAGGTCGGAAAGCTAAACTTGGTGGTGGTGACGTCGGGGCCATTGGTGGCGTCGTAGCCGCCGGCGAGGCCAAGCGTCCAGGCGGAGGACGGCGTGCCGCTGGTGGCGTTGGCGTAGGCTTTGACCTGCTGGCTGGTGCCGCCATCGGCGATGGAGAGCGTGGCGTTGTCGGGCGACACCGCGACGCTGATCGGGTTGGCGAGACCGGTAACGACCGCCGTCGTCAGGGTGAGCGCGCCCGCGCCATCGACATCGTAACGGCGCACCACGCGCGCACCGCCCTCGGTGCAGATCACCCAAAGATCGCCGTCCGCCGTCGTGGCGATGCGGCCGGGCTCCGTCACGGCGAGCGAACCCACGGCGGCGCCCGTGGTTTTGCTCAGGACGTTGATTTGGTTAAGACCGCGGCGGGCGACGAACAGGTAGGCGCCGGTCTTCTGCACGGCGAGGCCGGTAGGAATGTTGGTCTCGCCGTCGGTGAAATCGGCGGCGCTGAACAGGTAGCCCTGCGTGCCGGTGCGAGGCGCGGTGATACCCGCGCTAAACGGGTAGGCCGCGCCGGTGGAGGCGTTCACCGCCGTGATAAAACTGGGCAGCGTCGGGTGATAGGTCGAGTTGACCGAGTTGATGGAAAAATAGACGACGTTGCCGTCGGTCGCGGCGAGGCGGGACGTGCGGGCAAAATCAGCGACTCCGTTGGCCGCCACGGCGTTGGTGTCGCTCAGCGAGATGCGATTCCAGAGCGCACGCTTCTCGTTGTAACCGGTTGTCACATACATATCGGACGCGGTGACGGTCATGTCTTTGAGCTGACCAAAAATCCGGTAGGTCGTGGAGCCGGTCTGATTGGTGGACGTGTTACCGATAAAACCCTCCCACGTGTAGGTCACGTTATGCGCGAGCACTTTGACCTGATACGTGTCGGCGGGGAGCGGCTGGGCGTTGTCGTCGAGGCCGTCCCAGGTCGCGGTGTTGGCGCCGGCGGGACGCGGCTCGTTGTTCCAAAGCGTGCGCACCAAGGTGCCGTCGGCCTTGTAGGCGCCCGCGCTCGTGGTGGCGGCGGATGACAGTGTGTAGGTGAACGTGCTCGAGGCGGCGCGAGCCAGGGAAACCAACGACAACAACGCGCCCAACAGGAACGCGGACAACACGAGACAGCCCGGGCAAAAACGCCCGAAGCAGGAGCGAGGGTAGTTCATAGGAGGGGTATCCGACGGGGTTGACCAACCTGACGAGAAAGCCCCGCGACGGACCGAAGCCGGCGCGGAAGACCACCAGTATTACCCCAAACCCCACGGCCACTCCATGGACGCAAATGCCTTTGTTTTGCACTTACGTGCTCTCCCGTCCCCCGCCTATTCCAAACCAAATTGTCTCCTATTAGGTGACAATTTGGTTGGGTTACCGGATCGGCTCGCCTCTTGCCTCGCCTCAACGGCGGGACTTCATTGCTCCTTCATGTCGCAACCGACCGCGAACGCCCGTCACGCCTGGTGGCAATGGCCCACCACGCTTTCGCTCGACGCGCCGCTCGTCGCCGTGCTCTGGCAGGCGCTCTTCGCCCGCAAAATCGGCGTATCGCTCGACTGGCACGACCCCGCGCTCATCGGCCTCGCCGTGTGGCTTATCTACGCCGCCGACCGCTGGATCGAGGGCTGGCGGCTCGACCCCGGCACCGTGCAAACCCACCGCCACCAGTTCTACATCCGCCACCGCTGGTCCGTCTTCGCCGTCGGCCTGGTTGCCATCGCCGCCACGATTGGCATCGCGATCACCCGTCTCGACGCCCGTGAATTCAAGGCCGGTTTGATCCTGCTCATCCCGACTGGCGCGTATCTGTTTTCCCACCAACTCGTCCACCGTCACCACCCACTGCGCCTGCCCAAGGAGCTCTGCATCGCGGCCATTTTTTCGCTCGGCTGCGCTCTGGGTCCCGCCGTGCTCGCGCCCGACCAGATCCCTGCGCTAATCATCCCTGCGATCCTATTCGGCCTGCTGTGTTTCGCCAACTGTGCGCTCATCGCATCCTGGGAAAAAGAGGTCGATACGATCCACGGCCAGACTTCCCTCGCCCTCCAACTCAAAGGCCGCTGGACGCTCATCCACGTGCTGCCGTGGGCACTTCTTGTCATCGGTGTCACTGCAGCCGTGTTGCGGACGGATCCGTCGCCCTTCGCGATATGCACCGCCGCCAGCGGACTTCTGCTCGGGTTGCTCGATCTCGCGCAACCGCGTCTCGGCCGCGAAACCGCCCGCGCGCTCGTGGACTTCACGCTCTTCACGCCGCTGTTCCTGCTGTTCGTCTGATACGCCGATGACACCCCGAGGCTACGATCAACTCGCCCGGTTTTACCGGCTCGTCGAAATCCTCGCCTACGGCCGCGCCCTCGAACGCGCGCGCTATCACCACCTCGACCGCCTGCGCGACTGCCGCCGCATCCTGCTCCTCGGCGACGGCGACGGACGCGTGCTCGTCCGACTCTGCCGCATCGCGCCGCACGCGCACATTGACTCGCTCGATTTCAGCGCCGGCATGATCGCCCGCGCCTCGCGCCGACTCGCCCCCGCCGAACGCGCCCGCGTGACATTCCGCGAAGCCGACGCGCTCACCGCCGAGTATCCGGCGAATACTTACGACGCCGTCACCACGCTCTTCTTCCTCGATGGGATTTCCGACGAACAAGTCAGCACGCTCATCGCCCGCCTGTGTCCTGCGCTCACGCCTGAAGCCGTCTGGCTGTTCGCCGATTTCGTCCTCCCGCCGCACGGCTGGGCACGGCTGCGCGCTCGGGTGCTGCTCACGCTGATGTTCACCTTCTTCCGCTGGCAGACCGGCCTCACGGTCCGCGAACTACCGCCGTCCGAAGCGTTGCTGGAATCCGCCGGTTTCGCCCGCGTCGCCGATGCCCGCTGGCAGGGCGGCTTCATTCGCAGCAGCGTGTTCATCCGCTGACGCCGGACGAATCCGGCAGATTGCCAACCGCCGCCCGCCCTGCTCCGCTCGCCCACTCATGACCATTCGCGAACCCGAAGTCGTCGATCTCCCCACCGCCAGCGGCCCCATGCGCACGGCGATCTTCCGCCCCACCGGCAACGGCCGCCATCCCGGCCTCGTGCTCTACTCCGAGATTTTCCAGATCACCGCACCCATCCGCCGCACCGCCGCGTTCCTCGCCGGCCACGGGTTCATCGTCGCCGTGCCCGAGGTTTACCACGAATTCCTCCCCGCGGGCACCGTGCTCGCCTACGACCAACCCGGCGCGGACAAAGGCAACGAACTCAAATACGCCAAGCCCGTCGCCTCCTACGATGACGATGCCCGCGCCGTCGTCGCGTATCTAAAATCCCATGACGCCGGAAACGGCCGCGTCGGTGCCATCGGCATCTGCCTCGGCGGACACCTCGCCTTCCGCGCCGCCATGCTGCCCGACGTCGCCGCCACCACGTGTTTCTACGCGACCGACATCCACCAAGGCAGTCTCGGTTTGGGCAAAGCCGATAACTCGCTCGCCCGCATCCCCGACATCAAAGGCGAACTCATGATGGTCTGGGGACGCCAGGACCCGCACGTCTCCGGCGAAGGCCGCGCCAAGATCTACACCGCGCTCACGGCCGCCGGCACGACGTTCACCTGGCACGAGTTTAACGGAGCCCACGCTTTCCTCCGCGACGAAGGCCTGCGTTACGACGCCGAACTCGCCCGCCTCACATTAGGAATGACGGTTGATTTTTTCCGCAGCCGGCTCACCTGATTTTCACCCATGCCCCTCGAACTCACACCCACCGACACCGTTCTCTTTATTGGCGACAGCATCACCGATGCCGGCCGCGACCGCTCCAAGCTCGACTCGCTGGGCGGCGGCTACGTCAGCCTGATCAACGCCCAACTCGGCCACGCCCTCGCCGCGCCCGCCCTCCGCGTGATCAACCAAGGCTGCGGCGGACACCGCATCTACGACCTCGAAGCCCGCCTCGACACCGACTTGATCGCGCATAAACCGACCGTCGTCACCTTCCTCATCGGCATCAACGACGTCTGGCGCCGCTACGACAACAACCTCGTCTCGGCCCCCGCCGACTTCGCCGCCAGCTACCGCCGCATGCTCACCCGCATCCGCGCCGAGTTGAACGTGAGCCTCGTGCTCATGGAGCCGTTCCTCCTTCCCGTGCCCGAAGATCGCCGCGCCTGGCGCGAAGACTTAGACCCGAAAATCACCATCGTCCGCGACCTCGCCGTCGAATTTAAGGCCGATTTAATTCCCCTCGACGGCCTGTTCGCCGCCGCCGCAACCCGCGCTCCCGCAGCATTTTGGTTGCGCGATGGCGTTCACCCCTGCGCCTCCGGCCACTCCCTCATCGCCGATGCGTGGTTGGAAAATGCAGGCTTGTAACTTATCGCAGATTATAGGCGTCTAGGTGCAGGTAGCCATCAGCAAGGGCTACCATACATATAGGGATACTACGGGGCGGCGCACTGGGGAGTGCGTCGCCTCACTGTTTTTAGGAAAGAGCAACTCGTAGCCCTGAGCGTGAGCTCAGGGAGTTCACGCACCGCACGGCGCAGTCCGATCCTCCCCGAGCTCACGCTCGGGGCTACACAATCACTGCTGCATCCGCAGCGGCAGTTTGCGCAGGCGCAGCGTGAGGTCGTCGAATTGTTTGCCCGTCGGCCGGCTCGCCAGATCGTCTCCCGTCCGGAACACCTGCGAGGGCAGGAAATTATTCACCAGCGCGCAATATTCGCTCGTGACCATGATGCCGAGCAACTCACCCGTCTTGCTCAACACGAGATCGCCCGCCGAAGGCGAGAAATCGCCAAACAGCCGGCGAACCAGCCGGTTGTCCATGCGCACATAACTCGGGTTCACCGGATCGAGTTTGAACGGCACTTCACCGTAACCGCCGCCGCCGTTGGAGATGAGCAACGCCTCGGTGTATTTGAACGGTTCCAGCGCGATCGGATACGATTTCACGCCGAGCGCCGCCTGCTGAGCCGCCGTCACCGGCAACACCGCCACGCGCGGATCCACCGCGAGAAAGGTAAGCCGGTCCGCCGTCGTCGAGTAGCCGTCTTTGCGGAACTCGGCCTTGAGCGAGTTCCAATCCCAGTTGATGTCGCCGAGCGTGAACGGCGTATCCGTCAAATGGAGCAACGCCACGGTTTCGCGGCCGTCGGTCACAAAAATCGTGCGCGTATTTTTTGTTTCCGTGCGCACGCCGAAAAGTCCCGGACGCGTGCCGGTGAACAACGTCTGCACGCGGTTCGCCAGGAACTCGTTGAAGAGCACGTTCACATTGATCGGACGGTTGTCGCGGATCTCTTTCGTGAGCGCGACAGAGCTGTCGGCGAGCTGACCCACGCCTTGCGCGAGCTGCGTCGTGGTCGCCTGGACCTTGATGCGTTCCTGGCGCTCCGCCTCGACCTGAACTTTTAAAGTCTCGGTCGTGGCCCGCAGTTGCTGCTTCTCCGCCTCGGCGACCCGCACGGTGACGTTCAGGTCTTCGATCTTTGCGCGCGCCTCGGTCTGGGCTTTTTCGAGTGCGGCGAGGTCTTTCTCGCGGCGGGCGGCCTCGGCCTGGCGTTGCTCCAGTTCCTTCTGAAGCTGCGCGAGCTGCTCTTTCGTGAGCGAGGCGTCCGCGGCGGCGCGGGTGTATTGCTGCGAAAGCGTGTCCACTTTCGTATTCGTGTCGGCGAGGACGGCCGTCGTTTGTGCGAGGGCTTTTTCGCGGTCGCTCAGGCTCGTCTGAGTGGTCTGCAGCTGTTGCGAAAGCTGGTCGCGTTGGCTGCGCTCATCTTCGAGCGAGAGCTTCATCACCGAGACGATGTCGTCGTCCTTCGTGGCGGCGCCGGCACCGGGCGCGACGCTGGCGGGCGGCGGCGGCGCGACGGGTTTAACGGGCGCGGCCTTCTGCCAGTCGGTGAGCGCGAGAAGCGTCAGCAACAGGAAGTCGCAGAGGATCAGGAGAAGCGTGCGGTTCATGGCGCGAAGGCGTGAAAGGCGCGGACAACGCGCGAGCTCATGCGACGGCGATCACCGGTTTCGACTCGTTCTGGCCGGCGAGGATCAGCGTGCGTTTGTAGGGGCGCACGTGGCGGATTTTGATCAGCGCGACGCAGCAGATGCCGAAGAGATTAGACGAATACGCGGCGAGGAGGTTCGGCTGGATGACGCCGAGCACCTGGAGCACGAGCGCGGTGGCGGTGCCGGCGATGCCGATGTAAAGACCGCCGTCGAAGAGGTTTTCCTCGTTCTCCATGAGGCGGAGCTTGAGGAGAGAAGGCGCGGACTGGCGATCGATCTCACGGATCTTGGAGAGACAGTAGAGATACATGCCGATCTGCAGGAGGGCGAAGAAGCCGATGGTGAGGAGCGTTGAAATATCCATGGTGAGTGAGGGAGCCGTGGGCGTGAGTGAGGAAGGGTCGGAAATATTGGAAAGGACGGGAATCGAGAACTTGAGCTGAAATTCAGAAGGCGCGGGGGTTTTGAGCAGGAACGGTTCCGTCCCGAGCACGAGCATCGCGGCGGTGAGCACGGCCAGCGCGCCGCTTTTCACGCGAGTCAGGCCGCCACCCACCGTATCATCGTCCTCATCATCAAAGAGCAGACTCTCCAGACCGCGAAACACGCAGAATGCTCCGAGGAGAAAACCCAGATACTTCGCGATCAGCGCGAGCTTCGGGTAAAGCAACGCCACCAGCGTGACCGGCCCGAACGAGGGCGCGGGCTGACGGTTGACGGGAACCTGGCGCGCGAGCAATTGCTCCGTCGCGCCCTGGCCGAGCGTGAGCGCGAGCTTCAGGTCAACGACGCCGGCGTGACCGTATTTTAAGAGATAGGTCGCCACGCGATCCGCCGAGCCGGTGAGCAACGCCGCGCTGTAAATCACCGGCAGGTCGTCGGACGCGGCGCGGGCGAGCTGGGCGAATTCGCCGACGGTTTTCACGCTGTCGGTCACACGCATGAGTTCGGTGAGTTGAATCCAGTCGAGACGCCGGCCAAGCGAGAGCAGGTCGATAAACGCGGGCTCCAGTTCGCCGAGATGATTTTGCCGCGCGGCCGTGTCGGCGAGTTCTCGCAACTCGCGCTGGAGGGGAGCCGAAAAATGTTCGCCTTGGTAAAGCAGCGCCGAGAGCAGCACGACCGCGTCGAGCGTCTGGCCGCCGGGTTTCGTCGCGGGCACGAAACGGCCGGCCTGCTTCACGTCGCGCACGCGCAGAAGCGTTTGCACCCCCTGCGAACGGGAACCGGACAAGTAGCCGAGCAAGTTGGCCCGGGCTTTTTCCGCGATGAAGAAGGTAAGCACCGGCGTGCTCGCGGTGCGGCCGGTGTTTTCCTTGAGGTTGAACAGCGGATCGAGAAACGGATCCCAACCGCCCCACGGAACGAGTTCGGGCTGACGATGCGCGGCGTTGTCGAGACCGGTCGCGAGGCCCGCGGCCTGCGGATCGCCGAGGGTGCGCGCGGCGGCGAGCGCGAGCGCGGCGGGGCCGGGCTTTTCACGATCAAGCAACTGGCGCCCCAGCTTCGCGACGGTGGGCGTGCCGGCGCCGGCTTCCTTAAGGAGCGCGGGCGTGACCGACTTGAGGTTGACCGGCACGATCCACGCCGCCGCCAGCAACAGCAGGCCGGCGATCAACCAGATCGAAACCGAGCGTGTGTGGGCGGAGGATGTCATGCGTGGCAAAGTATTCGTTTGCCGGACACGCATGGCAAATACACGTTACGCGGCTTCAAACAATAGACTCATGGCTCTCCGAATTGTTCGTTATAATGACCCCGTGCTTCGCAAAAAAGGCGATGCCGTGAAGACCTTCGACTCCGACCTGGCCCTGTTGTCGGACCAGATGATCGCGACCATGCACACCGCCTCGGGCATCGGCCTGGCGGCGCAGCAGATCGGCAAGGCGCTCCAGTTCTGCGTGGTGGACCTGCGCGCGACCGACCGCGACTTCAGCTGGGAACTCGATGGCGCGTCGCCTCCGCTGGAGCTGTTTATGCCGCTCTCGCTGGCCAATCCGGTCGTGACGCTGCTGCAATCCGACAAGACGGTTTACGAGGAAGGCTGCCTGTCGTTCCCCGACATCCGCGGCGATGTGATCCGCACCGATGCGGTCAAAGTGACCTATCAGGATTTGCAAGGCACGCCCCACACGCTGCTTTGCGACGGGTTGCTCAGCCGCTGCATCCAGCACGAAGTCGATCACCTGAACGGCACGCTCTTCATCGACCGCATGGAGAAAAAAGTGCGCACCGGCATCGAAAAAGAGATCAAGGTCCTCGCGCAGAAAACCCGCGAGGAAAGCGAAACCGCCGGCTCAGCCTGAAGCAGGCGGGCGACGCGGTAATCTTGCCGCGTTTGTCCGATTCCTGAGACAGTTTGCAGCGCTCCTCCCCTCGCCTCCCGCGACGATGGGCGTTTGGGTTTGAGCCCACCTTAACCCTTACCCATGAGCCAAAAATCCGACGGCATGAACTACGCCCCGCAGGGCAAACCCAGCCCCGTGGTCAAACCCGGTGAATTCGTCTTCGCCGCCGTCCACCTCGATCACGGCCACATCTACGGCCAGTGCAACGGCCTCACCGAAGCCGGCGGCGAACTCAAATGGGTTTACGACGCCGATCCGAAAAAGGTCGAAGCGTTCCTCGCCAAGTTCCCGCAGACCAAGGTCGCCCGCTCGCTCGACGAGATCCTCGCCGACCCCGCCGTCCATCTCGTGGCCGCCGCCGCCATTCCCAATCTCCGCGGCCCCCTCGGCTGTCGCGTGATGGAAGCCGGTAAAGACTACTTCACCGACAAGACGCCCTTCACCGAGTTATCCCAGCTCGACGAAGCCCGCGCCGTCGCCGCCCGCACCGGCCGCAAATACGCCGTGTATTTCAGCGAGCGCCTCCACGTGGAGGCCGCCATGTATGCCACCGACCTCGTGCAGCAGGGTGTGATCGGACGCGTCATCCAGGTGATCGGCCTCGGCCCGCATCGTCTCGGCACCGGCCGCCCCGACTGGTTCTTCAAAAAGCAGCAATACGGCGGCATCCTCTGCGACATCGGCAGCCACCAGTTCGAGCAATTCCTCACGTTCGCCGGCGCGACCGACGCGACCGTAACCAACGCCGCCATCGCCAACTACGCGAATCCCGCGACGCCCGAATTCGAGGATTTCGGCGAGGCCAGCCTCGTCGGTAACAACGGCACTTCGAACTACATCCGCGTCGACTGGTTCACGCCCGCCGGCCTGAGCACCTGGGGCGACGGTCGCATGACCATCCTCGGCACCAAGGGCTACATCGAGCTGCGCAAATACGTGGACATCGGCCGCGAGAAAACCGGCAACCACGTCTACCTCGTGGACGAAAAGGGCGAGCACCACTTCAACGTCACCGGCCAGGTCGGCTTCCGCTTCTTCGGCGAACTCATCCTGGACTGCCTCAACCGCACCGAGAAAGCCATGACGCAGGCCCACGTCTTCAAGGCCGCGGAGCTCTGCCTCAAGGCCCAGGCCGTCGCCCGTCGAATCGCGTAAGTCGCCAAAATTTCGGCCGGTTTTAGGCGAACCGCTTACGCGTTTGCCGGTCCATTGCCCGCATGGCCACCGCGCACGCCGTTTTATGCCCTGCTTACAAACGCAGGGGTAAAAGGACGTGCGTTTTTGTGTGCCTAAACCAAGCTCACCACACGGATGCATCTTCGCATCCGGGCAAAACATAACCCCCACATGAAACTGCTCAAAACCCTGTCCGTTCTGTCCGTCCTCGGTGCCCTCACCGTGTCCGCCCAAGCCGAGTCCTTCTTCCAGGCCTCGCTCTGGGCTCCTGAACCGCAGCTCGTTCCAGCCAATGAAGATGTTTCCGGTATCCGCCTCCAAATCTACGGCGAAAACCGCAACGTTTCCGGCCTCGATATCGGTTTCGCCCACTCCACCACCGGCGATTTCGTCGGTCTCGGCGGTCTCTTCACGCTCTTCAATCACGTCGGCGGCACGACCACGGGCGTCCAGTGGGGCGCGGTCAACTACACCGAAGGCACCGTGACCGGCTGGCAAAGCGGTTGGCTCAACTTGAACTCCGCCAAGGTCACCGGCCTCCAGACGGGCCTCGTGAGCTGGAACGACATCGAGAAGGCTGACTTCTCCGGTCTCCAACTCGGCATCGTGAACACCGCCAAACACGTTTACGGCGTTCAGCTCGGTTTCATCAACTATGCCGAGACCCTCAAGGGCGTGCAGATCGGCCTTTGGAATCAGGTCAATTCCCGCGGTTGGGGCGATTTCGAACCCCTCCCGAAGGTTTTCCCGATCATCAATATCGGCTTCTAAAAAGCCGGTTGTCCTCTGCCTGAACCGTCGCGCCTTCGAGGCGCATCGCTGCCAGCCCCGGCTTTATTGCCGGGGCTTTTTCACGTCCTGCCAGGTCCACGGTGCGCCGACTGCCGCCGGCTTTGCATTGCACCCAAGTTGATACTGGCTGAGCCGCGCCCCGACCGCCTAGGGTTCGCCCATGTCTTCCATTGCAACCCGCACCGGCGACGACGGCACCACCGGCTTTCTCTATGGCCAGCGCGTGCCCAAGGATCATCCGCAGATCGAAGCCGTGGGCACGCTCGACGAACTCAACGCCGCCCTCGGTTTTGCCAAGGCAAGCTGCCCCGACTCCGCCCGCCGGACCGAGTTGGAACGCATCCAAAAAGATCTCGTCAACCTGATGGGCGAACTCGCGTGCGCCGAGACCGACGCCGCGCGTTACGCCGGCTCGAAATTCCCCAAGCTCACCAACGCCGACCTCGCGCGCATCGACGCCGCCGTCGCCGAAGTCGAAGCGCAAAACGTGAAGTTCGACGGCTGGGCCACGCCCGGTGCCAACCTCCACGCTGCCGCGCTCGACCTCGCCCGCACCACCGCCCGCCGCGCCGAACGCCGACTCGTCGGCCTGCCCGCGCAGGGTCGCACGGTGCGCCCGTTGCTCGGACGTTACATCAACCGCGTCTCGGATCTCCTCTGGCTCTTCGCACGGCAGGCGGAAGCGGAGGTGTGAGTAGAGAAGCGTGAGGCGAATTCGACCGGTATAAAAAACGCCCGCCCTCTTTCGAGGACGGGCGTTTTGGATTTTGAACGATTCGTGAACTCGCTTCGTTAATCTGAAGAACCGCCGCTTACAGCAGGTCGGCCGCGAGTTCGGCGAGCTTGGAGCGTTCGCCCTTCGTGAGCGTCACATGCGCGGAGAGCGCGTGGCCCTTCATGCGGTTGTGGCAATAAACGAGTCCGTTACTGCGCGCATCGACGTAGGGATTGTCGATCTGCGCCGGATCGCCGATCAGCACGATTTTCGAGCCTTCCGAGATGCGCGTGATGACCGTCTTCACCTCGTGCGGGGTGAGCTGCTGGGCTTCGTCCAGGATGAAGAACCGGCGGGCGATCGAACGTCCGCGGATGAAGCACAGCGCTTCGACCTCGACCAAGCCGCTCTTGATAAGCCGCTCATAGGGTTTCATCGGAGCGACCGGACCACTGTGTCCGCCGCCGTGGTGACCGTTGCCACCACCGCCGGAAACCGATTCCTGACGCGAAACCTCCAACGCGCTGGGCTGCTTTTTCTGCTGCTTCTTGGAGACTTTCTTCGAAGCGAACTGCGGCTCCTTCGTGGGCTTCGAGGGCATGAGCACCTCGAGGGCGTCGAAATAGGGCTGCAGCCAAGGCTTCATCTTTTCCTCCATCGTGCCGGGCAGGAAACCGATGTCTTTACCGAGCGCCATCACCGGGCGGGAGATCGACACGCCGTCATAGAGCGAGCGGTCGTCATGCGTCTGGTGGAGCGCGCAGCCGATCGAGAGCAGCGTCTTGCCCGTGCCGGCCTTGCCAAAGCAAGTGATCAGCGAGATCGAATCGTCGAGCAGCGCGTCCATAAAGAACTGCTGCTCCAGATTGCGGGCGCGGATCGAGATGCCGCCGGGAGCCTTGATGCTCTCGGGGATGCGGAGCCGTTTCACGAGTCCCTCGCCGTAGTAACGGGCCGGCATGGTCTTGCCCTCGTCGGAACGGAGCAGCACGTATTCGTTGAGGTAAAGGCCCTGGGCGGTTTCCTCATCGAGGCTGAATTCGCCCTCGGAGCAGAAACGCTGGATCTCGTAGATCGTGACGGGGATCTCGCGGTAAGCGTCCTCGTCGTTGTTCACCTCGGGCACCTTGTCGTTGAGATAATCCTGCGCTTCCAAACCGACGGCGCGGGCCTTGAGGGCCACGTTCACGTCTTTGGTCACGAGGATCGTCGGCGGCGAGTAGCGCTCCTGCACGAAGAGCGCCGAGGCGATGATGCGGTTGTCCTTCTTGGAGAAATCCGAGAGGACCGCGCGCAGCTTTTGCATCAGCGGCGCATCCTTCTTGGCCGGATCAGCCATGTAAGGGTTGATGATGACCGAGAGCGTGCCGCCGGTTTCGAGCTTCACCCCTTCGTGCATCGAGCGCGAGTCGGGCAAAAGCTCCGACAAGATCCGGTGCACGCGGCGGGCATTGCGGCCACGCTCGGTGGATTGCTCGGTCTTAATGGCGTCTAGCTCTTCCAAAACCTCGACCGGGATGGCCAGGTTGTTGTCCTCGAATTTGAAAATCGACTGCGGGTCGTGGAGGAGGACGTTGGTGTCCAAGACAAAAGTCTTCGCCTTAGCGGAGACTTTGAGCTGCGTTTTAGAGGCTTTGGCCTCGCTCAGGTGTTCCATTTAAAGGGTGGTGGATAACTTGTGAATAAGTCTGCGAACAGAACCGTTTCGTGTCCATGCAAGACTTACGCCAGTTAATAGAAATAGTGGATTCCCCCACCCGTCCGCCGAAAAAATCCGCGTGTCTTACGAGGTAAAGGACCGCTACTTTTTCCAGGCATCAAATCCCCGTAAAAATCAGCCCGACGGGAAGTAGCGATTTCGCCCCAGCACGCTTTCCCACATCGCCCAGCGGGCCGAAAAAGCAGCAGGCCGACTCGTCGGAGTCGGCCTGCTGCGTCGCGTGAATGTTACACCGGGAAAACCGGGGCACCGCCTTACTTCAGGCTGACAGCGGGGACGGCCGCCGCCGCCGGAGCAGCCGCAGGGAGCGTGGAACGCAGCGCGTTGGCGCGCTGGGCCCACTCGCCTTGGGCATCGATTGAAGTAACCTGCTCCACCAAGCGGAGCGCCTCGGCGGCGTTACCCGCTGCGGCCGCTTGCGAAGCCTGGTGAAACGCAGCCTCGGAGCGCACGAGTTTATCGAGGGAGTTATCAGCGACGATTTGCTTGAGAGCGGCCTCGCCCTCGGCGGCGGCACCGGCTTGCAGCGCGGAAACGGCGGCACCGAGACGGGCGCGCTGGCCAAAGGAATTGTTCTTCAGGATAGCGGCGGCCTTTTCGTAGCTGGTGCGGGCATCGGCGTAGTTGCCGGCCGTATAGGCTTTGTCGGCGAGGCCGAGTTGGGCGAGACCGCCCAGCACGTGATTACCGTTGGCCGCGATAAAGGTCTTCAACTGCGCATCGGTCGTCGCCGCGGCGTAATCGGCCGCAACCGCCTTCTCCTGCTGCGTGCGCACGTAATCGTAGCCGCCCTTGGCCACGAATCCGACGATCACGAGCACACAGACGGCGATCACCGCACGGGAGTTCTTCTGCCAGAACAAACGCACATTATCCTCAAACGTGGGGGCAACGTAAGTTTCATCGACCGAAACGAGATTACGATCGTCACCAGCAGTAGGGATAGGGGCGGATTTGGAGGACTTGGACATGGCTTGAAATTGGGTTAAACGGTCAACGAAACAGATCGCCTGCGGGCCGTAAAGACGGGATTCGCCTCTCATATCGCACCGCACATGGCCCGCCATCACCCGGCCACGCGACCCAGCAAAGTCTTGACCCGCTCCCCTCCGCCGACACGAGATTGTAACCCATCTGCATTCAGCCGGAGTTGCCGCTGATCGGCCAAGGCCCGTTATCTGCTGTGCTCAACCCGCTACCACCCACCATGACCATCACCACCTCCACCCTCGGCAAATGGACGCTTTTCACCCTCGTCGGTAAAATCGACAACGCCGGCGCCGACGAACTCAAAGCCGCCCTCTTCCCCCAACTCACCGGCGGCGCCATCGCCCTCGACTGCACCGGCGTCGAATACGTCACCAGCTCCGGCTTCCGCGTCCTCATGCAATGCGAAAAAGAACAGCGTCTCAAGGGCGGCCGTCTCATTCTCGGCAACATGTCCACGCCCGTGAGCAGCTTCTTTGAAATCGCCGGCCTCCACACCCTCTTCACCATCGTCCCCGACCTCAACGCCGCGCTGACCGCCGAAGGTTAAACTCCGGCTTCCATCCCGTCCCTTCTCCAATGCCCAAGATCCTCCTCGTCGAAGACAACGAAATGAACCGCGACATGCTCTCGCGCCGCTTACTGCGCCGGGGCTACGAAGTGGTCATCGCCGTGGACGGTCAGCAGGGCGTGGATCTGGCCAACAGCGAGCAACCCGCCGTCATCCTCATGGACATGAGCCTCCCCGTCATCGACGGCTGGGAGGCCACGCGCCGCGTCAAAGCCGGCGAAGCCACCAAACACATTCCCGTCATCGCCCTCACCGCGCACGCCATGGCCGGCGACCGCGAACAGGCCCTCGCCGCCGGCTGCGACGACTACGACACCAAGCCCATCGAGCTCACCCGCCTCCTCCCCAAGATCGAAAAATACGCCGGCCCGGGCACGCCCCAATAACCATGCCCGATCCGACGCCCCTCTCGCACCTGCGGCACGATCTCCGCACGCCGATCAACCAGATCATCGGCTACAGCGAGTTGCTCATGGAGGAAACCGCGGACGCCGGTCACACCGGTTACGACGCCGACCTCGGCAAGATCAAGAACGCCGCCAAGCAGCTCCTCAATCTCATCAACGACAACCTCACCGACGAGCGCCTCTCGCTCACCGGTGACGTCGTGGACGCCGGCACCACCACCGCCGCGCCCTTCCCCTTCGCCACCAACCCCGGCTCCCGCGCACCGCACTCAACCGGCTCCGCCCCCGCCGTGCCCTCCGTAACTTCAGCGAAGGAGGGCGACCCCCTCGGCCTCTTCCAGTCCGTCCCGGAAAACTACGCCTCGCTCCTCGAGCACACGACCACGCCGTTCGCGTTTCAAAAACCCGCGCCCACCCCCGGCCACATCCTCGTCGTCGATGACAACGAAGGAAACCGCGACATGCTCACGCGCCAACTCGTGCGCCAGGGCCACACCGCCGTCTCCGCCGCCAACGGACAACTCGCCCTCGATCGTCTCCGCGCCGAGCCGTTCGACCTCGTGCTGCTCGACATGATGATGCCCGTCCTCGACGGCTACGCCACGCTCGACGCCATCAAGTCCGACCCCGCGCTCCGTCACCTGCCGGTCATCATGATTTCCGCGCTCGACGAACTCGCCAGCGTTGTCCGCTGCATCGAGCGCGGCGCCGAGGATTTTCTCCCGAAGCCATTCAACCCCACCCTCCTCCGCGCCCGCATCGGCGCCGGCATGGAAAAGAAACGTTTCCGCGATCAGGAACGCACCTACATCAAGACCATCGAGGAAACCCAGGCGCGCTTGAAGTCCGAGCTCACCGAAGCCGAGAACTACGTGCGCTCCATCCTCCCGCCGACCGGCCTCGCCCGCACCATCCCGGTGGACTGGCGCCTCATCCCGTCCACCGAGCTCGGCGGCGATTCCTTCGGCTATCACTGGATCGACGACGATCACTTCGCGCTCTACCTGCTCGACGTCTGCGGACACGGCGTGGGCGCCGCGCTTCTCTCCGTCACCGCCATCAACGTCCTGCGCAACGGCGCCCTCCCCGGCGTCGATTTCCGCGAACCCGGCACCATGCTCACCGAGTTGAACGAAGCGTTCCTCATGGAGAAGCAAAACGACATGTATTTCACCATCTGGTATGGTGTCTGGCAGCCGTCCACGCGCACGCTGCGCTACTCCACCGCCGGCCACCCGCCCGCCCTGCTCGTCACCGACGCCCCCGGCCGCGCCGCCCCCGCGACGGTCGAACCGCTCAAAGCCGCCGGCATGATTCTCGGCGGCATGAGCGGCATGGTTTACAAGACCTTCACCCGCGAGATTCCCCACCCCGCGCGCCTCTACATCGTCAGCGACGGCACCTTCGAAATCACGCTCTCCAGCGGCAAACTCTGGCCCGCCGACGCCTTCCACGCCTTCTTCACCGAACCGCCCCGCGCCGGTGAATCCGACCTCGACCGTCTCTACACCTACGTCCGCGAACTCGGCGGTGGCGGCCCCCTCGACGACGACTTCTCCATCGTCCGCTTCACCCTCTGAGCCAGTCGCCGCCTACCCGCTACTCACTCCTCGCTACCCGCTACTTCAACCGATCCCGATGCACCGCTCCCTCCACGCCCGCCTCATCGGTTGGTTTCTCGTCGTCGTCGCCCTCGTCGCCCTCGCCCTCTACGGCGGCTACCGCAACCTCCGCAGCACCGTCGAAGTTTCCCTGGAGCACGACATCGCCCGCCGCGTGAGCGAAGTCGCCCGCGATCTTAACAACACCAACACCCTCTACCTCGACCGCGTCCACACGTCGCTGAGCGTTCTCAAACACCTCACCGCCCAGCGCGGCGCACCCTCCGTCGGCGCCCCCGTCAACCTCGGCGAGCGCACCGTCCCCAACCTCGTTTTCGGCACCACCAACACCGCGCTCGATTTCACGCTCGTCGATCAACTCGTCGAACTGATGGGCGGCACCGCGACGCTCTTCACCCGCGACGGCAACGACTTCGTGCGCGTCGCCACCAACGTCAAACGCAAGGACGGCACCCGCGCCGTCGGCACCGTCCTCAACCCCGTCGGCGAAGCCATGGCGAGCATCCGCAAGGGCCAGGCCTTCTACGGTGTTGTGGACATCCTCGGCCGCTCCTACATCACCGGCTACGAGCCCATCCTCGATGCCTCCGGCCAAACCATCGGCGTTTATTACGTCGGCTATCTCGTCGAAACCCTCGACCGCATCGGCAAGGAACTCGCCGACGCCCGCATCCTCGACCACGGCTTTTTCGCCCTCGTGGACGAACGCGGAAACATCCTCTTCAAAACCAAAGGAGCCGACGACGATCGCATCACCGGCGCCGACTCCCGCTACCAAGTCACCAAGGAAACCAGTTGGACCTACGAAAAATGGCAGTGGCAAAACCAGGACTTTCCCGCCTGGCGTTTCCGTCTCCTCGCTGCCACCTACCGGCCCGATATCGATCACCAAACCTGGACGCGCGTCCTGCCCGTCTTCGGTTTCATGACGCCCGCCATCCTCGGCGCCATCGCCCTCGGCTTCTTCTTCGCCCGCCGCCTCTCGCTCGCCCTCGAGGAAGCCGAGCGCCTCAAGACCGAAGCCACCGAAGCCCGCGAACTCGCCGAGGAAGCCAACCGCACCAAGAGCGCCTTCCTCGCCAACATGAGCCACGAACTCCGCACCCCGATGAACGCCATCATCGGTTACAGCGAGATGCTCATCGAGGACGCCGAAGACACCGGCAATGACGAGCCCGTCCCCGACCTCAAAAAAATCCACACTGCCGGCAAACACCTGCTCGGCCTCATCAACGACGTCCTCGACATCTCCAAGATCGAAGCCGGCAAGATGACCCTCTTCCTTGAAGACGTCGCCGTCCCCGCCCTCGTCTCCGAGGTCGCCGCGACCATTCAGCCGCTCATCGAGAAAAACCAAAACAAGCTCGTCATCGAGTGCCCCGCCGATCTCGGCAACCTCCGCGCCGACGTCACCAAAGTCCGCCAGACGCTCTTCAATCTCCTCAGCAACGCCGCCAAGTTCACCCACGCCGGCAACATCACGCTCACCGTCGCGCGCAAGCACCACCAGCAGCGCGACTGGATCACCTTCCGCGTCGCCGACACCGGCATCGGCATGACGAAGGAGCAGCTCGGAAAACTCTTCCAAGCCTTCGTCCAAGCCGACGCCTCCACCACACGCAAATACGGCGGCACCGGCCTCGGCCTCGCGATCAGCCGCAAGTTCTGCCAGCTCATGGGCGGCGACATCACCGTCGCCAGCGAACCCGGCCAAGGCACCGCCTTCACCGCCACGATCCCCGCCCGCGTTCAAGACCCCTCCTCGCCCGCCGACGCCTCCGCGAAAGAAGGCCCCGCCATCGCCCCGCCCGCCGCGACCGTGCCGCCGTTCCTCGCCAACCGCCCGCTCATCCTCGCCGTGGACGACGACCCCGCCGTCCTCGACATCCTCAGCCGCAACCTCACCCGCGAGGGCTACTCCGTGCGCACCGCCGCCAACGGCAAACAAGCCGTCGCCCTCGCCCGCGAACTCCAGCCGCGCCTCATCACGCTCGACGTCATGATGCCCAGCATGGACGGCTGGTCCGTCCTCACCGCGCTCAAGGCCGACCCCGCAACCGCCGACATCCCCGTCGTGATGATTTCCATCGTCGAAGACCGCCAACTCGGTTTCGCCCTCGGCGCCGCCGACTACCTCACCAAGCCCATTGATCGCGCCCGCCTGGTGCGCATCCTCGCGAAACACGCGCAATCCGACCGCCCCCGCACCGCGCTCGTCATCGACGACCTCCGCGATAACCGCCTCATGCTTTCGACGCTCCTCTCCCGCGAAGGCTGGAACGTGGTCGAAGCCGACAACGGCCGCACCGGCCTCGACGCGATCATCGAATCCCGTCCGTCATTGATCCTGCTCGACCTGATGATGCCCGTGATGGACGGCTTCGAATTCCTCCGCGAGTTGCGCAACCGCGAAGACGGCCGCGACATCCCCGTGGTCGTGGTGACGGCGAAAGAACTGACCGCCGAAGAGCACAACCTCCTCCGCGCCTGCGTGGAGAACATCGTGCAAAAAGGCGCCATCAGCCAAGAAGACCTCCTAGCCGACATCCGCGCCAAGATCACGACCCTCGCGAAGTAATCCTTCGCGAGGCGGATTCCTCAGCCGTTAGAACTTCCCGTATTCCAGACCGAAATACGCCGCCGCGTTGTCGTGGCAGATATCGGTGACGAGCTTGCCCAGCGACGCTTCGTCGGCGGGGATCAGACCGGCTTCCACATCCGCGCCCAGCAGCGCGCACAGGATGCGTCGGAAATACTCGTGGCGCGGATAACTCAGGAAGCTGCGTGAATCCGTCAGCATGCCGACGAACCGTGACAACAGACCGAGCTGCGACAGCGCGTTGAGCTGCATCTCCATGCCTTCCTTCTGATCGAGGAACCACCATCCGCTGCCGAACTGAACCTTGCCGGGCGTCACGCCGTCCTGGAAGTTGCCCGCCATCGCCGCGAACACGTAGTTGTCCGCCGGATTCAGGTTATAGAGCACGACTTTCGGCAGCTGGTTCTCGCGATCGAGCGTGTCGAGGTAGCGCGAGAGCGCGCGGGCTTGTGAAAAATCACCGATGGAATCCACGCCGGCATCCGCGCCGAGGCGCTTGAGCAGGCGGCTGTTGTTGTTGCGCAGCGCACCGAGGTGAAGCTGCTTCGTCCAGCCGCGCTTCGCGTCGAGCTGACCGAGGAAGATCATCACAAACCACACCCACTTCGCCGTATCGGCCGGCGTCACGGCGGTTCCGGCGCGCACGGTGTTGAAAATCGCCTCCGCCTCGGCGCGCGTGCAGTCGGCGTCGGGCAGGTTTTCGAGTCCGTGATCGGAAAGACGTCCGCCCAGCGAATGGAAAAACGCGTGACGTTGATCGAGCGCATCCAGGAGCGCATCGAGCGAGTTGACGTTCACCTCGGCGCGGGCGGCGAGCGCATCAGCCCAGCCGTTGAAAACCGCCGGCGCACCGACGGCCATGAGTTTGTCGGCGCGATAGGTCGGATATACGCGGGTCGTCAGGCCCGACTTCGCGATGGCGATGTGGTGCTCCAGCGAATCAGCCGGATCATCCGTCGTGCAGACGACCGCGACTTTGTTAGCGGTGAGAATGCCGTGCGTCGAGAGCGCGGGCTTGGCGAGTTCGGCATTGGCCAGCTCCCAGATCTTCGGCGCGTTGGCTTCGTTGATGAGCAGATCGATGCCGAAGTAGCGGCGCAGTTCGAGGTGCGACCAGTGGTGCAGCGGATTGCGCAGCAGCGAGGGCACGATGCGGCAGTAGGCGAGGAACTTGTCATAGTCGCTCGTGGTGGCGCCGGTGATGAGGTCTTCGTTGACGCCCGCGGCCCGCAGTGCGCGCCATTTGTAGTGGTCACCTGCGAGCCAGATCTGCGTGAGGTTTTTAAACTGACGGTTGGCTGCGATCTGATCGGGCGGCAGGTGACAGTGGTAGTCGTAGATCGGCTGCGGCTTCGCGTAGGTGTGATAGAGCAGACGCGACCACTCGGTCGTCAGCAGGAAATCGTCGTGGAGAAAGGTGGAAGCGGCAGGCATGGGATTCGGGATAAAATTAAAGAGAAGACGGAGACGCGGCCACGAGCGCGTTGAGGCGGCGGCCGTAAGCGGTGAAATTGTGATAGGCGAGTTCGGCGCCGGTGAGTCCCGTCTGGTCGGGATCGCCGCCGATATGCGGCTCGATCGAAATCGTATGAACCTGTCCGCGCGCGAGCACGTCTTCGAGGATGCGACGGACATCCGCCGCGCCTTCGCCGGGCCACGTGTGCACGCGCGCCGGCTTGCCATCAACCTCGCGCCACACGGCGTCCTTCACGTGGAAGTAATCCACGAAGTCGCGGACCTCGTTATAGAATTTCCACGCCGACTGCTTCGGACGCGCGCCCTCGGGGAACGCGTGGTCGTCGGTGCCGATGGTGTTGCCCGGATCGAAGATGAGCCGCAGGCCCGGCACTTCCTCGACGAGACGCAACGTCTGCGGCGCACCGAGTCCGCCGTAGTTCATGCAGTTCTCGTGAAGCGCGACGAGCCCCGCGTCGGCGAAGCGCGCGACGATTTCGCGCAGACGGCGAAAGCGTTCCGCTTCGAGGAGATCTTCGCCGGGCTTCACGGCGAAACTCATGATGCGCGCGTAACGCGTGCCTAGGGCCTGCATACGCGGAATCGCGCGGGCAACTTCGGCGAGCGTGCGGTCAAACGGCTCGTTGATGCGCGTGCCCCAATTGGCGATGGCCGAGGCGAACGTGTGCACCGCGACGCCCGAGCCGCGCACCTGCTCAACGAGACGCTCAAACGTGGCGTCGGGCAGGTCGTGAACATTGGCGGCTTTCTCGCCGTCCACCGACACGCCGCGCAATTCGAGGTGGCTCCAGCCCAGCTCGCGAATGGCCTTCAGTTGCGTGGCCAGCGGCGCGCCGGCCTCATCGGCAATACCGGTGTAAATCATATGGCGGTGGGCGCCGCCGCCATGAACCTCCAACGCCCAACGTCGAACATCCAACGTTCAATGTCTCGAAGTGGGCGAAGGGCGGCGGCAGGCGGGTGTTTTACTTGGACGTTGGGTGTTGAACGTTGGACGTTGAGCGTTCCTCGACGGCGTCAGCCGACGAGGTTCGCCTTGATGTAGTCGAAGCTCTGCTTGATCGAAACGAACGGATCACCCGGCGTGGAGTCCTGTTCGACGATGAACCACTCGCAACCGGACTTCTCGGCCTCGGCGACGATCTTCTTAAACGGCAGCGTGCCATTGCCGATCTCGGTGTAGAACGGCTTCCCTTCAGCCAGAAAGCTGTAGTCCTTGAGGTGGATGAACGGCAGGCGTCCGCGCAGCTTCGCCGCCCACTCCACCGGATCGCCGCCGCCAAACTGGACCCAGTAGGTGTCGAGTTCGGCCACCAAGTTTTTGGGATCGGTGTTGGCAAAAACGTAATCAAGGAACGTCGTCTGCGTGCCCGGCACTTTGACGAATTCGATGCCGTGGTTGTGATAACCCAGGGTGAGCCCGGCAGCGCGGAACTTGGCGCCGGCCGCATCGAGTTTTTTGACGAGCGCGTCGATCTGCTCGCGGCTGGTGAAATCGATGCCCGCGGGATGCGGATACGCGGTGAGCTTGGTGCCGAGCTTCTTCAGGCGCTCGATCACGGCGTCGGTTTCATCGATGATTTTAAGCGCACCTTCGTGCGTCGCGCAAAGAGTCAGGCCTTCGTTCTTGAGGATCGAAACGATCTCGCTCTCCGGGATCGGACCGACGCCGCTGACTTGAACGGCTTCGTAGCCGATCGCGCGCACTTTTTTCGCGGTCACGGCGAAGTCGGCGGCGGTTTTGCAATGGTCGCGCAGGGTGTAGAGCTGAATGGCAACTTGAGAGATTTTCATGAACTGACTGGTTTAGGATTTAGCCGCTTAAGATTTAGGATTTCCGGCAACGCCGGCATTACTTGCCGAACGACTTCGCGAAGTCGTCACCGCTGATCTTGGCGACCTTCTTCGTCTTCTTCTTTTTGGAGGACTCGGCGATCTTCTGCTTGAGCAGGCGCTCGTATTTTTTGCCGTCGATGGGCAGGGCGATTTCCTTGTCGGTCCAAGCGGAGAGCAGCATCGCGTTGGCGAGTTCCACCGAGTGAATGCCTTCCTGCGCCGGGGCGATCAACGGCGTGCCATCGAGGATCGCGTCCACGAAGTTCTGGGTGACCTGGTTGTGCTGGCCGCCATGGCCGGCGGCGGGGATGGTGACGTTCCAGCGCTCGGGCACGGCAAAACCCTTGTCGGTCGTGCGGCTGAACTCGGTCATCTCCTGCTCGTTTCGGTCGTAGGTGATCTTGTCGTTTTCGTAAACAACGCGGCCGCGCTCGGCGACGATCTCGAGGCGGTTGGTGCCGGGGGCTTCACCGGTCGAGGTGATGAACACGCCGGTCGCGCCGTTCTTGAATTCCATGTAGGTGGTGACGTCGTCATCGACCTCGATCGCGTGGTAGCGG
>Ga0247813_10000639_pt1 | contig 30822 bp, 24 predicted proteins | sample UWRJL169409C1_FD_180719 | JGI IMG/M metagenome (GOLD analysis project Ga0247813, IMG submission 180719) | Plant litter microbial communities from Arlington Agricultural Research Station in Wisconsin, United States - UWRJ-L169-409C-1 | ecosystem: Environmental > Terrestrial > Plant litter >...
CTCGAGCCAGAGCGGCGCCCCCTGGGACCTCGACAGGCTCGACCAGGTGGCCCTCCCCCTCGACAAGACCTACACCTACCCGAGCTCGGCCGGCGCGGGCGTGCGCGTCTACGTCCTCGACACCGGCGTGGACTCGACGATCCCCGAGCTGGGCGGACGGGTCGCCCCGGGGTTCTCCGCCTTCGCGGACACGACCGGGACAGCCGACTGCCACGGCCACGGCACCCACGTCGCCGGCACTGTCGCCTCACGCACCTACGGTGTCGCGAAGTCCGCGACCGTCGTCCCGGTCCGCGTCCTCGGGTGCTCCGGGTCGGGCAAGATGTCCGACGTCATCAGCGGTCTCGACTGGGTGGTCAAGAACCACCCGGCAGGCACGCCCGGGGTCGTCAACATGTCCCTGTCGGGGGCACGCAGCGACATCATGGGTCGGGCCGTCGACGCCGCGACAGCAGCGGGCCTCCTCGTCGTCGTCGCCGCCGGCAACACGAACACCGACGCCTGCCAGGCCTCCCCGTCGGACGTGCCCTCGGCACTGACCGTCGGAGCCAGCACCATCACCGACTCCCGTGCGACCTTCTCGAGCTGGGGCACCTGCGTCGACGGCTTCGCCCCCGGTGAGCGCATCGTCTCGACAGCCCCCGGTGGCACCACGGCGACCCGCTCTGGCACCTCGATGGCAGCCCCGCACGTCGCCGGGCTCGCAGCGCTCCTGCTCGCCGACTCCCCGCGACTCACACCCAAGGAGGTCACCGACAGGCTCGTCAGCACGAGCCGGACCGGCGTCACCGACCGGAGCGCGGGCAGCCCGGACCGACTCTTCGGCCTCACTCCGGCGACAGCCCCGGTCACGGCGCCCGCTCCAGCTCCGGCTCCAGCTCCGGCCCCGGCTCCGGCACCTGCTCCGGTCGCACCTGCCGCCCCGACGAAGCTCGCGGTCTCGGCGGTCACGACAGTCGCGGGCACGGTCTCGTGGACGCCCGCTGCAGGCACCCCGGCCACGAGCTGGACCGTCCAGCGCTCGGCCGACGGCAAGACGTGGACGACGGTCGCCGCCCAGGGCACGACGGCGCGGCTCAGCGGGCTGGCCCCCGCCACGAAGTACCAGGTCCGGGTGGCAGCGAACGCTGCTGCAGGCCGGAGCCCGTGGGCGACGGTCACCGTCACGACCGCCGCACGCCCCTCGGGGATCCGCACACCCACCGTCACGTCGAGGGCCCCGTCCACCGCGGCGCTGACCTGGACCGCTCCCGCGACCTCGGGGACGCTCGTCACGGACTACAGGGTCGAGCTGTCACGAGACGGCAAGAAGTGGTCGACCTTCGCCGACGGCGTCAGCACGGCGCCGAGGCTCCAGCTCACGGGTCTCGCCCCGTCGGCGACCTACAGCGTGCGCATCACCCCTGTCGCCGACGGGACGACGACAGGCGCGCAGGCCGTCGTCAAGGTGACGACCCTCGCGGCGCCCTCCGCACCCCGAGCCATGAAGGTGACCGCGAGCGCTGCCACCACGCTCTCCCTCGCCTGGACGGCGCCGGCGACGTCGGGCCCTCAGGTCACCGACTACAAGGTCGAGGTCACGCGCGACCGCAAGACCTGGACGACCGTCACGGACGGCGTGAGCCCCAAGACCTCGGTGCAGATCACCGGCCTCGCGAAGAACACTGCGTACACGGTCCGGGTCACCGCGGTCTCCGGGACCGCCTCGAGCACCTCCTACGCCGAGGTCAAGGCCTCTACCCGCAAGTGACCTGCGGCAAGCCCTGAGGCCAAGCACCTCCGTCACGGGCAGATCGACGCGAGACCTGTCCTGGCGGGCCTCCGGGTAGACGACACGCACAGCGAAGGGGCACCAGCATCGCTGGTGCCCCTTTCTCTGCGTGCTGGCCGCTCCCTGCCTCGCGGGCCCTCGTGCCGGTGACGACCGACTGCTCGGTCACTCCCCCGTCGTGCCGTCCAGCAGCTCGCGGAGGATGTCGACGTGCCCGAGATGCCGAGCCGTCTCTTCGATGACGTGCACCAGTACCCAGCGCAGCGACGGGTACTCGGGGTTGTCGGGCGCCTCGTCGAGGTCGTGCCGGGCGAGCACCTCGTCAGCCTCTGCCCATGACGCCCTGTAGTCGTCGATGATCTCCGTCAGGGAGTCCCGAGCGGTCACGCGGAACTCACCGTCCGGGTCCTCGTCGCTGCCGAAGAGCCGTTCGTAGGGGCGCTGCTCGACGGCCTCGACGAACCACGACCGCTCGACGTCGGCCAGGTGGCGGATGATCCCTGACACCGTGGTGAGGCTGGGCAGCAGACGCCGCGCGGCGTCCTCGTCGCTGAGACCCTGCGCCTTGATGACGACGGTCTCGCGGTTGAGCATCAAGAAGCCCATGAGGGTGCTCTTCTCGTCGCCGCGTCCGGGAGGCTGGGTGCGGGGAGTGTCCTGCGTCACATCGCTCATGATCCCGAGTGTAAGAGGGCCAGGGGTCGGCGTGAAGGCCCGCAGCGGGCTGGGTGCGCAGAGGCCGGGGGTGCCGTCCTGGCACCCCCGGCCTCTGCGTCGATCACCTCAGGTCGCGCGGACCCTCCGGCCGGCAGGAATCCCGCACGGCAGGGCAGGTGACGCCCGCTGCCAAGGTCAGAGCGCTGCGCGCAGCGCCTCGACGAGCCCGGTGGTCGGACGGCCGAGGAGCGTGCTCAGGTCGCTCGTGACCGTCGCGAGCTCACCGTCGCGGATGTTGCCGTCGAGAGCGACGACAAAGCCGACGGTCCCCTCGTCGAGGCCGAAGCCTGCGAGGACAGCGGCGTGCTCCTCGGGCGAGACGCGGTGGTACGAGACCTCGCGGCCGAGCACCTCTCCGGCAGCGGCGGCGAGCTCGTCGTGCGTCCAGGCGACGTCACCCGAGAGCTCGTAGACCTTGCCCGCGTGCGAGTCGTCGACGAGGACCACGGCAGCGGCCTCGGCGAAGTCCGAGCGGGGCGCCGAGGCGACCTTGCCGTCTCCGACGCTCGCGAGGATCTCACCCGAGTCCTTCGCCTGCTGGACGGGCTGGAGGTAGTTCTCGGTGTACCAGTTGTTGCGCAGGATGGTCGTGGCCAGGCCCGACTGCGCGAGGTACTCCTCGGTCGCCTTGTGGTCGGGGGCGAGCACGAGGGTCGAGGTGTCGGCCTGCGGTGCGCTCGTGTAGACGACGCGGCCGACGCCCGCAGCCTTCGCGGCGTCGATCACGGCGACGTGCTGCGGGACGCGCTGGCCGACCTCGGAGGAGGAGACGAGCAGCAGGGTGTCGACACCCTCGAAGGCCGCCGCGAGAGTCTCGGGGCGCGAGTAGTCGGCCTCGCGGACCTGGACGCCGCGGGCGGCGAGGTCCGCGGCCTTGGCCGGGGTGCGCACAGCGGCGACGACCTGGTCGGCGGGGGTGCCGCGCTCGAGCAGGGACTCGACGACGAGGCGTCCGAGGTGTCCGGTGGCTCCGGTGACAGCGATCATGGCGTGCTCCTTGTGAGATGGCCGCGCAGACAGGTCCCGCGGCGACGGTTCGGCAACACGACGAGCATGGCACTAACTTTTCGAAAGTGCAATCCTTTACGCAGCACTATCGATTCCTGATGCACGGTCGTATACTCAAGACATGGCCAGGACCGAGAACGTCGAGACCCACGACCCCGCCGCACCGCGCGAGGTCGGGACCGACGACCTCGAAGACTTCTCAGAGTTCGCCCCCGACGTCTTCCAGCGCGGCTGCAGCTCACGGCAGACCCTCGAGATCGTCGCGGCGAAGTGGGGCGTCCTCGCACTCGCAGCCCTGCGCGACGGATCCGTGCGCTTCAACGCGCTGCGCCGCAAGATCGACGGCGTGAGCGAGAAGATGCTGTCCCAGACCCTCCAGGCCCTCGAGCGCGACGGCCTGGTCGTCCGCGAGGTCCGCGAGACGATCCCGCCGCACGTCGAGTACAGCCTCACAGCGCTCGGCACGCAGGTGTCCGACAGCCTCGCCTCGCTCATCCGCGTCATCGAGGACGCCGTCCCCGAGGTGGTCGAGGCCCGCGAGGCCTACGACGCCCGCAAGCCTGCCTGAGCAGCGCGGGGTCGTCGACGGGTCACCGCACCGCTGTGCACCTGAGGACACCCGAGACTGACGCGTCGCGCCCCAGGTCGTCACCCCGCGCGAAGGCTCCCCACACAGAACGGACCGCTCGTGCCGCCTCCTGGATCTGGTCCCACGACGCCCCCTCGACCAGCTCGGCTCGCGCCCAGGTCTTCTCGTCGCCGAAGAGCATCGGCAGGTCGACCGTGTGCGCGGCACCCCACGGGTTCCCGGGCGCGGACCACGACAGCACGTACCTGTGCACCCGCCCACCTGCTCGCGCATGCCGCCGGGCGAAGCGCCGCGCCGACCGCCCGTAGACGACCTCGGTGAGAGCAGCGACGAGGCCACGGCGCACGAGCGGCCCGACGACAGGCAGCGCGACCACCCGCTGGACCACGGGTATCTCGCGGACGAAGAGCCGAGCCTCTTCGGAGGTGCAGCCGATGAGCAGGTCGACCTCCTCGGCCACGGCGTCCCAGGCGTCGTCGACGGCGTCCTCGGGCGGGAGCGGGGCGAAGCCGTACTGGGTGCCGAAAGGCATCGCGGCACGCAGCCCCGAACCCTCCGCTGTCTTCGCGACAGCAGACTGCCGGGCGACGACCTCCTCGACAGGGGTCTGCGCAGTGATGTCCTCAGCGGCGTCGAGCATCGCCGCGTTCATCGCGCTCCTCCCACGGGAGATGCCGAGCGGGGCGCTCTGGACGATCGCGCGGGAGAACAACGACGCAGCCCCAGGCACTGCCATGAGGTGCGCGACGGCGTCTCCGCCCGCAGACTGCCCGAAGACCGTGACCCGTGCAGGGTCTCCCCCGAAGGCCTCGACGTTGCGCTGGACCCATCGAAGGGCCTCCACCTGGTCGAGCAGCCCGAGGTTCGCAGGGCGCCCGGCACGCCCTCCGAGGTACCCGAAGATCCCGAGCCTGTAGGTGACGGTCACCGCGACGACCCGCTGCTCGGCGACCAGGGGCGCCGGATCCATCACCGGGACGTCACCGGCACCCGAGGTGTACGAGCCACCGTGGATCCAGACCATCACCGGGAGCCGCTCCCCGGCCTGGACGTCGCGCGGCACCGTGACCGAGAGGTTCTGGCAGCTCTCGTCGGTCGCGAGCGAGCTGAAGTCACCGCCGAGCACCCGTTCGAGGAAGACCACCGGTGCCTGCGGGCACGCGGGCGCCCACCCTGTCGCCTCGAGCACCTCGGTCCTGTCAGCAGCCGGGACCGGCTCCTCGAACCGGCCCGCCGTGGCGTAAGGGATCCCCGTGGCGCGCAGCACTCCGGCGTCGGTGTCGACCCAGCCCACGACGGTCCCCGACGGTGGGGCGAAGGTCGGTCGCTCGGTCACGGTGCCCCTCTCGGTGGTCCTTGCTCGGGCAGCATCAAGGGTATCGACCACCTCGGTCTCTGGCTCGCCCCGCACTCCGCGCCCCCCCCTCCCGACCTGGTCGCGCGAGGTGTGGCTCCGGCGACCGGGGTCTGAGCGGCCTGCGGGTCGCGGACCTCCGCCCTGCGGGATCGTCAGGCCTCCTGGGCGTGCGGGTAGGTCTCGGCCCGGTGCTGGAACCTGAGGATCGCGGGGTTCTCGACGACCCCGTCACGGATCTCGATCGCGCGCGCGACGGTCTCGTCGGACGCCCAACCCGACGGCCCGCTCATGACCGAGCGCAGGAAGGGCAGCACGGCGTCGCTGATCTCCCAGGTCGCCGAGTTCCACAGGTACGAGGGGCTGTGGTCGACGGCGTAGTAGAGGATGTGGTCACCCACCTCGAAGGTCGGCTCTGCGAAGGTCGTCGGGCGTGCCCACGAGAACCCCATCCCCTCGTCGCACGACACGTCGACCACGAGGCTGCCCGGCCTGAACGCACCGAGGTCCTCCTCGCAGAGGTAGGTCAGCGGAGCGTCGGTGTCCTGCAGCGTGCAGTTCACGACGATGTCGAACTCCGCCAGATAAGGGGCGAGCGGGACGCGCCCCTCCTCGGTCAGCACGTGGCTGAGGTTCGGGGCCGCCTCGTCGTGGTCCAGCTGGACGATGCGCGCCGAGTGGATCGGCGAGCCGACGGCTGCCACGTCGCGGTTGGTGAGCACGTGGACGTCGTGGACGCCGTGCGCCCTCAGCGCTGTCACGGCGCCACGCGCCGTCGCGCCGAAGCCGATGACGATCGCGTTGAGGCGGCGACCGTAGTCTCCGGTCGACCCGGCGAGCTGGAGAGCGTGCAGGACCGAGCAGTACCCGGCGATCTCGTTGTTCTTGTGGAACACGTGCAGCGCGAAGCGCCCGTCCCCCGTCCAGTGATTCATGGCCTCGAAGGCCACGAGGGTGAGCCGACGGTCGACGGCCTGCTGAGTCATCTCGACGTCCTGGACGCAGTGCGGCCATCCCCACAGCACCTGCCCCTCGCGCAGCTCCGCGAGCTCGTGCGCCTGCGGCTTGGGGAGAAGCACGACGTCGGACCGCTCGAGGAGCGCCGCACGCGGCAGGACCTGACCGACCAGCCCGGCCAGGCGCTCGTCCGTCATGCCGAAGGCCGAGCCGTAGCCGGTCTCGACGATCATCCGCTCGCGCAGGTCCGCGTCGATGCGGTCGAGGTGCGAGGGATGGATCGGCAACCGACGCTCGTCGGTCTTCTGCGAGGTCGCGAGCACCCCGAGGGTGAGCAGCTCTCCGGGGACCTCGTGCGCCGGGACGTGAGCGGGCTCGTGCCCCGCCTCGAGGACGGCCTCGTCGCGCGGGTCGTGCTTCGGACCGGACTGCTCTGACCTGTCGGTCATCGTCGCTCCCTCACGGTCACCGCCATGGTGAACCGTTCCAAGAGTACGTCCGCACCGCGTCAAGAGCAGACCAAAGATCTCTCTGGAGCGGTCGGCGGGAGGTCCCGCTGACCCTCACGGGACCTCCTGACACGTCCTCGGACCGGGGCTTGGTGACGGCCGCAGAGCCAGCGCCCCGGCTCGGCGACGGGCGCAGACGAACCTCCGCCTCAGACGCGGAACCGCTCCACCAGGTCGTCCATCAGGGCGTCCATCCGTGCGTCGACCTGGCGCCGGGCCGGGTCCGCGTCGTGCCACGCGACGATCTCGCGCGCACCCAGCTCGAAGGTCGTACGCGGCACGAACCCCGGGGCGACGCTGCGGATCTTGGCGTTGTCGAAGACCATCGAGTGCGCCTTGTCTCCGAGCAGCCCGGCACCCCACCCAGGGTCGACGGCCGCGATCGCGTCCGACGGCACGTGGACGATCTTCGCCTCGACCCCTGCTGCTCGCGCGAGCGACTGCGTGATGTGGTCCCACGTCAGTGCCTCGTCCGAGGTGATGTGGAAGGTGTCGCCGACGACCCTCGGGTTCGCCAGCAGCGGGACGAATCCGAGAGCGAAGTCTTCGGTGTGCGTGATCGTCCACAGCGACGTGCCGTCACCGTGCACGACGACCTCCTTGCCGGCGCGCATCCGCTCGACCACGGTCCACCCACCGTCGAGCGGGACGGAGGTCTGGTCGTAGGTGTGCGACGGCCGGACGATCGTGGCGGGGAAGCCGCTGTCGCGGTACGCGGCGACGAGCAGGTCTTCGCACGCGATCTTGTCCTGGGAGTAGCCCCAGAACGGGTTGCGGAGCGGTGTGGACTCGAGCACCGGGCTGCGGGCGGGCGGTGTCTGGTAGGCCGAGGCCGAGCTGATGAACACGTACTGCCCGGTCCTGCCGGTGAAGAGGTCGACGTCCTGCTGCACGTGGCCCGGGGTGAAGGCCACCCAGTCCACGACAGCGTCGAAGTCGCTCCCTCCGAGCGCCTCGCGCACCGACCCTGGGTCGCGGACGTCGGCGCGCAACGAGCGCACCTCCGCCGGCAGAGGACGGGTCGTCGACGACCCGCGGTTGAGGACGGTGACGTCGTAGCCGCGCTCGACCGCGAGCCGCACGCTCGCCGAGCTGATGACGCCGCTGCCACCGATGAACAAGACTGTGGGTGCACTCATCGTCCGACACTATCGGCGCGACGGCGGTCACGCCCGGAGATGGTCAGCGCGCGACGGTCCGAGGCTCGTCGAGCAGCGTCCGCGCGAACCCTGCCTGCAGGCGCGCCATCGCCCGGGTCATCGGCAGCAGGGTCAGCAGGAAGACGATCCCTGCGGCGAGCTTGAAGCCTGTCGAGTTGAGCACCTCGAGGGCGTCACGGGCGGCGCCGCTGAGGTCGTCGTTGCCGGTGTTCTCCGGGAGGAACCGTACCCAGGCGTAGACGGTGGTCCCCGCGACGGCGCCGACCCACCAGGTGACCGTGACGGTGAAGGTGACGATCGACAGGATCCAGGACGTCAGTGCGTGCACGGTCTCCCGCCAGCCCTGCGGGTCGCGCAGCGACGCGAGGACACGACGCGGCAGCGAGGGGCGGTCCGCGCCGACAGGTACGCCCCGACCGGGCGCTGCCGCTCGACGAGGCTCCGCGAGGGGCAGGTCTCCGGCGAGCACGGCACGACGCACCGTCCTGCTCCGCTCGACCGAGGCGAACCACCGCGCGACGACCAGCACACCCGCCGCGATCGGCAGCCCCACCCACAGGACCATGAGCGGCACGGCGACGGCGAGACCTGTGAAGACCACGACGAAGGCGACCAACGACCACGGGAGCGTCACCAGCACGTACGCCGTGTCGGCGCCGAGGCTGCGGATCCGACGCACGACGGCGGTCCACGGTGTGCTCGCCTCGGTCTGCCACGGCTGCTCGGTCGGGTCCGGAACACTGTCTGCGCGGCGCGGGAGCTGCGCGGTCGTCTCGATCATGAGTCCATCCTCCTCGCCTCCGCGTCCCACGACCATCAGGTCAGCCACCCAGTCTCGGGGTAGGGCTGTCCCTACCAGCCACAGCGCCTCGCTCTCACCCCCGGGAGCACTGGCTCGCTCTCCTTCCTCCCTCGAGCGGCTCTGGGCTGCCGGCCCTGTCCCCAGCCCGCGCGCTGCGCACACACCTGGTACTCCTAGACCCATGACCAAGACGACCCGCGTGCTCGGGGTGGATGCGTGCCGGGCCGGCTGGGTCGGCGTGGTGTGGGACGGCGACGGTGCGACAGCGCTCGCCGCCCAGGACATCGGCTCGCTCGTCGCTGCCGCCGAGCTCGGCGGTCGTGTCTCGGTCGTGGCGATCGACATCCCGATCGGCCTCCCGGACGCCGGCCGACGGCAAGCGGACGTCCTGGCGAGGCTGGAGATCGGACGGTTGCGCTCGTCGGTCTTCATGACCCCGGTCCGCCCCGCCTTCGAGGCGGACGACCACCCGAGCGCCGTGGTCCTGAACCGGGAGCTCGCCGGCGAGGGTGTCTCGATCCAGGCCTTCGGGCTGCGGTCGAAGGTGTTCGAGGTCGAACGGTTCGTCCGCAGCCCGGCATGCGAGGACCGCACGGTCCTCGAGGTGCACCCCGAGGTGGTCTTCGCCCGGATGAACGGCGCCCCGCTGACCGACCGCAAGAAGACCTGGGCGGGCGCCGAGACCCGCAGGGCACTGCTCGCCGAGCACGGCCTGGCCCTGGCGGGGGTGGGCGGGCTGTCCGGTGTCGACGTGGGTGTCGACGACGTCCTCGACGCCGCTGCGACCGCCTGGACGGCCCGTCGCCACACCCAGGGCGAGTCCGAGGCACTCCCCTCGACCCCCGAGATCTTCAGCGACGGCTGGCCCGCCGCGATCTGGGTGTAGGCGGGCCGGTGTCGTCGGGGTCGTCCGCCGCCTAGGACGCAACGCAGAACGGCCCCCGATCGATGATCGAGGGCCGTTCTTCTTGTAGCGGGGACAGGATTTGAACCTGCGACCTCTGGGTTATGAGCCCAGCGAGCTACCGAGCTGCTCCACCCCGCGTCGGTGATCACCACTCTACGCCATCTGGGCCCGAGGTCCAACCAGACCGTCCCCGGGGCGGGTCGGCACCCTCTCCAGCGCCTCTGAGCAGTCCTGGCAGCCCTGAGCACCGACGGGCACCGCGGGGCGCCCTCTCCGCGTCCCCGCTCCCGGCACCCTGCGCCGTCGACCGAGCCGCACGGGTCGACCGAGCCGCACGGGTCGACCGCCCGCGCCCTGCTACCGCGCCTGCGGTACCGACGATCAACCACCTGCCGGATTCGCCGAGGACCCGCCACGAGCAGGATCGGTAGCGATCGCAACCCCCCCTGCCCCAAGGAGTGCCCATGTCCACGTTCCTCTCTCGTCTCGGGCGCTCGAGCGCCCGGCACCGGCTGGTGGTGGTCGGCGTCTGGCTGGCCGTCTTCGCCGGGCTCGCCGGGATCCTCGGGGTCAACGGCTCCGGCGACAGCGCCCCGCAGACCATCCCCGGGTCGCGCGCCTCGCAGGCCCTGGAGGTCATGAACCGGGAGTTCCCGGCTGCGCAGGCCCCACCCGAGAACACCCTCCAGCTGGTCTTCGCGCCCCAGGACGCCGAGGTCACCGACCCAGGCGTCTCGTCGCAGATCGACAGCGTGCTGGCCGAGGCGGCCTCGCTGCCCGGTGTCGAGTCGGTCTCGGACCCCTTCGCCCCCGGCGCGCCCTACACCTCCCCAGACGGCACCCTGGCGGTGGCGACCCTGATCTACGGCGACCTCTCCGACGACGCCCAGGTCACCTCCTACGACGCGGCCCTCGCCCTCCAGGAGTCCGCACCGGCCGACCTCGGGGTCGAGCTCGGCGGCAACCTCGTCCCGCTCGGGGCGGAGTCCGGCCCCGGCGAGGTCGTGGGAGTCCTCATCGCCTTCCTGGTCCTGGTCCTGACCTTCGGCTCGATGCGGGCCGCGGGGGCGAACCTGCTCATCGCGGTCTTCGGCGTGGGTGTCGGGCTCGTCGGTGTGCTGGCCTACGGCTCGATCACCCCGATCGGGGAGAACTCGATCATCCTCGCCTCGATGCTCGGACTGGCCGTGGGCATCGACTACTCCCTGTTCATCCTGTCCAGGTTCCGCACCGAGCTGCGCTCGGGCCGCTCGGTCGAGGACTCGATCGCCCGCGCCACGGGCACCGCCGGGACCGCCGTCGTCTTCGCCGGCCTGACAGTCATCGTCGCCCTGGCCGCGCTCATGGTCGCCGGCATCGACTTCGTCACCGAGATGGGCATGGCCGGAGCCTTCGGCGTCCTGGTCGCCGTCCTGCTCGCCCTGACCCTGCTGCCGGTCTTCATGAAGACGCTCGGGGTCAAGGCACTGTCCACGAAGCACCGCAAGGACCTGGCCGCCGGAGTGGTCTTCGACGAGGACACCACACCGAAGCACGGCTTCGTGCGCCGCTGGGGGCAGGCCGTCGTGCGACGGCCCGTGATCTCGCTGGTCACCGGTGTCCTGGTCCTGGTCGTGGTCGCCCTGCCGATGCTCTCCATGAAGACCGCCTTCAACGTCCCCGGCGGGACCGACCCCGAGTCGACCGAGCGCGCCGCCTACACCCTCGTCCTCGACGAGCTCGGCGGCGTCCAGAGCCCGCTGATCGTCCTGGCCGAGGGCGACGACGTCGCCTCGAGCACCGCCGCCCTCGAAGACCAGCTCGCCGGCATGGCTGGCGTCGCTCAGGTCACCCCGGCCGAGGTCAGCGCGGACGGCCAGACCGCCCGCATCACCCTCATCCCCACAGGCGGCCCCATCGACGACTCGACCAAGGACCTCGTCCACCAGCTGCGCGAGGACGCCGACTCCATCTCCGGCATCCACCTCGAGGTCACGGGCGAGACCGCCATCGGCATCGACCAGGACGCCGCACTGGCCGACGCCCTGGTCACGTACCTCGTCGTCATCGTGCTCATCTCCCTCGCCCTGCTGGTCCTGCTGTTCCGCTCCCTGCTCATCCCCCTCGTGGCCACCCTCGGGTTCCTGCTCTCCGTCGGAGCGTCTTTCGGCGCTTCCGTCGCGGTCTTCCAGTGGGGCTGGCTGCCCGCTCTGGTCAACGCACCCCAGGGCGACCCGATGCTCTCCCTCCTGCCGATCCTGCTCGTCGGGGTGCTCTTCGGCCTCGCGATGGACTACCAGGTCTTCCTCGTCTCACGCATCAAGGAGATGCACGACCGCGGCCTCACCCCCAAGGACGCCGTCGTCGAGGGCTTCTCCCGCTCTGCCCCGGTGCTCGTGGCAGCCGCCACGATCATGACGGTCGTCTTCGCGGGATTCGCGACCAGCACCTTCTCGGTCGCTGCGTCGATCGCCTTCGGTCTCATGGTCGGCGTGCTGGCCGACGCCTTCGTCGTCAGGCTCGTCCTCATGCCTGCCCTGCTGTCCCTCCTGGGCAAGAGCGCCTGGTGGATCCCCCGCTGGCTCGACAAGATCCTCCCCAGCGTCGACGTGGAGGGGCACGCGGTCGAGCACGCCTCCGCGCCGACCGCAGGCGACGACGAGCCGTCGCAGCCCGGCGACAGAGACGCCCTGCAGACCACGCACGTCTGACCTGCGGTCCTGACCTGCAGGTGCGACCTGCCCTCTCACGAGCGGTCTGGGGCCACGGCCCCAGACCGCTCGTGCGCAGCTCGAGTCCTTGGACGGACCCTGGAGACAGGTGCTGGGCAACGGGGTACCAGCAGCCCCTGCCTCTCCGCCCGGACCAGTCCTAGCGTGGTCCAGGTCAGCACCACGAGCACCACCGACCACCACGGAGGACCACATGCACACTCGAACTCTCGGCCAGGGCCTGCAGGTCTCCGCGGTCGGCCTGGGCGCCATGGGCATGTCGATGAGCTACGGGCCGAACCCTGGCACGCGCGACGAGATGATCGCCGTGCTGCGCGGGGCTGTCGACCGTGGCGTGACCTTCTTCGATACCGCGGAGGTCTACGGTCCCTACGTCAACGAGGAGCTTGTCGGCGAGGCTCTCGCACCGGTCCGCGACGAGGTGGTGATCGCCACGAAGTTCGGCTGGGACATCCAGGACGGGCGCATGGTCGGGCTCGACAGCAGCCCCGAGCAGATCCGCAGGGTCGCCGACGCGTCGCTGCGCAGGCTCCGGACCGACACGATCGACCTGTTCTACCAGCACCGCGTCGACCCCGACGTGCCTGTCGAAGAGGTCGCGGGGGCCGTGGCCGAGCTCGTCCAGGCGGGCAAGGTCCGTCACTTCGGGCTCTCCGAGGCGGGCGCCGGGACGATCCGTCGCGCCCACGCCGTCCACCCCGTCACCGCCGTCCAGAGCGAGTACTCGTTGTGGACCCGTGACCCTGAGCCCGAGGTCCTGCCCACGCTCGCCGAGCTCGGGATCGGGTTCGTCCCCTTCAGCCCCCTCGGCAAGGGGTTCCTCACCGGTTCGGTCGACACGTCGACCACCTTCAGCGAGGGCGACATCCGCAACCGTGTGCCGCGCTTCACAGCCGAGAACCTCGCCGCGAACCAGGCGCTGGTCGACCACGTCCGCGCCCTCGCGACGATCAAGGGCAGCACGCCGGGTCAGGTGGCGCTCGCGTGGCTGCTCGCCCAGCAGCCGTGGATCGTCCCGATCCCGGGGACGCGCCGGATCGAGCGCGTCGAGGAGAACGCCGGTGCGACCGCCGTCGCGCTCTCTGCCGACGAGGTGGCCGACCTCGACGCCCTCACCCGGACCGTCCCGGTGAGCGGCAACCGCTACGACGACTCCGGCATGGCGATGGTCGGCCTGTAGGAAGCCCGCGCGACGACGGCTGAGGGGCCGCACCCGACCTGGGTGCAGCCCCTCGCTCGTCGTTGCTCAGACGCCGTCGACCGTCGGGCTCACGGGCAGGTGCTGCGCCCACCACGCCAGCACGTGCTCGAGCCGCTGGAGCCTGTGCTGCGGGCGGCCGGACCGGGTGAGCTCGTGCCCCTCCCCCGGGAACAGCAGCAGCTCAGACTGGACACCGCGACGCTTGAGCTCGACGAACCACCGCTGCCCCTGCTCGACGGGGCAGCGCCAGTCCTGCTCGGAGTGGATCACCAGGGTCGGTGTGGTCACCTTCGCCACGTGCGCCATCGGGGACTGCGCGGCGACCCGGGCTCGGGCTTCGTCGGTGTCCCCGTCGCCCAGGTACTCGAGCCCGAAGAACCAGCCGATGTCGCTCGACCCGACAAAGCTCACAGGGTCGAGGAAGCCGCGCTCCACGATGGCTGCTTCAAACCGGTCCGTCCGGGTGGTGAGCCACGCCGTGAGGTACCCGCCGTAGGAGCCACCCATGACGCCGACCCGGTCCGCGTCGAGGGCGGGGTCGGTCAGAGCGGCGTCGAGCAGCGCGATCACGTCGTGGGTGTCGACGGTCCCGAAGGCGTGGCGGATGGCCGAGCCGTGCGCGGAGCCGTAGCCGGCCGCGCCGCGCGGGTTGCCGTAGACCACGGCGTAGCCGGCCTCGGCGAGGGTCTGCACCTCGTCGAAGAGCGCGACCGTGTACTGCGCGAAGGGCCCGCCGTGGATCATCAGGATCGTCGGGTGCGGCCCTGCGCCGAATCGCCCGGGGTCCGGGGTGACCACCCAGCCGTGGACGGGGTAGCCGTCAGGTGCCGTGCTGGTCACCTCGACGGGCTCGCGCACCCGCCCCGTGGCACGCAGCGGCGCGGACCAGTCGGTCAGCGTGCGCCTGGCCCCGGTCTGCAGGTCGACCACGTGCACGTCGCCCGACGTCGACGGGCCAGCGACAGTGGCCACGGCGAGGGCTGAGCCCGCTCCAGGGTTCGCTCCCGCCTCGTGTGACGCACCGGTCCCGCCAGGCGAGCTCGCCGCCAGCGCCTTCGTCGCGGCACCGTGCACGACCACGTCCCCGCCGAGGAGCTCGCGTGCCGCGCCGTCGGCCTGCAGCTCGTGGAGCACCACGGTCCCGCGGCGGAGCTCACCGACCAGCACGCCGTTCGCTGTGGCGGCGAAGGTCGCCGGGTCGAGGTCCACGGCTTCTTCGTCGGTCACCCGGGCTGGCACGCCCGCGGGAGCCGGCGCGCCGTCCTGAGTGGTCAGCGGCAGGTGGAACAGGCCGGTCTGGCGCGCCACGAAGTCTCGTCCCGACGACCCCATGTCCTGGGCGAGGAGCCAGAGGGCCGAGCCGTCGGCCGACGGGAGCGCAGCGGCGACGGCGAGGGTCGACCCAGAGTCGGCGTCCGTCAGCGGTCGCAGCACGGGGTCCCCCTCGGGTGCGGTGTCGACGACGACGGCGTCCGAGCGCCGGTCCTGGTGCCGAGCGGCGTGCCTCGCCCCGACCGCCACGACGTGCCGCCCGTCCGGCAGCCAGGCGATGCTCGTGAGGTCGACGTCACCGTCGGTCACCTGCCGGGCGGTCGGCCCTGCGTCCTGCGCTGCGGGCACCGTCGTCCGTGAGGCCGGGTCGACCGGGACGTCGACGACGAACAGCTGGCGGCGCTTGTCGTGCGTGAAGCCGACGCCGTCGTGACGGTACGTGAGCTCGGTGATGTGGCGCGGAGGTTCCGCGCCGGGATTGCCGCCAGGGACGTAGCGCCCCTCGTCGGGGACCCGTGCAAGGAAGGCGAGCGTCGACCCGTCCGGGCTGAACTGCGGGCCGGCGGCACCGAGAGGCAGGTCGGTCAGCCGGACGGGCTCGCCACCGGCCGCCTCGACGACGTGCACCTGGGGTCGCCCCTCGGGCTCGGCGCGCAGGAAGGCCACCCACCGCCCGTCGGGCGAGACCTGCGGCTCGATGTCCCGGTGCCCACGCGTGAGTCGCACGGGCGGCGCCGAGCCGTCGACCGTGATCCTCCAGAGCTGGCCGATGTGCTCGTCGAGGTCCAGGTCTGGAGCGGTCCTGGCCACGACGACGAAGGTGCCGTCAGGGGCGAGCGCCGGTGTTCCGGGGGCGTGCAGCAGGGAGAGGTCGGCGGGGATCATGGATCGACCGTAGTACGACCTCCCGACGTCGGGCGATCGGTCCTGACGAGGACGGACACCTCCCAGGGAACGAGAGAGGCCCTCCTGGTCGGAACCAGGAGGGCCTCTCTCGCACTGCATCTGTAGCGGGGACAGGATTTGAACCTGCGACCTCTGGGTTATGAGCCCAGCGAGCTACCGAGCTGCTCCACCCCGCGTCGGTAGTCACCATCCTACGCCACCGCGGGGCGCACCTCAGCCATCAGGACCTGCGGGCGACTACGCCGCCGCGATCCGGCCGATGCGGACCCGCCAGACCTCGGGCCCCTCCTCGAGATACTCCCAGGTGAACGCGTCGGGACTCTCGGCCGCGAGCTGGTAGTACAGCGGCTTCGGGTCGTGGTCGTTGACGAGGACGAAGCCCGTGCCGACGGGCAGCTGGTCGAAGGTCGTGAAGATCAGCGCGTGGCGGGTGCGCGGGATCTCGGTGCGGACGTCGACGATGCGGTCTGGTGTCAGGGTCATCAGTGGTTCCTCCGGTGCGTGGGCGAGGTCCGCGAGCCGTTGCTCGACGCGGGCGACGTGGTGCATGGTGCCGTCCAGGCGCAGCGCCTGGTCCGGGTGACGGTGCCGGAGCAGGACCCAGCCGTCGGCAGCCAGCCGCCCGGCATCCTGCGGGCGACCTGCCTCGGCGAGCGCACGGCACGCGCGGGCGAGCGTCCGGGCGAGCCCGTCGACGACGTCGAGGGGCGGCGCGGTCGACGAGCCGTCAGTCGGCACGGGTGATCGCGACACGCCACTGGAGGGGCCCGGCCTCGAGATAGGTCCACTCGAAGGCACCGGGCCAGAGGGCCTCGGTCTGGTAGCGCAGCGGCTTGGGGTCGTGGTCGTTGCGGATGACGAAGGTCTCGCCGTCCGCGAGCGCCTGCAGACGGGCGAAGATCACGTCGTGCCGTGCGCCGTGCGGCAGCGTCCGCACGTCGAGGTCGAGCGACCCGCTCTCGTCGGCGGGGTCTGGCAGTGCGGCATCAGATGACATCGGAGCTCCTCGGGGTGGCGGACGAACTAGCACATCTTGTTTTTACTACTCGACTAGTGAAAACTACACCCATGCCAGGTGCCCACCGCAAGCCCGCCGTGCCAGAGCCCGTCCCGACCACCACGCCAGCCGCCTCCCCTGGCTCGTCCGCCACGCTCGCCACCCCACGCCCTGATGCCACGTGAGCCGCGACCTGCTCTCCGTCACGCGGTTCCTCGCACCCGGGACCGAGACCGCCCAGCTCCGGGAGGAGCTGCGCTCGGTCATCGACCCTGAGCTGGGGATCGACATCGTCTCGCTGGGGCTCGTGTACGGGGTCGAGCTCAACGGCAGGGTGGCTGCCGTCGTGATGACCACCACCACCCCCGCCTGCCCGCTGGGTGAGTACCTGACCGACGAGGTGCGCAGGGTCCTCGTGGAGAGCGGCGCAGTGGACCGTGTGGAGGTCCTCATCACCCACGCGCCTGCGTGGTCTGCCGAGATGATGAGCGCCGAGACCAAGCAGGCCTTCGGATGGTGACCGCGACCACGCCCGCAGTCGCCCGGCCCGACGGCCAGCAGCGCACCGCGCGCCGCATCCCGATCTTCGTGGCGGCCCTGCTCTGCCTGCTCGCAGCACTGTGGGGAGGCCTGCTCCTCCTCGGGCTCCCGCTGCCGACCCTCGCGAGCAGCACAGCCTCCGACCACGGGCCGCTCATCACCCTCGGCTTCCTCGGGACAGTCATCTCGCTCGAGCGGGCTGTCGCGCTCGGCAGGTCCTGGGGCTTCCTCGCCCCCGCCGTCTCAGGGGCCGGAGGCCTCGCCCTGCTCGTCGGTCAGCCGCTCGCCGGACGCCTGCTCCTCTGCCTCGCGTCCGTCCTCCTCTGCGTGATCTACCTCGTCGTGCACAGGATCCAGCCGGCCTTCCACCTGCGCGTGATGGCTCTGGGAGCACTCTGCTGGTACGTCGCGACAGTGCTGTGGCTCGCCGGGTGGACAGTGCCCCGCATGGTCCCGTGGCTCGCGGGCTTCCTGGTCCTGACGATCCTCGGTGAACGCCTCGAGCTGGCACGGGTGGGCATGCTCCGACGGTCGGCGGTACGCCAGCTCGCCGCCGCGGGCGCACTGTTCCTCGTCGGCCTCCTGGTCGCCACGGTGTCCCCCGAGACGTCGACGGGGACCCGTCTCGCCGGCGCCGGGATGCTCGCCCTGGCCCTGTGGGGAGCGGCGCACGACGTCGCCCGCCGCACCGTCCGCGTGCCGGGCGTCACGCGGTTCATGGCGGTGTGCCTGCTGGCCGGGTACGTGTGGCTCGCGGTCGGCGGGACGATCTGGCTCGTCGCGGGCGACCTCGGCTCGAGCCTCGCCGTCTACGACTCCGGGCTCCACGCAGTCTTCCTCGGCTTCGTCATGTCGATGATCTTCGGGCACGCTCCCGTGATCGTCCCGGCGGTCCTACGGGTGCGCCTGCCGTTCCACCCCTCCTTCTACGCGCACGTCGTCCTGCTGCACACGGCTCTCGCCGCCCGCCTCGTCGGCGGGGACGCGCTCGGGTCGAACCTGTGGTGGACAGGCGGCGGGATCGCGACCGAGGTCGCCGTCGTCCTCTTCCTCGTCGCCTCGGCCACCGCGGTCGTCCGGGCACGTCGCACGGGACGGACGGCATGAGCACCCCGACGGCAGACCCCGGACCTGCACCTGCCACCCAGCCGGCCGTCGACCGCAGAGGGCTGCTCGGAGGGCTCGCCCTCGGTGCGCTCATGGTCGTCGTCGCCCTGGTGGTCGCGCTCACCGGACCCGGGTTCCCCAGCTCTCGATCTGCCACCGTCACCGGTGCCGCAGGGACGCAGACCATCCAGGTGACCCTGGCCGGGATGCGCGTCTCCCCTGCGGTGATCGAGATCGCGGCCGGCACCCACGTCGTCCTCGAGGTCACGAACACCGACGGCATGCGGCACGACCTCGCACTCGCCACCGGGCAGCAGACACCCATGCTCGCCACCGGAGAGTCCGCGACCCTCGACCTCGGGGTCGTCGACGCCGACACCGAGGGGTGGTGCACCGTCCCCGGTCACCGGGCGGCAGGCATGACCCTCGACATCCTCGCGACAGGAGCCCCGGCCGCGACGGACGACGACGCCAGCACCGACGACGGCCACGACATGGCAGGCATGTCCGGCGCGGGTACCGAGACGGACGACTCCGTCACCGTCGACCCGCAGGCGGTCCCCGGACCCGACTGGCAGCCCTTCGAGCCGGACCTCGCACCCCTGCCCGGCGGCACCGAGCACGCTGTACGGATGGTGGTCACCGACACCGTGACCGAGATCGCCCCAGGGGTCCGTCAGACCCTCTGGACCTTCGACGGGGCAGCACCTGGTCCGACGCTCCACGGCTCCGTCGGCGACCTCTTCACCGTCACGTTCGTCAACGAGGCGAGCATGGGCCACAGCATCGACTTCCACGCCGGTACGCTCGCCCCCGACGAGCCGATGCGGACGATCGAACCGGGCGAAGAGCTGACCTACCAGTTCGTCGCGACAGGTTCGGGTGCCTGGCTCTACCACTGCAGCACCGCGCCGATGTCTCTGCACATCGCCAACGGGATGTACGGGGCTGTCATCATCGAGCCGTCGGACCTCCCCCCGGTCGACACCGAGCTCGTGCTCGTCCAGTCCGAGCTCTACCTCGGCCCCCAGGACGGCACTGCCGACGAGGATGCGATCGCCGCGGAGGCCCCGAGCGCCGTCGTGTTCAACGGCTACGTCGACCAGTACGTGCACGCCCCGATCGCCGTCCGCGCGGGTGAGCGCATCCGCATCTGGGTCGTCGACGCGGGGCCGCAAGGAGCCACAGCGTTCCACGTCGTCGGCGGTCAGTTCGACACCGTCTTCAAAGAAGGTGCCTATCTGCTGCGGCCTGGGAACGCCGAGCAGGGCCGCGCCCAGGTGCTCGACCTCGCCCCCGCCCAGGGCGGCTTCGTCGAGCTCGTCCTGCCTGAGCCCGGGCACTACACCTTCGTGGACCACGCGATGGTCGACGCCGAGCGTGGAGCCCGCGGGATCCTGGAGGCGTCGTAGGTGCTCACCGCCTGGTCGCTCGTGCGGTTCGTGCACGTCCTCGGCGCCATCCTCTGGGTGGGTGGTCAGCTCACCGTCTCAGCTCTCGTCCTGCCCGTCGCGCGCAGCCGCCTCGGTGAGGAGCAGCGCGCGGCCCTCATGCGAAGCCTGGGCATGCGCCTCGGCATCGTGACGGTGGTCGCCTTCATCCCGCTGCAGGTGACCACCGGCGTCCTCCTCGCAGCGCACAAGGGCGTGACGATCGCCTCGCTCGCAGAGCCAGGCTACGGACGGATGCTCGCCGGCAAGCTCACGGCCTTCGTGCTGGTCATGCTCGCCGCAGCCCTGCACGGCTGGGCCAACGGTGCCGGGCGGCGGACGCTAGCCCGTGCGCTCGCCGTCTCGTCTCTCGTCGGGTCGGTCGGTGTGGTCCTGCTGGCCACGGCCCTGCCGATCACCTGAGCTCAGCCCTCGTCGCCCCGGTCGTCCGCCTCGGGAGCACGCGTCGGGGTCGTGGCGCTCTTCTCGATCCGTGCGACGCACAGCGTCGGTTCGACGAAGGGTTCCAGACCGGTCGCCTGCCACGGCGAGCGGAGCTCGGCGAGGGCTCCCTGCATGAGTCCGAGGTGGAGCGCGCACACCACGTCCGTGTGCCGGACCGCCACGTCCCGGAACGGGCAGTGACGGAGGTTGACGACAGCGACGGGGCCGTCCTGCACGGTCTCGGGGGCGAAGCCGACGTCGTCGAGGACTCGCTCCAGACGCGCGAGGCTCTCCTCGTCGGACGCCCGCTGCGAGGGCAGGTCGCTCTCGACCAGATGGCGACCCCAGTCGCGTCCGGCATCGGCGGCCTGCGCCCGGCCACCGCCCATCGTCACGACAAGACCGGTGAGCATCTCCGCGAGCAGCCCGTAGCTCGTCGGCCCGGACGCCTCACCACGCGCGGCGTAGAGGACGCGCCGCCGACCGGGCGTCGTGCGTTCCTCGGTCTCCCGCGTCGCCAGCCCGTCGTCGACGAGCCCGTCGAGGTGGAACCGTGCCGTGTTCGGGTGCAGACCTGTCGCCGCGGCGAGGTCCAGGACACCGAGCGGTCCGCGAGCGGCGCGGAGCCTGTCGAGCACCTCCGCGCGCCGCGACCCGAGGGGCTGGCCGGACGGCGCGTCCGTGAGGCCTCCGGGCATCGCCAGCGCCTCCCCCCAGCCATGAAAAAACGACGGTCGTCGGGTCAAAGCCTACAGCGCTGACGCCACCCGACAGCGACGAAGACCCTGCCTCCCGAGGGAGACAGGGTCTTCGCGTCGTGCATCGTGCGGTTCACTTCACAAGTAGCGGGGACAGGATTTGAACCTGCGACCTCTGGGTTATGAGCCCAGCGAGCTACCGAGCTGCTCCACCCCGCGTCGGTGAAGACAACGTTACGTCGCGTGGGCCAGGAGTCCAAGTCGATCGTGCCCGTAGAGCGTGTGACTCCGCTCTCAACCCGGTCGGGGACCGTCGACATGACCTGGTGAGGTCGTCCGTCCCCGAGCCCGGACGGGGTCGGAGACGGACGCTCTCACCGCTCGACGCGGACGTCAGCCCTGCTGGCCGCGCACCACGTGCACACCGATCTCGAAGGTCTTCTCCTGCCCGACGGCGACCCGCACGTCGTCCGCCCGGTCGGGGCGGTTGAAGGCGTCGGTCGTCGTCTCGAGCGACTCGATGGCCACAGACTCGCGCTTGCGCTCGAGGGCGTCGCTCGTGAAGACGAGGAGGGTCCCAGTCTTCTGCCACACCGCGAGGCCGTCGCCTGTCGCCGGGTCGGTCAGCAGCGTGCGGACCACACCGTCAGCGTCGGGCACCAGACGGTCCCAGGCGTCGTCGTACTCGACGCCCTCGAGGGTCTCGTGGACGAGGTCGGCGTCCATCGGGGCGTAGGCGGCGTCGCCCGGCAACGGGATGAGGTCGGCGTCGTTGACGATCTGGGCACGGGCGGGGACGCGCAGGGACAGGCCGTCGATGGTGTCGTGCCCGGGCAGCGTGAAGTACGGGTGCCAGCCCGCAGCCACCGGGGCGTCGGTCTCGCCGACGTTGCGGTACGTGAGCGTCAGGTCGAGCGATGTCGCGGTGAGGTCGAAGCGGACCGTCGCGTCGAGAGCGAAGGGGTAGCCCTCGACGTCGCCCGGACGGACCTCGAAGGCGAAGGTGATGCTCACGGCGTCGGCGGCAGGGTCGACGTCCTCGGCGACGACGGTCCAGTCGTGACCGCGCGCGTGGCCGTGGATGACCTCCTTGTCGACGGGGAACTGGAGCCCCATCTCGTGGGTGACGCCGTCGAAGGTGTAGCGGTCGTCCTTGAGACGGTTGGCGAAGGGGAAGAGGATCGCGCTGCGGCCACCGTGCTGCAGCTGGAAGTCGGCCTCGTCGCTGTAGCCGTCGATGTACCCGGCCCAGCCGTCACGCCAGGGAGCGGTCCACGACAGCACCGTCGCGCCGCGGACCAAGATCTCTGCCCGGGCACCGCTCGCGTGCTGGAGGATCTTCGTGGGGAGCGAGCCGAACGACCCGTCCGTGATCGCGTGCTGTCCCGTGGTGTTCATCGTTGTCATGGCGCAATGGTCGTCCGTGCGAGCACCGTGAGGCAAACCACGTCCAGCCATGGGACCAGCCTCCCCGCACCAAGAGCGCGCCCGGTCCGTCAGCAGGACACCGGGCACCGGGCACCGGAATAGTCGTCAGCGGGACAAGACGCCGACGGCGGCCCCCTCTGGTGCCAGAGGAGACCGCCGTCGTCGGTCGAGCAGGTGGTGCGTGAGAGCGCCGGATCAGTTCCCGAGCGCCTCGTCGGCCGCGAGGGCCGCCTCGAGGGCGAGCTGCAGACGGTCCTGAGCCTCGCCGTAGGCGGCGAAGTCACCGTCGGTCAGCGCGCTCTGGCTGTCGTCGAGCGCCTTCTTGGCATCTGCCAGCGCCTCGTTCAGCTGCGTCCGTGCGTCACCCGCGGGGACGTCGGTCGTCGGGGCGTCCGTCGGGTCTGTCGTCGGCTCGGCGGTCGGGGCGTCGGTCGCCCCGTCCGTCGGTGCCGACGGGTCCGTCGGGGCGTCTGTCGGGTCGTCGACAGGCACGTCGCCCTCGTCGGGGGTCTCCGCGTCACCGGCTGTCGCACCAGAGTCACCGGCGAACACCTGGTCGAGAGCCTCGTCGAGGGTGTTGGCGAAGCCGACCTCGTCACCGAAGGCCACGAGGACCTTGCGCAGCAGCGGGAAGACCGTGCCGCTCGACGACTGGACGTACACAGGCTGCACGTAGAGGAGTCCACCACCCATGGGCAGGGTGAGCAGGTTGCCGTTGATCACCGTCGAGTTTCCCTGCCGCAGCAGGTTGAGGTCCTGGGCGATCTCCGAGTCGGAGTTGAAGTTGTTCTGCACCTGGCCGGGGCCGGGCACCGTCGAACCTCGAGGCAGCTCGAGGAGCCGCAGCTTGCCGTAGCCCTCCGCGACCTCTCCAGCCGTGTTGCCGGCCTCGGCATCGACCGCGAGGTACCCGGTCATGACGTTGCGGTCGCTGGTACCACCGGTGATGAACGACGAGGACAGCGAGAAGGACGGAGCGTCCTGGCCCGGCATCTGGAGCGTCTGGTAGTACGGCGGCTGGAGCGTCGTGTTCGAGGTCCCACCGGTCGGGTCTGTCGGGCTGCGCCAGAAGTCCTGACCTGAGAAGAACTCGCTCGCCGTGTCCACGTGGTAGCGCGTGAGGAGCGCGCGCTGGACCTTGAACATGTCCTCGGGGTAGCGCATGTGGCTCATGAGGTCGCCGGAGATCTCGGAGATCGGCTGGATCATGTTGGGGAACACACCCTGCCAGGCCTGCAGGACCGGGTCCTCGGTGTCCCACGCGTAGAGCGTGACGGACCCGTCGTAGGCGTCGACCGTGGCCTTGACCGAGTTGCGGATGTAGTTGACCTGCTGAGGCGCGAGCGCCTGGATCGAGGTCGACGTCGCCGTGAGCGAGTCTGTCGTGACGTCCTCGAGGGACTCCGAGGCCGAGTACGGGTACTCGTTCGAGGTGGTGTAGCCGTCGATGATCCACTTGACCCGGCCGTCCACCACGGCCGGGTACACACGCCCGTCGAGCGTCAGGTACGGAGCGACCTTCTCGACGCGGGCCCGCGGGTCACGGTCGTAGACGATCTGCGACTCGGAGGTCACACGGTCGGAGAAGAGGATCTCCTCGGACTGGAACTTGAGCGCGTAGAGCAGCTTGTTCATGAAGGAGCCGAGGTCCGGGCCGATGGCCGTGTCGGCGGTCGGGAAGGTCGTGTTGACCTGCCCACCCTCTTCGTCCGTCGGGTAGTCGAGCTCCCACGGGTCCGTGCCCTCGGGGGCACCGACGATGGAATAGCTCGGGGACTTCGGGCTGAAGTAGATGCGCGGCTCGTAGCCGTTGTCGGTCTCCTCGGTCAGCGCGCCGACCGACGGGATGCCGCCCTCGTAGAAGGCCGGACGGCCGTCCGGGCCGATCTGGTTGCCGTAGGCGGCGACCACACCGAAGCCGTGGGTGTAGACCGTGTGGTCGTTGACCCAGTTGCGCTGGTCGCCGCCGAGGCCGTTGAGGTCGAGCTCGCGCACGGCGATGACCGTGTCCCTGCTCTCCCCCTCGATCTCGTAGCGGTCGACGGACAGCGTGTCGGCAAAGTTGTAGTAGCCACGGTTCTGCTGCAGCTGACGGAACGACGGGCTGACGATCGTCGGGTCGAGCAGACGGATCGACTGCGTGGTCTGGGCGTCCTCGCGGAGCGCACCGGCCTCGGCGGTCGTCTTGGCGTTGTAGGACTCGGTCTCGATCTCGTCGAGGCCGAAGGCCGTCCGCGTCGCGTCGATGTTGCGCTGGATGAAGTCGGCCTCGAGCTCCTGGGCGTTCGGGGTGACCTGGAAGCGCTGCACGATCGCCGGGTAGATGCCACCGACGGCGATCGCGGCGACGACCATGAGGCCGACACCGATAGCCGGCAGACGCCAGTTGCCACGGACTGCGGTGATGACGAACAGGACCGCGACGAGCAGCGCGACCCCGGCGAGGATCGCCTTGGCCGGGATGACGGCGTTGACGTCGGCGAAGGACGCGCCTGCGAAGCGGTCGTTCTCGGTCTTGAGGATCGAGTAGCGGTCCAGCCAGTAGTTGACGCCGAGCAGGACCATGATGACCGCGGCCGTGGTCGCGAGCTGGATGCGCGCAGCACCCGTCGTCCGGACGCCACCGTCACCCAGGCGCACACCCCCGTAGAGGTAGAGCGTCGCGATCGCACCGATGCCGGAGATGATCGCGACAGCCATGAGGAAGCTCACCACGAAGCGCAGCACGGGCAGCGTGAAGATGAAGAACGACAGGTCCATGCCGTACTGCGGGTCGGTCGTGCCGAAGGGCACCGAGTTCAGCGCGAGCAGCACCGTCGTCCACTGCGAGGACGCGGCGATGCCGGCGAACAGCCCGACGAGCAGCGGAGCGGCGACCATCACCAGACGGCGCAGCGGCTCGATGGCCTCGCGGTACTGGTCGAGGGTCGCCTGCTCGGGCGTCGACGGCGCATAGATGGGGCGCTTGCGGTACGCGAGCTGCAGGCTCACGTAGACCGCGGCGGCCATCACGAGGAACCCGGCGACGAACAGGGCGGCACGCGTGCCCCACTGTGTCCACAGGACCTTCTCGTACCCGAGCTGGTCGAACCACATCACCTCCGTCCAGAACTGCGCGAGCAGGAAGAGGGCCACCACGACGACGCCGACTGCGGCGACGGTGATGACGAGCGGACTCGGCCTACGGCGACCCGGTCCCCGTGCGGGGGCTGGTCGACGAGGGGGCGCTGCTGAAGACACGGCGTGGGATCCTCGCTGTTGGTGACACTCGTGCACGAGCACCCCGAGGGAGCACTCACACAGTGAACGCGTGCGGTCTCCTCAAGGTTCCCACAGTTCGCGGGGGTATCGCCTGCTCCGGCGGGCCTCCAGGCCGGTACGACGGCTCGGGGCGCTGGGGGCGCACCCGCTCGACGCGCTGCGCCCGGCTGCCTGCCGTCCCGGCGCGAGGTCTGCGAGACTTGTCCGCATGACTGACGCACCTGCCACGCCGACCGACCCGACCGGCGACGCCCACGACTCGACCGGGACCCCGGACCGCCAGACGGCGCAGGCCGCACCCGCGCAGCAGCAGGCTCCGTCGATGGCCGAGATCTTCCTCGCGGAGGCCGTCGTCGACGTCGAGGCCCACGTCGCCTCGACAGGGTGGGACGCGCCGCTGCGGGTCTTCGCCCTCGTCTCGACGCAGGCCGCCCTCGAGGCCGAGCCCGAGCTCGCGAAGATGCTCCCCGCCGAGACCGTCGAGGCTGCACGGGACAACCCGCTGCACCTGACCTCGGTCGAGCAGGACGGCGTGCCCGACTCGGTCGAGCTCGACGACCTGCTCGCGTCGATCACCTGGCCCGAGGCCGTGACAGGCGCCGCGCTCGTCGTCGAGAGGATCATCCTGCCGCCGACAGCCGAGGAGGGCATCCCCGAAGACCCGTCGGCCGCGCTCGCGTACCTGTCCGAGCACCCGGACCGTCAGGACGTCCGGATGGCCGTCGGCGTGCTGCGCGACGGGACGTCGTGGTGCGCGCTGCGCTCACGGTCCAACGACTCGGCCGCCGAGGTCGCCGGCGGACCGGCACTCGTCCCCGGCCTCGTCGAGGCGCTCCGCGCGACCTTCGACTGAGCGGGTCGGTCCTGCCTGCTCGGGCAGCGAGAGACGCCCGAGCACCGACGGGCCTCTCGGGGCCTGCTGTCGTCAGCCGGCGGTGCAGGTGTCGAGCGTGCTGCCCTCGCCCGCACCGATCGCGACCATCGCCGCCCGAGCCTCGGCCAGCGTCGCCACCTTCGCGACCTGCAGACCCTCGGGCACGTGGCCGACGACCTCGTCGCAGTTGGCCGCAGGGGCGAGGAACCAGGTGGCCCCGTCGCGCACGGCACCGTCGAGCTTCTGGCGGATGCCGCCGATGGGGCCCACCTGCCCTGCGAGGTCCATGGTCCCGGTCCCGGCGATCACCTGACCGTTCGCCTCGTCCTCGGGCGTCAGCCTGTCGATGATCCCGAGCGCGAACATGGTCCCGGCGCTCGGTCCGCCGATGTTCTCGATCTGGATGCTCACGTCGACGGGGAAGTCGAAGCTGCTCTGCACCACGACACCCAGGCGCGAGCCGTCCTGTCCCTCGACGGCCCCCGTGGTCACGGTGAGGTCGGTCGGGGTCCCGTCGCGGACCACACCGAGCGTCACGTCCGTACCGGGGTCGATCGTCGTCAGACGCTCGAGCAGGTCTTCGGAGGATGCCAGCGGCTCCCCGTCGAGAGAGGCGATCACGTCGCCCGGCTCGACCACACCGCTCGCCCCGGAGTCCTCTGCAGTCTCGACCGCCGAGAGCGTCACCGGCACGTCGTAGCCGAGCTCGGTGAGCGCCGCGTACGTCGCCATCTCCTGCGAGGAGGTCATCTCGGCCGAGCTCTGCGCGTCGAGCTCCTCGCGCGAGACGGACTTCGGGAACACGGTCTCGACGGGTGCCACGACCCGCGTCGGGTCGACCCACCCCTGGACCACCTGGGCGAGGTTCACGGGGAAGCCCGGGCCGCCGCTGACCCCGACTGTCGTCAGGCGCAGCTCGCCCGTGGACTCGTAGGTCGGGGCGCCGGTGATCTCGATGAGCGGGGTGCCGTCCTCCTCGCCGAGGGTGTCGCGGGTGGGGCCCGGAGAGCGCACAGCGTACGGCGACGGGAGGATCGCCAGGCCGGAGAGCAGCAGCACCGTCGCCATGAACGAGATGCCGAGCGTGATCGAGCGCGCCGACGGGCGCTCGCGTCCGGGCAGCGCGTACGGCTCGCGGAGGTTGCGCTCGAGAGCGCTCTCCCGGCCTGCCTCCGGAGCCGCAGAGGGCTGGTCAGACGACTGGTCTACGGGGGGCTGGGTCGACATCTTCTTGCGGCGCACCGACCCATCATCCCCGAGAAGTCTGGCAGCGTGCTGAGCGACGGGTCGGTGCCGGTCCACCGTCGGGCGCTGGGCTGGCGCAGCACCGGTTCAGCGGCGGCCGCGGGCTTGCCTCCAGACGGCTGCGGTCCCGAGCAGGGCGACCGCTGCTCCGGCCGCACCGAGGGCCGCCGCGTCACGGCGCGCGACCCTGCGCCCACCGACACCGAGACGTCCGCGGGCCTGGTCGACCAGCAGCTCGAGGCACGAGCGGCTGGACCACCCCGGTATCCAGCCGGCCGCCGTCAGACGGCGTGCCGACACGGTCCAGGGGTAGACGGTGCACGCGAGGTCCGACGCGGGAGCGGGCAGCGCGCCGACCCTGTGCAGCCGCTCGGCGGCGGCGAAGGCGGCCGCGGCCGGGAGGTCGACGGTCCGCAGACCGGTGATCGCGACGACCTCGTCAGGGTCGAGGACGTCCGGCGCGCCGTCACGCACCGCGCCGACGGTGAGTGCACCTGTGAGGCCGTGCTCCACGCAGACGGCCACAGCCGATGCCAGGTCGTCGACGTGCACGAGCTGCCAGTCGCGGCGCGTCCCCCGGACGGTGAGGATCCGCGGTGCCTCGAAGTGCCGGGTGAGGAGCGTGTCGACGCCGGGGCCGACGAGGACCGCAGGCCGCAGCACTGTCAGCCTCGGGACCTGGTGCACGGCCGCCGCCTCGCGCAGCGCAGCCTCGAAGGCCCGCAGGTCGCCCGCAGCGCCCTCGTCAGGCTCGTCGGGTTCGAGGCCGGAGTCGGGGGCTGTGCTGCCTGTGCCGTCTGTGCCGTGGCCGTCGTCACTGTCGTCGCCGTCGTCGATGAGCGCCCGACCGGGCGCGGCTCCCTCGACCATCGCCGAGCTGATGCCGACCACGTGGACCACCCCGGCGGCCACGGCCGCCGCGACCGCGGCGTGCACCCGCTCCGCGGTCTCCGCCCGGCGCTCAGCCGTGCGGCGGGCGACGACAGACTCGAAGTCGCCCGTCTGACCGACGATCACGACAGCCTCCGCGCCGTCGAGCCCGGCGGACCCGTCGTCCGAGGCAGGGTGCTCAGAGATGGCTGCTCCCGCGTCGCCACCGCCACCTGGCGCGTGCAGGCGCACGCCGAGCGCCTCCCGCAGGCCGCGGGCGACCGGGGAGTCGCCGACGACGACGGTGCGCCCTGAGCGAACCAGGTGTGGTGTCATGGTGAATCTGGCCTCTCGCAGTACGTCTGTGTGGTTACCGTAGTCAGAACGAAGCCCGGTCCGAGTCATCGCCCCAGGAGATCCTCATGAGCAGCGACCCGTTCGACCCCAGCGGTGCGCCGCGCGAGCCCGACCCGAACCAGTGGGAAGAGCTCCTGCGGTCCATGTTCGGGGCGGACGCCGACGAGGCCATGGCCGAGCTCAAGTCCCGGGGCCTCGACCCCGAGCTGCTCGCCGCAGGCTCGGCGCTGCAGAACGACCCCGCGATGCTCCGTCAGGTCCTCGACCAGGTCAAGCAGATGCTGACGGCGACAGGCACGGGCCCTGTCAACGCGGACGTCGCGCACGACGTCGCTCGTCAGGCGGCTGTCGCCGAGGGCGACCCGTCGCTGTCCGCACGGGACACCCGCGTCGCGACCGAGGCGCTGTCTGTCGCCGAGCTCTGGCTCGACGCCGCGACCGAGCTGCCCCCGGGTGGCGGACGGTCGCTCGCGTGGAGCCGGTCCGAGTGGGTCGAGCACACGCTCCCCGCCTGGAGTGCGCTCGCCCAGCCCGTCGCGGCCTCGGTGGCCGACGCCCTCGGCGCGGTCCTGCGCGACCAGCTCCCCGAAGACCTCAGCGAGCTCGGTGGCCCCGACTCGGGGATCCCCGGCATGGCTGGCCTGTCGAGCTTCTTCGGCGGGACCGACGGATTCGACCCCGCCCAGATGATGCGCCAGATCGGCTCGGCCGTCTTCGGCATGCAGGTCGGCACGGCCGCCGGGACGCTGTCCCGTGAGGTCTTCGGTGCGACGGACATCGGCGTCCCGCTGCTCAGCGAGCCCGCGACGGTCCTGGTCCCCTCGAACGTCAAGGCCTTCGCCGAGGGGCTCGACGCCCCCGAGGACGAGGTCCGCCTGTTCCTCGCGCTCCGCGAGGTCGCGCACGCCCGCCTCTTCACGCACGTCTCCTGGCTGCGCGGTCACCTGCTCGGGCTCGTCGAGGCCTACGCCCAGGGCATCACGATCGACATGTCGGCCCTCGAGTCCTCCATGCGCGAGATCGACCCGACAGACACCGAGGCGCTGCGCGGTGCGCTCTCCGGCGGCGTGTTCGGCCTGCAGTCGACCCCCGAGCAGGAGGCCACCCTGCTGCGCCTCGAGACCGTGCTGGCGCTCGTCGAGGGCTGGGTCGACGAGGTCGTGGCGCGCGCCGCGCTCCCCCACCTGCCGCACTCCGTCGCGCTGCGCGAGATGATCCGTCGCCGCCGCGCGGCCGGCGGACCTGCCGAGCAGACCTTCGCCTCCCTCGTCGGGCTCGAGCTGCGTCCACGACGCTCGCGAGACGCCGCCACCCTCTGGGCCACCATCGACGCGCAGGTGGGGTCCGAGGCCCGCGACGCGGTCTGGGACCACCCGGACCTGCTGCCCGGGACCGAAGACCTCGACGACCCGGCCGGCTACTTCAGCCGTCGCGAGCAGGTCACCGCCGAGCAGTCGGACGTCGACAAGGCTCTCGCCGAGATCTTCGGGGACGACACGGCAGGAGAGCCTTCCGCTGCTGGGAGCGACGAGGGCAGCGTCCAGACCGACGGTCCGACGAGCGCCAGCTCGCCCGACGACGAGACGTCCGGTGACGAGTCGGACGGTCAGGGGTCGGCGCCCCGAACCTGATGCCTCGTCCAGCCTGTCCCGCACGACGGCGGTACCGCTACGCGCTCACCGAGAGGACCCAGACCCTCTCGTCGGC
>Ga0247813_10000641_pt1 | contig 30647 bp, 28 predicted proteins | sample UWRJL169409C1_FD_180719 | JGI IMG/M metagenome (GOLD analysis project Ga0247813, IMG submission 180719) | Plant litter microbial communities from Arlington Agricultural Research Station in Wisconsin, United States - UWRJ-L169-409C-1 | ecosystem: Environmental > Terrestrial > Plant litter >...
GCTTGCGGCCATCGGTCCGGTCCCCTTCGACGGACACCAGCCCTCTGTTTGCAAGCCGCTCGACGATGCCGCGAATGGTGGCCTGGTCGATGGCGGTCTTTTGCATCAGGTCGGTCAGAGAGCACGCGCCGAGGTCGCGCGCCGCACACAAGACCGCGAACTGCGCTGCTGTCAGCCGTGCGGCAGGAATCTCCTGCTGGAACAGCGCCGTGTGCCGCTGGAAGGCCCGGCGCAACAGGTGCCCGACCTGAGACGTCACGTCATAAGCTTCATCGGCGCGTTCGCCTGGCAGCACGGTCGAAGTTCGCACTTTCATGGTCTGCAGGAAGAGTGAAGGTTCGTGGAACAACGTCTCGGTGCCCGTGCGCCGCAGAAGTGCAAGACCTCGGCCAGGTCTCGCAGGACGTTGCGTTCATGGTGCATACGCTGCAAATTGCTCAGACGGATGCACTCAAGTCTGGCTGTATAGACCGCATTACTGGGCATTTGCAATGGCACGGCTTATGCATTGGCCTGAATTACAGCGCATACGCTGTAATTCGAGCCTAACGGCAAGATGGACTCGGATGACCCCAATGATGCCCCACAACCCAGGAGTGCCCATGCGATTCACTGCTCTTCGTTTTGCGTCCGTTCCTCTCTCCCTTGTTGCCGCCGTCGTACTGCAGGCCTGCGGAGGCGGTGATTCCGGGTCGTCGTCCACTGCGCCCGCATCGATCGAGCCGTTGACGGTCGAAGCGTTCACCGCGGCCTGCTCGGCGCTGGTGGGCTCCTCCGTCAACGGTGGTGCGGTGACCGAGGCGACGTACACCGCCGCCTCCACGGGTGACGTCACGGCGACGTCCGTGCCGCAGCATTGCCTGATACGCGGGGCGATGAATCAACGCGTCGGCATCGACGGCAAACCTTATGCACTGCGCTTCGAACTGCGGCTGCCCCGAACCTGGAACAGCCGCTTTTACTACCAGGGAGGCTCCGGCGTGGACGGCACCCTGTTCACCGCGGTGGGAACCTATGCGGGCGGTGGGAACACGCGCAATGCCCTGCTCGACGGCTTCGCGGTGGTCACCACCGATTCGGGTCACACCGCCGAAGTCGGTTCGCCCAACGGAGGCTTCCTCTTCGGCGCCGACCCGCAGGCTCGCTACGAGTATGGCGACCAGCAGATCCAGCCGGTCACCGGCGCCGCCAAGGCGCTGATCGCCAGGATGTACGGCGCGCAGCCGGCCAGGTCCTACTTCTTCGGTTGCTCCAACGGCGGTCGTCAGGCCATGATCGCCGCGCAGCGCTATCCCGATCTGTTCGACGGCATCATCGCCGCCGCGCCGGGCTTCCGCCTGACCCAGGCGTCCATCCAGGGTGCGCCGTACCAGGCGCAGATCGCGGCGGCCGTGGCGCCACTGGGCGCCGACGGCCGGCCGGACATCACGAAGACGCTGACGGCCGACGAACAGACGACGGTGCGAAGCCGGATCCTCGGCGCCTGCGACGCGCTGGACGGCGCGACCGACGGCATGGTGAGCAAGATGAGTGCGTGCCGGCCGAACCCGCTCGAATGGGCCTGCACTGCGGGCAATACCAGCAACTGCCTCTCGCCGGAGAAGGCCGACTACGTGAAGAAACTGTTCGATGGTGCGAAGACGAGCAGTGGCGAGCAGATCTATGCGCCCTGGCCGTTCGACCCGGGCATGGCCGTGCAGGCGAACAACCCGTTCCTCGGCATCTTCGCCGGCGAGGCGTCGCACATCTACACCACGCCGCCGACCATCACGACCGACCTGGTGGGCTACTCGCTGACTGCCAACATCGACCTGGAGTACGCCAAGCTGTCGGCGACCAATGCGACCTTCGTGCGGTCGGGCAACTCGTTCACCAATGCCGAGTCGCCCGACATGGACGCCTTTCGCGCGCGCAACGGCAAGCTGATGATCTACAACGGCTCAGCCGACCTGGCCTTCTCGATCCGCGACGTCGAGAAGTACTACAAGTCGGTGCAAGCCCGCTATGGCGCCGACCAGACGGCGAACTTCGCGCGTGCGTTCTTCATCCCCGGCATGGGCCACTGCAGCGGCGGCGCCAGCGGCACCGACAAGTTCGACGCAGTGACCGCGATAATGGACTGGGTGGAAAAGGGCACGCCCCCCGACGTGATGATCTCGACCGCACGCGCGGCCGCAGGCGTGCCCTGGCCCGGCCGCACGCGCCCGATCTGCGCCTATCCGAAAGAAGCAATCTACAAGGGCTCGGGCAACATCGAAGACGCTGCCAACTTCAGCTGTCAGTAGCGTACAGCGGCATCGCTGCGAGGCGATGCTGCCGTGGCTGGAAGCTGGCACCTTGACTTCCTCAGCGTGGCCCCGCCAATCAAAGGCCCTCAACCGGACCAACTTGCTGTGGATCGTTCACTTCGTCGCGCCAATTTGTGATTGCCTTCGATCGCGAAACGACTTGGCAACTGCTTGTAGGCTGTCGTCCACGGTGGATGAGGAATCCGTCGGTGTGGTGTTCTTGGGTGTCCCGGGCTCGCTCGTGTCGATGCCCTTGTTCTTGGCCGCGTGCATGTCGCCGTGCCCATGGCCATGGCCTCTGACATACCGAAGCCCAGGAAACCGGCCTTGTGGTCCTCGTAGGAGATCTGCTGGTGGCGCGCGGGCTTGCCCAACACCTCAGACATGATCCGGGCCATGTCGTCGCAGCCCAGGACTTCTGGTCCGAGCACGGCAGGATGGCCCTGTCCGTCCCACGAAGCGCCGAGCAGCAGCGTCGATGCAGCGGCGGTGATGCGCGAACTAGGCTTGTTCTACCTCGTGGTATTCACGGTGCTGTTGCGCGTTTGCTATTAGTGCGGCGAACCCGCACATAGCTTGTACGCGACGCCATCTCGACCCGGATCGGCGCCTGCCGTGCAGGCCGTCGGTGCCAACCTGGCCTGGCTCGCGGCTGCCGGTAAGCCCGATGTAGAGCAGCGGATCGGCCTCCCTCACGGGGCGGGGCATCCGGTGGTACAGGCACAAGCCCCTCATGAAAGCTTTCAAAAATTTTCCGTGTCTGTACTTTCGCACGTCGCTCGGATGCGCCAGGTGTTGAAAACAAACAGCTGGTCACGGACCGCCGCACGTAGCCCCAGTGCAACAAGGCACAACGCACGGTCTCACCGGCCCGCGGCTTTCCTTTCATTCTGATCTCCGTTCTTGCCTCGGCACTCGGATTTCAGAATGCATTTGCTCTTCCACCCACCGTACCAGTTCGCTCACACTGACACCGGCACCGCGCGAAAGGTGGGCTGCTTGCCAAAGCTGGTGACCAGCGCCGCTCAACGGCGCCGGCATGCCCAATTCGCGGGCCAGGTCGATTGCGATGCCCATGTCCTTGAGCATCAGCTCGAGCTTGAACGGATCGTCGAAGCTGCGGCTGAGGACCCGTTGGTGGATATGCGTGCGGGTGATCCACGAGCCACCGGTCGCCTCGTTGAGCACGTCGGTCATCACTGCGGGATCGAGCCCGGCGCGCGTGCCAATGGCCAGGCCCTCGGCAGTGGCGGTGAGTGTGACCGCCGTGATCAGGTTGTTCAGGCACTTCATGGTGTGCCCGGCGCCGAGCGCGCCAAGGTGAAACACCGCCCGTCCCATGGCGTCGAGCAGCGGCCGGGCACGGCTGACATCGGCTTGCGCCCCGCCGACCATGAAGACCAGTTCGGCTGCCTCGGCGCCCCAGGCCGCGCCGGACACTGGCGCGTCGACCATGGCAATGCCACGCGCGGCCAAGCGGCTGGCCGTTTCGCGGCTGATCCAGGGCTCGGCCGACGAGGTGTCGAGCAGTAGGCCACCCGCGCCCCAGTCCGAGAGGAGTCCGTCATCGGCAAAGACAACGTCGCGCACCACTTGGCCGTTGGGCAGCATCGTGACGACGATGTCACTGTGTCGGGCGAGTTCGCGCAGGTTCGCCCGGGGAGTGGTCCCAGGCCGGTCCTTCGCCACGCGCGCAGTCACTTCGGGTGACGCGTCGAAAATCGATACCGGGTATCCGGCTTTGGCCAGGTGGCCCGCCATGGGCGCACCCATGACGCCCAGGCCGACAAGCCCAACTCGCGGCAGAGAAGGTGTATTCATCGGTCGCACCACCGCTCAGTCGAGTTGCACGCCGGAGGTCTTGATGACTTGGCCCCAGTGCACACTCTGGGCGCGCGCCAGGTCCTGGAATTCCTTCGGCGTGCCGGGCAGGGCCTCGAAGCCGAACTCACCAAACACCTGCTGGATGCGCGGCGACAGCAACGCCTTGCGCAGTTCGGCATTCAGTCGCGTCACCACCTCGGGCGGCATGCCTGCAGGCCCGATCAGGCCGTGGAAAGCGAAGGCATTGACTTCCGGATAGCCCGACTCCGCGAAAGTTGGCACGTCTGGCAGCGACTTGGCGCGCTGGGGCAACGCCACCGCGAGCGCACGCAACTTGCCCGATTTGAGGTAAGGCAGGGCAGCCGAGAGGTCCAGCATCATCATCGGGACCTGGCCTCCCATGAGGTCCTGCAACGCCGGTGCACCCCCTTTGTATGCCACGTGCGTCGCCGAGATGCCGGTCTTCTGCTTGAACAGCTCCATGGCCATGTGGTGCGGCGTGCCGATGCCCGGCGATGCGTAATTGGTCTTGTCGCCGTTGGCTTTGACGAAAGCCACGAACTCCTTGACGTTGGCGGCCTGAAAGTCAGGACGGACCACCAGCGCCAAGGGGATCCGGCCGATGGCACCGATGTATGTGAAGTCGCTCGCTGGCTTGTAGGGCAGCTTGGTGAACATGTGCTCATTGAAGAGCAAAGCAGCGTTTTCGGCCTGCATGATGGTGTAGCCGTCCGGTCGGGCCTGCATCAACACGCCCACTGCGATGTTGGTCGATGCGCCAGGCCGGTTGTCGATCACCAGCGGCTGTCCCAGCCCGGGTTGCATGGCGTCGGCAAGCTGCCGCGCGATGTTGTCGGTGCCGCCGCCTGCGGCGTAGGGCACCAGCCACTTGATCGGCTGGCTGGGGTAGGCACCTTGGGCAAGCACGCCGCCAGTGGCTGCCACGAGCGCCAGTGCGGCGCCCAGGCGTTTGAGGATCTGCTTCATGGGGTTTGTCTCCGGTCGTTGGTTGTTGGGGTCGTCGAGATCAGCCGCGCAGCACCTGCCACAGTGACCGGTCGCGGTCGGCAGTCCAGACCACAGGGTGCTCTGTGCCGGTGAGCTCGTCGTAGGCGCGTGAAACGTCGAAGGGCAGCACATGCTGGAACACCGGCCAGCTGCCGAAGCGCGGGGTCATGGCCGCATCGGCGCGTTCGAAGCAACCCTTGAGCGTGTCGCCTGCATCGATGCCTGCGCGGACGGCGCCCAGCAGCGTGGCGAGAAACTCCTTGGTCATGTCGATCGCCTGGGCGCAAGCGGCCTCGCCCTGCAGCACCGCGCCCCGGCCTGGCACCAGCACGTGCGGGCGCAGCGCCTTCACTGCGTCGAGCGTCCCGGCCCAGTCCTGAATGTAGGCATCGCCCGCGTAGACGCCGCAATGGTTCTCGACCACGTCGCCCGAGAAGCAGACGCCGCAGTCCGGCAGCCAGGCCACGGTGTCCCCGCTCGAGTGGCCGCGCCCCAGTGCCAGAAGGCGCAGCTCACGGTCCGGGCCGAGCCAGAGGCTCATCTGGCGGTCGAAGCTCTGCGTCGGCCGCGTCAGGCCGGGCACTTCCTCCACACCCACGAAAAGGCGCGGGAAGCGGCCGACCTCCGAATCGAAGTCGGCTTGGCCGCGCGTGCGGATCCAATCGAGCGTGCCATTGCTCGAGATGATCGTGTGGACGTCCGGAAAGGCGCTGGCGCCCATCACGCGCACGGCGTGGTAGTGGGTCAGGACGATGACCGTCACCGGCTTCTCCGTCACCGTGCGGATGGCTTCCAGGAAGTCCCGAGCCATGCGTGGCGTCGGCCGCGTGTCGATCAGGACCACGTGGTCGTCGCCGACCACGAAGCCGCAGTTCGGGTCGAAGTCGCTGATGTAGCCGTACACATTCGGCGCGAGCTCGCGCACCTGCGGTTTCTGCTCGCGCGTGTCCGAGGCAGAGGCAAAAGAAACGTTGTTTGTCATGGTGTTCTCGTGGGTGTGCGTGTTCAGGCGGCGTCGGTGGCGCTGCGGATGCATTCGAGCAGCACGGCCTGGTCGCCGCACTGGTTGGCCAGCAGCAGCACCAGCCGGGCATTGAGGTCGGCGCTCTGCGCTTCGCTCAGTCCCTCGTGGCTGGAGACCCAGGCGGCATAGAAGCCATCGGGATCGGGAATCTGGTTGGTGGTGATCATCGGCATGGCGTTTTCCTCAAGGCAGCGCGAGGGCCGTGCGCAGGGCGCGCGCGAGTGCATCGGGCGTCGCCGCACCGAGCAAGGCAGCGCAGTAGGCGTCGGGTCGCACCAGCAGCAATTGGCCGGGTGCGTCGAGTCCAAGGTGCGCCAGTTCGCGCGCGTCGGCGCGGTAGGTGGGAAGGCCGCTGTCGCCGCCCAGTGCAATGAGCCGTACCGGCATTCCAGCGAGCGCGGCGCGCGCCGCGGCGGCCGTGGCGGCACCGGGTTCCCGCCAGAGCGCCAGGCAACGGGTGTCGGCGGCAAGCAGAGCCATCAGCGGAACCGGCACATCGTCGGCGTCATGCAACGAGAGGTTTTGCACCGAGCGAGCACCCTCCGGCAGCTGTTCGGAGGCCGGATACTCGTTGGGCACCGACATGCGACCGGTGTTCACCAGTCCGCGCGCGAATGCGTGGCGTGCGGCGAGCGCCACCACAGCTCGGCGCATCGTGTGTTCAGCCGAGCTGCGAGGCGCCAGGAAGCGCGCCGACCGGCTCGTCACCTCGAGGTTCTTTTCCGCGGCGGAGCGGCGCTCCGCGTCGTAGCTGTTGAACAGGGCTTCACCGGCTTCGCCGCGCAGCACCAGCGCCAGCTTCCATGCCAGGTTCGCTGCATCCTGGATGCCGGTGTTGCCACCTCGCGCCCCGAAGGGGCTCACCACGTGCGCCGCATCCCCGATGAAGAAGATGCGGCCATGGCGGAAGCGCTCCAGCAAGTGGTCGCGGTAGCCATAGGGGCCGATCCAGACGAATTCGAAATCCACATCGGGGCCGAGCTGCTCGCGCAGCCGGGCACCGGCCACCTCCGGTCGGCTGATCTCAGTCGGGTCGCAATCCTCGGGCATCTGGTAGTCCATGCGCCACACGCCGTCGGCCATCAAATGCTGCCAGACGCCGCGACCATCGTTGAAAGGCGCGTCCACCCAGGTCCAGCGCTCGATCGGCAACGGCTTCTTGAAGCGGACATCCGTGATGCACCAGCGATCGGTGCTGCGCGACGAGAGCGCTGGCAAGCCCAACTGGGTGCGCACGGGGCTGTTCGCGCCACTTGCGTCGACGAGATGCTCGGCCGCAAGCGTGTAGCTGCCCGCGGGCGTCTCCACAGAAATCCGCACCGCGTCATCCTCCTGGTCGACACGGGTCACCCGGCTCTTCCATCGCAGGTCGGTCAACCCCAGTTCGAGAATGCGCTCGACCAGGAACCACTCGATGTAGAACTGTTGCAGGTTGATGAACGGCGGCTGCTGCGACACGCTGTCGGTCTGCAGGTTGAAGTTGTAGACCTCATGCTCGCCCGAGAAGGTGCGACCGAACGACCAGGTGATGCCTCTGGCCGCAATGCGGTCGTAGATTCCGAGGCGCTGGAAGATCTCCAAGCTCTTCTGCGCATAGCAGATGCCGCGTGACGAGGCGCCTCTGACACCCACGGTGTCGTCTTCGTCCAGCAGCACCGATCGGATGCCACGCGAGGCAAGGTCGCAAGCCAGTGTCAAGCCGGCCAGGCCACCGCCAACGATCACGATGGGATGGCGGGTGCCGGTGTCGCCGGAGAGTTCGGGCGGCGGCACGAAGGCCCAGCTGGGCAGCTCGTAGGCCGGCGCGAATGCAAAGGTTTCCATGGGTTCGTTGTCTCTGTTCTTGTGGGGGCGTCGCGGGCTGGTTGTCAGAGTGCGTGGGCAAACTCCGCCACGGCGTCTGCCGCTTTCAGCACCAGTTCGGGCTGGCCGGCGAGGTAGTGGTTGCCGCCAGCGATATCGATGTTGCGGATCGACGCGCCGCCCGCGGCGAGCCAGGCGTCGCGGGTGCTCGGGAAGGTCGACTGATCGCCGGTGTAGGTCAGCAGCAGCTTTGGACAGCCGGTGCGTGCGAGGTTGGTCGGTCCGTCGGCCTGCGAGCGCGACGACCACTGCGAAAGAAAGGCCGTCAGCGAGGTGGTTCGGCCCATGGCATTGGCCGAGTAGTTGACTTGGCGTGCGTCGCCCCACACGCTGCCCGGCGCGCGGTCGTTGGGGTCCAACGACAAATCGACACAGCGCGGATCTGCATGTGTGCGGTAAACGACGAATACCTGGTCACGTGGCGCACCCGGCGTGGCGCGCAGTGCGGCAAGGCGGGCGACGGCCCAGCGCTCGATGCGCTCGAGCCGGGCCTTCTGCGCGGCACCGAAGGTCGCCAGGAACTCAGCGTCGTAAGGCACCCGGTGGCGTCGGTCGTACATGTCCAGCGCCGGATCCACCGCCAGCGGGTCGTGCTCGTCAGTCACCGAAGGATCGATCCAGTCGCGCAGCAGGCGGGAGCGGCCCGAATGCGCCGCGCACAAAGCGATGCCATCGACGGGAGGAAGGTCGTCCGCGTGCAGGTGCGTCGGGTCGCCATCGGGGAAGTGCGTCGCCGTCAACCGCTCGGCCTGGGCCTGGTAGAAGCTTGCGAGCGCCGCACCGCCGGAGTTGCCGATCAGCACCACCTTCTCGTAGCCGGCCGCACGCAGGTGCTTCACGCCGGCCCCCAGGTCCTGGATGGCGCGCTCCATGAGCAGCACGGTGTCGTTGCCCATGTAGCGCGAGTTGAGGCCCATGCAGGCGACGCCGCGTGCCGCCAGCGGCGCGATCAGGTAGTGCCCCATGAAGTTGCTGGTCGGATGCATCACGATGGCTGCAACTTTTTTCGGGCTGGGTGGTGCGGCAAGGGCGCCGTAAATGCGTGGGCGCAGCATCTGGAGGCCCGATTGGCTTTCGAGCGCAGCGCCCGGCTTGACATCGATGAGAACGAGTTCCATCACACGCCCTGCCAGATCGAAGCGAGAGTGCCGTGCCCATGTTCAGGCGGCCGAGAGGCGCCGATCAGTCGTGCGGGGGGGCGGCGGCGGTCAGACATGTGTCGTTTCTCCGCGTGCGGCGCGCAGGCGGGCCTTGCGCTCTGTCCACTCGGCCAGGTCGGCATGCGCGCGCAGCGCGTGCTGGTCCATCTCGGCAGGAGAGACCGTGGGCGTGGTCAGCTCCACGCGAATGCCGTTCGGATCGAAGAAATAGATCGATTCGATGATGTGATGGTCGGTCACGCCAAGCACTTCGACGCCGGCCACTTCCAAGCGCGCCTTCGCGTGGCGCAGATCGTCGGTGGAATCAACCCGCAGTGCGATGTGGTTGACCCAGGACGGCGTGTTGGGCGAAGGCTCGGCCACGACATCGTCGCCCAGGTCAAAAAAGGCAATAAAGGACCCGTCTTTCATCTGGAAGAAGATGTGGACATAAGGGCAGAACTCACCGGTGCTGGGCACGTGGTCGCTCTTGATCACGTGCACCAGTGGCAGCCCCAACAGGTCCTCGTAGAACCGGCGGGTCTCCTCGCTGTCGCGGCAGCGCCAAGCGAAATGGTGAAGGCCGCGCACCGGCACAGGCGCGCCGCTGGCGTGGGGTTGGGATGGCATGGCTTGTCTCCGTCTTGAACTCGCAGGCGATTGGGCCGTGTACCGTCTTATGATGCAATCGAAATTAATTCATGGATTAATGAATGAAGTCAATGAATCTCACGCTTCGTCAATTGCGTGCCTTCGCTGCGGTGGCTGAGGCCGGCAGCTTCACAGCGGCGGCGCGTGAACTGCACCTGACCCAGTCGGCGCTGAGCGTGCTGGTCCGCGAACTTGAGCGCGAGATGGGAGTCCAGCTACTCGACCGCAACACGCGGCGAGTCAGCCTGTCGGAAGCGGGGTGCGAGTTCCTGCCCTCCGTGCACCGGCTGCTTGGCGAGTTGGCCGGTGCGGTGGCCGGTGTGACCGACCTGCGAGACAAGAAGAAGGGGGTGTTGCGCTTGGTTGCCCCCCAATTGATGGCTTGCACATTGATGCCACAGGTGATCGCCTCGTATCGCGCGCGCTTTCCTGATGTGGAAGTGCGTCTTGTTGACACGCTGCCTGAACATCTGCTGGCCGGCGTCATGGCCGGCGACGCCGAGTTGGCTGTGGGACAGGATGTGCCAGTGGACGACGCCATCCGGCGGCAAACGTTGTTTCGTGATCGGCACTGGTTGATCTGCCCGCCGAACCATCCTTTCGCGCAGCGCGCCTCTGTGGGCTGGCGCGAACTGTTGCCGTGGACATTCATTGCGCCGACGCGCGACTTTCGTCCTCGCATCGCGCCGGAAATGCCGTCGGATGCACGCGAGATGCTGCAGCGCCCTGGCACGCAGGAGGTCTCGTACATGACCACGGCCCTTGGCATGGTCGCCGCCGGCCTCGGACTCACCGTCTGCCCGACTTACTCGGCACCGCTTGTAAGGGCGTGGGGACTTGCAATGGTGCGGCTCACCACGCCGGACTTCCATCGCGAGGTGTGTGTCTACACCGCTTCTCGGCGGTCTCTGTCGCCAGCTGCCTCGGCGTTCGTAGAACTGCTGATGGCAGAGCATGGTCAACTCAACGCGGTTGCTGTCAGTCGCCGTGTGCGCAGTCCAGCGAAGGGCGGTGCCATAGCGAAGCGTGCGCTGAAGAAGTCTAGTTCGCCTTAAGCGCGTGCGGTACCCGCCCAGCCCGGGTCCGCAAAATGGGCCGTGAACGTGTCGAGTAAGGCCCTGAGCGCTGCGGGCATTTGCCGGCGGGTCGCATAGATGCCATGGATCCCGAGCGGGGCGGGCCTCCAATCGGCCAGGACCACCTTGAGTTCACCGCGCGCCAAGGCACCGGCCACGGCATACACCGGCTGCAATCCGATGCCCAGTCCATCGAGCATCGCCGTGTATAGCACCTGGGACTCGTTGGCGCTGAGGTTGCCGCCCACGGGCACGCTGGCGTGCTGGCCCGATGCGTCTTTGAATTCCCACAGGCTGCGCCCGAAGTATGAGTAGCCCAGGCAGTTGTGCAACGCCAGATACTCCAACCGTCGGGGGACGCCACGGGCCGCCAGGTAGGTCGGCGCGGCGCACACCACCGACTCGCAGTCGCCCAGTCGCCGGGCCACGATGTTCGGGTCCAGTTCGTTAGTGATGCGGATCGCCAAATCGATACGGTCTTCCATCAAATTCACGGGGCGCGAATCGATACGCAGGTCAATGGCCGCCTGCGGATGTGCTCGCAGAAAATTCACCAGCGTCGGCATCAGGACTTCCTGGGCCAGCGACTGAGCATAGGCCACGCGCAGCAGGCCCCGAACCGGGTCGGCATCCTGCGGCGGCTGCGCCATCTCCTCGGCGATCTCCAGCATGCGCTGGCAGCGCGCCAGTGTTTGCTCGCCGGCGGCTGTGAGACTTTGGCGGCGGGTCGTTCGGTGCAGTAGCCGGGCGCCGGCCCAGGCCTCCATCTGCGCGAGATAGCGGGTCACCATGGTGCGCGACATCTGCAGGGCCTCTGCCGCGGCTGCCATGCTGCCGGCTTCTACGATTTGAACGAAAACTTGTGCAGCGACGAGACGGTCCATTGCGTGTTTTCCTATTGAACCGAATCAAGCAACAAAGATGGCCATCTTAGGGGCTTAATCGTTTGAGTAGAGAAACATAGGATGACAGCTCCTGCCACTCATCCGGCATCTGCCATGTCCTCCCTCCGTCCCTTGCGCACCGTATTGAATGGTGCCTTGACTCTGGGCTTCGCCGCCAGCGCCCTTGCAGCCGAGCCGCTCCACCTGGAGGTGTACAACCGCGGCGGCAATGCCATCTTCCCAGTGTCTTCGGTGATCGTCACGGGCGCGACGGAGGCCGTCCTCATCGATGCACAGTTCCAGCGCAACGACGCGCAGGCCGTGGTCGAGAAGATCAAGGCCACGGGCAAGCGCTTGACCACGGTCTACATCAGCCACTACGACCCCGACTACTACTTCGGGTTGGACGTGGTGCGCGCCGCATTTCCGCAGGCCGACATCGTCGCCATCCTTGAGACGGTGGCAAAGATAGCGTCGTCCAAGGACGGCAAGCTTGCGCACTGGGGACCGATCCTCAAGGACAATGCACCGCAGGCGCTCGTCGTGCCCAAGCCTCTTGCAGGCCGCAGCCTGAAGGTCGACGGGCAGGCGCTTGAGATCACCGGCCCCGAGCCGACGCGCAGCTTCGTGTGGATCCCCTCGCTCAAGTCCGTGGTCGGCGGCATCCCGGTGTCGTCCAACCTCCACGTCTGGGTGGCCGACACGCAGTCGCCGGCTTCGCGCCAAGCCTGGCTGAAGTCGCTTGATGCAATCGCCGCCCTCAAGCCCGCCACCGTGATCCCAGGCCACTACCTTCCGAATGTTGATGGCAGCGCGCCACGCGGCCTCGACGCCGTTCGGTTCACGCGCGACTATCTGGTCGCCTTTGACGTTGAAGCACCTAAGGCCAAGGACTCGGCCGCACTGATCGCTGCCATGAAGACGCGCTTCCCCCAGGCTGGCGAGGAATCGTCGCTGGAATTGAGCGCCAAGGTTATCAAGGGCGAGATGAAGTGGCCACAGTAAAGTCTGACGCACGAGTGTGGAGAGGTCGATTCAGCGTGCCGGAATGCAGCTGGTTTGCAACGAGACTCAATTAGGAGCCTTTAACTGGAATTGTCCTGCTCGCAACCTAGCGCGTGGAAGGCCGGGCTGATCGTCACGAACGTCAACCCGATGTATACCGAGCGTGAGTTGCGTTTGCGATTGGAGGATTCGGGTGCGCAGGTCCTGCTCGCCTCCGACATGTTCCTGCAGTGGCGCGGCCCGTCGCCGCGGCGCTCGGGATCCGTCTCATGATGGCCAGCATGTGGGACTTCTTCGCCGCGCCTGCTGCCGCAGCCATCCGGGAGAGGCTCACGGCCTCGCCCCCCTGGGCGCCAAGAGTGTGTGCTTCCCCCCTTTTGGTCATGCCGTAACGGCCGGCGTCGCCTGTTCATGGCGCGCGGCTGGCAACGACGTCGGTGTGCGTGCGCTTGTGCCTCACACCACCAGATGGTTCTCCAGCGTGACGCGCGAGAACTGCGCAATCGGGCCGCCGGCGACCACCGCGCCGTGGTCGAGCAGCAGGACCTGGTCGGCTGTCTGCAGCACGAAGGACAGGTTCTGTTCGACGATCACGAAGCGCGCGCCGGCCGCTGCGCGAGCGCGTACCAGCCGCGACATGCGGTCGATGTTCTCCGGCTGCACGCCTTCGGTGGGCTCGTCCAAGAGACTGACCGGTGCGGCCAGCGCCAGGGTGCGGCTGAAGGCCAGCAGCTTGCGCTCGCCGCCGCTCAGCGAGCCTGCGCGCTGCGCCGCGCGTTCCTTCAGCCGCGGAAAGGCGGCGAAGCAGTCCGCGTAGCGACCCAGGTCGTTGTCCGGAAGATGCAGCCGCAGGTTGTCGCCGACGCTGAGCTCGGTGAAGACGGTGTCCTCCTGCGGGCTGTAGGCGATGCCTGCCGACAGGCGTGCGTGGGCCGGGCGCCGTGCGAGGTCGAGCGGTCCGAAGGCGACGCGGCCGCCTGTCAGCGGCAGGAAGCCGGCGAGCGCGCGCATCAGGGTCGTCTTGCCTACGCCGTTGCGGCCCAGCACGCATAGCACCTCACCGGCACGCACGGCACCGTTCACGTGGCGCAGCACGATCGTGTCGCCATAGCCGGCGCTCAGGTTGTCGAACGTCAGGGCGTCGCTCGCTGCCATCGTTGCGCTTGCGGTCATTTGCGTCCTCCAGCGTAGACAGCGCGCACCTTCGGGTCGGCCTGGATCTGCGCCAGCGTCCCTTCGGACAGCAGGTGACCCTGGCTCAGCACGAAGACATGCCCGGCGATCACGGCGACAGCCGCCATGTCGTGCTCGATGACCAGCGCTGCCGCGTCGAGCCTGCGGGCGCTGGCCATGATGGCGTCGATCATCCGCCGCGTCTCCGCGGGCGACAGGCCGGCGCAGGGCTCGTCGAGCAGCAGCAGCGTGGGTTCGGGCAGCACTGTCATCACGAACTCGAGCGCCTGCCGGTCGCCCTGGGCCAACGCGCCGGCGGGCACGTCCATTTGCGAGCCGAGCATGGGGAACAGCGCCAGCATCTCGGCGAGCATCGGGCTGTGCCAGCCCAGCGGCGCACGGGCGAAGGCCTGCAGCGGCTGCAGCCGATCGGCCCACAGTGCAATGGCAAGGTTTTGCGCCACGCTCAGCGCCGGGAACACCGACGGGATCTGGAACTTGCGCCCCACCGCCAGCCGCGCCACGCGCCATGCCGGCCAGCCCGAGATGTCGATGCCGCCCACGCGGATTTGCCCGCTGCGCACCGGCAGCCGTCCGGTCATGACGTTGAAGCTAGACGTCTTGCCTGCGCCGTTCGGCCCGATCACGCAGCGGATGCCCGGCCCGTCGACCGCCAGTTGCAGGCCGTCGAGGATCACCACGCCGGCATGGCCGGTCGACACCTGCTCGAACGCCAGGGACGGCTTGGCGCGCGGCGCGATGCCTGGCGCTGCGCTGCGCGGCACGGCCGGCACCGCGTCGCTTTCAGGCCGGGCGAACAGGCCTGCGAAGCCCTGCGGCAGGAAGCGAACCACCAGCATGAAAGCGATGGCGACGATCACTTCCCAGCCGCTGAAATGGTCGCGCAACTCGGAGGACGCGTAGCCCACGATGACCGCGCCCAGCAACGCGCCGAGCGGACTGGCCTTGCCGCCGACCGCGGCCCAGATCACGAACTCGGTCGACAGCACGTAGCCCATCGCAAGCGGCGTGACGATGCCCTGGTGTGCGGCGAACAGCGCACCGGCCAGGGCTGTCAGCCCTGCCGACAGCGCGAACGCGCCAGCCTTCCAGCGGTGGGTGGCGAAGCCGAAGAACTGCAGCCGGTCCTCGTTCTGCGCGACGGCGCGCCAGAGAACGCCGACGGGCCGGCGCAGCAGCACGGTGAGCAGGGCGGTGCTCAAGAGCGCCAGCGCTGCGACCACCCAGTACAGCGTGCCGAAACGCTCCGTGCCCGGCAGGTCCGGAATGCCTGCGAGGCCATTGAAGCCGCCGGTGACCTCGCTCCACTGCTGCGCAGCCAGGAAGCCCAGCATCGCGACGGCCAGTGTGATCAGAGAGAAGAAAGGGCCGCTCTGCGCATTGCGCACGAACACCATGTGGGCCAGCAGCCAGGCCAGCGCCGCCGGCAGCACCACCGCCACCGGCAAGAGCGCGAGCCACAGGGCCTGGTGTTCGGCGGTCTTCAGCAAGCCGCCGCAGAGGTAGGCGCCGAGCCCGAAAAAGAGCGCATTGCCCAGCGGCAGGAAGCCGGCCTGACCCCAGCACAGCGTCACGCCCTGCGTCGCCACGCCGTACAGGAGGAACAGCGCGATCTGGTAGGCCACGAAGTCGTCGGCCAACAGGCCGACGGCGACCAGCCCGAGCGCGAGCGCCGATGGGCCAGTCCAAACCCGCCAGGCAGGCAGGCGGCGGGTGCCAGGCGCGGGTCGGTCAGCGGCGGCCGAAAAGTCCATGGGGACGCAACCAAAGAAAGAGAGTGGAAAGGATCAGTACCACGGCATAGCCGCTGGTTTGGTCGGCGATGCTCGACACAACGGCCTTGGTGCCGCCGATCAACGCGACGCCGCCGCCCAGGCCTGACAGCGTGCCCAGGCCGCCGACCACCAGCACGAAGAACGAGTCGAGCAGGTAATCGACGCCGATGCCGGGCTCGATGCGCACCAGCGGCGCGAGCATCACGCCGGCCAGGCCGGCCAGCGTGACGCCGATGACGAAGGCGCGCGATGCGAGCTTGCGGGTGTCGATGCCCAACGCCTGGGCGAGCACCGGGTTGGCCGTCATGGCGCGCACGCGCAGGCCGGCCGAACTGCGGCGGTACCAGAGCGCCAGCGCGGCCGTCACCAGGATCACCACCACGATCAGCACCAGCCGATAGGCTGGATAGCCGACGCCGAGGAAGGAGACCGAAGAGGCGATATCGGTCTCGACGTTGCGGTAGCCCTTGCCGAACACGCCTTCGACGATCTTGCGCAACAGCATCGCGAGCGCCCAGGTCGCGAGCAAGGTGTCGAAGGGGCGCGCATAGAGCGGGCGGATGAGCCAGCGCTCCACGACCCAGCCGACGGCGCCGCACACGGCGATCGCCACCGGCACGGCTGTGATCAGCGGCAGGCCCTGGTCCTGCACGAGGACCACCGAATACGCGCCGAGCATGACGAACTCGCCATGCGCCATGTTCAGCACGCCAAGCAGGCCGAACACGACAGCCAGGCCGAGTGTGATCATCGCCAGCGTCGACAGCTGGTAGACGATGTTGAGGAGGTGCAGGAGGAGGGTGTCGTTCATCGCCGGTGCATCGATGTCGCGGTCTGGCCTCAGACCTTGCAGTTCTGGCCCGAGGGCACGTGCGCGAAGGTCTTGACCGGGCGAAAACCCTGCGGCGTGACTTCGGCCACGAAGATGTCCTGGTCGACGTGGCGCGCATGCATCGTCACCGTGCCGCGCGGACCCTTGTAGCTGGCGCTTTCGCTGGCGCGCTCCAGCTTGGCCGCGTTCAGGTCGCCGGCTTTGGTCGCCATCGCATCGAGCATCAGGAAGCCTTCGTACACCGACTCGGCCAGGCCGTTGAGCATCGGCGCCTTCGGGCCGAAGCGCTTGGCGTAAGCCTGCGCGAAGGCCGTCGCGTCGGGCGTCGTCAGGCTCGCGAAGTAGCCCATGCTGGCGTACAGGTTCTTCGCGTTCTCGACGCCGATGCCGGCCAGCGTGTTCTCCTCGATCAGGCTGCCCAGGCGCACGACCTTGTCGGCCAGCCCGAAGCCGGCGAAGGCCTTGTTGAAGGTGACCGACGAGCCGCCCACCAGCGACACGAGCACCGCATCGGCGCCCGAGTCACGGATGCGCGCCAGGCTTGAGTCGAAGTTGTCGACGCTGAAGGCCACGTACTCGTCTCCGACCACCTGCGCGCCGGCCTTCGTGATGTAGCTCTTGGCTGCGCCGTTGGTGTTGCGGCCCCAGATGTAGTCGTTGCCGATCAGGTACCACTTCTTGATCTTGCGTTCGGCGGTCAACCAGGGGATCACGGGTTCGAGCTGCTGCGAGGGCGTCTCGCCGTTCATGAACGTCGCCGCCGCACATTCGCCGCCTTCGTATACCGGCGTGTAGAAGTACGGCACCTGACCCTTGAAGAGTGCGGTCAGTGCACCGCGCACCGCGCTGTCGTGCATGCCGATGACAGCCTCGGCCTTCGCACCCTTCCACAGCTTCAGCGCGGTCTGCGCGGCTTCGGCCGGCGGCAGGCCGGAATCGCCGAAGAGGATCTCGACCTTGCGCCCAAGAATGCCGCCGCGTGCGTTGAGCTGCTCGACGGCCAGTTCGGCGCAGGCCTTGGCCGACGGGCCGAACAGGCTGGCGGGCCCGCTCTGAGGGATGAGCACGGCGACCTTCAGCGGCGTCGCCGCGGAGGCGGCCCTGGTGCCGAGTGTGGCGCAAGCGCCCGCCAGCGTGCTGGCAAAGGAAACGAAGTGGCGGCGGTTCATGCGGAACTCCAAAGACAGGGATGAATGAATCGGCGCGGGCCGGTCAGGCGAGCACAGGGCGGCGCGCTGGCGGCAAAACCGCTTCGAGCGCGGCGCCGATGGCCAGCAGATGCCGGTCGGCGCCTGCCGGGCCGTCCAGCGCCAGACCGACCGGCAGCCCGTCGGCACCCAGGCCGGCCGGCAGGCTCAGGCCCGGAATGCCGGCATTGCTGCCGGGGTCGGTGTTGCGGATGAAGGTCGGGAAGGCAGGCAGCATCTCGCCGTTGAATTCCGCAAGGCTCTCCGGGCCGACCTGCCGCGCGGTCAGTGGCGAGGTCGGGAACAACAGCGCCTGCATGTCGTGGCGCACGAAGGCGTCACGGTACAGCGCCTGCAACTGCCCGCGGGCCGCCATCGCGGCACGGTAGGCGTCTTCGCCGATCGCGCTCCCGGCCAGCAGCGGCTGCAGGATGGCGGCGACGTCCGGGCTGCCGATGCCCGCGAGCAGCGTGGCCATGTCGACCGTGTGGCCCGACGCGCGCAGGTAGGCCGGCATCTCCACCATGAATTCGTACAGCGCGACCGGGAAGCCGACCGCTTCGTTCAACACGTCGAGCCCGGGCAGTTCGGCCTCAATCAGCACCACACCGGCGCGCTGCAGCGTGTCGAGCGTCTCGTCCATCACGCCAGCCACGCAGGCGTCCATCGGTCCCCAGAAGCGTGCGCGCGGAATGCCGAGCCGCAAGCCGCGGAGGTCGACAGGCGTCAATGCCGCAAGCGGTGACGCATCGCCAGCGAGCACCGCGTCCAGCACGGCCAGGTCGCCGACGTTCCATGCCATCGGCCCGGCGGTGTCGCGGGTCGAGGCGATCGGCGCAATGCCGTTGCCGTCGACGCGCCCGACGGTCGGGCGCAGGCCGGCGATGCCGCAGAGCGCGGCTGGCAGCCGCACCGACGCACCGGTGTCGGTGCCGATCGCGCCGGGCACCAGGCCGGACGCGACGATCGCAGCCGAGCCGCCGCTGCTGCCGCCCGGTATGCGGTCGGTCGCCCACGGGTTGCGCACGGCACCCGTCACGCCGTTGTGGCTCGAGATGCCGAAGGCCAGTTCGTGCATGTTGGCTTTGCCCGAGACGACCGCGCCGGCAGCGCGCAGCCGCTGCACGACCCGCGCGTCTGCGTTGGGCGTCTTGCCTCGCAGTGCGCCCGTGCCGGCGCTCGTGGGCAGGTCGACGGTGTTGATGTTGTCCTTGAAGCCCAGCGGCACGCCCAGCAGCGGTGCCGTCTCGCCGCGGGCGATCGCGGCATCGGCTTGGCGCGCCTGGGCCAGGAAGGGCAGGGGGTCGAAGTCGATGTAGCCGTTGAGCTGCGACAACGACTCCGTTCGGGCGACCAGCGCTTGGGCGTGTTCCGCACAGCTGAATTCCTTGTTGCTCAGTGCGTCCCTGAGTTGGCGCACCCCGTATTCATGCATTTCCATGTCGATTCCCGGCTGGTCCCCCACGTCATTGATCAGCGGCTGCAGGACTTGTCGTCCTTCAGTCGGCGAAACCCAAGCTTAGGGATCGGCCGATCAAAAAGCTCCCCTCGAAACCGAGGGGAGGGCGACATGCGGGTAGGCACTCTTCCTGCATGTCTTGCGTCGGCACAACAATTCGGCACGGGAAAGGGGCCGACCGCGCCGCGTCCATCCCCTGCCTGCACCGTTCTGGAGACATCCATGTACTTGTCTGACGCACAGACCACAGCGCTGGCCGAGAGCTTCCGGCTGCTCGTCAACGCCCAGGACCTGGACGAACTGCGCCAGCAGCTGGGCGCGCCCATCACCCGGTTGCTTGGTGCGGATTCCATCGTGTCGCGCGATCTCGACCCCTTGACCTCGACCTATGCGATCCGCGTTGCCCACAACATCGACCCGATTCACGCCAAGTCCTACGACCAGTACTACCAGTTCTGCGATCCGGTCACGCCCGCGTTGAAGCCACGCGGCTGCGCGTCCTTCACGCAGGCCATGGACATGCGGATGCTGCACAAGACCGAGTTCTTCAACGACTTTCTGCAGCCGCACGGCATGCATTGGGGCATGAACCTTTATGCGATGTCTGGCGGCAGGTGCGTGGGCGACCTGTTGGTGTTTCGCTCGCAGGCGCACGCGGATTTCGAGAGAAACGACGTCGACCTGCTGCGGCTGATCGAGCCGGCCTTGACGGGTGCGTTTGTCCGTCTGCGTTCCCAAGCGCAGGCTGCAGCATTCACAGCGCCCCCCGCTGCCATGTCGAGCCGTGGCGAGCGGCTCGCCGTCGCGGGCCTGACGAAGCGGGAGGCGGAGGTCGCCCTGCTGGTGTTCCGCGGCGCGGCGGACAAGGAAATCGCGCGAGCGTTGGCCGTCGAGGTGACGACTGTGCGCTATTACCTGAAGAACGCCGCGCACAAGCTCGGCGTGACGGGGCGCAGCCGGCTCGCTTTCGCGGTGTCGGAATGGCTCGCGGTGGACGAGTCGGCGCAAGGCGTGCGCTTGCAATGAGCGGCTGATGAGGGGGTGGTCACCGGATGGACGGTGCCGCTTTGATCCGTTTGGACGAAATTTGAGGCCGCCATTGGCGTAGCCATGCCCCAGCCCGGATGAACGCTGCGGTTCTAAATGAAGTCCCGAGAGGTTGTTTCCGGACAGGCCGCGGCGAGTGACGGGCCGTGCGAGGTGGATGCAGCCGCACAGCGGTGCCAACGTTCGCACTGATTCCTGACAGGCGACGCAATGGCGGGCTGAATTCACGCAGGCATGCGCTTCAGCCTGCTTCGCTGCAAAACATGATGCGGATGGCCGGGCCGTTGGTCTGCAGTTATGCAGGCAAGCAAAAGCCTGCCGATCCTTCAACGGGGAGGCAAGGATGCAATGAAATCAGCGATGGCGCCCACCACGGCCGGTGCAATGGCCAGGTCGGCGCGGCCGTAACTCTCAAGGTTCGTGGCGCGGTCTTCGGTGGCAACGGTCTTCAGCACATGATTGACGTCCGGCAGCACCACCAGTTTCGACCGGGCCGCCGCTGCGTGGAGCCTGCGTGCATCTGCGACGCCCACCTGCAGATCGCGCGAGCCCTGCAGAATCAGGATCGGGGCCCGTGTGGTGGTGATCAGGCGCGCAGGGTCGATCGTCAGGCTGTCGATCAAAAAGCCCTGCACGGCGGGCCGAAAAAGTGGCCGCAAGGCAGGATGCAAGGTGGCCATCTCGACACGTTGGCCGGCTTCCAACGAGGTGATGGCACCGAAGGCCTGATCCAGAAGCGGCGCATTTGCCGGGTTGGCCTGCAACTGCTCGCGCAACAATGCGCCCAGGGGACGCCCTGGTACTGCGACGAGGATGAGACCGCACATCTCCGTGGTGTCTGGGTCGGCCATCAGCGCGACGATGCCACCTTCGCTGTGTCCCATTGCCCAGACACAATTGGCTTTTGTCTGTTGACGAATGGACCTGATCCATTGCTTCACGTCATGCGCGTAGTCACGCGGCGTGACGTCGTTTGCATCGCGCAGCGCCGATGCGCTGCCGAACATGCCGCGCTTGTCAATTCGCACGGTGGCGATACCGCGCGCTGCCAGTCCTTCGGCCAACAGCCGATACGTAGAGGTCTGGAGGCCTAGCGGACCGTTTCCGTCGCGATCCGTCGGTCCTGAACCGGGAACGATCAGCACGGTCGCTGTGGGGGAAACCAGGCCGACGGGTGTCAGGAGCGTGCCTCGCAACGGACCTTGCGGGCCGGGCGTTTCCATGGCCTCCTCGCGCCAAGCCTCCGCGCCTGAAGCCTCTCCCGCGGCAGCGCCAGTGATGCCGAGGTAAAGCGCCATGCCCATCATCTTAAAAACACGCAAGCTCATGGATATCCACCCGGTTTGCCGCCAGGATTTTTAGGGAGTTTAGCTTCAGCGCGCGTCATGTCAGCTGGAACGACAAGAGGTCACTCGCCACCTCGCGGGAGCTGCTGCCGGCGATGAAAGTTCAATCCCGATCATTAAATTTACCCGGGTTTTATTGACCGGATAATTTAATCCGGGTAATATTTGCCGCATGGAGCCAATCATCCCAGTCACTTTCACCGCGTTCCTGGATGGCCGACGTGTTGCCACAGGACCCTTGAACGAGGTGGCAGTCGCCGTGCTGCGTGCGCAAGAGAAGCAGGCAGAAGGGCATCCGTTGATCTTCAGCGATGCGAGCGGACAGTCTGCCGACCTGGACCTGCGCGGCGGCGAGAAAGCTGTCGCGGCGCGCTACAGCGTGGCGACCTTACCCCAGTTGCCGAGGGGCCGCGGCCGCCCCAAGCTTGGCGTGGTCGCGCGGGAAGTGACCTTGCTGCCCGAGCACTGGGATTGGCTGGCTGCGCAAGCAGGCGGCGCTTCAGTGGCCTTGCGCAAGCTGGTGCACGAAGCACGGCGGAACGGCGGCGCCCGGGACCGCAAGCGCCAGGCGCAAGAGCGTGCGTACCACGCCATGTCCACGCTGGCCGGCGATCTGGCCGGCTTCGAGGAAGCAGCGCGGGCACTGTTTGCCGGTGACCACGAACGGCTGGTCGTGCAGATGGCTGCATGGCCGCCGGACGTGCGGGCGTACGTGCTGCAGCTCGCCGAGCCGCCACACGGCTAGACCATAGCCCTTCTCCTTTGCAATCAACGCCCGGCGCCAGGCCAGTGTGCTGCGGGCACACGCACGCCTGCATTCCCGAGACTTCACATGAAAGCGGACCACATCACCGGCCTCCCGACCGGGACCGACCCTGCGCACGCGCTACCTTGCGCTGCTCAACCCGCTGGTTCTGACGCACGCGCTGCAGAGCGCGGGCGGACTGCTCGATGGCTTTTGGCTCGGGCGCCTGCTGGGTGTGAGCGGCATCGTGACGGCTGCTGCTTTCTTTCCCGTGTTTCTCCTGCTGTCGCTCCTCATCGGCTTTGTGTCGGCGCAACCATGGCTTCTACGACAGCGGCATCGGCTTCCGGCATTTCGACGGTGGCGAGGCCATCGCCGGCGTCGACCGTAGTCTGTTCATCTAGCTCACTGCGCACGTCCCAAGCTGGGCCGCTGTTCCAGGGGCCGTCCATGTCGTCGCCCTTGTCTGTAATCCGTTGTCGATCGTTCATCTCAACGCCCGGAAGAATGCAGTGGTGGATCTTCTGCTGCCTGAGCCTTAAGGAATGGACGCTCTGGTTTCTCCAAAGCGACGCGTGAACAGCGCTGCAGAGTCAAACATTACCCACGCCGCCAGAAGCGGTCCGAGTGCGCGATCCTCTGGATTGCAACTCGACAGGTATCGGCGTCAACCTCGACCGTGCTGCTGAGCCAACCGACCGCAAACCAAGCCCTGGGATCGCTCGCCGTCAGTACTCGATAGCTGACCAATGCGACGTGCTTGTCGTTGAAATCACCCAGCGCATCCTGCGCTGGCTCGAGCCCTTCAACATACTCCTGGGCACGGCCGCGACGGAACAATGGCCCAACGAACTCTGCCAGGTAGCGAAGGCGCTTGAGCCGCTTGCGCACACGATGCTGCTCGTCGACGGAGAGGTCTGGAAAATCCTTACCGCCACGCGCAACCTTCTTGTGCAGCGAGTTGAGACGCTTGGCGAGCAGTTGGCGGGTTTGTGAGGGACTCGCTGGTTCCTCCGGACCCTTCATTTGAGGAAGGCCGACCTCATCTGGTGGGATCGCCCTCGCCGATTCGGCATCCGCACCGCGGGCGCCCGATTCTCCTTGGGCGCAGCTCCCGCCAGAAGCAAAGCCGATCAGTTCGACGAGCAAGCACTGGAACTCCGAAGCGCGAACCACTTGGTCAAGCGGTTTGCAAGGCTCTGGGGGCGGCAGGTCGACCGCTGGGCCACCCAGCTCTTCAAGCCGAGGCTGCATCTGCGTTTGCAGCAGCTCACGATCGCGGCTCTTGCCCAACGCGTCGAATGCACGCTTGAGAGGCGTTTCCCAGGCAGGATCGAAAGCGCCTGGCCATAGGTCCTCAAGCTCGCGCAGCGCAGTGCGCAACCGCCGGATGCCAACGCGCAGCTGGTGCACGAATGTCGCATCCAGGCTCCCTGCAGCGATTTCCGAGGCGTTGGGCAGCATCTGCGCCAGGCACGATGAGACGATAAGCCGTTGGACTTCGCTGCCATCGAGATGGGCACGACGACGTGGAAATGCGACTGAAGAGGCTTTAACCGCCGTGGGGCTTTTGCCGAGCAGCCGCTCACCCCTGCCGGCCTTGGACACAGTGCTCAGCCACAGCGGGTGTTCCTCGGTCCATCGCCTTGCCAGCACCGCGAGATCGGCCATATTGCCGGCCTTGAGTTCCAGTTCGAGTTCGCACACCGGGGCGCGTTTCGCATCCGCCTCTCCGCCTGACGCTGTAACGTGCCCCACGTCCAGGGAGACCTCAATCCTGCTGTCGTTCTCCTGCACGATGCGCTGCAATCGGACGATGTCGGTGGCAATTGTCTCGACCAAAGGATCGGGCGTCTGAACCACCTCTTCGAGCAGTCGCCCAATGCGTGTGCCGTGGTGCCGCTGAAGATCGGCGTGAGGCGCTTCGCTGCCTACGCCGAGATCGACGTTGTGCTCCAGTCTCTCGAGCGGACCTCTGCCCGCTGCCTTGGCTGTCTGCACCCAACGACCACCCTCCTTGCGCAGCCTCAGCACAAGCCCGGCATCGGCGAGCGCGTGGTCGGCCGTGTCGAAGTAGCGAGCCTGGAGCTTTACTTCCTCTGCGCCCAGCGCATGTTTGGCACGGAGCGTTTCCAGGTGTTCAGGCGGTACCTCGAATTTGAACTCGATCTCTTGATCCATGCGGCTCCTTTTCGTAGATGCGTACGAGGATGCCGGATCGGCTGCACAGCGGTGTCAGACAGATGCGTTTGACTTCGAGGAAGTTCGAACTACCTTCACGGGGAGTCGATGCTGAGTCAGAATCCATCGGCTCCCTGCCTGCGGAGCGAAGGATCCTTCCACCACCGGGCGGAACGCGCGATGTCCTGGTTCTCTGCGAGCATCGATCAAGCCCACAGCGCAATCATTGAACTCATCGGGCCAGTTTACACTGCCGGTGGGGCAGGTCTCTCGGAACCTTCGATGATTTCGGTTAATGGATGAAAGCGGTAGGCGGGTGGCGGCGTCTCAGAATCCGGCCTCGCTGTCTTTAGCTTGACCGTCCTGCACAGGCCCAACCAAGGGATCCACGCACAGCGCGGGGAGTGCGTCGCACCCGGCACGAAGCGTTTCAACGTAGGTGTCGGAGCTGCGGGCGACTTCCACCAGCGTTTCGAACTCGCAAAGTCTCAGCGGCGAGTCAAGGATGCGCCATGTGTAGTCGCCGTTTCGTGCTGATCTACTTGTGACGGCCTTGGAAAGGAGAGGGCGTGGCACATACCCTTGCAAGGGCTGGGAGGAGTTCGCTAAGGAAGGTGCCGTTTCCATGGATTTCGTCATCCCCTAGGCGACCAGGCAGCAGGCGACCTTTCTTCGGCCTGGCCTGACCAGCCGATACCGCCCACTGGAACCTGCCTGATCCACGGAAGTATAGGCACCGACGAACAGAAAACCCAAGCCTTCATCGACGTGGCGATCATGCTCATCCGATCATCGATCTGATTCAGCGCGTTGCTTCTCGACATCACTGCTCGATCGATTTGTCAGGATGGCGCTTGTGATGATGTGAAAGAGATGATCTGCCCGTGGGGCGAACGAGGGTTGGCCGGCAATCCAGCTGAGCGCCGACATGAGGGCGAACAAGTCCTCCCCATCCATATCGGCGCGCGCGGTTCCCTCGGCCTGAGCTCGGCGCAGCAGTCGCGCGCCCGCTGAGTGCAGCGCTGTGCTTGAAGCGTGAAGCGCGGATTCTGGGTCCGCGTGGGCGCTCGCCATCAAGTCGCAAACGCCGCTGTACGTCTTCGTGAATCCCACTGCTTCACGAAACCAGGACACAAGCGCTTCGTCAGGGGGGCCCGACGTTTCGAGCTCGGTCGCCTGCTGGGTCAGTGCGTCCGCATTCTTTCGCAGCAATGCGTCGAACAAGGCTTCTCGCGTCGGGAAATGACGCAGCAGTGTGGCCAACCCGACCTCGGCCCGGCGGGCGATATCTCGCAACGACGCGTCGGCACCGTGCTCGGTGACGACGTCACGCGCGACCGCAAGTAGATGGCTGTAGTTCTTTTGGGCGTCGGCTCGCATCAAGGACCTTGACAAGTGGATCAGTGATCCATATATTCGGATCAGTGGTTTGGATGTTGTTAATACTGATTTGGACCACTGATCCACATGATACCGCCCCTTCGTACCAATGGGAATAGTGGCGCTTCAACACCAATCAAGGAACATGACATGACCAGACTGAATGGAAAGACCTCCGTGATCACCGGCGGCGCGACCGGCATCGGCTTCGCAGCCGCCAAGCGCTTCGTCGAAGAAGGCGCATTCGTCTTCATCTTCGGCCGCCGACAGGAAGCACTCGACGCCGCTGTGGCCGAGCTGGGCCCCAACGCCCGCGCAGTGAAGGGCTCGGTCTCCGATCTGGCCGACCTCGACCGGCTCTATGCCGCGGTGAAAGCCGAGCGCGGGACCCTCGACATCGTCTTTGCCAATGCCGGAGCGGGAGGCCCGCTCGCGCTCGGCAAGATCACTGCCGAGCACATTGACGAGGCCTTCGACACCAATGTGAAGGGTGCGATTTTCACGGTCCAGCAGGCGCTGCCGCTGATGGGCAAAGGTGGCTCGATCATCCTGACCGGATCGAGCGCGGGCACCACGGGCGCCCCGGGATTCAGTGCCTACAGCGCAAGCAAGGCGGCGGTGCGCAACCTTGCGCGGACTTGGGCGGAGGACTTGAAGGGCACTGGCATCCGGGTCAACGTGCTGTCGCCCGGACCCACGGCGACCGATCTTGCGAAGGCAGCGCTGGGCGAAGACGGCGTCAAGGCCTTCGGCGCGATGACGCCACTCCAGCGCATGGGCGATCCGGCGGAGATCGGCGCCGTGGCTGCCTTTCTCGCGTCGTCGGACAGTAGCTTCATGACTGCCAGCGAGGTCGCCGTCGACGGCGGCCTGGCGCAAATCTGAACCATCACGAAAGAACCAAATGGAACAATCCCTCAAAGGTAAGACTGCGCTCGTGACCGGGGCATCGCGTGGCATTGGTCGCGCCATCGCCGAACGACTTGCAAAGGATGGTGCGACGGTCGCGCTGACCTACAACGCCAGCAAAGCTGGCGCAGATGAGGCGGTCGCGGCCATCGAGAAAGCGGGAGGCACTGCGTTCGCGATCCACGCGGACCTCGTGGATCCGGCGACCGTCCCGACTTTGTTCGAGAGACTCGACGACGAGTTCACCAAGCTGAATGGAAGCAAAACCCTCGACATTCTGGTCAACAACGCTGGCAACTCCGGCTACGTCGGTTTCAAAGACGCGACGCCGGCTAGTTGGGACACGCTGATCGCGGTCTACGCCCGCGCGCCCTTTTTCATCGTTCAGGCCGCACTGGATCGTCTCGCCGATGGCGGTCGCATCATCAACATCTCTTCCGCTGCGGCCACGAAGCCCGTGACGGCCGCGCCCATTTACTCGATGGCCAAAGCGGCCATCAACAACCTGACCCATTCGCTCGCGTCCGAGCTGGGTCCGCGCGGCATTGCCGTGAACGCGGTCGCGCCGGGCTTCACGCGAACGCAAGCAAACGCAGCCTTCCGAGAAAACGCCGAACTCGTCAAGGCGGTCGAGGCGGAAATCGCGCTGGGACGTTTTGGCGAGCCTTCGGAGATCGCCGCCGTCGTAGCGTTCCTGGCTTCCGATGACGGCCACTGGGTGACCGGCCAGACGATTGAAGCAAGCGGCGGCTACAAGCTCTGACCGCGTCTAAGAATCCAAGGAAAATCATATGAACTACGCAATCGTCGGCTTCGGCGAGATCGGCCAGACGCTCGCCAAGGCGTTCGCCCGCAAGGGAATCGCCGTATCTGTCGCAACCACGCGCGACCCGGACAGCTTTGCATCGGTCGCGACCGCGATCGGCCCTGGGATCACCCCCATGACACTTGCGGAGGCGGTCAAGGCGGACGTCGTCTTCCTGGCGGTCCGTTTTCAATCGCACCCGGAGGTCGCGAAGGCACTGCCGAACTGGCAGGGCAAGATCATCGTCGATGTGACCAATGCCTACGGCGTGTCCACCGAGGACCTGGGCGGACGGCCTTCGGCCAAGGTCGTCCAGGAGGCCTTTGCAGGCGGCAGGCTGGTCAAGGGCTTCAACCATCTGGTCGCTGCCGTCCTAAACCAGGATCCGGCCGTACATGGCGGCAGGCGCGTCGTCTTCCTGACGAGCGACGATGACGATGCCGCAACGCAGATCGGCGCGCTAGCTGAAAGTCTGGGCTTTGCACCGATACAGCTCGGCGGGCTTTCAGAAGGCGGGCTGCTGGTACAGGCGCATGACAAGAGCTGGGGCCGCCTGATCTTCAAGGACTTGGTCAAGTTCGACTGATGAACACCCCGACCAGGGGGATGGAGAAAATGCGATGAGCACCGAGAAGAACATCCAGACCGTGAAGGACTTCTTCGCCGCGATGGGTCGCGGCGACAGGGAGGCTCTGCTGGCGCTCGTCGCAGAAGACATCAAGTGGATCATTCCGGGCGAGGACTGGCCGCTGGCCGGAACGCGCCACGGACACGCTGGGTTGGCGGATCTGCTTGAAACGGCATCCAAGTCGATAGAAACGTCCACTGAACCCCGGGAGTTCGTAGCGCAAGGAAACCGGGTTTTCGTTGTCGGCTTCGCGCGGGGAATGATCAAAGCGACGAACAGGACGTTCGAGGACGACTGGATCTTCGCCATCACGGTCCGGGGCGGCAGATTGACCCACATTCGGGAGTACATCGACACGCAGGCGCTGGCGCGGGCCTCGCAAATGGACCCTTCCAAGCTTGCCTAGCGCGGCCCACCTACGGCGATAAGGTCGGGTTGACGGTGCATCAGCCATGGCCCGTCCCCGCGCGCGACTCGAACTCGTTGAATACCTTTTTGCAAAGGAAACTCCATGTACAACCAAGCAACGCTCTCCGAGCTGATCCGGTTCGCACGAGTTGGTGCGGGCTCCGCCGTCATCGACGTGTGCCCAGGCGACGGCGACTGGACCCGTCTCTTCTCCGACATCGTGGGGCCCGACGGACGGGTCTACAACTTCGTGCCGGCCGAAGTCGCCGACTTCAAGAACGATCCGGTCGGCCGCATGCGCACGCTCGCGAAGGAGCCGGGTCGAGAGAATGTCGAAGCCGTCTCGGCGGACCTCGTCGCGATGCCGGAGGCCACGCAACCAGCGGATGTCCTATGGATGCATTTGTTATCGCCTGCTCACCGAGCTTCCCGCTTTCGGGACTTTCCGCAATAAAGCTCGAACATCACCCACGCCGCCAGAAGCGGTCCGAGTGCGAGATCTTCTGGATTGCAGTACGACATGTACCGGCGGGCTCCCGCCGAGTTGCCGAGCAGCGTCACGGATCAGTCATGAGGCGGTACTAGCATTCCACTTCCCCCTCGTGTCTCCCCGCGGATCCGATCGCCGCCATCTGCGCTATCTGCCGACCCTTGCTCATGTCGTTCTCGAATGGCGCCCATCTTGGCTGCGGCCCGTCACCTGTTTCGCTCTTGGTGCCATACGCTGGTGTTCCTGTCGGCCATGCACGTCGCACCGGCGGCCAGCCCTGCCGAAGCGATGGAAACGGGCCCACACATGCACTTCAATCTGCCGGCTCAGCCGCTTCGGCAGGCGCTTTCGGACTTCGGCGCGCTCACGGGCCATTCCGTGTTGGTCGACAGTGCAATGACGCAGGGCAGGACGGCGAGCGCAGTGCAGGGCGTGTTCCCTCCGCAGGTGGCGCTGAAGCAGTTGCTCGCCGGTACCGGCCTGTCGGCGCGCTACAGCGCGCGCGACGCATTCACGCTGGTACCCGAATCGGTGACCGACGCAGCGAGCGCGAGCCTGCCTTCGGGCGCCGGCGTGAATGCGCAGAACGCGATCGCCTCGGCCGGCATGGCGCTCACGCCAGGCGCCGATTTCGCCGGCGCGCTTCAGGCGTCCATCCATGTGGCCTTGTGTGCGGCGCAGCCCGACACCTTCGGGCGTTATCGCGCTGCGCTGCAACTCTGGATCGGACCGGAAGGGCGCATTCGGCGTGTTCACCTTCTGGAATCGAGTGGTATGAAGGCGCGTGACGAAGAATTGCTCGCGCGGCTTCGGGGCCTCGCCGTCGGCCGCGACGTGCCGCCGGAACTCGCGCAGCCGATAACCGTGCTTCTAAGCCCTCGCAATGATCCCTCGGGTATATGCCGCAGCCTGCGCGGCGCCGGCGGTTAACGATCATGCCCGATTCGATCAAGGCGGCGCTCCGCACGCTTTTCCTGGCCCGCTACGACCAGTTCCGACGCCACCTGCACAAGCGCCTGGGCTCGGAAGATCTGGCGAACGATGCGCTGCACGAGACCTACCTGCGCATGGAGGGCATGAACGTGCGTGCTGCCATCCGCTTTCCCTCGGCCTACCTTTTTCGCATCGCGCTCAACGTGGCCGAGGACCAGCGAAAGAGCAACGCCCGCCTGCTGAGCGTGCCGGACGTCGAGGCGCTCTACGAGATGGCCGACGAGATGGCCGATCCGGCCCGCACGGCCGAGGCGCGCGGCGAGCTCGAGGCGCTTGAGCGCGCCTTGGCCGAGCTCTCGCGGCGGCGACGCGCCATCGTTGTGGCGGCACGCATCGACGAGATACCGCACCGGGAGATCGCCCGGCGCTTCGGCCTGTCGGAACGCACCGTCGAGAAGGAGCTGCGCGCAGGCCTAGAGCACTGCTGCGAGCGCCTGGGGCGAGATTTCATCCAGCGCTTCGGTCCCGGTGCCGGAAAATCGTCTAAATCGCATGACTGAGTCCCC
>Ga0247813_10000642_pt1 | contig 30639 bp, 26 predicted proteins | sample UWRJL169409C1_FD_180719 | JGI IMG/M metagenome (GOLD analysis project Ga0247813, IMG submission 180719) | Plant litter microbial communities from Arlington Agricultural Research Station in Wisconsin, United States - UWRJ-L169-409C-1 | ecosystem: Environmental > Terrestrial > Plant litter >...
TTGCAAAACGGCCTTAAGGTGGTTATTGCGGCGGGGCTCACCTCTTCCCATCCCGAACAGAGTAGTTAAGCCCGCCTGCGCAGATGGTACTGCAGTTATGTGGGAGAGTATGTCGTCGCCTTTCTTTGAAAAACCCTGTTTCTAACGAACCAGGGTTTTTTATTCTAAATTTTACTTATTTAATTATAAGTAATATGGTACCTTAGCTCAGATGGTAGAGCAATGGACTGAAAATCCATGTGTCCCTGGTTCGATCCCTGGAGGTACCACAAAAATGCTCGGATGGTGAAATTGGTAGACACGCTGGACTTAAAATCCAGTGAACAGCAATGTTCGTGCGGGTTCAAGTCCCGCTCTGAGTACTAAAAGCTTCAATTAGTTAATCTAATTGAAGCTTTTTTTTTAGAAGTAAGGTAAAATTTTTTCTACGATTTATTTTGAAATCTTTTATTTGTCCTTTTTATCTTTTAAAATTTTACCCTCTTTGGTAAATTCCAAATCTATATTGTTTGTTAAATCCACGTCAAGATCCTTGTGTCCATAATCGATATGGGTAATTTTTTCATTTGGATGATTTTTTGATACATAATCTTTTACTGATGCGGGAATAAATGCAGTTGGAATAGGTTTTTTACCTCCGTCAACTTCACGATAAGAACCGTCTTTCCAGAACTCTATTTCCGTTCCGTCTTTTAACTTCACTTCATATCCTTTTTCACCGTGTTCAGCATCTTTTTTTACAACGTCTATTTCTCGATTGCTAAAGTGTTTTTTTAAAAAATCCTGTGCCGGTTTTGGCAATTCAGTAACTTCAATTTTCTTCTGCGCATTAGCCGATATTGTAAAACCAAGGAACATTACGGCAATTATGATTATCTTTTTCATGATTTTAATATTTAAAATTATTAATTTTCTTTCACTAATTTACAACAAGCATTAATACATTCAAATCAATTTAAGAAACCTTTATTATTTTAAAAACAGGATTTCTTATATTGTAACTTATTATAATTAAAAACGTTATGGGAAATTCTATTGTAATAAAAGTGGCTACTATTCATGATTTAGATGGGATAATAAAACTGCAAACGGCCAATCAGACTTTTCGAGGCGGAACATTATCAGGAGAATTAACAGCATATCAAATCAAGGAAATGATGACTGATATGCCACAAATTATAGCTAAGTTTGACAATGAAATTGTCGGTTTTTTATTGACAACATCAAAATCTGTACACAATAAACGTGAATTTCCCATTGTGGATGCTATGTTAGCTTCTTATTTGGGTTCTCCAAATTCCTATATTTATGGGCCTATTTGTGTGAGTCAAAATCAACGCGGAAACGGATTGGCGCAACTTATGTTTCAGGAACTCTTAAAATTAGAACCTAATCGCGAAGGAATTTTATTTATTAAAAGTGATAACCTCACGTCCTTGAGGGCACATGAAAAAATGCGAATGAAAAAAGTAAGCAGCTTTTATTTTAATAATGCTGATTTTGATGTGTATGCTTATTTCTTTCCTATTAAAAAAGATAATAATTTAATAATGAAATAAAAAAACGTTATAAATAACTCTAAATAAAAACACATGCGTTATCTAGTAATTCTGATTATCACTTTTCTAATCATTTCCTGTAAAAATGAAACCAAATCGACATCACTTTCCAGTTATTTCAATTATCAAGAAAGTAGTGGTGTAGAATCGGCAGGAATAAAAATGATTCCAATAAAAACTGCTGTAGGAGAATTTAAAGTTTGGACAAAACGTTTTGGTAGCAATCCTAAAATTAAAGTACTGCTATTACATGGTGGTCCTGCAATGACACACGAATATATGGAATGTTTTGAGACTTTCTTTCAACGAGAAGGATTTGAATTTTATGAATATGATCAATTGGGTTCCTATTATAGTGATCAGCCAAAAGACAGCAGTTTATGGACAACGGAACGCTTTGTTGACGAAGTTGAACAAGTACGCAAAGCAATCGGAGCTGATAAAAATAACTTTTATATTTTAGGGAATTCTTGGGGCGGAATTCTTGCGATGGAATATGCGCTCAAATACCAGCAAAATATGAAAGGGTTATTGGTTGCTAACATGATGGCCAGTGCACCGGATTATGGAAAATACGCTGATAAAGTACTATCCAAACAAATGAAACCTGATGTATTAGAAGAAATTAGATCACTTGAAGCTAAAAAGGACTTTAATAATCCGCGTTATATGGAATTACTTATTCCCAATTATTATCAACAACATTTATGTCGTTTAAAAGATTGGCCAGACGGATTAAACCGCGCCAGTAAACATGTTAATAATGAGATTTATACTATGATGCAAGGTCCGAGTGAATTTGGCATTAGCGGTCGATTAGCAAAATGGGACATTAAAAAACGTTTACCTGAAATTACAATTCCTACCTTAATGATCGGTGCGAAATACGATACTATGGATCCAAAAGCAATGGAAGAACAAAGTAAATTAGTAAAAAAAGGGCGTTATTTATATTGTCCAAATGGAAGCCACCTTGCTATGTGGGACGATCAAAAAGTTTTTATGAATGGAGTAATTGAATTTATAAACGATGTTGATTTAGAAAAAATATAATCTTTCATAATAAAACAATATAGCTATAGGCTCAGATTAAGAGTAAGTATATATTTCGTTATAATGGGTATTAATTAACTTTAATCATATGCCTTAGGGGAACAAACCGCACATAGTTCCTTGTGTCAAATTCTACTCTTAATCTATACTTAAACGCATAACAAATACTTTTAGTTTCAAATATTAATCCTTACTTTTGAGCCTCATTAATTTAAACAAACATCATGGCTTCAATAACATTAGGAGGAAATCCAATACATACTTCAGGCGAATTACCAACAGTAGGTTCACAACTAGCTGATTTCAAATTGGTACAAAATGATTTGTCTGTTGCTTCATTAAGTAACTTCGCGGGAAAAAAATTAGTTTTAAACATTTTTCCAAGTGTTGATACCGGAACTTGTGCGACATCTGTTAGAAAATTCAACGAAAGCGCGAGCGGTTTAGAAAACACAACTGTTTTATGTATCTCAAGAGATTTGCCATTTGCCCAAAAACGTTTTTGTGGTGCTGAAGGATTGGAGAATGTAGTAAACTTATCTGATTTTCAAGCTGGAACTTTTGGTAAAACAAATGGTTTAGAAATCGTTGACGGACCTTTAGCGGGTTTACATTCAAGAGCTATAATTGTTGTTGATGAAAACGGAAAAATTACCCATACGGAACAAGTTGCTGAAATCGCAAATGAGCCAAATTACGAAGCAGCTTTAGCAGCACTATAATACCTATAAATGGAATTTCAAAAAGATAATACTTTTGTTACTGGTCGTTTAAAAAGCATGACATATGCGTTTAACGGAGCTGTAAAACTTATAAAAACAGAACATAGCATTATGGTTCAATTCTCATTGGGAATTGTTATGACCATTGCCGGGTTTTATTTTCACATTTCACAAACCGAATGGCTTTGTCAAACCTTAGCCATAGGTTTAGTCTTAAGTGTTGAAGGATTGAATACAGCAGTAGAAAAAATTGCTGATTTTATTCATCCTGATTACAGTAAACGAATCGGATTTATTAAAGATATTGCTGCAGGAGCGGTATTTTTTGCCGCAATGACCGCAATCGCAATAGGCTTGATCATTTATATCCCAAAATTTATCTAGGCAACAGTAAACGCAAGAATGGCAAAAACAACAAAAAAAGAAACAGTAGACAAAAAAAGCGCACCAAAAACTGAGAGGTTAAAATCTTGGATACCCAACAAACAGCAACGTTTTGTTTTGGGGTGTCTTTTGGTACTATTTTCTATTGCACTATTAGTTGCATTTATCTCTTTTTACGTCAACGGACAATGGCAAACAGATCAAAGTGCAGTAAGCCAGCTTGGTGATCGCTCTGAAGTAGTGCAAAACTGGCTCGGAAAATTTGGTGCTTACCTTGCCGATTTAATTGTTTACAGAGGTTTTGGACTTGCTTCTTTTGTATTAGTCCGTTTGTTTTTCTTAACCGGATTATTTCTGGCATTGGAAATGTCTACCAAAAGACTAAAAAGTATTTGGTTCTGGGATTTATTTGCCATAATTGTTGTTTCTGTTTTATTTGGATTTTTCGCCACATCGGCACCTGAATTAGGCGGAACAATTGGGTATGAGCTAAATTTATTCCTTCAGGATTACATCGGAAAAACAGGTACTTTACTGACCTTGCTTTTTGGGTTAATCATTTACCTTATTTTTAAAATTAAATTATCTCCGGAGAAAATACAGTCTTATTTTGATTCTACTAAAAAAGAATTCAAATCAGAACTGGGTTCCCTGAAACCGCAACAGGCAGAAAGCGCTTATAATCTTGAAGAATTTGCAATCGAGGAAGATCCTGAATTAGATAATATTCATCTTAAAACAGAAGATACGCAATTTGAAATCAACAAAGAAGCTTTAAAACCTACCATAAATCATTCATCAGAAATTGATTTGAATCCGGTTGTAAAACCTCTTCAAATGGATATAAAACCAGCAACAGTTGCTCCTGTGGTTCACACTGAAGAATTTGTTGTTGAAAAACCGGAAGAAGAAGATATTATCGAAGAAAACCTGGCTTCGCGCCTTGTAGCTGATTTTGGATTATTCGATCCAACTTTAGATCTATCGAATTATAAATTCCCAACAATTGATTTATTGAAAGAATATTCGACCGGGGGAATTACGATCAATCAGGAAGAATTAGAAGAAAATAAAAACAAAATTGTAGACACACTTCGTAACTACAAAATAGAAATTGCCCAGATTAAAGCAACAGTTGGTCCATCGGTAACTTTATACGAAATTGTACCTGAGGCAGGAATCAGAATTTCTAAAATTAAGAGTTTAGAGGATGATATTGCTTTGTCACTTTCGGCATTAGGAATTCGTATCATTGCACCAATTCCGGGTAAAGGAACAATTGGTATTGAGGTTCCGAACAAGAACCCGACAATGGTTTCGATGAAAAGCGTTATTGGATCTGCGAAGTTCCAGGAAGCTGAAATGGAATTACCAATTGCTTTAGGAAAAACAATTTCGAACGAAACTTTTGTTGTTGATTTAGCCAAAATGCCTCACTTATTGATGGCGGGTGCTACAGGACAAGGAAAATCTGTTGGATTGAATGCTGTCTTAACGTCGCTTTTATACAAAAAGCATCCTGCGGAAGTAAAATTCGTTTTGGTCGATCCTAAAAAAGTAGAGCTTACCTTATTCAATAAAATTGAAAGACATTATTTAGCCAAACTTCCGGATACTGAAGACGCTATTATTACCGACAATGCAAAAGTGGTGAATACTTTAAATTCGCTTTGCGTTGAAATGGATAATCGTTATTCATTACTGAAAGATGCAATGGTTCGTAATATTAAAGAATACAACGAAAAATTCCGAGCCAGAAAATTAAATCCAGAAGCCGGACATAGATTCTTACCTTATATTATATTAGTTGTCGATGAGTTCGCCGATTTGATTATGACTGCCGGTAAAGAAGTCGAAATTCCGATTGCGCGTTTGGCTCAGTTAGCGCGTGCTATTGGTATTCACTTGATTATTGCCACACAAAGACCGTCTGTAAACGTTATTACAGGTCTAATTAAAGCGAATTTCCCTGCGAGGATCGCTTTTAGGGTAACATCAAAAATTGACTCAAGAACGATTCTTGATACACAAGGAGCAGATCAGTTAATTGGTCGTGGAGATTTATTATATACCAACGGGAATGATGTGGTTCGTGTGCAATGTGCATTTATCGATACTCCTGAGGTAGAAAAAATTACGGATTTTATTGGTTCGCAAAAAGCTTATGCCACAGCTTATTTGCTTCCTGAGTTTGTTGGAGAAGAAACTGGCATTAATCTTGATATGGATATTTCCGAAAGAGATACTTTATTTAGAGAAGCTGCTGAGATTATTGTCAATGCGCAACAAGGTTCAGCTTCATTATTGCAAAGAAAATTAAAATTAGGTTACAACAGAGCCGGTCGTTTGATCGATCAGCTGGAAGCAGCAGGAATTGTTGGACCGTTTGAAGGCAGTAAAGCAAGAAGTGTGAACATATCTGACTTAAGTGCTCTTGATCAATTTTTTAATAATGAACAAAATTAATCCAATCATGAAAACAAAAATTCAGGAAATCCAAAACAATTCTATTACTAAGATGACTAAAAAGTGCTTTCAAATGGCAGTTATATTGCTTTTGAGTTTCACTTCTATTCAGGCTCAGGATAAAAAAGCCAAAGATTTATTGAACGAAGTAACTGCCAAAATAAAGAGTTACGACAATATTGTTATTGATTTTAAATATTCTTTGAATAACGCTAAAGAAAACATCAACCAGGACAGCAAAGGAAATGTAACCATGAAAGGCAATCAATATGTATTGAATTTTATGGGTGTGACTAAAATATTTGATGGTCAAAAAACATATACAATTGTTCCTGAAGATGAAGAGGTTACTGTTTCTAAAGTAAACGAAAAAGACGATGCAGCTATTACACCTTCAAAAATGCTTACGTTTTTTAATTCCGGATACAAATATAACATGGATATTGTGCAAAATGTAAAAGGAAGAAAAATTCAATACATTAAATTAGCGCCTACAAGTGCAAAAGATCAAAGAAAAGAAATTCTTTTAGGTATTGATGTTCAGACAAAACACATCTACAATTTAATCGAAACGGGTAAAAATGGAACAAAAACCACTTTAACCGTTAATTCTTTTAAAACCAATCAGCCTTTATCAAAAAATCAATTTACATTTGTAGCGAGCAAATATCCAAAATACTACATCAACAAATTAGATTAATTACAAGGTTGAAAATTTTAGACAAATACTTACTAAAAACATTTCTGATTACGTTTACTACGGTATTCGTAATCCTTTTTTTTATATTCATACTTCAAACCGTCTGGCTTTTTATATCTGAACTTGCAGGTAAAGATCTGGATTTGATTTTGGTTGTAAAATTCCTGTTGTTCTCGATGCCGCGAATCATTCCGCTGGTTTTACCATTATCGGTTTTACTGGCTTCGATTATGACTTTTGGAAATTTAGCCGAAAACTATGAGTTTGCTGCGATGAAATCTTCCGGGATATCACTTCAGAGAGCAATGAGAGGCTTGATTGTCTTTATTTTTGTTTTAAGTATTGTCGCATTTTGGTTTGCCAACAATGTGATTCCATACGCTGAATATAAATTTATGAATTTCCGGAAAAACATCGCTCAGGCCAAGCCCGCAATGGCTATTGCCGAAGGCCAGTTTAGTGATGTAGGCTTTTATAATATAAAAGTCAATAAAAAATCAGGTGAAAACGGAAATATCCTAACTGGTGTTACTATTCATGAAAAGCCAAATAACGTTGGAGAAAACAAAACTGTTATTAAAGCAAAAGACGGTAAATTAATAAGTAACGAAAAGTCCAGTATCTTAAAACTGGTTTTAAATGATGGATATTACTATCAGGATGTTACTCCTACAAAATATGAAGATCGGGCTAAATTGCCTTTTGTAAAAGCAGCTTTTAAAAAGCAGGTAATCAATATTGATTTATCGGAATTAAATAAAGTTGATGAAGACAAGGAAAGTGTTGGTAGTACAAACGCAATGCTAAATGTAAACGAATTGCGGTACACTTTAGATTCATTAAATAAAAATCTGGATAACGAAATTCTTTCTTTTTCAGAGAATATCAATCAGCGCGTTGGCATTAGAAAAGCTCCCGTAGCAGCAATTAATGTAAATAAAAAGAAAAAGCCATTACCTGATAATCTTTTGTCTTTATATACAACAAAACAAAAATCAGATATTCTTAAAATGGCGGGAAGTAATGTTGTCAGTAACATTTACTCGATTGAAACTACACAAAAAGACCTAAAAGATAAACAGCGCGACATCAATAAACACTTAACGGCTTTGTACGAAAAGTTTGTAATTGCTTTTGCATGTTTTTTAATGTTTTTTATTGGGGCTCCATTAGGTGCTATTATCCGAAAAGGCGGACTTGGTTTGCCAATTGTATTTGCAGTTTTAATTTTTATTACTTTCCACTTTATCAATACTTTTGGAAAAAGACTCTCGCAAGAAGGCGGAATGTCTCCTTTTATGGGATCATGGATGTCTTCATTTGTGCTATCACCATTGGCTGTGTTGTTAACCTATCGTGCAACAAACGACAACGGATTAATCAACTTTGATGCGATTACCACTCCAATTTCACAACTATTTCAAAAAATTTCCGAGCGGTTTTTTCCTGCTCAAAATCAAAAATAATTATGTCAACAACAAAAATACAACTGAATACCATTGAAGAAGCTATAGAAGATATTCGTCAAGGTAAAGTAATCATTGTGGTCGATGATGAAGATCGTGAAAATGAAGGTGATTTTTTGGCTGCAGCCGAAAAAGTAACCCCGGAAATGATCAATTTTATGGCTACTCACGGACGTGGATTAATTTGTGCTCCATTAACTGAAAGCCGTTGTAAAGAATTGGATTTAAGACCAATGGTTACCAATAATACAGATCATATGGAAACTGCTTTTACGGTTTCGGTAGATTTAAAAGGACATGGAGTAACGACTGGAATTTCTGCTGCTGACAGGTCTAAAACAGTATTAGCACTTACAGATTCAAATGTAAAACCACACGAATTGGCAAGACCGGGACATATTTTTCCTTTGGTGGCAAAACAAGGTGGTGTATTAAGAAGAACTGGCCACACAGAAGCGGCTATTGATTTTGCAAGATTGGCCGGATTTAAATCGGCTGGTGTGATTTGCGAAATTCTAAATGAAGACGGAACGATGTCGCGTTTACCTGAATTGGTGAAAGTAGCTAAGAAATTTGATTTAAAATTAGTTTCGATTGAAGATTTAGTGGCTTACAGAATGCAACACGATAGTCTTATTGTTAAAAAAGAAGATTTTGATATCGAAACCCGTTTTGGAACTTTTAGATTAAGAGCTTACGAGCAAACAACCAACAAACAAATTCATATTGCCCTAACAAAAGGAACCTGGAATCTTGGAGAACCTATCTTAACCAGAATTCACTCTTCGCAAGTAAATAATGATTTATTAGGAACTTTAACAAACAATGCTGAACAACAATTAGACGGTATGTTTAAAGTTATTAATGAAAACGGGAAAGGTGCTGTAATCTTTATTAATCAGGATATGCAGGCAGTAAATTTATTAAGTAGAATCTCTGAACTTAAGGCTTTACAGGCAGAAGGAACAATGAAAGCACCAAAAGTAGTCATTGATAGCAAAGACTACGGAATTGGAGCTCAAATTCTGCATGATATTGATATTTCTAAAATTAGATTGGTATCAAACACAGAGCAAACAAAACGTGTAGGAATGATTGGATATGGTCTTGAAATCACAGAATACGTAAGTTACTAATATGGGGACATTAGAAGAAAGAATTAAAAAATCTGAGACGCGTATATTTAAAGCCGTTTTTCCAAGTACTACCAACCATTATGATACCTTATTTGGTGGAACTGCTTTACATCTTATGGACGAAGTTGCTTTTATTTGTGCTACTCGTTTTAGCCGTAAAAAAGTAGTGACGATATCCACTGGACAAATTGACTTTAAAAAGGCGATTCCGGCAGGAACTTTAATTGAATTAGTAGCAAAAGTAGATAGCGTTGGAAGAACCAGTTGTAAAATTCATGTTGATATTTTTATGGAACAAATGTATTCTGAACTTCGCGAAACGGTAGTTTCAGGAACTTTTTCATTTGTTGCTGTAGATGAAAACAAAAAACCAACTCCAATTTTAGACGATTTGGATTAATTTATTAAGAAAAATTATTTTTAGGAATACTGATAATTAAGTACTTAAAAATTAACTTAAAAAAATAGCTGAAAAAGTTTTTATAATCGGAAAAGCGCACTATATTTGCACTCGCAATCACAAAATGATCGCGACATACTGGAGAAATGGCAGAGCGGTCGAATGCGGCAGTCTTGAAAACTGTTGACTGTAACAGGTCCGGGGGTTCGAATCCCTCTTTCTCCGCTGAACTTGAAACCCTTAACGTTTGTTAAGGGTTTTCTTTTTTTATTATATTATTTTCTTTGTAAATAGTTCCAAAAAAAGTTTTGAGAACCGAAAAAGCGTCTTATATTTGCACTCGCAATCAGCAAATGATTGCAACATACTGGAGAAATGGCAGAGCGGTCGAATGCGGCAGTCTTGAAAACTGTTGACTGTAACAGGTCCGGGGGTTCGAATCCCTCTTTCTCCGCCAGTAGAAGTTTCAAAAGAAACTTTAAAAATCAATAGCCTTCAAACATTATAGTTTGAAGGCTATTCTGTTTTCTGGCGATTTCAAAAATACATATTATTTTAACTGTCAATAGAGAAACAGATCGATACAAAAAGCTATGTGGGAGAAAAAAAATATCGCAGACAGCACAAAGTTTTGTATTAATTTAACTTTGCGTTTTCTTTGTTTTCTAAAGCGTTATTGGATAAAATCTTCCTGTTTTCTGCGGTAAAAAATAATTAGGGATTATGCTTTTATATTTAAGCTAAAGTTCGTAATCTTTATATGAATGTAGCTTTGCTAATTCTATGCTTTTTAAGACGTTTTTAGATAAAAATATTGGTTAAGTGTAACTTCATTTCGTCGCAATGAAAAGTATGTAAAAACTGCCACTGAAATAATAAAATAAAAAAAACGCTTTCTTGGAAGGAAAGCGTTTCTTACGTCATGTTTTTTTGTTTTTTCTTTGAAAAAGAGGTCGATTTATTTATCGATAGAACCTAAAACACGTTTCATAAACGCATTAAGAGCTTCTTTCTTATCGGTGCCCTGAACAACCATTTTGTGTACTTCAAGCGCGCCATACATATTAGAAATTAATTCACCAATTACATCTAATTCTTCATCTTTTAGGGACGGAATTTCGGTCATTGCTTCCAGAACTTCGATTGTTTCAATAATATAATCCTGATCGTTTTCTTCGATAAATTGGGTCAACTGCTTTATTACAGGTAATTTCATATTTATACTTCTTAGATTTTTAGACATTCTTAGACTCTTAGACTTTTTTAAAAATTAAGACAACATCTAAGAAGTCTAAAAATCTAAGCCAGTCTAACTAATCTAAATTTAAGCAATTGCGTTTACCAAGTCGATTAAAACTTCTTGTTTGTTGGTTTGAGTTTCTCCAACTAATTTTCCATTTACAAAAGTGGCGAATGTTGGCAGGTTGCTTACATTAGCTAATTTTCGTGATTCAGGAGAATTTTCTGCATCAACCAAAACAAAAGTGATAGCTTCATTTTCTGTTGCTAATTTTTTGAATTTTGGTTTCATAATACGGCAATTTCCACACCATGAAGCTGAATATTGTACTACTACTTTTTCGTTTTTAGCAACTAAATCTGCTAATGTATCTTCGTTTAAGTCGATTAACATAATTTTTAAATTTTCAATGTCAATTTCAATAACAAAAATCAATTTTAGGTGAAGTCAATTTAAATGCCCATAGTAGATTTGAAAAATATTAGAACGTAGTTAAAAAACGATCCTAAAATTTCCCTGACATTGAAATTGCAATTGATTTTTGACATTGCAATTGAAATTATTGTTATTGATTTTTTGAGAGAAAAACTCCAAATCCTCAAATTGGGATTTGGGATTTGGAATTTTATAAAATGTGGTATTCTATTTCTTAGTTTGCGCTCAAGTATTCAGCTGTACTGATTCTGTCTGCGCTCATTGCTTCTTTTCCAGCTTCCCAGTTTGCAGGACAAACTTCTCCTTTTTCCTGGATATGAGTATAAGCATCAACCATACGTAAATATTCGTTTACGTTACGGCCTAATGGCATATCGTTTACACTTTCGTGGAAAATTTTTCCAGTTTCGTCAATAAGGTAAGTAGCTCTGTAAGTTACGTTTGAACCTTCGATGATTACTGAATCAGTTTCTTCACTGTATTCTGTAGAATCGATATCTAAAATTCCTAAAATGTTAGATAAATTACGGTTTGTATCTGCCAAAATTGGGTAAGTTACACCTTCAATTCCACCATTGTTTTTTGGAGTGTTTAACCAAGCAAAGTGTACTTCGTTTGTGTCGCATGAAGCTCCTATTACGATAGTATTTCTTTTCTCAAATTCTGGTAATGCAGCTTGAAAGGCGTGTAATTCAGTTGGACATACAAAAGTGAAATCTTTTGGGTACCAAAACAATAATACTTTTTTGTTGTTGTTTACTGCTTCTTCAAAAATGTTGATTTTTAAATTATCACCCATTTCTGAGATAGCATCTACTGCAATACTTGGGAATTTTTTTCCTACTAAAGACATATTTTTCGTTTTACGTTAAAAATTTATTTCTGATGCAAAAATAGGGTATAACTACACCTTCTTACAATAAGAAGTGATTATAAATATTTATAAGTTGATAGTTTTTGGCTATGTTTAATTGTAAGTTATTGGATGTCAATATTTACGGGAATAATTCCGTTGCAAGGAATATTTTCTAAAAATTGAATTCCTGCATTTTTTTGGAACTCATTAAAATCCTGATAGACCTGAATTAATCCTGAAGCCTTTGTTAAATAAGGAATAATAGGTAATACGTAAGGATTTCCGAAAACGTAAACAATACATTTTTTGGTTTGCAGTAAGTTCGAAAGCAATTCTAAAACCTCGTCATTGATTTCAAAATTGTTCATAGGTTTTGCTTTTGGAACAAATAATGCAATAATAATAGTTTCGAAATTCTCTAAACTCGATACAATTGATTTAATATCTGAAACATCTGAGTTTTCGAAAGCAAATTCGGGAGATTGTAATTTTGAATTTAATGTTTGAAAGAAAGTATTCTCTACACCTTTATATAAACTCAGTTTTGCTAATTGATTGTTTTTTTGTGCTTCAAAAGCTAATTCAGTATTTGAGTTGTCGATAATTTTTGTAATCGAATGTTGTGCAACTTCAAAATTTAATACCGAAGCTTTTCCGAAGTCGAGTTCTCCTGAAGTAAAAGTATTATCAGACAGGATTCCCACTTTTTCTTTGGCTTTCATGATTCTGTTGAAACTTTCTTCGATACGTTCCGGTGATGCATTTTTAAGGATCGCTTCAATTCCCTCGGGAACATTTTCGGCGAAGCATAAAACGTCGTTTCCGGCGTTGAAGGCTTCCCATTCAAGTTCTCCTTTGGTTTCGTAGAGTTTAGAAACACTGTGCATGTTTAGTGCATCAGAAATTACCAAACCGTCATAACCCAATTGCTTGCGCAAAAGCGTTTCGATAATAGGTTTTGATAAAGTTGCCGATGTATTTTTTCCGTCATTCAAACTCGGAACGGCCAAATGACCAATCATAATCGAGTCTACATTATTTTCGATTCCTTTGATGAAAGGATATAATTCGTTTTCTAATAATTCTTCAAGCGTTTCATTTAAAACCGGTAATCCCAAATGCGAATCGACATTGGTGTTTCCGTGTCCGGGAAAGTGCTTCAGGCAGCCCAAAACACCAACTTCCGACATTCCATTAAGATATTCAATCGAAAAATCAGCTACTTTTTCTTTGTTTTCACCAAAAGAGCGATACCCAATAACAGGATTGTTCGGATTATTATTAATGTCTGCCAAAGGCGATAAATTATAATGAATTCCGGCGGCTTTTAAATCTAAACCAATTTGTTTGCCGACTTCGTAAACCAAACTCGATTTACTTTCTGGCAATGCACCAAGTGTAATGGCATACGGATATTGCGGTGTTTTTTCGATACGCATCGCCAAACCCCATTCGGCATCAATACTGATTAAAAGTGGAGTAGAAGCGGCTTTTTGGTAACGAACAATCAGATCTTTTATTTTTTGATAGCTGTCATCATTAAAAACGATTTTTTTCTTGCTTTCGTAATTTGTTGCAGCACTCGCACGGCTGTGAAAAAACGTCAGTCCGCCAATGTTATGTTCTTTTATTAAACGTTCAGTTTCCTGAATGTTTTCTTCGGTATCGTTTATAAAAACTGCGGGAAAAAAGAATTGTCCCACTTTTTGTCTTAATGCTTGAGCTGTCATTTTCATTATTATAAAGTCTTTTTCATACAGACACTATTATCTATCTTTTCGTAAGGCGGATAATTTGGAATTATGGTATAATTTAGTTTTTGATATAAGTTGATGGCTTCGGGCTGGTTTTTTCCGGTTTCGAGAATAGTATAGACATAACCGACTTCTTTCGCCCAAATTTCTAATGCTGCTAAAACTGCAGAAGCAATACCTTTTTTACGATGATCAGGATGCACGTACATTCGTTTGATTTCGACTGTATCTTCTTTTTTTTTGCGAAAAGCGCCGCAACCCACAGCAATGTCATTTTCATAAAAAACGATAACATGTTTTATTGCATCGGTTTTATTAAATTGATTGTAAAAGGCGTGATCTTCTCCGTCTCTGATTTTTAAATCCTGGTCTAATAAAACTACCAGATTTTTAAAATCGATATCGTCAGAGTTGGTTCTTTTTAAGGTAATCATGATTCAATAAAAATATTTTAATAGAAGTCTTATTTTTTACCATTAAGATATTAAGGTCATAAAGCTTGGCTTAAATTACTTAATATTTTAATGGTAAAAGAAAATTAAGTTTAATTTTTTTTTAAAAATCAGTTACGCTCTCTTTAAATATTTAGAAATATTATTTTGAGGCATTTACTTATTTCAGTTTTGCTTTCTTTTGTTTGGCTAATTGTTTTTTAGTTTCAATTGCTTTTTCTAACCGGTTTTTAAAACGGAAAAGTTTAGGTAAACCTTCTAAACGGTCTTCGAGAGTGATTTCCTCATAGACAATAATGGCTTTTTCTAAAACCCTAATCTCATTGTCGAGATCGATTTGGTTTTTGTAGATTGTTGCCAATCGTTCATAAGGATGATTTCCTTTAAAACCTTCGCTAATATTTTCTTCGTATAACGCAATTGCTTTCTCAATTTCTCCTGCTTTCTCCAATTCAATTGCTTTCAGGTTTCGTTCAACCTGGATGTTTTCATTGATTTCCATGGGCGTTATATGTATAGCTGTTATGCTGTTTTTTTACCGAAATCTTTTGGGAATTCTAAAAAGCGGGATAGAATTAAACCCGGAATTGTAGCCAGAAGAACCCAAATAAAGAAGTTATCATAGCCTAAATATTTCTGAATATAACCACTTAACATTCCCGGAAGCATCATTCCTAATGCCATAAAACCAGTTGCAATTGCATAATGTGATGTTTTTGATTCGCCTTCGGCCACATGAATTAAATACATCATAAAGGCTGTAAAACCAAAACCATAACCAAATTGTTCTAAAATCACTACGGCATAAATGTAATAAATGGATGTGGGATGGAAAAAAGCCAGTAAAATAAAACCAACAATAGGTAAATGCATTGTCAGGAACATCGGAAGCATCCATTTAGTAAGACCTTGTTTCGATATCGCGATTCCGCCTAAAATTCCGCCCAGAGTCAAAGCTCCAACGCCAAAAGTTCCGTAGATTATTCCAACAGCTTCGGTGTCTAATCCCATACCGCCTATTTCTTTTCCATCTAATAAAAACGGACTCAGCATTTTAAGCAACTGAGATTCTCCTAATCTGAAAACCAGAATAAAAGCTAAAATTAATCCGATTCGTTTTTTCTTGAAGAAACTGATAAATACAGTAGCAAAGTTTTGATTTTGATGTGCTTCTTTATTATTCGCTAAGGCATTGATTTCATTTTTTGGTGTAAAAATAAAATTATAAACTGTTATAAAAGTCATTAATAAACCAACAGCAATCATCGTGTACGACCAGGCTTTGGTATTATCTCCATATTTGTGTTCCAGATAACCGGCAAAAAGTACAATTAGTCCGTTTCCTGCAAGTAATGAAAGTCTGTAAAAAGTACTTCTGATACCCAGGAAAAAAGATTGTTTGTCTTCGGGTAAAACCAACAAATAAAAACCGTCACTCGCAATGTCATTAGAAGCCGAAGCAAAAGCAGCAACCCAAAAAATGGCCAGAGTCATGATGAAAAAGCCACTCGCCGGAATCGTAAATCCAACCAATAAAAAAGCAATCGAAATAAGCAATTGCATCGATAAAAACCATTTTCTTTTGGTTCCGTGTAATTCTATAAACGGACTCCAAAGTGGTTTTATAACCCATGGCAGGTATAATAAACTGGTGTAGACGCCAATATCTTCATTTGAAATTCCCAAATTTTTGTACATAATGACAGAAACTGAGATGATTACGGCATAAGGTAAACCAGATGCGAAATTAAGAAGCGGAATCCAAAACCAGGGTTTATTATCTATTTTCATTAGGCTGAGCAGGTGAATAAAGTTTAAATGTCTTTTTTAAGTCGATCGTAGTTGGGGTACTTTCGTTTGCAAAATAATCAATAAATGTCACAGCGCAAGCTTTATACTGATTCATTTTTTCAGCCGGGATCGAAAACTGAATAGTCCCGTTGTTTTCGTAAACGGTAATCTTCTCAATTATTTTTGAAGGATCATTAATGTCTATTTTCGATGTACTTTCTCCTCCGTAAACCACCATATAACGAACCTTTGTATTCAAAGGAGATTTGATGTTGAAAGCAAAATGAACACTGTCTTTTTGATATTCATTTACTACCGGAATATCAATTACAATATGTTTTAAATTAGGAACCGCAGCAGGAAGCGCAGGATATTTATATTGATTTTCTTCTAAAACCCTTACCACATCAAAGTTTTTGTTCATGAACCATTTCGAACTAAAATACGCACTTCCGCTTACTTTTTTGAAACTTCTTGCAAAATCAATCTGAGTTGGAATTTCATTTACAAAGTTCCAGCTTTTGTCACTGTCACCTCTAATTTTATACGAAGCGTGACCAATATACAAAGCAGTATTATTAGAGTTTTCAGACCACCATTTTACCAATTTCGAGTAAGAAGCTCTTGGGTTATTCATACTCCAGTACAATTGCGGCAGGATATAATCGATCCATTTTTGGTCCATCCATAAAACAGGATCTGCATATAAATCATCGTAATTGGATGTCGATTGTGTCTCAGAACCTTTTGGATCCATCGATTTATTGCGCCAAACCCCAAACGGACTGATTCCGAATTGTACCCATGGTTTACTGGCTTTTATGGTAGTCGAAATCGTGTGTACAAAGCTGCTCACATTGGCACGACGCCAGTCTGAAAGACTTAGACCTGCACCATATTTTCTATACGATGCCGTGTCGTTAAACGTCTTTCCCGGAACGGTATAAGGATAAAAATAATCATCAAAATGAATCGCGTCGATATCGTATTTATCAACCACTTCTTTTACAACTTTGGTCAAATGTTGCTGAACTTCAGGCAATGCAGGGTCGTAATAGTATTTTCCGGCATATTCTATCATCCATTCCGGATGTTTAAAAATGTCGTGATTTGGGCTTAAAAGATTTTTGTTTAAATCGAAAGTTGCACGGTACGGATTCAGCCAGGCGTGAAATTCAAAACCTCTTTTATGCGCTTCCTCAATCATCCATGCCAATGTATCATAATAAGGATTGGGAGCCACACCTTCTTTACCGGTTAAAAAACGCGACCACGGCGCAAATTCTGATGGATAGAAAGAGTCACCAACACTTCTAATCTGAACGATTACAGCATTATAATTGAGCTTTTTGTAAGCTTCTAAAATCTCAAGATAATCAGCTTTTTCTTTTTCAACACCGTCAATGGCTGTTTTGGGCCAGTCGATATTGACTACGGTTGCAATCCAGACACCTCTAAATTCGTTTTTAGGATATACCGGTTTTTCCTGAGCATTGGAAATTAATCCAACGAAAAATAAAAATATAATAGAGAAAAGTACTTGCTGATTTTTATGCATTTCAATCTTTTTTAACAGAAACCAAAAATAGTTTTTTTAGCGGACTATAATAAATAATTAATAAATTATAATTTCAACGGTATTTATTGGGTTTTCATATAATAGCTTGTTTTTTTTATGATTTAGGCTGTACTGAAAAATAGTGATTGGGTTTACAACCGAAAATTGTACCATGGATTTCACTATTTGGTTTTCAGTATTTTATGCGATAAACGTAATAGACAGCAAGCAAATCTGATGCCGAAAAGTTTTTTTAATTCTGGCGAAGTGATTTTTCTTGCTTTACTAAATTTGATGTCAACAGCTAAAAATAAAAAAGATTCATTTTGTTTTTTATTTATATTTGAACCCAACCAATTAAAACTAAATTCATGTTTGTTATTTTACCCATCATTATCATCTTCATATTTTTATGGATATTCTATTATAATTCCCTTATCGGAAAAAGAAATCAGGTAACAAATGCTTTTTCGGCTATTGATGTGATGCTCAAAAAACGTTTTGATTTGATTCCGAATCTGGTTGAAATAGTAAAACAATATACAGATTACGAACAAAGTACTTTAATAAAAATCGTAGAGCTTCGTGCCAAAGCGACTTCCGGTTCGGTTACTGATACCGAAAAAGCAAGTCTTGATGCTGAATTGAGCACTACCGTAAGAGGTTTAATGGTAAATGTAGAAAATTATCCTGACTTAAAAGCAAACGCAAGTTTTACTAATTTGCAAACCACCTGGACAGAAAGCGAAGAGCAAATTGCTGCTGCCAGAAGAACCTATAATGCTGTAGTAACAGATTTTAATAACGCGATCATGATGTTTCCGGGTAATTTATTTGCCGGAATGTTGAGTTATACCCCAATCGAAGTTTTGGCAACAGCCGAAGAAGAGCGTAAAAATATTAGTGCAAAAGAGCTTTTTAATCGCTAATGGATTCAGAAATTAGTAATAATCCCGCCTTGCAGGAGGTTTTGAATACATTAGAAGTCGATCGTAAAAAAATTGCGTCGACTTATACCGTTTGTTACACCGTATTTGGTATTGCGGCATTGCTTATCGTGGGTGGTTTGCTTATAGGAGCCGCAACTGTGGCTATTATATTAAGTTTGATTCCGATAATTGTGGGTGTTGTAATGCTTTTTCAGATTGATGATGACGCACGAAAATACAAATTAGCTTATAAAATGAATGTTGTAGCAACGGCATTAAAAAAGATCAACGAAAGTCTCACTTTTGTTCCTCAAAGCGGACTTGCCGAAGGTGAATTTATAAATTCTGATCTTTTTACAACAGAACCGGATCGCTATAAAACACAGGATTTAATAACCGGAACTGTCGATAAAACTTCTTTCTCATTTGCCGAAGTTCACGCCGAATATAAAACCGAAACGCAAACCAAAAACGGAACGCGTACCGAATGGCATACCATTTTTAAGGGAATTATTTTTGTCGCCGACTTTAATAAAAACTTTACCGTGTCGACAGTTGTCAGGCCAAAAAGCTTTGGAAATACGGTTGGTGCGTGGTTTTCTAAAAATATTTTCAGTTTTGGAAATACCGAAATTGTACAGTTAGAAAATACCAATTTCGACAATCAGTTTGTTACCTATTCCAGAAATCAAATCGAGGCAAGATATATCTTAACGCCCGCCATGATGGAAAGAATTTTGGACCTAAACAGTAAATCCGACGAAACGATTTCGCTTTCGTTTATAAGTTCAAAAATGTATATCGCTTTCCCGTTAAGCAACAATTACTTCGAAGCGCCTATACATACGTCGCTTTTAGTACCCGATTTACTTACCGATGATCTTTCGATTGTTCAGTTTATGCAGGATATTGTTCATGAACTGGATTTGAATACCAGGATTTGGGGGAAGGAATGATTTTTTTTTATAATATGTGAAAGCTCAACTGTTTTGGTTGGGCTTTTTTTGTGGACAAAATCAGGTATATGTACTTGGTTGTTTAGAATGGTTAATTGATACTTTTGATAAATAAAAATTTAATTCTACAAATAAGGTTTTCCGTAAAAAATTTGTAAATCAACAGTCTACATTTGAAAATTGCGTGATGAGAGAGATGTTCGCGCTACTGGGTAATCATTTTTGCTACTGTGTAGAGAATTGACTAAAACCCAAATAATCATTAGATAGCAATAGAAACACCAATACACTAAAAATATGGAAGCAGATTTAAGACTTAAACTTGAACAATTACACAAAAGAGTTGATTCACTAAAAGATCAAATTAATACCGAAGAGGCTACTAAAAATGCATTTGTAATGCCGTTTATCCAAATTTTGGGATTTGATATTTTTAATCCTACAGAAGTAATTCCAGAATTTATATGTGACATTGGTACAAAAAAGGGCGAGAAAATAGATTATGTAATTAAGAAAGATGGTGAACCCATTTTAATTATTGAATGTAAACATTGGAAAGAAAATGTTGATGCGCATAATTCACAACTTCATAGATATTATCATGTTTCAAAATCTCGTTTTGGAGTTTTAATTAATGGTCATACTTATAATTTTTATGCTGATTTAGAAAAACCAAACATAATGGATGAAAAGCCATTTTTTACATTAGACTTGGCAAATATTTCTGATTCGAGTCTGAAAATTCTTGAAAATTTCACCAAAAGCAGTTATAATTTAGAAAATATTTTAGACTCGGCAGAAGCCTTAAAATATATAAAAGCAATAAGAAATGAATTTGAAAAAGAATTACAAAATCCGTCTGATGAAATTGTAAAGCTTCTGGTAAGCAAATTTTTCAATAAACCATTAACTGCCCCAAGATTAGTCGCTTTTAAAGAATACACAAAGAAAGCTTTTTCTAACTCTATAAATGAATCTATAAATTTCAGGCTTAAAAACGCATTAAATATTGGTGAAACTATTCCATCAAAAGAAAATCAAAAATTATCTTCTGTAAATGACGAAATTGAAACTCCAAGATTTATTACAACCGAAGAAGAAATAGAAGGTTCACAAATTATCAAAGCGATTTTAAGAGAATCAATTCCTGCTAATAGAATATTTTTTAGAGACACACAATCTTACTTTGGAATTTTGTTAGACGATAATAACAGAAAACCATTATGCAGATTACATTTTAATTCTGCTAATAAATATGTAGAGTTATTTCATAATGGAAAAGATAATGGTGAAAAGCAACCTTTGCAAAGTCTTGATGAAATTTATAAATTCAAAAAAGAATTACTTTCTACTATAAAAAACTATGAATAAGTGATTACTTGAGATATTTCCGAAGTCTTTGCAATTATCCAGATCTTCGACGTCTGCTGACGCCAGCGTCTCGATCGTAAATGTAAATCTATTTTAGGATTAAGTCTAAATGTGTAGATTTTTTCATGACGAGACAATATATACAATTATAGGAATTACATTTTTAATTTGTATTTTCGATCAGTAATAATTTGTTTCAAATTACCAATACGGAGATAATATTCATAAATGATAAAAAAATAAATAATGATAAAATCTTTTGAAGTAAAAAATTTAAATAACAAAATTTCAGATAAGTTTTATTTTAATGAAGACTTAAACATTTTAACCGGAAAAAATGGTTGTGGTAAAACAACCATAATGAAAACAATCTGGTATCTTGTTAGTGGTAATTTAGATAAAATATTTGAGGAAGTATATTTCGACTTCGCAAGAGTTGAAATGAATAATGGATCCTTTATTCAACTTGAAGTAAAAAATGTAAAAAAGAAAAATACTAGAAAAATAATAATCACTTTTAATAAAGAAGACGAAAGTTATATGCAGGAAATTGAAATTCCTTTCGAAAATTATGAACAAATTCCAAGTATTTTTACTTCTGAAAGTTCTTTATTCTTTCCTACATTTCGCAGGATTGAAGGTGGTTTTTCAATTACTACTAATAGAAGATTTCGTAGAAATGCTTTAAGAGATTCGTTAGAATCAATTTCCGAAAATTTAACAAATGGCTTTAATCACAAATTTATGCCTCAATATCTACTGAAGATATAAATTACTTGTTAAGTAATAAATATGCCGATATTTCAGAAGAAATTAGAAAACTTGAAGTAAATCAGTCTAGTAAAATTCTTGGTATCGTAGCAAGTAGTGAAGATAAAGAAAAAGAATCCTTAGAATTAATCCGAAATCTAGTTAAAGATAATGATAAAAAAAGGAATGATATACTTAAACCATTCACAATGCTTTCATTAGTTGTTCATAGAATATTTAAGGATAAATCAATTAAAATATCTAATAATTTAGAACTAGGAGAGGCGAAAGATGCTATCTTTTCAGATAAATTATCTGCTGGTGAAAAACAGATGCTTAGCTTCTTGTGTTATAATTTTTTCTACGATAATTCAGTTATTTTTATTGATGAACCTGAATTGAGTTTACATACAGATTGGCAAAGGATTTTATTCCCAACTCTTTTAAAACAAAAGAAAAATAATCAATTTATTATTGCGACTCATTCTCCATTTATATATGCAAAATATACTGATAAAGAAATAATTATTAATGAAGATAAAGGTACTGCAAATGGCGAACAATAATTCTCTTACTCCAGATATAATAATTGAAACATTAAAAAGAAGTAATTTAAATACTGTACTTATAGAAGGACTTGATGATGTTGATGTTTATAGAACTTTAGAAGATTACTTAGATATTACCGATATTAGTTTTTTGGAATGTCAAGGCAGAAGTAACCTTTTGAAGGTATTTGAAAGAAGAAATGAAATTAAAGATAATGTTCTATTCATTTGTGATAGTGATTTGTGGGTAATTTTAGGAAAACCTGATATTTATACTGATAATAGGTTAATTGCAACAGAGGGTTATTCGATCGAAAATGATATTTTTATTGATGGAGAAGAAATTTTAACAAAATTACTAAAGTCAAATGAAGTAACTAAAAGAGATGAGATTATAAAGAGCATCTGTGAATGGTATTCTCATGAAATATCTCTTATTATTAAAGATGCATCTCACGATTGTAAGTTTTCAGATGTTACAATACTAAATACCTCTACGATGAAAAAGTACTCTGCTCAATTTGAACAAGCATTTTTAATTAATAGGAGTTATGTTGCAGCAGAAAAAGATCTTTGTGAGTCAATTACGAATGATTTTAATAAAAAACTTCGTGGAAAATTTATATTTCAAATTTTCGAGAAAATATTTCAAGAAAGGCAAAAAAAATCTATAAAATATTCAAAAGCTCAGTTATTTGATATTGTCTTAAATTTTGTATTAAGTGATACTGATGATGAAAAAATTCTAGTAAAGCGTAAACTTCAAATTATTGATTTCTTTGAAACAAAGTAGCATTATACTTATAATATTTTGGCAACCCGATAGCGCGGATTTATAATCCGTGCCCAGCTCTCCGAAGTTTTCTCGAAACGTGAAATTTTGCTGTGCGAAGTCCCAGCTTTCCGAAGTCTCCCGACTTCGTACCCGTTTCAATATTTCTTTTACTTTAAATAACTGTATTTGTACATCGTTGTCGCTACGAAGTCGGGAGACTTCGCAGAGCGGTGATTGGAGAATCCTTTGGAAAATAGCATTTTCGATTTAGATTCGAATTTCAAACTTTGCGTTTTCGGGAATGTTTGCATTTTGTTTTCAAAAGCCTTCGACTTCGCTCAGGATGACAATCGTGTAGACAGAAACCTCTAGTTTCCTTTGTAGCTATGAACCTTTGTCCCTTCAAAAAAAACTATTTCAAAACAAATCCATTTTCTTTTAAGGCATTTAGCACTTCAGAAATAATTTTAGAGCGGTTTTCGGCTTTGTTGGTTGCCGTGCCGGTTTGAACCCAGTAGCGAATGTTGAGTTGAGCGACGCCGGCTGTGACATCGGTAATTATAGCCGAATCGTTATGATCTTTGTCGGTTACTTCGTCGTTGCGTTCCAGGACTTCTTTTACGAGTGCGATAGCATGATTGTAATCAGAACCAAATTCGAGTCCTACGGTAAAAGTCTGGAGGAGAAATCCGGCGCTGTTGTAATTGATGAGCGTATTTTTTATTAAAAGTGCGTTGGGAATATAAATGATTTTCGAGTCGCTTTTGACTTCGGTATCACGAAGGTTAAGGTTGATGACTTCGCCTTTTACACCGTTGCTTTCGATAATATCGCCAATAGAAAAAGGCCGTTTGAAGGCGAGCAGAATTCCGGCAAGGAAATTTTCGCCAATATCCTTAAGCGCAAAACCAATTACGAAAGCCGAGATTCCGGCACCGGCAAGCATACTTTGTGCGATTCCGTCAAGACCAATAATCTTGAACATGATGAGAACGCCAATAATAATAAGGACAGATTTTATGAGGCGCGCAATAAAAGTCGCCAAAAGACGGTCGTGCATTCTTACTTTGAGTCGGTTTCCGGCAAAAATACCTACGCGGGTTGCGATAAACCAGGAGACGAGAATTACGACGACTGCGAGAATAAACTTTGGTGTAAGATCGACAATGCTGTAATAATAGGTTTCTAAGTGTTTGAAAACGTCTTGCAGAAAATTTTCCATAATTGTAAAAGGCGTAAAAATGTAAAATCTTAAAATTAATGATTTCGAATTTTCGACGTTTTACAGAATTTGGCTTTTATTTTATAAAATAAGAGGGAGACGATTACATAAATTGCCAATTAGTAACATTTTACCATGCTATATATTTATATTTGTTGTCTCAGTTTTTGAGGAATATTTTTTTTTAAACGCACCATTTACATGTTGACCCAATCTCAGTTAGAGCAATTCGCCGAAACGCTCGAAGGCACACTTTTATACGATGATCTTCATAAAACGCTTTATTCGACCGATGCTTCGGTATACCGGATTAAACCAAAAGCGGTTGCAGTGCCAAAAACGATCGCAGATATTAGTAAAATAATCAGGTTTGCTGCTCAGCATCAAATTTCGATTACGCCAAGAACAGCGGGAACTTCGCTGGCCGGACAAACGGTGGGCGACGGAATTGTGGTCGATGTTTCAAAGAATTTTACCAAAATCCTGAATTTCGACCCAATTAAAAAAACAGTTACGGTCGAGCCCGGCGTGATTCGCGATGAACTGAATTTGTTTCTGAAACCACATGGCGTGTTTTTCGGCCCGAATACTTCTACATCCAACCGCTGTATGATTGGCGGAATGGTGGGGAATAATTCTTCGGGAACGACTTCGATTCGCTATGGCGTGACGCGCGATAAAATTGTGGAGATCAAAGCGATTTTGAGCGATGGATCTGAAGTGGTTTTTAAGGAACTGACTTCGGCTGAATTTATCGAAAAAACCAAAGGCGATACCTTAGAAAATAAAATATACAAAAGCGTTTACGACGAACTTTCGGTAAAAGCAACGCAGGATGAAATTGTAAAAGAGTTTCCGAAACCGGAAATTCACAGACGAAATACAGGTTATGCGGTTGATATTTTACTGAAATCGGATTTGTTTGGCGGAACCGAACCGACCATCAATCTTGGAAAATTACTCTGTGGAAGTGAAGGAACTTTGGCTTTTACATATGAAATTACCTTAAAAGTTGACGATTTACCGCCGGCGAATAATATTATGGTTGTGGCACATTATCATAGCATTCAGGAATCGTTGGAATCTGTTGTGGTGGCGATGAAACATCATTTGTACACCGCAGAAATGATCGACGACACGATTCTGGATTGTACCAAAACGAATCGGGAACACATTAAAAACCGTTTCTTTTTGGTTGGAGAACCAAAAGCGATTATGATGTTTGAAGTGGCCTCATACAATGCACAAGATGCCGAAAATCAGGCGAATGCTTTGATTGCCGATTTAGAAAAAAATAACTTTGGTTACGCACTCGTAAAAATTTACGGTGCCGATATTGAAAAAGTAAACGAACTTAGAAAAGCCGGCCTCGGACTTTTGGGAAGTATAGTAGGAGACGACAAAGCAGCCGATTCTATTGAAGATACAGCGGTTGAGTTGAGCGATTTACCCGCTTATATTGCGGAGTTTTCGGCGATGATGCTGCGTCACGGACAAGGTGCGATTTATTATGCGCATGCGGGTGCGGGTGAACTGCATTTGCGTCCGGTTTTGAATTTGAAGAAAACATCTGACTTAAAACTCTTTAGAACCATCGCAACCGATGTGGCGATTTTGGTGAAGAAATACAGGGGTTCGCTAAGCGGGGAACACGGCGACGGAATTGTGCGCGGCGAGTTTATTCCGTTTATGATTGGTGAGACGAATTATGAATTGCTGAAGCGCATTAAACTGGCTTTTGACCCGAATTCGGTTTTGAATATCGGGAAGATTGTGAACGCTTTAAAGATGGATGAAAACCATCGTGTGGTTTCGGGCAGGGTAGAACCGGATATTAAGACGTTTCAGGATTTCTCAGACAGTTTAGGGATTTTGCGTGCAGCCGAAAAATGCAACGGTTCTGGAGATTGTAGAAAATTGCCATCGGCAGGAGGAGCAATGTGTCCGAGTTATCGTGCGACCAAAAATGAAAAAGAAACCACACGTGCGAGAGCCAATGCATTACGTGAATATTTGACGTATTCTGAGAAAGAAAATAAATTCGACCAGAAAGAATTATACGAAGTTTTTGAGTTATGTGTGAGCTGTAAAGCCTGCGCCAGCGAATGTCCGAGTAATGTGGACGTTGCGACCTTAAAAGCAGAATTTTTATACCAATACCAAAAAGCAAACGGTTTCTCAACCCGAAATAAGATTTTCGCCCACAACGCAAAACTGAATAAAATGGGAAGTTTGTTTCCGTCAATCACCAACTTTATTTCGAATCAGTCGCTGGTTAAAAAAAGTATGGGAATTGCGCCTGAGAGACAAGTGCCGCTTTTGGCGAAAAAGACTTTCAGAAAATGGCATGAAAACCACAAACCTATAGTTACGGATTTTCCGAACGGAAGATTGTACTTGTTTGTAGATGAATTTACCAATTATTATGATGTAAATATAGGAGTCGATGCTTTCGAATTATTAACCAAATTAGGTTATCAGGTTTTGGTTATCGATCATGAAGAAAGTGGAAGGGCGTATTTATCTAAAGGTTTTTTGGAAGAAGCAAAAAAAATAGCCAATCACAATGTCAACATTTTTAAAGATTTGGTTTTAGGCAATGCGCCTTTGGTGGGTATTGAGCCTTCAGCCATTTTAACTTTCCGGGATGAATATCTTCGCTTGGCAGATGATAAGGAAGAAGCAGAGAAGTTATCCCAAAATGCTTTTACCATTGAAGAATTCTTTAAAAAAGAAATTATCGACGGTAAAATTACACCGGATTCATTTTCGGATGAAAAGAAAGAAATCAAGATTCACGGACATTGTCATCAGAAATCATTGAGCTCTGTTGAAGCGACTTTCGCGATGCTGAATTTACCAACCAATACTACGGTTACGATTTATAATTCGGGTTGTTGCGGAATGGCGGGATCTTTTGGTTACGAAAAAGAACATTATCAGGTGAGTATGCAAATGGGGGAAGATACCTTATTCCCAAAAGTGCGCGCCACGGCTGAAAATGTAAAAATCGCCGCTGCAGGAACCAGCTGTCGCCATCAAATTTATGATGGAACGAGTAGGGAAGCACAGCATCCCGTGAGTATTTTAAGAGCTTGTTTGAAGTAAAAAAATGTTTGCCACAAATTACACAAATTTCCACTAATTATTTCTCACGCAGATTGATCAGATTTTTTATCAAAGATTAGAAATAAAAAATTCGTAAAAATTTGTGAAATTCGTGGCAAAAAAACTTTGTGTCCTAGAGCCTTTGTGGCAAAACTACTTTAGTGAGACTTTCTTCCCAGTTTCAGCAGCTTTGTAAATGGCGTTTATGACTTTAATGTCTTTTATACCTTCTTCTCCGGTGATGTGACTTGGGAGTTTTTTGTTTTCTAAGAGCACTTTCGCGATTTCATCCATTTGCGTTTGCTGTTGGTTGATAGCGGGAAATTTTAGTGGGCCTTTTGATGTTTTTCCTTCGTAAGGACCATAGCTTAAAGAGGGACTTAATTGAAAATTACCCTCATCTGCCGTGGCATAAATTCGGTCAATATAATACCCAACAGAAGAATTGCAATTAGCCATTGCACCGCTTGGAAATTCCATTTGCCAGGAAATACTTTCTTCTGTTTCTAAAAATCTGTTTTTATCATTTACGGTTCCGAATTGAGCGGTAACAGCGATTGGTTCTTCTCCTAAAATGTAACGGCTTGCCTGAATACAATAAATCCCCAGATCCATTAAGGGACCACCACCGGATAATTTTTTATTTAACCTCCATACCTTTGGATCATTTATATCGACAGGTTTTTTGGCAATAGTATCATAGGTTTTATAGCCAAGGGATGTTTCTATATAGCGTACTTTTCCGAAAACTTTTTCTTGCCCCAGTCGTTTAATTTCCATGTGTGTTGGTTCATAATGCAAACGGTAACCAACGGCCAGTTGTACCTTATTATCGTTGCAGGCTTTAATCATTTCCTCACATTCTGCGACCGTAATTGCCATGGGTTTTTCGGTAATGACATGTTTGCCGGCTTTGGCAGAACGAATAACAAAATCTTTGTGCATGCTGTTTGGCAATATCACATACACTAAGTCAATATCCTTGTTGTTAGCGATCTCATCAAAATTTTGATAGTTATAGATGTTCTTGTAGGGGATATTGTATTTCGCTTTCCATTTGGTCGCTTTTTCAGGAGTACCGGTAACTATTCCGGCAAGCGTACAGTATTCGGAAACCTGAAGACCTTTCGCTACCAGATCAGCATAAACTCCCAATCCGCAGAGCGCGACATTTAATTTTTTTCCGCTATAAGGTATTTTGTCAGGATCGGGTGCAGTTAAAAAAGAAGGTAGTGTCGTTATAATGACGGAGGCTCCAACGCCAGCCCCAAATTTATTTACAAACGATCGTCTTGAGATTTTTTCCATGTGGTTTGGTTTTATAGTAGTAGTGGTTTGTTAATAGGTGATTTTTGAGAAATATTACATTGGTGATTCTTGTAAAATGCTCATTCAAAAATAATTATAAATTTTAGTGTGTGATTTACATTTGTCATGGTGTAACAAATGTAAAAAAAAAGATAAAAGATTCTTATTTAGGTTAGTAGCAAAAAACTGTGAGAATTTTTCTAATTTGTGAAAAAAATAGGAATACATTTGAAATGAGAGATGGCACGCGGATGACACGGATTTAGGCGGATTTGCGCTGAAATTTTGTTTCCCGCAGATTTAGCAGATTTGGCAGATTTAATTTGATATGAAATAAATCTATAGAAATCTATTTAATCAGTGAAATAGAAATCTGCGCAATCTTCGAGAGAAATAATTCCTACTAAGCTTGGTTACAAAAAAAACTTCGTGCCTTAGAGCCTTAGTAGCAAAAAACAATTAGTGGAAATTAGTGAAATTCGTGGCTAAAAAAACTTAGTGCCCTAGCGCCTTAGTGGCAAAAAATAATTCCAATTAAAACAAAATGGTTTTATATATTTGAAATCAGGATATTTTTTGCATTATTTGCAAAATAAAACCGCAAAGACCTACATAAATTAATTTATAAAAGCAAAATCATATATGGCATTATCAGGTTTATTCCGAAAAAAAACGGTACAAGATATTCTCAAACAAGTTGCGAAAAACGAAGCAGATGGTCATAATGCATTAGGAAAACATTTAACGACCAGAGATTTAACTGCTTTTGGAATCGCAGCAATTGTTGGAGCAGGTATTTTTAGTACTATCGGAAAAGCAAGTGCCGATGGCGGACCAGCCGTTATTTTCTTGTTTTTATTTACCGCGTTAGCTTGTAGTTTTGCAGCCTTTGCTTACGCCGAATTTGCCTCAATGGTTCCGGTTTCAGGAAGTGCTTATACGTATTCTTATGTAGCTTTTGGAGAACTTATTGCCTGGATTATCGGTTGGGCTTTAATTATGGAATATGCAGTCGGAAATATAACGGTGGCGATATCGTGGAGTGATTATTTCACCGGACTGCTCCAGAGTGGCGGGATAAATTTACCGCAATGGGTTCAGATGGATTATCTAACAGCCTCAAACGGATTTAAAGATGCCACAGCTTTAATGCAGGGCGGAAAAACATACGAAAACTTAGGTACAGGATTACAAACTTCTTATACAGCCTGGACAACAGCACCAACAATAGGTTCTTTCCATTTTGTTGCCGATTTACCGGCTTTATTTATCATTGTTTTAATTACAGCTTTGGTTTATAGAGGTATGAAAGAATCTCGTAATGCCAGTAATGCAATGGTTGTGGTAAAGCTTTGCATCGTACTTTTAGTTATTGCAGTGGGTGTATTTTATGTAGATACTGCCAACTGGAATCCGTTTGCTCCAAATGGCGTTAGTGGCGTTTTAAAAGGAGTTTCTGCCGTATTCTTTGCTTATATTGGTTTTGACGCGATTTCTACAACGGCCGAAGAATGTAAAAATCCACAACGAGATTTGCCTCGTGGAATGATGTGGGCGATTATAATTTGTACAATATTATACATAGCTATTGCGCTGGTTTTAACAGGAATGGTGCGTTATAACGAATTAAATGTTGGAGATCCGCTTGCATTTGTTTTCGATAAATTAAATCTAAAATGGATGTCGGGAATTATTGCCGT
>Ga0247813_10000644_pt1 | contig 30565 bp, 23 predicted proteins | sample UWRJL169409C1_FD_180719 | JGI IMG/M metagenome (GOLD analysis project Ga0247813, IMG submission 180719) | Plant litter microbial communities from Arlington Agricultural Research Station in Wisconsin, United States - UWRJ-L169-409C-1 | ecosystem: Environmental > Terrestrial > Plant litter >...
TGGGAGTAACAGATGATATCCGCGCATTCTTTGATGATTTAGGTTGTGTTTCAGAAAAATTTAAGGAGGGATACTTTGTTATTGATGTTCCTGCAGACCTGACTTATACTCCTGTCAGAAATAAATTACAAGAGTTAAGTGAAGCTGGAATTATTGACTACGCTGAGCCATGCCTCTCGGCAGCACATGGTAATGCTCATTAATATTGAATTTATTTAAAATATCGGGATTAAAGTTCAGCATGTCGAGAAGGCATAGCAATCACACTTAATTCATATATCGAAGGGGGAGCGGTTGCTTTCAGCACTCTAAATCTCAACTTGCCTGTTTTGTAACTTACGGCTAATTTAACTACTTTGCAGTCACCCATTGGCTCGTCAGACAAAAAAATAGTTTGCCATTGTCCATCTTGTAAAATATCAATACTGTACTGTTGTATACGTGGTATTCTAACCTGAGAAAATCCGTCGGGCAGATTTTTCGTGTCCTGGTATTCAAAGATGGTTATCTTATTAAATGATGCAGAAGGATTCAGCGCTATTTCTATGCTCGCAAGGGTGTCTGCAGCAGCCCAGCGACTATCCATTTTACCATCATTAACAGACCTGACGCCATAAGTTTTATCTTTATCCTCATAAACACTGCTCGCCTTAACTGACTTGTTCAGGGAGATGAAATTGCCATTTTTAGGTAGCGGATTGTTTGGCTGCAAATGGAGGCGCTTACCCAAACCAATTACCGTATTAGCAACGTATTCGCGAATTTTTCCAGTTTGATCGGGTGGTACATTCATCACCAGGCAATTGTCGTTCTCCGTACACCAGTAAAATAATTCTTCCAGTTCATCTAAATCTCTTGTTGGCAAGGCTTGTGTTTTCTCAAACCAGTTCCAGTTCTTGCTGATGCAGAGGGTATGCTCAAAAGGCAGGTAGTATGATTTGCCCTCATGCAGGTATTGTTTCTTATCAAATTTTGTAATTATTTTAGGATCCCATAAACGGAAATCTGACGGGAAATACTGGAAGAAATATTTATTATCCACCGTCATATCAGATGGAAGAGTAAAATCACGTTTGCCTTCCTCATTCACAATTGTATGGTTTACGCTCACCGCACAAGCAGGATTGAATTTCTTGACTAAACTATAGATTTGATCAATGCCCCAGTCAGCCGGTTTTCTATCCCAGCCGCCATCCAGCCATAGTTCAGCAATGGTGCCATAATTGGTATACAGTTCGGTCAGTTGGCCAAGCATATAATCTACATACTTTTGCGGATTTTTATCTTTATAAGCAGGGGCATTCCTGTCCCACAACGAATAATAAATAGCAAACTGAATTCCGTATTTCTTACAGGCATCTGCAACTGCTTTTACTACATCCGTTTTTACCGGAGAAGAGGCTACATCATAGCTGGTGTATTTACTATCCCATAAACAAAATCCATCGTGATGTTTGGTTACTAATAGTACATAACGAAATCCTGCTTCTTTTGCTGTACTTACCCACTGTTCGGGATCAAGATGGGTGGGATTATAACTGTCTACAGGCAACTTGCCATCAGACCATTCTATATCATTAAAAGTATTTATCCCAAAATGTATAAACATGCCATATCCTCTTTTAATCATGGCCTGCTGTGCAAGATTAGGTTTTGTAGCTGGGATAATTTTCTGTGCAAAGCAATGGTTGAAAGTTAAAGCGAGCAAGAAGGACGTTAGGATGAATTTTTTCATAGCGAAAGGGGGCAGGGCAAAAATATATCTGGTGTGAAAGCCGGGAGCCATTTTAGGTTGGGCGGCTAGTTTTCAAATCTAAAGGAAATAAGGTTCAGGATAAATGGACTAAACACCGAAAAACATAGCGTATCTGACTAAATAGAGTGCTGATAAAAGCATAATTGTTATAAGATATGTATCAAATAATACTAACCGCTATCTTTTAGCTAATTTAGCGGCCTGACGCATATGCCGCAACCAACAGATGAAAGAATTCTCCGGATTTATAAAATCAAAAATCGCTATCAGCGCAGCTGATCTGGAAATTATCCTGGCCAGTTTCAAAACAAAGCAGGTTAAAAAAGGACAGTTGATTTTGAAAAGAGGACAGGTTGCGGATCAATACTTCTACATCAAGTCTGGTGCATTGCGCTTCTTTTTTGGTGAGTTTTCCGAGCAATTAACTGCCTGGGTAGTTTTTCAGAATGAATTCTTTACTGAAATTTCCAGTCTTAACCCGCAAAAGCCAACTCGCTTTAATATCGAGGCTATTGAAGATACCGAACTAATTTATATTGGTAAAACAGAAATGGAAAGATTATACAAGTCGTTTTCTTCCTGGCAGGAATTTGGCAGAATCACCTGGGAGGCAATGGCTGTGCGCATGATTGATCAGATTATCAGCTTCCAGACCTTATCAGCCGAAGAACGTTATTTAGAATTCCTGGCCAACTCAGAACTGGTGCAAAGAGTTCCTGTGAAACAAATCGCCTCCTATCTCGGCATTACCCCAAATGCGTTAAGCCGGATCAGAAAAAATATCAGATAGCTGATTAACTACCAAATGGTAGTTTTAGTCGCACTTTATGCCTTTAGCTTTGCATCATTAAAAATCATAATGATATGCAAAAGTTAATATTAGTAGCAGGAGCTACAGGCAATCTCGGTCATAAAATATGCCTGGAATTGATCAATAAAAACATCCTGGTGAGGGCAATTGTGAGGGAAGAAAGTGAGCAGGATAAAATTGATTCACTGGAAAAAATCGGTGTAGATGTATTTAAACTGAACTTCTCCAATGAGCAGGAATTGATAGGTGCATGTGCAGGCGTGTCTTGCGTTGTCTCTGTCCTTGCAGGTTTGCAGGAGGTAATCGTTGAAACACAGACGAAACTCCTGAATGCTGCGGTGGCGGCAGGTGTTCCCCGTTTTATCCCTTCAGATTTTTCTACTGATTTTACGCTGATGCCCACAGGGGAGAACAGGAATTTTGATCTTCGGAAGGAATTTCATGAAAAGCTGGATAAAAGTCCGATACAGGCTACATCTATATTCAATGGTGCATTTGCAGATATCCTGCGCTACAATACACCAGTTTTCAATGTGCCGCAAAAAACTGTGGCTTATTATGGTGATAAAGCTGATTGGAAAATTGATTTCACTACAATGGATGATACAGCGGCTTTTACTGCCGAGGTAGCAATAGATGTAAACACTCCCCGGTATCTGCACATAGCGAGTTTCCAGGTAAGCCCCAATGACCTGGTGAATCTCAGTGAACAAGAAAAGGGATCAAAGTTTAAGCTGGTTGATATGGGATCGATGGAAGGCTTTTCAGCATACAACAAAATGCAAAGAGCGGCACATCCGGAAGGTGAAGATGAATTGTATCCTAAATGGCAACAGTCGCAATATGTATATAGCATGTTCGCAGCACATCACGTTAGTGTAGACAATGACAGATACAAAGGAATGAGCTGGTCACTGGTTGAAGCAAATATCTAAAATAAAAAATCATGAAAAACGAAGTAATCAACAATCCTTACACCGATGAGGAGCTAATCAACAGATGGCCGGGTTTTGTAAATCGCTATGCTACTGTTAACGGAATAGAAATACATTATGTAGAAGGCGGCAATGGCAAGCCCTTGATTTGCTTGCCTGGCTGGCCGCAAACCTGGTATTCTTTTCATACGATAGCTCCGGAACTGGCTAAAAATTACAGGGTAATTGTGGTAGATATTCGGGGCATGGGAACTTCCGGTAAACCGGCATCGGGATATGATAAAAAAACAATGGCAAGTGATATCTATGAATTGACACAGCAAATAGGATTGGACAAAGTACAGCTGCTGGGGCATGATATCGGTGGCATGGTAGCGATGAGTTTTGCTTTCAATTACCCTGAAGTTACTGAAAAGCTGATTGTAATGGATGGCTCGCATCCCAGTGAAGGAATGTTGCAAATGCCGTTGATACCTGCTGCGGGTACCTTTGCTGATAAAATGAATGGTGATGCTCCTTATGCCTGGTGGATGGCTTTTAATCAGGTGAAAGGTTTGCCAGAGCAAATTCTGGAAGGCAGATTCAGGTATCTGCTGGATTGGTTGTTTAATTATGTGATGATCGATGAAACTAAAATGACTGCTTTTGAGCGGGAGGTTTATGCATCGGTATATAACAATCCGGAGAATATCCGCGCGGCTAATGCATGGTATCAAAGTTTTGCTCAGGATATTGAAGATGCCAAAAACTACGGGCAGTTAGCGCTACAGGTGTTGGGCATAGCGAGCAATGTAAGCTATAATTATATGAAAATGGGACTGCCTTATGTGGCCGCAAACTGCAATGTAGTTGGATTATTAGACAGTGGTCATTATATGAATGAAGAATCACCTGAGCAGGTTTTGGCAGCTGTGATAGATTTTCTGCAATAATTTCATAATTTAGTAAGTATCTTAAATGGATTGATAACATGAGAATTGCATTAGCTACGCCTCCTATTCCTAAATCATTGAAAAGTGGTCTGAAAAACCTGGAGGAATTGGTACAAACTGCTTCCTTAGATAAAGCAGAGATAATATGTTTCCCCGAATCCTATCTGCCTGGTTATCCTGGAATGGAATATCCGCCCGAAGACCGCAGTCCTGCTTCTTTGGAAGCTGCATTAAAATCTGTATGTGAAATCGCAAAGAGATTCGGAATTGCTATTATCGTGCCAATGGACTGGCATAGTACAGCTGGTTTGCTCAATTTGGCCTATGTAATAGCCCCAACGGGTGAAATACTCGGTTATCAATCCAAAAACCAACTCGATCCTTCAGAAGACGAAATATGGATTCCTGGGACGGAGCGGCAAATATTTGAAATTAATGGGGTGAAATTCGGTATTACCATTTGCCATGAAGGCTTCAGGTATCCGGAATCTGTAAGGTGGGCCGCACAAAACGGTGCCAAAATTGTGTTCCATCCTCACTTTAGTGGCGGAGATGAGACAGGGCAGGAGCTAAAGGAATGGGGAAGTATGGACAATCCTTATTATGAAAAAGCGATGATGATGCGTTCGGTGGAAAATACAATTTACTTTGCGAGCGTGAATTATGCTTCCAGATATTCAGAATCTGCCACTTCAGTGATCAATCCTGACGGGACTTGTCTCGCTTACCAGAACTATGGCGAGGCGGGTGTATTAATTGCGGACATCGATCCTGATCAGGCTACGGGTTTCCTCGCCAGAAGATTTAAGAACGAGCTGTATTCAAAATAGAATCGTATTTATGGAATATGGATTAAAAAGTTTGCCGTCATGGAATCGGTGATGATGACTAAAGCGCAAGCCAGAAAGATTATACTTCATGCAGCAGGACTGGCGACTATAGGGCAGTTTGGAACGGGCATGGAGGCCGTTTACCAGCTAATTGATCAATTGGGTTTTGTGCAGCTGGATACCAATTATGTAGTGGAACGGGCGCATCATCATGTGATGGCTGCACGTGTGCCAGACTATGAACCACAATGGCTGGAAGAACTATCGGCTGATGGTCGCATCTTTGAATATTTTACTTCTGATGCAGGTTATATACCTATGCATGATTTCCGCTTTTCCCTCCCTGTAAAACAAGCTTTCGCAAAACAGCGAAAACCATTGACAAAGGAGGAGGTGAACTTGATGAAACACGTGCTGGATAGGGTAGAGCGTGAAGGTCAGCTCATGGTTGGAGATTTTGATGATGACAGGATCGAAGCGAGCTCGGGATGGTGGGATTGGCGACCAGCTAAAGTTGCCCTCGAGCGGTTATACCTGGATGGCGAACTGGTGATTTTCCGTACAAAAGGTTTCAAGAAAGTATATGACCTTCCGATGAATTTAATTCCGGAAGATTCCGATCTAACTGTGCCCACAGCAGTAGAATATGCCCGTTATGTAATCCGGCGCACGCTCGGCGCTTTGGGTATTGCAGCTGTTAAAGAAATAGCCTGGCGTGCGCGTCATGTAAAGGGAAATTTGGTGAAAAAGGAATTACAGCAGATGGTTGCTGAAGGGCTGGTTAACACGGTAATGGTGGAAGGATTGCAAGGGGTAACATTTTATATGTTACCTCAACAGAAAACAGAAATTGTTTTGTCTGGTGACGCATTTATCCTCTCGCCATTTGATATCCTGAATGTTTTCCGGCATAGATTGAGAGATTTCTTTGATTTTGATTACCAGATAGAGTGTTTTGTACCCTCAGCTAAACGCAAATATGGTTACTTTTCCTTACCGGTATTGATAGGTGATACTTTTGTAGCTAGAATGGATGCCAAAGCAGACCGGAAACAAAAGGTATTGATTGTTCATAACCTGCATTTTGAAGAGGTTATACTAAATGATGTGATGATGGATAAGCTTGTTGAAGCTTTAAAAGCATTTATAATGTTTAATCAGTGCCGGGATATCGTTTTTAAAAAATCAAATAGGGCACCTTATCTCAAAGCAATCAGTCAGTGTTTTAGCTGATGGCAGTAATGATTCTCAAGCGCTTATTGGCTATCTTAGAGATAAAAAGTGGCTAATGCTATAGCTTTGTAAAACTCACATACTGAACAAATCTGGGCAGGTCGGATAAGTTTGGCGTTGCTGCATGTGGCAGAGATTGCAACCAGACAATAAGATCTCCTTTTTTTCCTGGAATGTATTGCTCAAGCCCCTTGTTTCTTAGGGACGAGATCGCTTTTTCAGGATTCGGATATTTGCCGAGCAAGATGTCTATCTCATGATGAAAACCCGGAATAAGGCTCAGTGCACCACGTTCTGCCGGCACATCGTTCAAATAAACAAGGCCCTGAATATAGTATTGGGGACCACTATTGAAATCGATATCCCAATGTAGTGGACTTCCTTTAAAGGTATAGCTGTCATTAACTGGCGGATTGTAGCTCACTTTTTCAGTGGTGGCATAAATTTGTTCACTTTCATATAGGCTCATAAATACCTGTCTGATTTTCTCATTCTTTCTGATCCTCTCAATTTCCTGTCCCTGATAAAATTGTACCATCATTCCCTGAATCAGATGATGATCTGGATACCAGGTTGTTGAATCTGTTAAAGAAATACACAGGTTTTGACAGATAAAATCGCAAACTGCATCACAGTCAGTCTCGCTAACCAGCTGTTCAATTTGAAGATAGCCCTGCTGTTTCCATAAATCGTGCTGTGCAGTACTCAGCGGGTCATCCCACAGCTTTTTCTCTAAATTGCCTGTCGCCAATGCACACGAATTAAATTGTGCTACCGCTTGCAAATAGAATTCGACACCCTTTAGATCAATTAACCAGGCTTTAAAATCCTGTTCATCCTTGCAGCGGCTGTATAAAAATGAATAAGTTTCAAAGAGCCCGATTTCAAATATGCTGAGAAAAAGCCTTTCAAGTTTCAGGAAAGCTTCATCCGTCTTTTTAGAGGTGTTAGCAGGATGATGGTAGATTCTGTATTGCTCTAGAAGAGGAAAGGGCGCTTGTGGAAGATTATCCATAATTTTAATCACGGTGCTTAAATAATGATTTCTAAGATAGAATTTTTATGTATCGGTTGACACCTGATTCTAAATCTTTTTTCTATCATGTTCGCTGATAAATCAGTAATATATATATGTTGGTTTCAATCATTTTACCATCCAAATTGTTTGTAGTGTTTTGTGAATTATATGGAAGGGATTTTAAATAATTTGTATCGTGGACATGTAAACTATATATTTACAACCAACCAAATATCCTACAATGACAAACATTATCAAAAAATCGCTGCTCACTGTATTCGCACTAGCTGCTGCATCCGGATCCATTGTCAAAGCGCAGCAACCAAAAAACTATGGGAAATATGTTAATACTTTTATAGGTAGCTATCCGCTAACTGATCCTAAGATTCTGGGTTACGAATTGCCGGGCGACTGGCGGTCATGGGCCGGATTAACATTTCCCGGCAGTTCACTGCCAAATGCGATGGTACAGCTGAGTCCTATGACAGAATATGGCTCCGGTGCTGGGTATGAATATGAAGACGATATTATTTACGGCTTTACGCATACCAATAAAGGGCATTGGAACTTATGCAATCTGCCGCTGATGCCTGTATGGGAAGGGGGAATCGCCGAGGCTAAAGCTGTAATTGAAGCCGCTCATAATACTATAGAAGGAAAAAGTCGTAATCCTAAAGACTTTGGGTCTAAGTTTTCTCATGACAATGAAAATTCCGCACCCGGTTTTTACCAGGTATATCTTGATACTTATAAAGTAAAAGTGAGCCTTACCTCTACCTTGAGAAGTGGATTTCATAAATATGATTTTGCTAACCAAAGCGGCAGGCAAATTATCTTCGATCTGGGTAGAGCAAACAATAACATCGCCAGCTGGGAGATAGAGCAGGTAGGTAAAAATATATTGAAAGGAAGTCAGCGTCCGGGTGAAAATGTCTATTTCTACGCTATATTGAATACTGATATCACCTCAGTCGAAAAAACTGATGCAGATAAAGCCGGAGGTTTTGCTCGTATTAAGCTGTCGGATACGCATAAAGGACCAGTGGAAGTTAAGATAGGTATTTCATATGTAAGTACTGAAAATGCAAGGGAAAATCTTGAGCAGGAAATCGGAGCTAAAACGTTTGATCAAATACATAAACAGGCTTCCCGTACTTGGGAAAAAGTACTATCTAAAATTCAGTTAAAGGGAGGTACAGAAAAACAGAAGCAGATGTTATACTCTTGTTTGTACCGTTCCTTACTTTGGCCAGCATTACGAAGTGATGTAAACGGAGAATATACAAATGCTAAAAGGAACCGTGTAAAATCAACAGATTTTAATTATTATACTGAGCCTTCACTTTGGGATACTTACCGCAATAAAGATGTGTTGCTGGGATTAATGTCGCCCAAGGTTGCGCTGGATGTGATTAAGTCGATGAAAGATGTGGGAGATAAGACAGGTTTTATACCAACTTTCTTCCACGGCGACCATGGCGCATCGTCTATCGCAGGTGCTTACCTGAGAGGGATTGATGATTTTGATGTTAAAGGCACTTATGCTATTTTACTGAGAAACGCTAATGTATCCCCGGGAGCACGACCTTACCTTGCGGAATATATTGAAAAGGGATATATCTCTGATCCTGATATTTCCAACCCGGAGGTAGAAACTAAAGCAAAAGCAGGAGTATCAAAAACACTGGAATATGCATACGACGATTATTCGCTGGCCCAGATGGCCAAAAAATTGGGTGATAGTACTAATTACAGAATCCTGATGGCACGATCTAAGAATTATAAAAATATGTTTGATCCTTCTACCAGATTTATGAGGGGGAGACTGGAAAATGGTAATTGGATTAAACCTTTTGATCCGCAGTATCCCTATTATGAATATATGTACCGGGAGGCTAATGCATGGCAGGTTTCATTTTTCGCACCACATGATATGAAAGGCTTAATTCAGTTATATGGTGGCGCTGCAGGTTTTGAATCTAAACTTGACTCCTTGTTTACCCTGCCATGGAACCCTAAACATATTGCCAGAAATGTAGAGACTTTTATCGGACAGTATTGTCATGGCAACCAGCCGGATCACGAGGCACCTTTTGCCTATACTTTTATAGGCAAGCCTGAAAAAACGCAAAAGGTACTCGATAATATCCTGAACAATTTGTATGGTATTGGTGATAAAGGCCTTGGGCTATCTGGCATGGATGATGCGGGTGAAATGTCTGCATGGTATGTGCTCAGTGCACTGGGTTTGTACACTTTCTCTGCAACTGATCCTGAGTATTTGGTTACCGCTCCACTATTTGATGAAGTGAAATGGAATACCAGCTCTGGTAAAACTTTAATGATTAAAAAACCTGGAAAGGGAAGGGGAATAACTTCAATCAAGGTGGATGGAAAATTGATCAAGGGTTATTTTGTTTCACACGATTTATTTAAAAATGGAGGAACAGTAGAAGTGATTACGAAATAGACAAATGATAGCAAGTTTATGTGAATTTCGTAATGACAAATCCTTATTTGGTGTAATAAAATTTCATTATAAGTTTCACAAACTGATCTTCCATAATTACTGCATGCATCATGAAATTATTATTAGTAGATCATAAAAATTCGAATGATATTAATCAATTTTCCGGTACTTCTTTCTTTATGCGTAAGGCTATTCGCAACGTATTTGAAGATGTTCAGGAATTCTCCATCTTAGAATCCATAGATGATGTAAGAAAAGTTATTCAGAGTGGGATTGGTGCCGGCTTAAAGCCTTTTGGAGACAAGTTAACCAAATTTTTGAATGAGAGTGAAGTTAAAGCCGATTTTGTGCTATGTCAGGGAGGCAACACTGCTGTACCTTACTACAGGCATGCAACCCCTTTAGCGTATTGGCATGACAGTACCTGGCACAGTTTTCTTCAGGGATACCGTAGTAGAAAAGCTTTTGATCAGTTCAAAAAGGACTACCGTAACTTATTTTTATGGGACCAAAAAGCCTTTGATAAAGCAGATTTATTAATCTTTTCGTCTGATTATGTTGCTGAAGCTTGTAAGAAATACTACAACGTATCTCATGCTAAGGTGAAAGTGATCTCATTTGGTGCAAATCTAAATGGTTCTCCAGAACCAAAGGTATTAGATGAATTTCTTACTGAACGTATAGGGGATACAACGCTTAATTTCACTTTCATTGGTAAAGACTGGAAAAGAAAAGGGCTATCCAAAGCGATTTTGTTGGTTAGAAAACTAAATGAAAATGGTATAGGAGCGCATTTAAATGTTATTGGTTGTGAACCAAATTTAAAATATTTAGACAGTTGCACTTTTATAACCATTTATGGTTTTCTGGATAAAAGCAAATCTAGTGATGCACAGGTATTTGAAAACCTGCTTCAACGTACTCACTTTCTTTTGCATCCAACTTTAGCGGAACCTTTTGGGATTGTATTATGTGAAGCGAACGCCTATGGTATCCCGGTATTAGGTACCAATACCGAAGGATTAAAGTCTATTATTGAAGAGGGCAAAAATGGTTATCTTTTTAAACGGACAGCTTTTGTTAAAAATGCATACGAGCTGTTAATGAATTTTAATGATAATTTTGATGTGAATTATAAATCGATATTTACTTCGTCTATAATGGCATATCAAAGCCGTTTAAACTGGGAAACGAATGTACTTAAACTAAAAACTACGTTACAGCAGTTTTCTTGAAACAGATGTTCGCAATCTGCCATTTTTGTATGGACAATTCACGGTTTGGTGTAATAAAATTTTAATGGATTCTCTTGCCTTTTAAATTGATTGTTATTCAACATTTATTTATGTTTTACAATCTTAATACTTATTCATGATTAATCTTAATATTCCTCTGATCTCTTGTATTTGTGTCACCAAAAATAGACCGGTATTACTAAAAAGGGCCATTTCCTGCTTTAATTTGCAAACTTATACCAATAAAGAACTTATTGTCATATATGAAATTGGTGATGAGCTTACGGAAGGAGTAATTGCTTCAGTTTCGTCAAAGAACATTAGAGCAATAGGAGTGATGGCCAATGCTAAACAGACTTTAGGTGCGCTAAGGAATATGGGAATTGAGCTGGCAAAAGGAGAAATGATTTGCCAGTGGGATGATGACGACTGGTATCATATTGGAAGATTGGAATTCCAGCTAGCGGTAATTAAGGAAACAGGAATGAAAGGTTGCGTACTTACACAATGGATTATATATGACGAGAAATTCAAAAAGGCTTATCTTTCGATTTCCAGATTGTGGGAAGGAAGTATGATGTGTAATCGACAGCTGTTGATTGAATACAAATATGCTGATAAGAAGAAGAGCGAAGATTCTGATCTGGTGAATTTTTTGTTTAATAACCATTTTCTATTTCCGCTCGACGATGTTCCAAATTTATATATTTACACTTTTCATGGAAAAAATACGTGGAACAGAGCTCATTTTAATTACTATTTTAAATTAAGTACTGAAATTGGTTTAAGTGATTCATTAGCAATATGTAACATCTTGCAGAAAACGAATCCTAAAAGGAGCGATTCGCTACTGCTCGACTCTTTAGTTAATATCAGTATTTTTGAGTAATAAATAATTTTCACTGTTTTTATAAAAGGTCAGATATATAAAAGTATAACTCAATTCTTCCCACTCTACAACTTTATATAAACATTTAAGGTCTATCGGAATTAAAAGGTATAATCCGTAATATTCAGCTGTAAGAATCATTTCTTCGATGTCCTGCCGGGAAAATATTTTAACAGGCACCCCATAAGCTTCTTTGTTGTGAGTATTAACAGGTTTATGCCAGTAATCGGTAGAAAGGAATAATAACCCATCATCGGTAAGAATTCTGCTGCTTTCGGCGAAGAATTGGTTGAGATTTACACCATGTTCAATAACACTGAGACAAGTAATAGCTTTGAAGGTTCTGTCTTTAAATATTGTCGCAGTAATATCTCCTGGTATATAATTAATAAGTCCTATTCTCGATGGCTCTTTAAATACTGTATTAATGCAATACAATTCTTTGAACCCGAAAGCCGCAAGTTGATGCATAATTGCCGAATAATACTCTCCTCCTGCATCTAGTATGGCATCTTCATGGTCGATATGAGCACTATTAGTTATAATTGACATTGCAGCAAATGAATCCCAGTTTTTAGGCAAGTCATTATGTTTTGGTAAACCGTTAATAATGAGTTGGTAAAGGCTTTCATAGTAGTCTGTTTTTTTCTTAAGCACAGCCGAGTGCGGCACTTTATTCAGTATAATATCTTTTTTTGTACGTTTTTTAATGTTGTAATAATTGATGATACGGGAAGCATTGGATGTATCATCTGAAAGGGGGGAATTGTTATTTTTCGTAATAAAAAGAAGTGGTAAATTATCAGTATTAAATGTGTGTTGAATGCGCTGAAGCAACGGCTGCAGATGTTCAGATTTATTATCTGTGGTACAAATTATTTCTGTTATCATTAAATCATGAAATTTCATGCAAATGATAACATGAGTGGTAGTTTTTTGGTCCTGATCATATACACGCCAAACTGAGAAATAAGATTTCTTAAATAAAATAAGTATATCTTTTTTCCAGGTGCTAATAGGAAAATATATATTAAGATTGGGTATAGAGATGAATTCGGAATATTTTTGTATAATTTCTATATTTTGAAATTTCGAGTTTTGATCACTTTTATAATCTGTTTCCCGTGGAGACAAAAGGGAGTATTTGTATGAGGAAGTAATATGAAAATCTTTCAAAAAATCGTTGTTCATACTATCTTTAAAGACAATAAGGTTGATCTCTTGAGTTCTTCTGTTATTTATGTTATCATAAATCTCCTTTTCAGCTTCATTGTTTTCTTCATTTCTATCGAATAATGCGATACAAATCTGGTTCTCTACATTGTCGAAAGCCCAGTAATGGCTCTCCTCTTCGAAATCTATAAAGTGTTTTTTCCCATCTAATAGTGAGAAATATAAGTGCCTTCTGATAGCATCGGTAAGGGTAATAATTTCTGATTGAATAGTAATCATAATAAGGAATTTAATATTGCATTTCTAGCTTTAGTTGATGGTAACTATTTTTTAGAAAATAAAAAACTAACAGTTCGTTCGCAGGTGGAAGACCGAGTAATCCTATTTGCGATCTGATTGTTTTTATTACCCATGTTTTTTTCTGTACAGAGATGTGTTTTGAGCTGGTATCCTTGGTTGAAAAATGCTTTTCATAAAAAATGTTGCAAAATTTATAGTAATTATGATAGAAGAAATCATCCAGAACTAACTGTTTATATTCCGTTACATGCAACTGGTTCAGAATATCGAATAATAAAATTTCGTTGTTTCTGAATTCGTATTCCATCTCTTTTTCGCTGATACTAGCCGGTTTCTTATTTTGATCTAAGTATAGAGTATCATAATACAACAGCTCTTCTTTTACGGTGAGATATAATTTTTTAAAAATTTTTTCACTCTCCTCCAGTTTAAACTGAAAAGTCTTCATCAATAATATCTGCATTATAAAAAGACCAATTACGGGCTCTGTTATCCACTGCTTAAATATATTTTTAGATAATAAAGTGAGAAAAAGTTTTGCCAGATCACCAAAGAATTCTACTGTAGGATCGGATTGCTTGTTTTCCGGTATGATGTCATTTTTATATAGGTTGTACTGAATGGAATTATTAGGGAAATTCATAAATAGCGTCGCAGCAACATTGCTCTTGGGCATGTCAGGAGAAGGATAGTGTTTTAAAAAAATACCCAGGTGAGCACTTAAGTATCTTTGAGTTTCTTTCTTCTCATGTTCTCCAACAGTGTAAATAACCAGGCTTATATTATCCCCGCGCTCGTTTCCGAAGATTATATTGAACGTCTTTACTAGCTTTTTTCTCTCTAAATGGGTTAATGCAGGAGTAAGCTTTTTGGCAAGCTGTTCCCAATGTGAACGTGTGTAGAAAAATGATATATACAGGATCATTGTACTATTGATTTAAGTGTTGAAATATACTTTTACCTTTAAATACAAAGGAGGACTTACCAATAATTATGGGGCTTAAAGGGATAGTTTTGTGAAAAGTTGTAACAAGTTTACCAGGAATGGTGATTTGTATCTCACATGTCCTGCCGTCTTTATCCAGTATTTCTTTAACAGTGCCCGGCAAATATCCGTATTCTGATGGTGAATATCCATAAACCGAAATGTTTACCTGATCGCCTTTCGATATAGCCTTACCTTGTTCTGTATTTATGCTGGTATAACCATATAAAATAGATTGTAGTTGTATGATAGTCGCAATGGTATCACCTTTTGATAGCCATTGGCCTGGATTGTTGTAATTTTGAAAAGAAATATAACCCTCTTTTGGACTACTTAATACCTTTGTACTTTTACCTTCAATAGTAAAAAGCTGTTGCTGTTTGTCCACATGATCACGGTTATTTACATTCCTATGTTTTATAATTGCTGAATCAATCGTACTGGTGATCACTGCCCTATTAGGGTCGGGAATAATGTATATTACTGATGAAGCTGCTTCAGGAACTGGCATATTAACGCAAAAAACTATAAGCATCAGCCATACAATTAGTATTGCCGCTATTCCTCCCTGAATAATCCAGCGTGGTGGCTCTCCTATAATATCATTGAATCGGTTCCGTACTTCTTGCGTTGGTTGAGGCATTTTTTGATTTGAATTTTAGTTTATTGATTTGCGTAGTGTAGAAAACTTCGAGGTAATGATAAAAAACCAGTTCATGCTGCCTGGGCTCAGACACACATAATCTATTTATTGATAAATGTACTATACCGAAATGAATAGATTTTTGGTAGAATTGATTCGTTTTTTTTTCATTTTTAATAATTACTTTTAGGTGCTTTTTAAGTTTTGAAGAACGTTTTCTCAATAGACCATTGAATATTTTAACTGCGCGCATGGGTTCGTTTTGTAATTCTAAAAATGCCCTGATTTGCTGCTCGCGTTCACGATATTGGATGTTTAATATTTTATTAAGATCATTGTTGGCCCTGATTTCCCTGAATAGTCCCAATTTGTACTGCTTCACATAATCAAGCTTTTGAGATATACAAAATCCAAAATCATTCAATAGTACATCAATACTTTTTAAGATAAGTAGCCATCTAATGTCATCAAGTCTGTTTCTTTTTATAAGATGCAAAATATCAAGCGTTGTACAACTGTCGTGATAACTAACCTCTTCGAAACTGCTGATGTTGAGGGCCCCATATCTGCCAATTTCTCTCACATAATTGTCTGTAACAAGATTCGCTACTTCTCCAGACTTTACCATGGGGTCTATAACCTCGTTCATTTCTCTGATAATCTGATCATAAAAATGAGGTGTACAACCATGAAGGCGAATTCTGAGATGAAAATTTGGATCTGAATAGCGTAGGAAAAACCACTTATCTATTATTCCAAAGCGTATCCATTTTTCAAGATATGGCTTTAAAGCGGCAAGAATGATATCCACTCTGGCCTCACTGCTATAGATTTTAAGAAAAAGCCACTCTGAACCTAATATAAAAGTACTGGGAATAGGTAGACTATGAGGTATAGGTTTCCCCGGAGATCTTTTTTTGTCGGTTTCTAAAGGTAATATTTTATGAAAAGGAATAATCAGCTCATGGAAATGCCACCCGGTAGCTGAATAAGCAAGTGCGTTGTTCTCATTCTGTAAGCATTCTCTTATTTCAAGCGATACCGATTTCGACAACATGTTTTTAAATATATTTAAACTGTGTTTGTTTTCAAGATCAATCAGTAACTCATGATCATTCTCAATAAGGAGCAATAGTGAGGGTAATTTTGGACTAATTTGATTTAAACTGTCTCTGAATTCCTCAAATGATCTGTCTGTTACGGTTGTTTTTTTATATATTTTCCACCGGGCGGGTGACAAAATAATGCCATTGGATTCAATTCTGGGTAGAAAATCCTGTTCAGATAACTCTCTCCAGCTCCAATTATTATAATCATATACGTCTTGTTTCTGCAGATCTCCAAGAAATTTATACACAGTTAATCCTGTTCTGTAAATATGTGCTGTTGTAAGTCTTGGTATCACTTCAACGTTATGTTTTATAGAGCGAATAATCACTTTGCCCTGTCTGATTGATACTAACAGATCATTAAATAATATCTGCTGATGTGATGGGAGGTTAGATGCAGCCAGGTATGGAATTTCGAAGTTCCTTGTTGCCGTTCTTAATAACACATTGCCGACTCTAGGTTGAGGTAAATGGGCAATTTCCGCATAAATACTATCTTTATTAAAGGATTGCTCCTTTTTTATAAAGTTTTTAATGATGCGTTTTATCGCACTTGAAGTGGGTGTAAACCTGTTAATAAGGTTCATTCCGGATGAGCCTATAAAATTTTGAAGATATAGTTTAGTGCCCACAATTCCGTTTGCTTTGTCGAGCAAGAGGGTACCCATAATATAATATGAATCAGGTAACTTAGAATAGCTTATATCCTGTCTGAGTTCTTTCAGTTCTTCTGATGTGATACTAGCCACAGCACTACCACTTTGGAGCGCCTCCGTAAGTTTTTTTAGTCGTAACTGACTGAGCGCATCACCGGTTTGATACTCTTCCACCGGAGCGGTCTGAGGCAGATCTTTAATATGTACAGATTGATTAAGCTCATCTGCGCCTGATCCTGGGTCGTATACCAATCCATGCACCGGATCCAATACTTGTGATAAAGGCATCTCATTATCTCCGTATCGTTCTACAAATCTGTGCTTAAAATCATCAAGTCTTGGATTTTTGTAAGGTGCAGAAAGAGCCAGAAATATACGTTCTAATTCAGGTAGAAAATGCTGAACTGTTTCACTTTTTATGGTATTTTCCCTTGTTTTTATCTGAAGATCAAGCTGGATAAGGTTTTTTTTGTCTTCAACAGGAACGATGGTAGTAAGTAAGTCTTGTACTTCCTGACTCTTAAGGATTATATTTTTATCTGATCTCAGAACATTCCTCATATCAGCAAGTATATCTTTTATTGAGTCTATTTTCTCAAAAGGGCTAATTACACTTATTAGCTTATCAAGGTTATTTAAACCAATAATTGTCGGTTCCAGTTCACTGAGTAAAATTTGATTATCAATAAGCTCTGTACAATAGCCTATAGCTATATCGTCAGGAAATCCCTGCACGATTAAATAGGAAGCAATTTCCTGTAGTCCAGCTCCTTCCTTACATATTTCTATAATCTTATCCAGATATTCAGAATTGTCTATTGAAGTGAAATGATATTTTTTTGTGAAGTTTTCGATAATTGATTCTATGTAATAGAATTTGTTATTTAATACATAAGATGTATTATTGACATAATATTTTAGCTGACTGCGAATTTGAGGTATGCGATTAAGATAGTCACAGATTTCTACTATATAACTCATATCTAATCTTGTGACTGCTAAGTGTTTACCTGGTTTGTTTATTAGAACACGCTCCCGTTCTGAAAAATAACCATAGCTATATCCTGCAAACAACCCAAATGGGATAGTTTTAGAACTATATCTTGTTAAATATTTGTAAACAGTAGTAAACAGCCGCTCCAAATTATCACTGCTAATATCATCGTTCGCCAGATATTTCTGATAACTGTTATAGAGGTCCTGGGAAGCAATAAAAATCCCCTCCATAAATAATTTGTCCTCGGCTAGTTTTTTTAATGCCTCATGTGGTGTTAATTCTACAATATCTCTTAGGTTGATAAAGGGTTTTGCCGGTGTTCGTAAAAGATAGAATTGAGGCTGCTGTAGAAACATGTTTAAAAATATTTAGGTTATTATCTTTAAATCTAATTTAGATGTCTATATTAGTTAATGCTAATCTATGATATTTAATTATATATTTATAAAAAATCTATTGAAAAAGAAATTAAATGTTAAAAACAATTCTTATGGTGTTTCAGACGGTCTTTTTGATGGTGAGGTCGGTATATCTTTGTCTCTTTTCTATAGATATAAACGATCCGACAATAAAGATCTATATGATTCTGGTTTTTTGATGTTAGATAGAGTTTTAGAAAATCTGCAAATTAAATCTACACTTGGGAGTATGTCGCTGTCTGAAGGTCTAAGTGGATTAGGTTATATGTTTGTATTATTAAAAGATCTGGATCTTTTAGATATGGATATTGAAGAGTTAATACCTGGGTTTGACGATCTAATTTTTGAAATGACTACTGGCGCTCTTGAGGAAAAAAATCTTGGTTTCTGCAACGGGTTGGCTGGTGTATTGCATTATTTTAATATGCGCGCAGACAGCAGTGGGGTTAATTTACAGCTAGTTAATGGGATGATCGCTGCAACCACTAATGAGAACAATGGATTTTATTTCCCTGAAGAATTAATCTATTTGCCAAAATTAGGTCATACCCACTCTTACGTTAATTTGGGTATGGCTCATGGCGTGGCTGGTTTTCTCTGCACTATTCTGAACTATTATAAAATAAATCCCTTATCCCATATAAAGGATTACCTGTATAAGGCACTGAATTTTATTATATCCTATCAAAAGGAAGTATGTTTCAGTAAAGGGAAATTTTGCCACTTCCCGTCTTTTATAAGAGTCGCTGCTTTTGATTATGGAGATAGTGTAAAAGAGTGGGACAAGTCACGACTTGCCTGGTGTATTGGAGATCTCAATATGGCTTATCTTTTTACGAAAGCGGGGCAGATACTTAATGAAGAAGTATTTTCGATTGTTGGTGATGTAACAGGGTTAACTACAACTAAAAGAAGGTCAGAACTGGAAACAAAAATATGCGATCCTTTTCTTTGTCACGGTTCTTCTGGAGTAGCAATGGTCTACAATAGATTATATGAAATGACCGGAGCAGACCATTATCGCACAAGCTACTTACATTGGCTTAGCGTGACCAATTTATATTTTGAACAAAAATCGCAGTTCGATAAAAGTAAAGCTGGTTTGCTTAATGGACGCTCTGGCGTTGATCTTTTTCTTTCTACACAGTTTTCGCATACAGCTAATCATCACAGCAATACACTATTTTTAATTTGATGAACTATGGGTTTCCCCTTTTTTTTACAACATGATACGATGGACTGTGGTCCTGCTTGCATACGTATAATAGCTAAGTACTATGGCTGCACATTTTCAATGGCAGAATTGAAAAAGCTAACTAGCGTTAGCAAGGAAGGTGTATCACTTCTAAGTATCAGCAAAGCTGCAGAAACAATTGGATTTAAGTCCACTGGCGCAAAGATTTCTTTTGAAATTCTGCTCAAGCATTCATTGCTGCCATGTGTGGTCCACTGGAACCAGAATCACTTTGTTGTACTTTATAAAATATCCAGAGGTAAGTTTTATATTTCAGATCCGGGGAAAGGTAAACTTATCTATAAAAAGAATGATTTTTTAAAGAGTTGGATAAGCACAAATAACAGCGAAGAAGATGAAGGAATAGTGCTTTTTCTCGAACCCACAGATCGATTGCTGGAGAATCAGAGTCAGGAAACTTCTACTACTACAGGTTTCATGTTATTATTCAAATATATTAAGAGGTATAAAAAACTATTGTACCAACTCTGCCTCACGATATTCACAGCTAGTATACTTCAGTTTATATTCCCTTTTCTAACGCAGTCAATTGTTGATAAAGGCATTATGAACCGGCAAGTGGGATTTATATATATTATCCTAATTGCTCAGTTGTCAATCTTTATGGGCAGTATGTCACTCGATTTTTTTCGGGTATGGATTCTGCTCCACATTAGCTCAAGAATAAATGTCAACATATTATCTGATTTCCTCTCCAAATTGATGAGGTTACCTGTTTCTTTTTTTGACACAAAGTTGGTGGGAGATATTATGCAGCGAATAAATGATCATAAAAGAATTGAAACATTTCTTACAGGTACATCTATAAGCACCTTGTTTTCTCTGGTCAACCTGATCTTGTTTGGTTTAATATTATTGATTTATAACAATGAAATATTTGCCATATTCCTAGGTGGAAGTATTTTTTATATGGTCTGGGTAATATTGTTCATGAAAAAAAGAAAAAAGATCGATTATCAGAAATTTGAAATTGCTGCTATTAGCCAGAATAAGACTGTAGAACTTATTACCGGCATCGAAGAGATCAAAATGAATCTTTGTGAATTACCTAAAAGATGGGAGTGGGAGAGTCTGCAGGCGCAATTGTTTAGGCTAAATATTAAAAGCCTGAGCTTGAATACATATCAACAGCAGGGGGCAACATTTATTAACCAGGCGAAAAATATTTTTATCACTTTTGTCGCTGCTACGTCAGTTATTAAAGGAGAGCTCACATTGGGACAGATGGTAGCTATAGAATATATTGTGGGTATACTCAACGGACCTATCGAACAACTTGTCGGTTTTCTCCAGACCGGGCAGGATGCAAGATTAAGTCTCGAACGATTGTCTGATATCAACCTTATGCAGGATGAAGAGCCGGCAGGGAATCATTTCATAAGACAACTTGAGAATGACAAAAATATTACGCTAAAGAATGTTAGCTTTTGCTATCCTGGGGTAGGGGATGTGAATGTGCTGAAAGATATTAACCTTCATATTCCTCATGGTAAAATTACGGCAATAGTCGGCTCAAGTGGGAGTGGGAAAACCACATTGCTTAAACTGCTACTAAAAAGTCATGATGTTTCCGGAGGAGAGATTAGATTAGGTAACGAATTATTCACGAATATCAGCCCTTCTTTATGGCGTTCAAATTGTGGTACAGTGCTGCAGGATGGTTATATTTTCTCGGATACTATTCTCAAAAACATTTCACTTGTAGATGAAGAAGTGGATATGGTAAAGATGAGACATGCAGTTAAAATTGCAGCGATCGATGATTTTATTGATTCTCTGCCATTAGGGTATAATACAAAGATTGGAAACGAAGGTGTTGGTTTAAGTCAGGGGCAACGCCAGAGAATCCTCATCGCAAGAGCGGTGTATAAAAATCCGGAATTTTTATTCTTTGATGAAGCAACAAATTCTCTTGATGCCAATAACGAAAGTACAATACTAAAGAATCTTGATGTCTTCTTCGAAGGTAAGACTGTAGTGATTGTCGCGCACAGGCTCAGTACAATAAGAAATGCCCATCAGATTATTGTCCTGGCTAATGGGAGTATCATTGAGAGTGGTACGCATCAGGAGCTCTTGTGGTCCAAAAAACAATATTATAAATTAATAAAGAATCAACTCGAACTGGATGCTATAAATTAATTTGAGCAAGGTGCTGATCTTTAAATTCTTTAGCTCCCAAAAGATAAGCGTTCATCTTATTGAGTTCTATCAGTCCGTTACCATATTTTGCCTCGCGGTATTCCATTTTTTTTACTGAGTGATTAATGTAATTAATCACATAATCCCAACCATGCATTTTGTAATCAATTGCACCTAAAGAACGTAATTTGTTTATTTCATCGGCCGGAGTAAAAAGATACTTTTCAGGATGCTGACCAATATATTTTGAAGAGAAATGCACTTTCACACCTTTATTTATTGCCATTTGAATAAAAGTCAATGATTCGCCGAAGGGAAAATTAGTGCCTGCCCCAAAGTCCTCATCAAAATGGATGTTTTTTTTAACTAAACTTTTTTTAAAAGAGATCTCATAAAAATTCAGGAAAAGTATCTGCTCAAATGGTTTTGTTTTTTCTGGATAATGACAATGCGGTATAGTGATATCATTTGAAGAATTCAATCGGAAACAAATTATTTCGTGATCCGGATATTGCTCATAAGTTGTCCGAATGATCTGACTAGCTTCTGAATAATATTTTACTTGTTGATCTGTCAATAATGTAATATCAGCTGATACCTGCTTTAATGATAGATTTAAGGCCTTACTCAGTTTATTTTTATCAGCATGTATTTTATAATGCAGATCTGCAATTTGTACTTCTGGTTGCTCATTTCTCTTCATAAAAATAATACTTTATTCCATGCAGATAGATGATCGGCTTGCTTAAAGCTTAGCTGATTCAGGATGATAATAGGATATCCTTTTATAAGACTAAGTTTTTGGTTCCAGGGCTGGGGTCGATGACTATTCGAAAGGAGGCATTTATTTATTGATTCGCATATAGAGTGATAGAGTGAGTTTATTTCTGGATAATCTACATATTTATTAATTGCTTTTAGAACTTCTGCAGCGGTTGTTATTTCTGGTAACATATTGCATCGAAAGAGTAATGGTTGAATGAATTTATTATCATCTATGACGTCAAGCAGTTTCTTGCTTACTATTAAGTCCAGACGATGATCGGCGAAGTGAGATTGATATCTTACAAGAAATAGGGTGATGTAAAGATCGTTAATATGTGATGAAAGTTGCTCATGAGTGTATACTGATTGCTGGCTTACTTCTACTTCAGTCTCAAAAATAAAATTTTTGCGGACGTGACCAATTTGTTTATCAGTGAGGGTAATGAGAAAATCATATACTATATTCTTAAGCAGAAACTTCTGGGCGATTGTAGGATGTTTTATTGCAATAAGAAGAAGAACGTAAAACACGCCTGTTATGCCATCAATTAGACCGTAATTTGAACTATTACCGCAATGATCAAATACCTGGTCTAGATAAGCCGGGACACTATTATAATCGGCAAAACGACTTTCCAGGATCAAATGATTTAGGAAATGATCAATTTCTTTAACGGCCTTAGCGTCGGTTCTGCTATTTATATAGTAGAGAGAGCCGGAAAAACCATACAGCAGATTGTATTGCTTGTGATTAATCTGATTGAGCATTGACTGGTATATCATTTCGTCCAGATCATTTTTAATTGATTTTATACCATACGAAAGTTCCATTTCGTTCCCGAAACTATTTAACAAAAAAGCGAATCCCGACATGCCAAAAGCAAAATTAGAGGCATAATAGGTTATGATTTGTTGTTCTTCACCTATAGTGTCAATCACTTGCTCAACGTATGCTTTTGATTTAAGAAGATGGGACTTTTGTTTGGTAATTAAAAAAAGATGATAGTAATAATAAGCCAAACCTGTAGTCCCTGTAAACATTCCTTCCTGATGAAGTAAACTCAGGTTTTCATGAAGTTCCAGTTCTTCATGCATGCTTCTGATTAAGCTGTTTGTTGTCATGAACACCTCAGTAAACAGTTATTGAATGTTCACTGAAATTACGATACACGACTCCCTTTCCAAATCCCTGGGGATTAATTTCATTATCAGGTATCTGTGCATTATTAGCCATTTTTTTCCAGTTATTCATACTTGAATAAAATTCTTTAATCTGGGATAATAAGGAACCATTACTGATTATGGATTGATAAGTAATATTTCCCCCGGGTTCCTTATAGCATAATTCTTCCGGATATAAGCCAAAGGTTTGTTTTTCCAGTAATAAAGATTCGCCGTGAGCGTTTAAGTGCAGTTGATTTGCCTCTAAATACCATTCTCCAGTAGTCCAGTTACCTTGAATTAAATAACGTGGATAGTTAAAATGACTAGAGACTGATTCTTCAGGTATAAGTTCAAAATAGTAGTTAATATTATCATACAGAGTTCCTTTTTCAAAGGTTTGATCGTGATAAATAAAAATGATATCTGTTAACTGAGGCTCAAGATGAGAGATTAAGACATCTGAAATTTTTCTGGTAATGTTTTCTTCTGCATACCGTTCGGCATTCGAATGCGCAATCGCCTTCAAATATTTTCTTTTATTCATATATATAAGATTTTTACCGGTAGCCTTTACACGATTAACCAGATCAACGTCCTCAAAACCATAATCCTGCATACTTTCATCAAACCCTTTAACAGAATGAAAATCTTCCTTACTAAGACAAATGCGACCTACAACGTCTTTTAAAACACCTTTTAAATTTAGCCGATCTACCGCAAGTATGGAATTATAATTGTTTGACATTAATCTGTTAATGTAACTACAAAAATTTAGCCCTGTAAAGTTATCAGCGTCAAGGTTACATATCAATCCTTCTGGTACAAGTTTGAACGCTAAATTTCTAGAGTGACTGCGATTAAAGGAATTAGGTTCCTTTGTTTTATAATAAACGAGTTTACCCTCAGCAATTTCAGTTGAAAGATTCATTTTCACCCATTCTTCCAATCCATCTTGTGAATTGTAATCCAGAAGGAGGAAGCGTGCGTCGTTATTTCCTTGATGGTCTTTTATATTTTTAGGAAGTGTGATTTTTAAATGATGAAGCCTGTTCATACACACTATACAGAAGGTTACAATGTTCATGTTATTTATTAATAATAAATTATCAGCTTACCAATCGCAAATAGAAGAAAACACTGATTAGCTTTACAAGCAATTCAGGATAAATCATATTAAATTAAAAAGTACAGAGACTGTTGTCTCTATACTTTTATCAACCCACGGATTTATAAATAGAATTAATTATAGTTCAGGCAGAAAATTAACAACTTCCTGTAACCGCCGTATAGCAAACTCCGCTTGAAGTAAACAGGTTTTTACCACCTGCAACTTTTTGCATTTGTTTTTCATTCATTTTTGCAATAGTTTCTTTATTTAAAGAAAGCTTTTGATTAAATTTTAATTTTGTTTTCATGACTCTGTTTTTAAGATTGATAAATAAATTAACAGCTACCTGTTACCGCTGTATAACAAACTCCGCTGGAAGTAAACAGGTTTTTACCACCTGCAACTTTTTGCATTTGTTTCTCATTCATTTTTGCGATTGTTTCTTTATTTAAAGAAAGCTTTTGGTTGAATTTTAATTTTGTTTTCATGTTTTTATGTTTAAGGTGCAGGTTGATCAACTTGGATTTTATTACATTTTCGGTTAATTTTTCAATCTATATATTTAATGATCTTAGTTAAATCTATAGATTGAAATTTATACATATTCATTTTTTACACATAATGCGATATTGTCGATACGAAATAGCTTAATCTCTTTAATGTTTTCAGATGTAGAATTAAAGTCTAATATTATAGAATTGGTGTTATTTTTATTTTTGTAGTGTTGAGGGATGTTTCTGTGACACAGTTAACTTGTATTTTGCTAATAAATGAGCTATATTTGGATAAACATCAAGATTTAAATCTAATTAGTATACATATTTAATATGCCAAATATTACAGAACAAGATATAATTGAACATCTTGAGAATAAGATTCAGTATCATTATAAAGAGGCAAGGAGAATTGAAAATATCCTGTTAGCATTTCAGACAGGCGGGGATATGTTTGAGCGTACCAAGGGAGCTGGTGAAAGAATAAAATTAAAATCTAAATTGCCTGATTCTATCGCCGAAAATAAAACAAGAAAAATAGTTGAAATTCCCGAAGCTTTTTCATCAGGATTGAAGTTGAACTCGAAGGTGATTTATGCGCTTAATGAGATTAAGAACGGTTTTGTTGAAGATATTGCTATAAAAATGGCTGAATTGCAGCCAGATTTGGATGCTGATAAAGTTAAAGTGCAAATTTCAGGAGTGCTTTCAAGCTTGAAAAAAAAAGGTATTCTTAATGCTGAAAAAAGAGGAAGAAAAGATATGTTTAGTATAAATCAGAACATTTTAAATAGATAGTTTGATTAGCCATTTATCTGGCAGATATGATGGAACTATCCATGATTAGCTTCTTCAGAGTTTCTTTATAATTTCCACCTACTTGTAATTTAATATTGCCATGAAGCACCACCATATTTCCTTCTATAGCTTTAACCTTGGAAAAATTAATTATAAATGATTTATTAATCCTAATAAACTGTACAGAAGGTAATGCATCCTCAATCTCCCTCATGGTAAGGTAAGTTATGTGTTTATCATGTTGCTGATTAAATATCACGTAGTTTTTTAGTCCCTCAATATATATGATCTCAGAAAAGTAAAGCTTAACAAGCCTGCCTTTTACACCTGGATTAATAAAGATATAATCTACTTTGTTTAGGTCAGTTATATCAGTTCTTACCTGTAGCATACCTTTTATCTTTTGCATAGACTTTAGAAATTTAGGATAGGAGACCGGCTTTAGTAAGAAGTCATACACATTGCTTGCAAAAGATGGTAAAGCGTAGTCACTATTAGCAGTCACATAAATAATAGCGATGTGGGGTGGAATTAGTAAAGCAAGATCAAGGCCTGACAGTTCTGGCATCTCAATATCTAAAAATAAAATATCTGGTAAAAGACCAGATGTCAGTTCTCGTAACGCAGCATTGGCATTATTAAATGTAGCCAGAACTTGATAACCATCTGTTTTCTCGATATACCTGGTTAAAGTTTCATTACTATAATTCTCATCATCTACAATAGCACATTTAATCATATTTGTAAGGAATTAATAGTTCTAAATTGTATTCATTTTCATCCTCTACAATATTAAGTTTATACTGTTCGCCATACTGAAGATTAAGTCTGTTAATTACATTTTCCATTCCTATTCCTCCTTTAATTACTCTGTTAAGTCTGTTTTTTTTATTTTTAACAATAAATGATAAGTAGTCAGACTTTGCGACAATACTTATTATAGCGGGATGCGTAGCATCCCTAAGATCCCCATATTTAAATACATTTTCTAATATGGTAACAAGTAACATCGGAAGTATTCTGATATTTTCAATTTCACCATTATATGAAAATTGAATATTTAACTGACTTTCGAACCGATAAGTATTAATCTCTATATAATTTTCAATGTATTCAATCTCAGAATTTAGCAGCACCAGATTATCTTCATGAGGTTTACTTAAAGCGTAGCGCATCATATCAGATAAAATCATGATCATTTCACCTGAATTTCTCGAAACAACAGCTACGTCGTTATAAATGAAACCAAGAATGTTAAACAGAAAGTGAGGATTAATCTGAGCTTTAAAGAATGAATTCTCTATATTCAATATCTTTTTTTCAAGAATTTCTTTTTCGAGTTCGTGATTTAGTTTTATGTTTTGGAGGTTAGCAATAACCTTATTTTTTCTTGGTGTTACAATAGCAAACCATAAACATGTACTCAGCCCAATAAAATACAATGCCCGCCACAAACTGGTCATAATAAACAAACTTAGATTAGAGAGTACATTCATATCAAGAATTTGAATTTTGATTAATAATAAATACAGAAGATATTTAAGTATAAAATAGATGGCCAGTTCAGACAGGACTAAGGGTATTGCTGTATTCCATGAGGTGTTTTTATATGATAAAAATTGTTCTAGTATAATGTAATGCAGATAGAAAATAGTGATATTAAGCAAATAATGTCCAACCATATCAAGAGCTGTAGATAAATGTCCCTGAAAAGTATAATTTACGAGTAATTCGTAGCTTATAAATATAGACCATCCGATCAGATGGATTCTGACAATTTTAAAATTCAACATTCATACAGGTTAGATAAGTAAAAATACATATAATTTATATAGGTAAATATGAGTTTGGTGTAATATTTTTTTTTAAATATATAGCATGTCATTATTTTAATAATAAAAAAGCTATGAAAAAGAAGAGGTCATGTACATTGAAAGTAAAAGTCATTTTTACTTTCAAAAATCCCCACAAAATTTATAACAATGCGAAGACTGATCCAACAATTGTAACCACAATTACCGTCACGCATTAATAAATGCGAAATGCACCTGAGAAAAAAAATCGCAGGCGCATTTTGCATTTAATTATGCAGGTCTTTTAGAGAGAGATTAATCTGCAGTTGTTGGAGATAGGGCAGGACTACTACTCGATTCTATCGTTATTCAGCTTTTTAACAGCTGGCTTTTGAAATGTTTTGCCAAATGAATAATTTAGAGCTACAGATAAATATCTGGATTTTATTGTAGTATAGTACTCCTGAAAATAATAAGCAGAATTAACCGTATAAGTGTATTTTCTAGTTTTAAAAGTATCATAGATATCGATATTGATAGCCATACGTTTGTTAAGCACATTTTGCTGTATGCCAGCGTTAACGCTACCTAAACCTTTTCTTTTTGATTGAAACTCGTAACTGGCTGAATTAAAAAAACCAGAGAGTCGAAAAATTGTATTTTCAGCTAGACTCAAAGTATTTCTCAGGGAAACTGAAAAATACGGCTTCGGCTTGTAGTATACGTTATTTATACTGTCAGTTGTTAATGAAGGTAATGAAAAACCAGTATAAGAGTTCACTTGCCACCAATTGTTTATTTTATGGTTACCTATCAGAGATAATGTAAGGTTTCTGATATTAGTTGTGTTCAAATTTGTCGTAATAACGTGGTTATACCTACTGCTGTAGATTGTAATTGGATAGTTATAATTTCCTTTGTTATAATTATAGGATAATGTAGCAATAGTGGAATTGCCTGTATTCCATTGTTTTGAATATTGTAGCTCAAGACTTTCGATATAGGATGGTTTCAGTTCTGGATTACCTGTTTGATAATTATTTGGATTTGATCGGTCTACAAATGGATCTAAAAGTGCGTATGGAGGGCGGTCTATCTTACGTGTATACGAAAAATCTAAACTTTGAAAATCTGTCAGTTTATATGAAAAAGCTGCATTTGGAAAAAGATTCCCATAGTGCTGATCGTACTTCTGATCAGCAATGCTGCTAATGAAGTTTACTGAGGTATATTCATACCGAAGACCAAGTGTATAACTCAACCTTTTCAGGTTTTTTGAATACATCATATAAGCTGCAGCAAAGTTTTCCTTGTATTTCAAGCCGTTGGAAAATAATTCATCCTTTACAAATTGATTTATAGATGATTCAAAATTTTCTATTAAATTGTTGTTGTCCAGAACAGAATAAGAATTTTTTATCCCCAAAGTAATCTTCTCGTGTGATTTAATTGGCAAAGAATAATCCATCTGAATCTGGGAAGATTTATATATGCGTTCTGAATTCCTTTGCTGTACAATATTTTTTTCCACATCTGGCGTGCCGTCAGGAAGAAAATAGTTCCGTGAAAAATAGTTATAAGGATTAAATATTGTCTTAGTGTAGAATCCGCTGATACTAAGCTGCTCATCCTTTTTTTTGAAATTTTTAACGTAATTGAGATTGTAGGTATAATAATTCCCTTTAAAGTCCACGCGCTCATCCTGTAAGAAATAATTGACCTGGGTTAAATTGATATTCTGATTGTTAGAAAGTAGTGATGAGGGAAATTTGTTATCAGAGAAAGGGAAATTGGCGGCAAGATTAATAAAACTTGTCGAATCTATGTTGTAAGTGATTTCCAGTCGCGGATTAATGACCTCCTGTTTTTGGGGTAAAATAGCATTTTGTATATTAAGATAGTTATCAAGATCAAGTTTATTGAGACTGTAACTGTTTCGTTTATAAAGATCTTTGCGATATAAATATGTCAGGCCAAAAGAATAAGTAAACTTGTTTTTTGTATAATCTATATTCAGCCCATTCCATGTTCCAGGCAAAGTCTCGTACTTGGATGATATGGAGCCAAAAAATCCACTTTCAAATTTATTTTTTAATTTGATATCGATCAGGCCTCCTCCGGATGCTGCATCATATTTGGATGAAGGGTTGGTATTTACAGAGATATTTATTATTCGATCAGCTGGTATTGCTTTTAAAAAATTTTGTAATTCCTGCCCTGATAAATTAATCAATTTACCGTTCAATAAAATTCTCGCCGTACTGCCTTTTAGCTTCACCTCATCATTACTTTCTGCACTGATACCCGGAACCTGTGCTAGCAAATCAATTGCTGATCCGGTTTTGTTGACACTGATATCATTAGGATTGAAATTAAATCCGCCACCAAAACTTTCTATTAATTTTTTTTTGCTGCTTACTGTTACCTGCTTCAGGTTAATGGCATTACTTTGTAACTGAATTTTTAGAAGGCTATTATTATTTAAGGGAAGGTTTAACTCCCCTAAAAAGGAATTGTAGCCCTCGGCTGTTACAATCAGCCTGTAATGACCAGCAGCTATCTCTCTGATTGTGACTAAACCGTTTGCATCTGCTTGCGCCTTAATTTCCTTTAAATTTGTAATTTCTGTGAGCGATATTATCGCATAACCTACAG
>Ga0247813_10000645_pt1 | contig 30507 bp, 26 predicted proteins | sample UWRJL169409C1_FD_180719 | JGI IMG/M metagenome (GOLD analysis project Ga0247813, IMG submission 180719) | Plant litter microbial communities from Arlington Agricultural Research Station in Wisconsin, United States - UWRJ-L169-409C-1 | ecosystem: Environmental > Terrestrial > Plant litter >...
ATGATTCAGGTGCTGACTTGAGTTTCTTTGGAAATAAATTAAACGCGACTGTTGACTATTATTATTCGATTACAGATAAATTGTTATTGCAACAAAACGTTTCTTACATCACAGGACACAACCAATTTTTCAACAACATCGGAAAAATCCAAAATAAAGGTTTTGAGGTAGAAATTTCAGGAAATGTTCGTGCCAAAAACTTCACCTGGAAACCAGCATTTAATATTTCTTTCAATCAAAATAAGCTAATTTCTCTTGGGGGTGAAGCGCAATTCATTAGTCAGGGTGAAAGAAACGAAGAATATATTGCCAAAGTTGGCGAGGAAGCAGTTCAATTTTATGGTTATAAAATGATTGGAGTTTGGCAGACTGCTGATGAATTGGCAAACAATCCACACTCTGCTGATGATGCTGTTGGAGGTATTAGAGTAGCTGATATCAATGGTGACGGAGTTATCAATGCTTCAGACAGAACCACTTTAGGCAGCCCATTCCCGGATTTTACCTGGGGGTTCTATAATGCTATCACTTTCAACCGTTTTGATATGAATTTCCTAATTCAGGGTTCTGTTGGCGGCGAAGTTTTCTTTGGAGACGGTTACTATAATGAGATGCGTTATTTATACAAAGATTTTGTCCAGGACAGATGGTTCAGCGAAGGTGTTCCGGCTTCAAAACCTCGTGAAAATAATGGTAGAGCCTGGCAAAACACTTCTTATTTAGTTCAGGATGCAACCTATATGTCTTTAAGAAATGTGACTTTAGGTTTCTCTGCACCCGAAACTTTTACAAGTAAATTAGGAATTACAAAAGCAAGATTTTATTTGTCTGGCGAAAATCTGCTTTTTGTAAAATCATCAGGATTCTTCGGATTAAATCCAGAAGGAATTACAAATTCAGGAGTTTACAGCTCGCCATTGATTTCAGGTTATCAAAGAGGTGCTTTCCCTGTTCAACGAACAATTTCTTTCGGAATTGACATTAATTTCTAAAAAATATAAAAGGTTATGAAAAAATATAATTGGTCTTTCAAAAACTTAAAAGTTTTGATATTAAGTACGGCTTTTCTTTTTGTAAGCTGTGATGAGACACTTGATTTGCAACCCGTTTCAGAAATTAGTGTAGGGGAATTTTATACTACTGCGGCAGAAGTAAACCTGGCAGTAATCTCGATTTATAATAGTTTGTATGGAATGCAGAATAGAGAATGGCTGCTGACAGAAATTCGTTCTGATAATACCTATATGAATCCAAATTCGACTGAAACTAAAGATTTGGCTGTCAGGGAAGTGGATCGTTTTGTGCAAAGTTCACAAAATGTTTATCTCCAGGAATACTGGAAAGCGTGTTACAAAACTATCAATCTTTCAAATGTTGTTTTGCAAAATTTAAACGTAGTTGCTGATCAGGCACAAAGAAATCAATATGAAGGAGAAGCACGTTTTTTACGAGCACACGCTTACTTTAATTTGGTGCGTCTTTGGGGTGGGGTTTTCATCGTTGAAACTCCTGTTTCAGGAAAGGATGCCAAAACAATGGACAGAAGTTCGCAAAGCGAGGTATATGAATTTATTGCAAACGACCTGCGTTTAGCATCAGAAATGTTGCCTCCAACGCAAAGTGGATCAAACCTTGGAAGAGTGGCATCTGACGCAGCAAAAACATTACTTGGAAAAGTATTGCTTACTTCAGGCGGCAACGCAAATTTAAGTGAAGCAATAACTGTTCTAACAGAAGTTGTTAGTGGTAATTTTAGTTTGCAACCCACATACGGAGCGGTTTTCAATATTGGAAATGAATACAATAACGAAATTATGTTTGCAGTTCGTTACCAATCAGGAAGCGTTGGTTTAGGTTCGCCTCACCCCAACTTTTTCGCGCCTTTGCAAAGCGATAATTATGTAGTTTTTGGTAACGGCGATGGTTTGAATGTGCCAACAGATAATATGTCGCAGGCTTACACGGCTGGCGATCCGCGAAAAGCAGCTTCTATGGCTAACACCTGGTTAGGTTTCAATGGTGCAATTAAGGCAGATAAGCATATTACAAAATACAATTCGACATTTAACGCAGTTGATGATGGCGGAAACGACTGGATTATCCTTCGTTATGCTGATGCTTTGCTTTTGTTGTCAGAAGCAATTAATGAGCAAAGTGGCCCAAATTCAGAAGCTTTGAGTTACTTGAATAAGGTTAGAACGCGATCACTTGGAGCGAGTGCTGGTTTAAAATTGGCAGATGTTTCGACTTATTTCAATTTCAAAATCGCTTTGGAAAATGAAAGAAGAGTAGAGTTTGCTTTTGAAAATCACCGTTGGTTTGATTTGGTCAGAACCGGCAGAGCAGAAGTAGTTATGACACAGCATTTTGCTACTGAATTTCAATATAATGATCCGGCGCATCCTTCTTTAAATACAGGTCCGTTGCAACATTACCAAATTTTATTGCCGATTCCGCAATATGAAATCGACCTGAATCCAAAGATCGCACAAAACACAGGATATTAATTTTAAGTATATGAAAAGTTTAAAATATTCACTAACAGCTTACTTCTGTTTACTTTTTTTAGTCAATGCCAATGCCTCAGAAATAAAAGTTTCAAATATAGAGGAATTGACTGAAGCTATTGCAAAAGTAAAACCGGGAGACAGAATTGTAATGTCAAATGGAATCTGGAAAGACACGGCAATTGATTTTAATGCAAAAGGAGTTTTAAAAGATTCTATTTTTCTGGAAGCAGAAACAGCAGGAAAAGTAATTCTTTCCGGCAAGTCTTCACTGAAATTATCAGGTGATTATTTGGTTGCAAAAGGGCTTTGGTTCAAAGATGGTTACAGCACATTTGTAATCTCTTTTATGAACAAAAGCAAAGTGGCCAATAATTCAAGAGTGACCAATTGTGCCATCACAGATTTTAATCCGGAAACAAAATCAGAATCAAACCATTGGGTAGAATTATGGGGAAAAAACAATCGTTTTGATAACAATTATATCGCAGGAAAAACAAACGACGGATGTACTTTGGTCGTTTGGTTAAAAGGCGAAGAAAATCATCAGAATAACCACAGAATTGACCACAATTATTTTGGAGAACGTTCTCCTTTAGGTTCAAATGGTGGTGAAACGATCCGCATTGGAACAAGCCATAATTCAATGTTTCAATCCAATACAATAGTAGAATGGAACAAGTTTGAAAAATGCAATGGCGAAGTAGAAATCATTTCGAACAAATCGTGCAATAACATTTTCAGAAACAATTTATTCTTAGAATCTCAAGGTTCTATGGTTTTTCGTCATGGAAATAACTGTCTGGTTGAAAATAATGTTTTCCTTGGAAATAACCAGCCATACACTGGTGGAGTTCGAATTATAAATGAAGGTCATACGGTAAAAAACAATTACTTCTACGGGTTAACAGGCCAAGATTTTAGAGGTTCGCTGGTGGTGATGAACGGTGTTCCAAACAGTCCGTTAAATCGTTACAATCAGGTGAAAAATGCCAAAGTAATAAATAATGTGTTTTATAATTCCAGTTCATTTCAATTAGGCGCCGGAAAAGATGAAGAACGATCCTTAGCGCCTGTTAATTCTGCAATTTACGATAATATTATTTATAATGAAAGCGATACAGAAGCGATCGTTTTCTTTGATGAGATGAAAGGAATTGTATTCAAAAACAATATAATTGACAGTAAAAATTCAAAGAAAATAGAAGGCTTCACGGCAAAGAAATTATCCTGGAAAAAAGAAGGGGAAATTTTTATACCAAATGAAAAAAATGGCATTGATTTTTCTGTTTTTCCCAAGGTAATTGCAAATAAAACCGGTACTTCCTGGAATCCAAAGACATCAAAAGATGCCATTCAAGAGCAAACTATTAATGTAGAACCAGGAATTGGAACTCTTGAAAAAGCAGTAAAAAAAGCAAAAGGAAAAACAAAATTGATTCTGGCATCTGGAGATTATCTTTTGGATCGTTCGGTTGTAATTTCGGATAACATTTCGATCATTGGTGAAAGTGCTGATAAGACAATTATCAGCTTCAATCCAGCTGCTGAAAAAAACTCAAATTATTTGTTCAGAGTGGAATCTGGCGCAAGATTATCTTTTGAAAATGTAAGCCTTACGGCAAAAAATACGGCAGCGGTAAAATACGCAATTGTTTCTCCAAAGGAAGATACTCCAGGTTCTTACAGCATTTTTGTAAACAAATCAATTATCTCGGATTTCACAAATGCAGAAGGTGGTTCTGTGATTAAAGTTTCAAAGGGAACCTTCGCAGATACTATTAAAATAAGCAATTCGATCTTGAGAAATAATTTCCGCGGCATCAACCTTTCTTCTGAAAAAGACGATACAGGAAAATACAATTCAGAGAATGTAATCCTGGAAAACACAGTTTTTATCGATTTCAGCCAGTGGGTTTTGAATTATTACAGGGGTGGAAATGATGAATCGACTGTGGGCGGAAATTTAGTTGTAGACCATTGCATTTTTACCAGAACAGGAACTACAGAAAAAGATATGGTTCTTCAAAACAAAGGAATCGTGAACGTAAAAATTACCAACAGCGTTTTCTTTGATAATCCAAAAGTGGCTAACCCAATTCGCCTGAACGGAAAAAACAACTCCATTAAAAATTCAGTGATCTACAATTCAGGAGAAATGAAATTATCCGGAAAAGCCGTTTCAGAAAATATCATCGATAAAAATCCTTCATATCAAGAGATTAAGAATTTTATATTAAAAGATAAATCGCCTTTAAAAGCAACGGGTACAGATAAAAAAGACATAGGAATTTTAGTTGTTAAATAATTTTAAAAAAAACATATGAGAAGTACAATACTTAAAAATATTTACAAATCAATCTGCTTGGTTCTGGTAGTTGCAGTTTTTGCCTGCGATGCTAATGTAGAAGTGGATAAGACTTTTGAAGAGATATTGGCAGCACAACCAACGGTAGTATCATTTGCCCCAGCGTCTGCAGCCATCCAAAGCTTGGTAACCATTACGGGAACAAACTTAAATTTTGTAACGCACGCTTATATTGGCGGTGTAGAAGCTGAAATTTATTCTCGTGAAAACCAGCATACTTTAATCATAAAAGTACCAGCCAGCGCAACAGGTGGTACTATCAGACTGACAACAGATTCTAATAAAGAAGCTTCATCGGCAGAAAGTCTGGTTATCCTTTATCCGGTTCCGGAAATTAAATCTGAGATTCCAATAATGTCTGCGGTAAACGAAGTGATTACGATTACGGGAAAAAATCTTCAAGTGGTAACAAGAGTGACTTTTGGAACCGTTGACGGAGTTATCGAGCACCAGGATGACCGAACTTTAATTGTGAAAACGCCAAACACAGGACCTAGTCCATTGGTTTTAGCGTATAGCTACAACACCGTTTCGGGCGAAGTTTCGGTTCCGTTAAAAGACAATTATACCGTGGATATTCCAACTCCGGAAGTTTCGGGTTTTCCAAAAGCAATCTTGAAAAATACGCAAGTTGTTATTGGAGGAACGGATATGAATTTAGTTACGGCAATTAATTTTGGCGGAACTGCAATTGCAACTTTTGACGTAACGCCAACAAGTGTTTCATTCGCACCGCCGGCAGATTTGCCAACAGGGTTTTACGTAATCAATTTGATTTATGGCGAAGCAATGGTAGTTTCAAGTCCGCAAGTGGCCTACATCAATAGAGATGTTGAGACGTATTTCAACTTTGAAACACAAGGGATGGAAGTAGTTACCGCGGGTCAGGCAGCACAAATTAAAGCGAACCAGCTCAACGGAACGGTAGAACAACCTCCGTTTCCAAGCAGTACAAGTTACCACCATTTAAAAATGCTGTCTCCAACAGATAATGGAAGCACTATCGCATACATGAGATTCTCTTTTGCAACTAACACCACTTGGAAAACAGCATTTGACAAAGGTGCTTTTAACAACAATCCGGTATTGCATTTTTGGTTGAATACAAACAATACTACACCAACATTGCGCTTATACGCAACTGCTGCAGCAAGCAAAAAACTGGTTCGTTATAATACAAACGGAAAATGGGTTTTAGTGGCTGTTCGTTTGAGAGATATGTTTCCAACGGTTACAGCTTCTGATTTCGCAAGCGGAAACTACATGAGAATGAATTACTTGACAGATAATCAAGCGAATATTTCTTTAGAAGTAAACACAGATTGGTACATCATCACAGATGAAGTTTTGACAGGAGTTGGAGCAGTCGATTTGACAAACTCTTTTAATTAAAAAATACAAGAATGAAAATTAAAACCATAAAAGCAATAGGGCTTACAGCACTTTTTTTAGTGCTTACAAATACTGCTTTTTCCCAACAGTATGAGCCTCTTTTACTTTTGTCAAAAGCTGAAGCAAAGAATATCAGTCAGCATTTAGGTGACTATAAAATCTTAGAAAAATCTTTTTCAAAAGTAGTAAAGGATGCTGATAAAGCATTGGAAAATAAAATTGAAGTCCCAATTCCTGTAGATAATGGTGGCGGTTACACGCACGAAAAACACAAAAAAAACTACAGGGAATTGTATTATGCCGGATTAGCTTTTCAGGTTACCGGCGGAAAGAAATATGCGAAATTCGTTGAAGAAATGCTTTTGGAATATGCCAGGATTTATCCGGATTTGCCCCTGCATCCAAAGAGAAAAGCAGAGCAGAATTCCGGAAAATTATTCTGGCAGGGACTAAACGATTGCGTCTGGCTGGTTCACGGAATCCAGGCGTACGATTTGGTTAAAGAAAGCATCGATGCAAAAAATCGTGAAATTATAGAAAGAGATGTTTTCAGAAGTATGGCTGCATTTTTAAGCGAAAGTGCAGGCGGCAAGGATACCTTCAATAAAATCCACAATCACGGAACCTGGGCTGTAGCCGGAGTAGGAATGACAGGTTATGTTTTAGGCGATAAAGATATGGTAGAACGTGCATTGACTGGTTCTGCAAAAGACAAAAAAACAGGTTTTCTGAAACAAATTGATATGCTTTTTTCGCCTGACGGATATTATTCTGAAGGGCCATATTACCAACGATATGCATTGCAGCCGTTTATTGTTTTTGCAGAAGTGATCAATAGAAATCAACCGGAACTGAAGATTTTTGAATATAGAAAGCAATTGCTAAAAAAAGCATTAAACACGGTTTTGCAATTGACGGATGCCAAGGGTTATTTCTTCCCGATAAATGATGCTTTGAAGGAGAAAAATTATATGACAGAAGAATTGGTTTTTGCCACCAATATTGTCTTTGAAAATTATAACGATGCTTCGGTTTTGCCGGTTATTCAACAGCAAAATGAAGTTTCAATTACAGGCGCGGGTTTAAAATCTGCGGAAGCTGTAAATGGAATGAAGAAACAGGAATTCGTGAAAAACCCGTTGATTATTTCAGACGGACCAGAAGGAAAATCTGGCGGTTTGGCGCTTTTCAGAATGAATACGAAGAAAAAAGACGAACAGTTGACGGCCGTTTTCAAATTTGCTTCGCAAGGTATGGGGCATGGGCATTTTGATCGTTTGGGAATACTGCTGTTCAATAATGACAAAGAGATTTTACAAGATTACGGTGCGGCCCGTTTCTTAAATGTAGAATCAAAAAGCGGTGGAAGATATTTGGATGAAAATAAGACTTGGGCACAAACTTCAGTTGCACATAATACGGTAATTGTTGATGAAAAATCACATTTCGATGGCGATTGGAAAGAAGCTGAAAAACAAGTACCAAAAACAATTTTCTCTGATATTTCGTCTCCGGAAAAAATACAGATTGCAAGTGCTTTGGAAGTAAATGCTTATCCTGGCGTTGAAATGCAAAGAACGGTTGCTTTGATTGGAGCTGATACGCCTTTTATTGTCGATATTTTTTCTTTAAAATCAAAAGAAAACCATCAATACGACTTGAACTTTATGTTCAGCGGTCACGTTATGGAAACCGATTTTAAATACGAACCAGCCTTGACAACGCTTTCTCCATTAGGGAAAAATAACGGTTACCAGCATTTATGGAAGTTGGCAGAAGGCAAGGGAAATCAAGGTATTTCAAAATTTACCTGGTTAAACGACAGCCGTTTTTACACGATTTCAACTTTGACAGATGATACAAATAGTCTGGTTTTGACAAGACTTGGAGCAAATGACCCAAATTTCAACTTGAGAAATGAGTCGGGTTATATGGTAAGAACGAAAGACAAGAAAAATTACACATTTGTCAGCATTATTGAGCCTCACGGAAGCTTTGACCCAAAACTAGAGTCGGTTCAGGACCCACATTCAAAGGTAGAAAGTATTCAAATTTTGAAACAAGATGAAAGTTACACAGCAGTTTTGGTGACTTTCAAAAATAAGAAATCATATACGTTGGCATTTTCAAATAAAGAAGCGAAACCAGATTCAAAACATAAGCTTTCCATTAACGGAAAAAGTATGGAGTGGAAAGGAAATTACATATTAATTACAAATTAAGACAAAATGAATATCAGAACAGAAGCATTTTATGTAGAAAACGAAAATCCCTGGGAAGTAGTTTCTCCAGGTGTAAAAAGACAAATCACAGGTTATGATGTGAGTATTATGATGGTTAAAGTAGCCTTTGAAACAGGAGGAATTGGTCCAGTTCACCAGCATTATCATTCGCAGACTTCTTATGTTGTTTCAGGAAAATTTGAAGTGACAATTAATAACGAAAAGAAAATTCTTCAAACCGGAGACGCTTTTTACATTGAGCCAAACATTCTTCACGGAGCAATTTGTCTGGAAGCCGGAATGTTAATAGATGTTTTCAGCCCCATCAGAGAAGATTTTTTACCGTAATCCCCGTATGCTGTAAGATTGGAGTAATAAATCAATACTTAATAAACAAGATTTTGGAGCCGTTGACGATCTCGAATCATCATGCGATTCTCCAACTAAGGATGTGGGTGAATTTAAAGTCGGGAATATTGCAGAATATCCAAATCTCATGAAGAATGTTTTGAAACGAAATAGTAATCTGGCTTGAAAAAGCCTTTTAAAGTAAATTATGAAAGTAAAAGGATTAAGATGGTGGATCATTACCTTGATTGGTATTGCAACAATCATCAATTACATCGACCGTTCTGCATTATCGATTATGTGGCCGGCTATAAGTAAGGATTTGCAAATGGATGAAAAAGATTATGCTTTTGTCCTCAATTGCTTCATGGTCGCTTATGCAGTTGGACAATCTTTGTCGGGTAAGCTTTTTGACAAAATTGGTACGCGTCTTGGCTTTGTAATTGCCATCGGAGTTTGGTCGCTTTCTTCGTTATTTCATTTTGCTGTAAAAGGTGTAATGTCATTAACATTAGTAAGAGTGACACTCGGAATTTCTGAAGCCGGAAACTGGCCAGGTGCCGTAAAAAGTAATTCGGAATGGTTTCCTTTAAAAGAAAGAGCAATTGCACAAGGAATTTTTAATGCAGGAGCTTCTATTGGAAATGTAATTGCGCCACTTTTCATCGCTTACATGTTTGCAGGTTATGGATGGAAAACAACCTTTGTTGTTATTGGTGCTATGGGATTAATCTGGATTATACCATGGTTAATTGTGTATAAAAAACTTCCAAAAGACCATCCCTGGATTACCGAAGAAGAGAGAAGATTAATCTTAGACGGAAAAGCAGCAACATCAACAGTAGAAGAAGATGTAGTAAAAGGTAAATCAATATCAGAGATATTGTCTTTTAAAGAAAGTTGGGGCGTCATTGCCTGTCGCTTTTTTATGGAACCAATATGGTGGCTTTTTGTGGGTTGGATGCCCTTATATCTTCAAAAAACGTATGGTTTTGATGTAAAGCAAATAGGTCTTTTTGCATGGGTTCCTTATGTTGGGGCAGCAATAGGAAGTTTAGCAGGCGGATGGTGTTCCGGAATGATTATAGCCAAAACACAATCAGTTGATAAAGGCAGAAAAATTGCCATTATTATTGGTGGAGTCATTATGTTTTTAGGATTATTGGCCACCATATTTTACGGAGACACACCGCTGAAATTCGTGGTAATCGTTTCTTTCGTATTGTTTGGATTTCAGTTTGCCATTGGAAATATTCAAACATTGCCAAGCGATTTGATGGATAAAAAATCAGTAGGAACATTAGCAGGTTTAGGTGGTTCAATTGGAGTTGTTTCGGTCATTTTAATGAATTTTCTGATCCCTGTAATCACTCAGGCATCATACACTCCCGCATTTATTATCATCGCCGCATTTGTGCCGCTCGGAGTTTTTTCAGTCTTCGCATTAATCAAGAAAATAGAGCCAGTAAAATAGTTAAAATTTAAATCAACATTATAAATAGAATCAAAATGAAATTAAAAGGAAAAACAGCCGTAGTAACAGGGGGAGCAAGAGATATTGGAAGAGAAGTGGCTATCAAATTAGCTAAAGAAGGTGCCAATGTTGTTGTAAATTATTTTCTAAATCAAGAAGACGGGGACACAACTTTGAAATTAATAGAAGAAGCCGGCGGAAAGGCAATCATCGTACAAGGTGATATGACAAAACAGGAAGATATCGATAACCTGGTAAGCGAATCTAAAAAAGCTTTTGGTGAAGAAGTACACGTTTTAGTAAACGTTGCCGGAGGACTCATCGCTCGTAAAACAATTGAAGAAATGGATGTAGATTTCTTTGATGTGATGATTAACGTGAACTTCAAATCTGTTTTCCTGGTAACAAAAGCATTCAAGCCATTGATGAAATCAGGTGCTTCAATCATCAACTTTGCTTCTCAGGCGGGTCGTGATGGTGGTGGTCCGGGTGCTGCATTATATGCTTCTGCAAAAGGTGCTGTGATGACTTATACTAGAGGTTTGGCAAAAGAATTTGGTCCGCAGGGAATCCGTGTAAATGCGCTTTGCCCAGGGATGATTGCAACCGCTTTTCACGATACTTTTACAAAACCTGAAGTTCGTACAAACGTGGCAAATGGAACACCTTTGAGAAGAGAAGGAAAAGCATCCGAAGTAGCTGATTTAGTAGCTTATCTGGCTTCTGATGAATCTTCTTTCCTGACAGGAAATAACATTGATATCAACGGTGGTTTGGCATTTAGTTAATAATTTTCAATAAAAATAAATGAAAAAAGTAGTCACTTTTGGTGAAATACTAGCAAGGTTGACACCTCCGGGATTTAAAAAAACCTCCCAGACCAATCAGCTTGAAATTTATTATGGAGGGACCGAGATTAATGTTTCGGTTTCCCTTTCCATTTTAGGTTGCAATGCTGTTCACGTTAGCCGGGTTTCAGATGATTTTTTAGGCAAAGCTGCTATCTGCAATCTAAAAAGTAATGGAATCGATACTTCTTTTGTGCAAAAAGGCGAAGAACCTTTGGGTTTATATTTTGTAGAATCAGGAGCTGTTGTTCGTTCGGGAGTCATTGCTTACAACCGGGAACATTCGGCTTTCCGAGCTTTAAAACCAGATTCAGTTCCGTGGGCTTCAATCTTAAAAGATGCCGATTGGTTTCACTGGACAGGAATTACGCCTGCTCATTGTGAAAATAATTTTTTGGCTTTAAAAGAAGGTTTGGTGCTTGCCAAAGAAATGGGAGTAACCGTTTCCTGTGATCCTGCATACCGCGCCGGACTTTGGAAATATGGGAGAAAAGCTGAAGAAGCCTTAAAAGAATTAGTAGCACTTTCAGATGTTTTTATCGGAGGAAGTGAACAATTCAATGAACTTTTAGGTACTTATTTTTCGCTTTCTGATGAAGACTTCAAAGAGGGAAGCAAGGCATTGATGGCACAATTTCCTAAATTGAAAAAGGTTTATGACAAGACAAGAACCGGAAAGAATGCATCCTGGCACAAAATCGAATCCCGAATGTGGAATGGCAAAGAGATGTTTTCTTGCGAACCGATTGAAATAACCCACATCGTGGATCGGATAGGGACAGGAGATGCTTTTGCAGCCGGAGCGATTTTTGGAGAACTGCATAATTTTTCTGAAAAAGATTCGGTGGCTTTTGCCAATGCAGCTTGTGCCATAAAACATACGATCGAAGGTGACGCCAACCTGGCCGACTTTAACGAAATAAACCAAATTGCGGAAGGAAATACTTCCGGTAGATTAATACGATAAACAATGGCAGGATTTTCAAAATTACAGGTTTTAAATGCGATAAATGAAAACGGAATAGTTCCTGTTTTTTACCACCACGAAGTGAATGTCTGCAAAGAAATTCTGAAAACGGTCTATGACGGAGGCATTCGAATTTTCGAATTTACAAACAGGGGAGACAATGCACACAAGGTTTTTGAAGAATTGGTGATTTTCGCCAAGGAAACATTGCCGGATTTAATCCTGGGAATCGGTTCGGTAATTGACGCTGGCACTGCTTCGTTATATATTCAGAGTGGTGCCAATTTTATAGTTGCACCAATTGTCAACCAAGAAGTTGCTTCAACATGTAATCGAAGGAAAATTCCCTGGATGCCGGGCTGTGGTTCTTTGACGGAAATTAATTATGCTGAAAGTTTTGGTGCCGATATTGTAAAGATTTTTCCGGCACAGCAGGTGGGAGGCCCAGAATTTATCAAAGCGGTAAAAGGTCCGTGTCCGTGGTCAAACATTATGCCTACAGGCGGTGTACAACCTGAAGAGGAAAATCTTAAAGAGTGGTTTTCTGCAGGAGCGCATTGCGTTGGTTTAGGTTCTCAGCTTTTTGTAAAAAATAAGGAAGGCCATTTTGATTTTGAAGAAATTAAGAGGGCAGCAAAATTATCTGTTGAAGCGTTTAAAAAATATAAAAAGTAGGCTAAGTCAAACATTTAGCTTTGCGAAACTTTATAAAAAAACTTAAATGCACATTAAAAATAAGATTTCGCAAAGAAAAAAAAATCCGGAAACATGAAAATAGTACATCTTTCAATCTTCTTACTAGCCCAAATTTCTTTGGCTCAAGTTACATTATCTGCAGATGGTCCAGGAAATACCTATGAATTAATTAATAGCGTTTTTGCTCCTGGTTATGACGTTACGGAAACCCCGGATTGTGTTCATGCTAATTTTGGTCGCCACATAGAAGAAGTTTGGGACGCACAATTGAAAAAGTACGTTTTCAAATTTCACATTCACGTTACGCCGGATAACGACCGATGCATCAAGTTTGACAGACAGCGTAACGAAATCAAGACCTACAATCAATCGGCAGATAATTTGATTGGAACGTATGGAGAAACAGTGATTTACAAATGGAAATTTAAGCTGGATGCAGGTTTTCAGCCATCGAATAAATTCACACACATTCACCAGATAAAAGCGTATGGAGGTCCGCACGAAAGTATTCCTGTAGTTTCCTTGATTACAAGAGGAGGAAGCAATCAAAAACTGCAGGTAATGCATTCTGATAGTTTGGTATCCAATGAAGTAGCGAGCGCAAGTTTGTCTTCTTTTAAAGGAAACTGGGTCGAAGTTACCGAAACAATTACCTATGGGGAGAATGGAAAATATGCTGTTTTAATTAAGAAAATCAGCGACAATTCTACATTGATAAATTACTCCAATAATAATATCAGAACGTGGCGCGACAATGCAGAGGGAATCCGTCCAAAATGGGGAATTTACAGAAGCCTTTTAAGTCAGGAGCAATTACGCGATGAAGAAGTATTGTTTGCAGATTTCTCCATACAAGAAATTGTAAGTTCATCACTTTCGACTTTAGATATCGAAAAAGAAGGATCTTTTCTATTTCCAAATCCGGTAAAGGACACGCTGAATTTTAATCAGCAGAGGCAATTTGAATATATCATAATTGTGGATGTTCAAGGCAAAAAAGTTTACGAAAGAAAAGATGTAAATGTAAGTTCAATTGATGTTTCCCAACTGGAAAAAGGGACTTATATATTAAAATTCAAAACCGATAAAAAGTCATTTACGGAAAAATTTATAAAGAAATAACGTGTCCGTTATCATGTGATATAATTTTAAGTACAATTCAAACAGAAATTCAATTCTAAGAGATTTAAATCATAGAAAAATATTCTTTTTCATTACTACCGGTATCTATTCGATTAAATCGATTACCTGTTTACCAAAATCTGAAAAATTGTCTTTTTCTTCCTTATAACTCTGATGGCTGATCATTCTAACGGCAACAATATTATTTATTGGATCAACAATAATGTAATTACCTAAATATCCGTCGGCACGATAGGTTACCTTGCCGCTAAATTCTCTTTTTCGAAGACGTAATCCCGATGTTAGATTCTTATTAATATCTTGATAAGGATTCTCGCCAAAAACCGATTGGAGTTTTGTCAAATACTCATCATTAGAATGGTAAACACCTTTCATTTTAATAGCCTTTTTTATGAATTCCTTTGATGCATTACCTTTTTTTAATTCGGTGATAATTTGCTCATCCACAATTGAGGTTGTATTTTCATAATCCAGCCACCATAACATTCCGTAGCCTTGATACTTAGCACATGGTTTTACAACTTCATTGATATGTTCTTCAGAAATAATCTGATTATTATTGTATTTTCCTTTGTTGGCTACTAACAGTCCCAATTTAATCATATCCTTCGGCTTAATTTGGCATCCGGACATAACGTGGGGATTTCCTTTCTGATCAAGAGTCCAGCTGTAATCTGTAATCTGCAGATTTTTAAAAAGTCTTTCGCCTATGTACTCATCCATGCGTTTGCCAGTTATTTTTTGTATTACGCCGGCCATGAGATTTAAAGATTTATTATTGTATTGCCAAACCTCTCCCGGTTTTTTTGAAAGTTCGGCGGCAAGGGCCAATTGTACAAAATCTGCGCTAGGGTAAATTTCTACCGATGCATTGGGATTGTTTTGCATACCTGAGGTCATATTCATTAAATGCCGTATGGTAACGAACTGTTTTTGACCTTGCATCCATTCAGGGTAATATTTGGCTATTGGAGTATCCAGATTTTCAATCAGTTGATCAGTAAGCATACAAGCGACTGCTAGTCCTACTATACTTTTGGTACAGGACATGCTTTCAATTTTCGTGTCTGGCTGTCCAATTCCAAAGTATTTTTCAGCAACAAGTTCATTGTCTTTATAAATGATGACAGCTTCTGAATGTGTTTCATCAGCCTTTGTTAAAAGTGATTCAAGTTTACTTTTGTTGATATTTTGTCCATAAGTATGACCTACCAGCATTCCCAAGAATACTATTAAAGCTTTTTTGTGCATTTTTTTTTATTTAATTAAAACTCCACTTATTTGATTGAATTATAATTTTATTCAATTCAGAATTGGTTTATAAACATCTCAAATATTTCATTTGCAAAGAAACCAAATGGTTCGCTTTTGAAATTGTAAAAATGGAAACACCATTAAATAAAAAGCCACACGTTTTCTTTTTGTGTATCTACATTTTTAAAGAAAAATTTTGGATTGTTATGGGTCAAGTCCTGGAAATCTTTAATGAAATGCGATTGATCATAGAATAAGTTATTACACGATAATTCGGTTAAGTTTTTTGCTTTGTTTTTTTCAATAATTGATCTTCGGAATCGATGTATTTTTCGATATTCAGAGGGAGGTTTTCCAACATTTTTTTGAAATATTTTGTTGAGATACTGTCTTGAAATTTTATGTTTGTTGGCCAGTTCAGTGATTTTGGCATCCGTTTCTATATCACGGATCAATTCCTGAACCTGTGAAACATCCTTTTCTCTGAACTTCGATAACCAGTAAAGCTCTAGTGTTTCAATCTGTTTTTGCCTGTCGCTGATATTAAAAATTTTCTCCATTTCCGCTTTAAAATCAGTATATGGATCGAATTCAATTTTCTTTGTATGATCTTTGGAATAAATAACATCTACATTATCGATAAAAAAATTCAAACCCAGCGGCTTAAAATATAGGGTAATCTCATTGATTGGTTTCAGATATGATATTTCGATTGGAGTATTATATCGGTAAACTATATTAGAAAAAATATTATTTTCTTTTGAAGGAGTAATTATTATCATCCCATCTTTCTGTTGCAATGAAATATTCTGCGCAATAGTAACAATGACATAATTATTAGGGAATGTACGATAAATTAAAGGATCAGATTTCGAATCTTCCACAATAAAATAAAATCCTTCGATATACTTTTTCAGCAGCGTATTTTTTGTTCTGTAAAATTCTAAATTCATTTTAATATTAGCTTTATAGATCACTCGAAAGAGCATTATGAAACAATAAAAAATAATATTAAACTTTTTGTCTCAAAAAACAAAAAGTTTAACATATACCTAAGAAACATGCTAACTTTTCTTTCTCGTGAGGACTTAATTTGCTTATTTTGTCTTTTCATTTTTGGAAGAGTTTGCTAATTATCCCGTAATTCCAATAATCCTCTCAGAAAAATAATGCCGCATCTTCTGACGTTATAGCAGATAATAAATAGTATTTAAATTTATATGATTGAAATGAGTAATGACTTTAAAGCTATTCGTGAACTTGTACTGCATTATATTGATATCGATGACATCGAATGGGAGCACTGCAAATCGATGTTTAGTTTAAGGCGTATTAAGAAAAAAGAAATCATTCTTCGTAAAGGAGAGGTCTGCCGCGGGATCTATTTTGTGGTAAAGGGTTTATTGAGGATTTACTTTATTGATCAGAATGATGAAGAAAAAACATTCCATTTCTCATTAGAAAATACATTTGCTACAGATTACCAAAGCTTTTTAAAAGTGACCGCCGCGGATTTTCACATTCAGGCACTTGAAAATACAACAGTGATAATGATTAATTATGAAATGCTGCAGCTGCTTTATACTAATCTTCGACATGGGGAAAAGTTAGGAAGGGTTATTGCGGAGGATTATTTTTTTTTAATGAACGATAAAATCAAGGCATTTTACACTCAGACTCCCTTGCAGCGCTACAACAATATGAACGCTTCATTTCCAAAAATACTTACCCGCGTTCCCCAGCATTATATTGCCTCCTACCTAAATATCAGCCCGGTTCATTTAAGCCGTCTCAAGCGTGGGGTAGAGTGAATTGATGCAAAACGTAAACAAATGTTATTGTTCTTTTTCTTTTTGAAACTTAATTTTGCAAGCAAATAATAACGAATATTCAGCGGTTTATCACTTGCAGGCTCTTGATGTCTGGTAGTTTGCAATGTTTTTTTTTGATAAAGCTCTGGGGATAATATAATATGAAATGTTAATAGGCGATAAGATTAAAAGTATCAGGGAGTTAAAAAATTATACACAGGAATACATAGCGGACCAGCTTGGCATAACTCAGGCCGGTTACAGTAAAATTGAAAAAGGTAAAACAAGCCTGAGCCTTGAGAAATTGGAACAGCTGGCCGTAATTCTGGAACTTCCCTTAGAGAATATAATTAACTTTGAGATTCAAGGGTATTTTAATCAAAGCCATAATGACCAAAAAGTTAACGCTCTATACAGCCAGAACAGATTTGAATTAGTCGCAAAGCTGTACGAGGATAAGATTGTACTTTTGGAAAAACTTCTTGGAAAAACAGACCAGGAGCTTCAGTTTTATAAAGAGAAATGTGCACTGATGTAATAGTATAATTTATTACTTACTGGTAAACATTTCATTAGATTCTTCTGATGTAATTTCAATAAATCTTTCGTAGTGTTTGAGAACATCACTTATGAGTTCATTTTTAGTAAAGTACTGAACGTCATATCCTGCTCTTGTATCGCCAAAATAAGTTTTGGGATAATAAGTTTCACTGTCCTGCAGTTCCGGAAGGTTTTGTTCTTCGACCAGATATTCTGATATTGTTTTCGCCTGCAGCTTAACTCCGTAAATAAAATTATGTACCACATTATGCGAAATTTCCATTTCCATACCAAAAGGATTCGTTGCTGACTTAATGGTTACATTAATTCCTCGCAATGCAAATTCAGTCTGCAATTCGGTAAATGCCTGCTGTACTTTGGTATGAATAAACTCTTCAACAGACGACTTGTCTTTAAAAGAAACAATTTGTCGCAAACGCTCTTTCCATAATTTCCCTGACCAGGGTACTGTTGAAACAGAAAAACTACGCTGGTAATATCTGTAATCTATTACCAATCCTTTCATCAAAGCGGCGGCTATAAAAAGCATGATAACAGCAAAGGGCAGGGCAGTTATGAGGGTCATCGTCTGAAGTGCTTTTAATCCTCCTGCCTTTAAAAGCAAAAGCGCAAGAGCGGCAAGCATTACACCCCAAAAAATTTTCTGCCATGTTGGCGAGACCTGGGAATTTTTTGTTGCAATACTGTCCATTACCAAAATCCCTGAATCAGCGGAGGTCATAAAAAATATAATGACTATCACGATTACAAGCGCCTTAGAGATTAGTGGGAAAGGTAAATATTCTAAAAAGCTGAACATTAATGCTTCTGGATTATTTACAAGACCGCTTAGTTCTCCTCCGGCCATATGAAAATCTGTCCAGATGGCACCATTGCCAAAAACAGACATCCAGATCAAATTAAATAGTGTTGGTAACAAAAGCACGGCTGCTATAAATGATCTGATGGTACGTCCCTTTGATATGCGTGCTATAAACAAACCTACAAAAGGAGCCCATGAAATCCACCAGGCCCAATATAAAATAGTCCAGTTGTAGAACCAGGGAAGGGATTTTTCATCATACACATGCGTATTGAAAGAGATCGTAAAAAAGCTGCTAATATAATTTCCAAGTCCATCTGTAAAGCTTCCAATTATATAAACAGTTGGACCGGCGAAAAGCACAAAAAGCATTAAAATTATAGCGGCCGATACATTAATATTACTTAAAATTTTAATGCCTTTACTTACTCCTGAGATGGCTGAAAAAATGGACAGTGTCACCAGTACTGCGACGATACACACCTGAGAGGTGAAATTAGAGCCCAATACAATATTTAATCCCTTAAGGCCTGAGTTGATCTGGACTACTCCAAAACCAAGCGTGGTTGTGATCCCAAAGAAAGTGCTGCATAGCGCAAAGACATCGATGGCATTTCCCCATCCACCGTTAATTTTTTCCTTTAAGAGCGGATAAAGACAGCTTCGAAGAGACAAAGGCAAACGATAACGATAGGAAAAATAAGCTAAAGAAAGACCTACCAGACCATAAATGGCCCAAGCGTGAATGCCCCAGTGAAAAAAAGTATATAATTGTGCATTTTTGGCCTGATTGATATAATGATCACCGGTAAAAGCTTCATCAGCATAGTGCGACATGGGTTATGCTACAGCAAAATACATCAGTCCAATTCCCATTCCGGCTGCAAAAAGCATGGAGATCCAGGAAAAGAAAGAATGCTCCGGTGTGCTGTCGTTATTTCCTAATTTTATATTTCCGTACTTACTGAACATAAGATAGACCAGAAATAGTACAAATATTGTTACAGACCATACGTATACCCAATTCAGGTTTACAAAAATGAAATTTTTAATATGGTTAAGAACGTTTTCGGTTGGTTCAGGAAATAGTACCGTAAAAGCGCAAATGCCAAGAATAAATAGCAGTCCGGGTATTGTAACGCCCTTATCAAAGGTGGTATTTTTTTTACTCTTTTCCATAGTAAGTAGTGTTTATTGCAAATTACGACTAAATTGCGTCAATTTATTTTTTTTTGAAATTTTCTGTGGGGTTGGCTCCAAAAGAGTTAATTAGGTGGAACAGGCTGCACTAGAAAAATAAAGTATTATAGTATCTTTGTGACATAAATGCATTCCTGCGGTATTTGTTTATTCAGCTAAGGTACAGAATTGGATTTTTTGGGCAGGCAGCATTTTAGGTTAATTATTTTATCAAAAAATTACGAAAGGATAAGGTTTTATAAACTTTTATCTTAATTTTTAATCCAGCTTTCTATACATTTATATATCGAAAAGAAATCACTGGAAATTATCAGCATTTTTAAATACTTTTGCACAAATTATTAGCCTTATCTTTGGATGAGGAATGGAGAAAAAAACTTTTTAAAAAAATTATATATGCCATACAAGAATATACTTCTAATTGATGATGACAGCGACGACACCCTTTTTTTCGTTGAGGCTCTCAGTGCGGTAGACAAACCAATCAATTGCCGCACTATACTTAATCCTGCCAGGGCTTGGGAAGAGCTGCAGGTTTTGGAAGAACTGCCAGATATTATATTCTTAGATTATAATATGCCGCTTTTAACCGGACTGGAATTTATAAAGCGCATGCAGGGGGTAGAGCGTTTAAAGAATGTTGAGGTGATTGTACTCTCTACACCTTCTGAGCAGGTAATGGCGCCGTGGCTGGAGACTAACAATACTGCAGTGAAATACATATCCAAACCTGACAGTATAGAAGAGCTTACAGCCATACTGCAGGAATTGCTATGATGTAGTGTTGTAATAAATTTATCTGAATACCACTTGATGACGGTTTATACTGTACTTAATTGAATCTTATTGCTTAGAAATAATTATAATTTAAGGATTATAAAATCTTAAAAATACAATGTTCAAACATCAGGGAAACAGAAGAAATACAAGGCACAATCTTAAAATTGCCTCTTTATTATCGTTTGTGGCAGGACTGGTAAATGTAGCAGGATTTTTGGCAGTTCAAAAATTAACAACCAACGTTACAGGGCACTTTGCTTTTTTTGTAGATGAGATTTTTAAGTTTAATTTCAAACAGGGATTTATTTACTTTTTCTATATCTTCTTCTTTTTCCTGGGATCTTTTTTTTCAGGTTTACTTGTTGAGTTTCTGTTGCGAAAAAATGAAAAATACAGTTATGTAATTCCAACAGCAATAGAAAGTATAATCTTGTTGGGGATTGCTGTCTTTGGAGAGTATTTAATTATAAAGAATTCTGAAGTTATAGCCTATACCTTATTATTTGCAATGGGTTTACAGAATTCTTTGGTAACAAAAATATCTAATGCCACTGTAAGAACAACACACCTGACAGGGCTTTTTACAGATTTGGGAATCGAATTATCCCAACTGTTTTTTTATCATGAGGATTCCTTTAGAAAAAAGCTGTTTGTATCAATAAACCTACGAATGACCATTATCAGTTTTTTCTTTATAGGCGGTATTACGGGTGGTATTTTTTATTCTAATTTGGGATTGCATGTTTTATTAATAGGAGTTATGGCTTTGCTTTTAGGTCTCTTATATGACAGGATCCGGTTTAATGCTTTTTTGTTGCAAAGGAAGTACAGAAGGCATGCAACGAGCAGTACCAAAATGGATCAAGCTGAAGGTTCGAAAAGAACTTGATACAAGACAGCAGTCAATATTATTGAATCAAAAGGGAGACTGATCTTAAAGGACTACACGGAGATCATTCTAAAAATATCGTGTTTGCTTATATTGGAACACTTAAGGATTCTGACGCTCACATTTAATAAATCCATCTCATTTTAAATCCGGAAAAAATCACGAAACCATTTCTCTTACCAAAATTGAACTGCCGGTTGCTAAAAAATTACAAAGAGTATTTATTAGTCTTTATAATTTCGTACCTAAAGCAATACATTTCATACCTAATTGCCCATTTGATAACGAATTGCGGTGATTTTGAATTTATTTTGCCTCATAAATCTAAATTAAATAATTTATGAAAAAGCTATGGTTTAGGAGATTCCTATATGGTACAATAATACTGTTTGCCCTTTTGATCGGTGCATTTATTTGGGCAGATAATGAATTAAATAAAGTTTTAGGAAAGTCAACTAATGTCATAAATATTTCTTCAATAGTTAAGCCATCCACAATAACTGTAATCAAAAATGTTAATGTGCTTGCAGAAGATTGCAGCTATTTTATAAAAAATCAAGATGTGACAATTAAAGATGGGATGATAATTCAATTAGGAGAAAATTACATACTCGATAGCACAGCTGCTGTTATTGATGGTAAAAATAAATTCCTTATTCCAGGGCTTATAGATAGTCATGTGCATTTAAAAGAAAGTAAAAACGATTTGTTCTTATATTTAATTAATGGTGTTACCTATGTGAGGGAAATGGCCGGAAGTCCTGTCATTTTAGAATGGAGAAAAGCAATACGAAAAACGGGTTTAGGACCCAGGATGTTTATTGCATCTCCGCCCATATTTAGCGAGAGCGGATTAACAGGGTATTATTATAGCTGGACACGGCATTCCATCAATTATTCGACTAAAAATGATGCTGAAAAAGCAATATCAAAAATAAGCGAACAAGGCTATGATGCGGTTAAAATGTACGGTTTTGTGAATCCAGATATGTTTAAAGCAACAATAGAAAGTGCTAAAAAGCATAATATTCCGGTAATAGGTCACATACCACTCGTAAATTTAGATACTTTTTATCACTCGGGTCAAGTTGAGGTTGCTCATATTGAAGAATTAACTGTAAAAACTATTGATGACTTCGGAAAATCAATTTCTAAAAATCCAGAAGAATATCTCAAATTTTTGAAAGTTAATTCAATGCATATTGCAAAAAAAATGAAAGAGAATAACATTAGTGTTACTTCAACGGTTTGGTTATGTGAAAGTTTTCCGGGACAAAGATTTGATTTAAAATCCAAGCTTAAAGAAACAGCACTAAAATATGTTAACCCCAAAATTATTGAGGGAACAATGCTTTATAAATTGGGATGGCTGCCCGGTACAAATGGGTATGAATATGATGGGAAAGAGGACCAGAGTGCCAAAAAATTATCACAAACCTTTTGGAATACTTATGTTAAGGCAATTCATATCATGACAAGAGCATTAGTGGATAATAAAGTGGTAATTATGGCCGGAACCGATAGCAATGTAGCAACTGTTGTTCCCGGTTTTTCGCTTCATAATGAATTGGAATCTTTATCTAAAGCTGGAATGACCAATGCAAAAGTGCTCTACTCAGCAACTGTTGCGCCCGGCACTTGGATGAATAGTAATACCGGAAAAATAAAAACAGGCTATAGATCTGACTTAGTGTTATTGACAAAAAATCCATTAGAAGATATTAAAAACACAAAGACTATTGAATATGTATTTTTTAATAAATATAAGATCAATAAAAGCCAAATTGAAACTATTTTAAAAGCTATAGAAGATGCTAATAATGAAAACAGAAGTATAAAAATAAAGGAATACTTGTGATTTAGAAAAAATAATTCCTAATCGTCATATTCTCGAATTTTCTAAGATGATTTAAAATTATGGATATAGTAAATGATTAATTGAATTTCTTAGGTTTGATAGATTAATACCACAGCAAAAAAAGCCTCCGCAGTGTAATCATTGCGGAGGCTTTCTGTTTAGTTAATACTTCGGTAAGATGACATCTTTAATCCTCGTCATCTTCATCTGCTTCTGACTCGTCTAAAGTTCTTCTGTCGGCATCGTCATGATCCAGTTCAGTTGGCTGATGGTCGGCCGATCTTTCATCGTCATAATGCTGGTTGACTGCCGGATCCGTGTGCTCCATGGTTTCCGAGTGGATGGATTCTTCCCCCATGTGATACATGCTATCGTCGTGATTGTACGTATCATAGTTTTTTTGTGGTATCATAATGTTTTAATTTAAAAGGTTTGTAATTACTGTAAAACCATCCTTGTCTTTCTCGCTTATTAAAGCCTTACTCAAGGAAGAATAGTAAAATTAAAAATTATAGGATGGATTAAATTACAGCATATTTCTGTTTAATTATATTATTTTCAGATTGTTATGATGTGATTGTATCGCATTGGGAGTAATGAGGTGCAAAATAGACAGAATGATGCAAGGCTTGAATGGATTGCGTATTTAAGAATTGTTACCGGAACCGCTATATTTTGCACCCGAGCTCCAGCGAACTAGCGAAGCATCCCAGTTCATTAAAATTTTCGCTGAGAAGGTTTATTATTTTGGAGTGTACTATGACCTGTCTCATTCCGGGTAAGTTCATCGTTTTTAAGCTCCTCATTGCCAAGTTCTCCTATTTCGAATTCTTTGTTAACGGGATTGTCCGGATCTGGTTCAATGGTTTGAAATTTGTCACTTTCAGCCTCATCGCTCTGATCGGTATCAATTTGAGTTTCAAACCCTTCAGACGGATCATTATTTTTAAGATCCTCTTCAATGTCCTTCTCGGTTAAATCTTTAGATTCACTGTCCGATTCATTGTCAAGATTCTCTGAATCATATCTATTGCTGTTTGAATCGTTGCTTTGTGGGTCTGTGTTTGCGTTTTGAAAATTCTTGCCATCCTGAGCGTAATTTTCCGGTGTATCTAAGTTCATTATCTTATTTTTTTAAAATTAAATTTTTACTGTCGTTTTTTTTAAAAGAGTCCTGAGCAAGTTTGTCCGTAATGCCGTGCTTGTCAGCGTTTGTCCTTATTTTCAAATTTAAAAAGAATAGTAGCACTTTTTTTACAGAATAACGATCTGAATTTTATAAAATAACTATCAGATAATCAGGTGGGTGCATGCAATAGTTTTGCAGTAATCCAAAGCATAAAACTCATTGGTTTAATTATTTCTTTATAAGCTAACCGCCTTGCTCGCAGGCAGTAAATGAAGAATATAATCTTGTGAAAAGTAAAAATTATAAGAGGTAAGTATAAAGATGCGCTTAATTATTCTACAGCTGCATGGATAACCAATGAAGAGATTGGAGTACTACTGGTAGGGCATGTCATTATATGGCTTAAACAAATTTGGTTTGAATGTCCTGTTGAGGATCGATCCTGTTTTTTGTTTTTAGAGAAAACCTTTCAAAATTCATATTGCTAACTGATATTTATTTTCTCTTGATTATATGGGATACAATGTAAGTAATTCAAATTGTATGTCTTTGCCCCTCAAATTATTTTTTCCTACTGATTCTACCTTATAGTAAGGACTAAGGTCAAGTTTCTCAGCAAGTGAGTCAGATACTAAAATATCTACATCATAATTGTTGATAGCCCTTCAATTCGTGCTGTAGTATTAAGTACATCACCGGTAAATATGATTTCTTTTTTTAAAACACCTATTTCTCCAGTTGTAACTTTTCCACAATGCAGTCCTGCTTTAAACTGCGGTGATAATCCATATTTTTCTTTATAAGCAGTTGATTTGTCCATTAAGGATTTTTTCATAGCAAAAAAGCATCTTATGCAATTATTGTTTTTTACTCCTTTTTCTAATCTCCACGATATAATCATTTCGTCACCCGCATATTGGTATATTTCACCGGAATAGTCAATTACCGGACCGCTGAGATCTGAAAAATACTGTTGAAGCATCTCAAAATATACGACATGTCCTAACTTTTCTGCAATCGTCGTAGATGATTTCATATCCAGAAACATAAATATTCTGTCTTCTTCGACAGGTTTATTGTATTTTCCGAGGAAAAAATTACTGAGAAGACCTGTTCCCATACTTTCACTCACCTCAGTGTAAAACTGGGTCATTAGAATAATGCTCGCAATATAGGTTAGGATTCCGAGAAAGGAATAGTCCGTAAAGTAGTCTAACATTAAAAGCCAAAAGCCCTCACTGGAAATTGCACTGGGAATTTCATTAGCGGTTGTCAGGAATATGATTATCAAAAGGAAGATAATGATGAGCAGGTAAATCGAAGATTTGTATAAAATTTTTTTAGTGAAGCTAATTTGAGTAAACCATTTATTAAAGTAAAGAATTTCGAGTATACCTATTATTGTTCCAAATATAGTAGCCAACAGTGGAATCGCTATGATATTTCTACTGAAAACATATTGATTACCCGATGAAGGGTAAAAGTTTAGGTCGCCTAATAGTCCTCGCTCAAGGATAGTATAAATCAAACTAAATACCAGCCATATTAAACCAAATGGTAAAATACGATTAATGTTTCTTTTGTATTTTGGTGTTATCATCATCTGAGTTGGCAAATCCCAAAGATATTCATTTTTGGTGTGCTTAAATAGTCTTAAAAATTGCAGACCACAAAGGTATTCTTTGGAAGTTTTTGAGTAAAAATGTATAATTGTCTTCAATTGGCGCCATTTGGCAGTGTAGTGATAGGAACAGGACAAATTTCTATAACATTTATGGGAGATTTGAAGAAATTGGCTTACTACATGTGACTTTCATTGGCTATATGAATTTGGTTTGTATGTCCTGTTGGGATTGATGGAAAAAGTTATTTGATGACAAGAAAAAGTTATTAAAGAATCTATTTATCCTCTTGGATACTATTTGTCAAGTATATTTTTATAAATAATTCCATCTTTTATAATCAACAATAATGTTTTGTCATAATCTTCCATTATACTCAAATTTAGAATAGGATTTCCATCTACTAATATAAGGTCGGCATAAGCACCTTCTTCTATAACACCCAATTTGTTTGGATAAGGATTGCGTGGTCCGCTCATGGCAAGTAATTCTGCATTTGTAGATGTAGCCATTTTTAATATTTCATAAGGCTTGTACCAGCGTAACAACTTTACAAGATCTCCTGCTCTTTTTGCTGAATGCTCGGGCTCAAAAAGGCAATCCGTTCCAAAGGCAGTTTTAATATTATATTTTTTTGCAAAATTGTAGGCTTTATCAGTACCGCTCATCATAGTTTGTTGTTTTATACGGTTCGGCGAACCATCTGCATAAAGGCTTTTGCCTTCATCTATGAAAGGTTGCAGACTTAACCATGCCTTTTTATCTGCTAACATTTTTGCTGTTGTATCATCAATAAGTTGAGCATGATCTATACAAAGCACTCCTGCACGTAAAGCAGTTTGTATAGCTCTTGGCGTATAGGCGTGAACGGTGACATAAGTACCCCAGTTTTCTGCTGCTTCAACAGCGGCTTTCATTTCTGCTTCTGTAAATTGAGACACATCTAAAGGATCGTAAGTGGAAGAAACCCCACCGCCAGCCGCTAGTTTTATTTGTGTGGCACCAAGGCGAAGTTGTTCTCGTACACGTTTCAATACCTGATCTGGGCCATCAGCTATGACACCGAAATTATTACGTTCGGTAAAATCAAGGCTTGCTGCCAAATCTCTTGGAACAGCATTGGGAGTTAGAAAGTCGCCATGACCTCCGGTTTGGGAAATCATAGCACCTGAAGGATAAATACGCGGACCAATTATTAAGCCTCTGTCGATAGCCTTTTGTAATCCTCCAGCTGGACCTGCAAGGTCTCTGAAAGTTGTAAAACCCTGCATTAGGTCTCTTTCTGCAGATTTAATAGCATTTGCAGTAATATATTCTATATCACTATTCATTAATTCCATAATACCCATCGACTCCATCATGATATGTGTGTGTGCATCAATAAGACCTGGCATTAAGAATTTCCCTTTGCCATCAATAATAGTAGTATTTGCGCTTCTGTCAGTTGGTATTGGTGATGTAGAAATTTTATTAATCTGATTATTAACAATCAAAATATTTCCCTTAGTTGTTTTTTCATCCTTACCATTAAAAATTTGAACATCGTTGATGAGAATTGTTTTTTGAGCCATTCCATAAAATGAACTCAGTAAAATTGCCATAACCAATAATTTTCGTTTTATAGGGTACATATCTACAAGAGTTTTCGAAGTTATAGTACTAATGTAGTGAATGTTATGTTGATTTATTGAATTTTTTGTGAGATATTAATCAATTTATGATATTCTTTAAAACAACAGAAAGAAGGGGCAATTTTTTTGAAGATATATTTTAGTGTAAAAAAATATTTGCAGTTTGTTTTTTTTTATGGAAGATTTGAAGATATTGGCGTACAACATGTAATGTCTGTCTTTTATTGGCATTTATAAATTTGATTTGGATGTCCAGTTGGGGATTGATGTAAATATTCATTTAGTTTTAAATTATTTTGCAATATAAAAATTAGCATTCCTTATTTTAATAGGGTTTTCAGATGTCGAGGTACAATAACAACACTAATTTGAAAACTATATAGCGAAACAAAAGCAAATAAACCTTATCCTTTTTTTAGTAGAATGTAGAATTTTGTTAAACCGTAATAACATCTTTTTTTATGAACAGATTTATCAAGTGGTTGAAGCAGATTTATAAAATATCTGATAGGGAGGTAGTGGCTTATTGTAATTAAAATATACGTTTATTATACTGGCCATTTTATCCAGCTTTACTTTTTCAAAATTAACCAAAACCGATGGTCGGGGATGTATGTAAAAAGCTTAATTCAAAAAAGATATTGCAATATTAATAAATTATTAAATGACCCAATCGTAAAAAATATCACTACAGGTTTATTATACTTTTGTAAGGGTCTTCTTTAACAATTTAAAATTACATTATGAGTTCTAATTTGGTAATAAGGTTACGTGCCGGAGATGATTCTTGTTTTAAGGAAATCTACGATATGTATCATTTTAAAGTATTTTGTTTTGTAAAAAAATATACGGCACAACTGGCAGATTCAGAAGATGTAACTCAAAATGTATTTATTCATCTTTGGAAATACCGTGCAAAATTAGATCCCAATGTAGAACTCGAAGCCATCTTGTTTAAAAGTTCAAAGCAGGAAATCTCAAAATGGTATAAAAAGCAAAACCGAATTTTTTCGGTAGAAAACGACCAGTTGATTAAGGAACTGGATTATGTCCAGGAAGTAGATGACGATATAAGTTCTAAACTGGAAAAAATAGAATATCTGCTCAATAAAATACCTGCAAAAAGAAGAAAAATTTTCAGTCTCCATAAGTTTGAAGACCGCAGTTACAAAGAGATCGCTGCAGAAATGGATATGTCACCAAGTGCTGTAGCCAACCAAATTTCTAAAACCTTACAGTTTCTTAAAAAGAACTCCGTACAAAATCATGAGCTTTATTGGTTTGCCTTATTTTTTATAAGTCAGGCTGAACTTATATCCTAAAACTATAGTTGTATTTGGGCTTTGTAAGTTTACTGTTGTTGGATTAATTCTTTTGTTTTTGTCCCGAGATCTGCTTTTTTGACTTCAGATCAAAGTTAAGCAATTGGTCTCTTACATTAAGAAAACATTAATAGTGATCACTACCCGTGATATTTAAATCATTGGAAATCTAATATAGTTGAATCGAGGAGATTCGTGTTTGATTTTCCAAAAACTAAATGTTGATTTAATGAATTCCAGAAAACTAAAAGAAGAATGGAATGCAATACCAAACAGAGGTATTCTTCCGAATGAAACCACAACTCGTATGTGGAAGACTATACGCAAAACTACAGTCGACAAATATAAAAGCATTTATAACTGGACAGCTGCTGCAAGTGCCGTAATTATTCTTTCTATAAGTACTTATCATGCTTTTATCCAGTCTGGTTTTTCTAAACCTGAAATTACTTCAACCATAACATACAATAAAGATATACGACTTTTGAATTTGCCGGATGGCACAAGAGTGTGGTTAAACGAAAACTCTAAAATTGATTATCCTAAAAAGTTTTCCGGAAAAGAAAGAACGATTACGCTAAAAGGAGAAGCTTTTTTTGAAGTAAAACGTGATCCCTCACATCCGTTTGTGATAAGTTCAGGAGTTATAAAAACGACTGTTTTGGGAACTTCTTTTAATGTTAAAGCATACGGAGATAAACAACCGGAAGTAAATGTGAGAACGGGTAAAGTAAAAGTTGAAAGTTCGCAAAATACGGTTTTACTGGAAAGAGGCGATAAAGCAATTTATAAAGTTGAAACTTCCACATTAAATAAACAAAAATCCCTTGTATTAGAACCTGAGTGGAAAAAAGTTTTAATCTATGTTGACGGCTTAACCTTAGAACAGGTTCTTGAAAAACTAAAAGCAGATCATCAATTTTCGATGACGTATTTAGATAACGATTTAAAAAATCTCAAAATACAAGGAACGCTGGATACCAGACAAGGTTTTTATGAATTGCTTCAAAGTATTGCTTTTGCTCTGGAAATCAGAATACAATCTACAGGAAATAATACGTATCTCATTAGTCGGTAATACGATATAAACATTTTGATACAATGATTGCGACTGCATTAAATCTTTAAAAAAAATAATTTAATGCAAGTTGTGAGAAATCGTTTGGATTATGCCAAAAATATTAACCCAAAATATCATATTAAAATTTATTCTATAACTAACAATCATCAATTATGAACAATGAATTTTCGAGGCGATTTGCCATTGCCTTATGGATTTTAATTTTCGGGATCTTCTTCGGAACAAATACAATTTATGCACAAACCGGAACAGTGTCCGTTGATTTTAAAAATTCTCCACCCCAAAAAGTTATTGATAATTTAAAATCCCGCACGCCTTATCAATTTGTTTATCAAAAAGATTTAGATCTGACTTTACCTTTGATTACATTAAAAAAAGATAATGTTTCGATAGATGAAATTTTAAGTGATTTACAAAATCTGACCAATCTAAATTTCAGAAGAAATGAAAATAATATAGCCGTAAATAGTAAAGACAGCGAGAAAAAAAAAAGGAAGGGAAAAATTACAGGTAAAGTCGTAGATGTCAACGGGCTTTCGTTACCCGGCGTAAACATAAAAGTGACAGAACTGGGGATGGGTGAACAATCAGACATTGATGGC
>Ga0247813_10000646_pt1 | contig 30503 bp, 31 predicted proteins | sample UWRJL169409C1_FD_180719 | JGI IMG/M metagenome (GOLD analysis project Ga0247813, IMG submission 180719) | Plant litter microbial communities from Arlington Agricultural Research Station in Wisconsin, United States - UWRJ-L169-409C-1 | ecosystem: Environmental > Terrestrial > Plant litter >...
GGCGCCTCGACAGCGGGAGCAGCCGGCTCGGGTGTGAGCAACTGCTCGAGATCGGTTTTCGTGACGACGAGGTAGGCGAGAACGGCGATGCCGACGAGACCCAGAACGCCCCTTCCGAACGTGCGCCAGCGACGCTCCCGACGCAACCGACGAGCGACCGCCGCGTCCTCGGGCGTCGGTTCGACGTAGGTGCGATCGAAGCTCACGACGGCAGCTGCGCCTGCACGAACGCGCTCACGTCAGACAGCTCCGGCCCCGACACTGCGTGCGGCACATCCTCGTAGATGCGCTCGGTGAGGTTCGAATGCGACGGCAGCCAGTCCGCAGTGTGCGCGATGAACGCGGGCTGGATCACCTGGTCGAGCGTTCCGCGACCCCAGAAGACCGGGGTCGGAGACGACGACAGAGTGGTATCTCCATCCAAAGAACCGGGCAGCGCGAACCCCGACAGGTTCACCACGTACGAGAAACGCGAAGGCGCGAGCCGAAGCGCTTGAAGGGAAATAGCCCCACCCTGTGAGAATCCGAGGAGGCCGACGGAGGTGAAGGAGAGGGTGTCGATCCAGTTCAGCACTGCCTGCGCCGAGGCGGTTGCAGTAGAGAGTCTGTCCGAGCCGTCAAGCGGGAACCACGAGAACCCATTCCCCTCCGCATACGGCGCTCGCACCGACGCGATGACGGGGGAGAGCGGAAGGTGCGGCGAGAGCCCGAACAGGTCTCCCTCGTGCGAGCCGTAGCCGTGCAGCAGAACAAGGAGGGGCCGATCGGCACGCTCGCGTTCGGGGGCTGACCAGAGTACGGCGGACGGGTCGATCGAAACCATGCGCCCAACGCTAGCGCGCATAGGCTGAACCCATGCATCCCCAACTCGACGAACTCATCGCCACCCTCGAGAAGCTACGAGCACCCGGCGGCTGCGCGTGGGACCGCGAGCAGACCCACGAGTCGCTCGTGCAGTACCTCATCGAGGAGTCGCACGAGCTCGTCGACGCGATCGAGAGCGGCACCGACGCAGACCTCGTGGAGGAACTCGGCGACGTGCTCTACCAGGTGCTCTTTCACGCGGACATCGCGGCCGAAGCCGGACGCTTCACCCTCGAGGACGTCGCCGCGCACATGACGCAGAAGATGGTCGGGCGGCATCCACATGTCTTCGGCGAAGGCGGCGAGAAGGCAGACAAGACCGCGGCCGAGGTCGTCGGCCTATGGGACGAGCGCAAGAAGATCGAGAAGCCGGGCCGCACGAGTGTGCTCGACGGCATCCCTCAGGGCATGCCCTCCCTCGCCCTGGCCGACAAGGTGCTGGGCCGCGCCGCCAAGATCGGTCTGATTGAAGACGACGTGGATGCCGGTGGCCTCCCCATCGACGACGAAGAAGAGCTCGGCGGCATGCTGTTGGCGATTGTCGCGGGGGCGAAGAAGAGCGGACTCGACGCGGAACGCGCCCTCCGCACCACCCTGCGCAACTTCCAGGACGAGATCCGCGAGGCCGAGGCGCTGAGCGCGGCCGACGCCGGGATCATCGGCGACCTCAAATAGAAGGCGGGCGGCGCCTAGCCCATCCAGAGCGCCGCCCACCAGTTCGGAGAGGATCTACGCGATCCGGCTGCCCTTGGTCAGCAGTTTCGCGGGGGTGCGGGTGCGAGCCCAGCCCCAGACGAGCAGCCCACCACCGAGCAGCACGTGAATGAGCAGCCCGACGAACCAGCTTGGAACCGTCTTGGCGACGATCTCCTCGCCCGAGGGGTAGTCCTCGTCGTAGTAGCCCGAGTTGTAGCTCTCGCACTCGTTGTAGGTCGTCTCGAGTTCCGGCGGCAGTTGCACCGAACGCACACCCACCTTGAGGATCGAGAAGAGATCCTGCGGCTGGCCATCACTGTCGAAGTTCGACGGCGAGGCATCCGCGAGCACGACGTAGGGGTTGGCCGAGAGGATCGGCCACCAGAAGTCGTAGCGCGGTGTCGGGTAGGTGCTGACCTCGGCCGGGAGGCAGTCGGTGTCGGGGTCGGGCTCTGAGCCGTCCATCGGGTAGTCGAGCCCGATGTAGGTGCTCTTCACCTCGCTCTGCGTCGTGAGACCGCCGAGCCCGAACGCGATGAGGGTTCCCACGCTCAGGGTCGCGACGATCAGGTACGTGGCCACAATCGAGAACAGCGGCTTCTGGATGACAGCAGACAGCCCCACCCCGACAGCCGCGACGACAGCGAGCTCAAGCGCGAGTATCACGACCGACACGAGAATCGTGTCCCAGTACACATCACCGGAGAGCAGCGACACGAGCAGGAACGGAAGAGACGCGACCAGGAAGGCGAGCGCCGTGATCCACGAGGCGAGGAATTTGCCGAGGATCAACTGCCACGTCGTGATGAGTGTCACCTGCGTTGTCGCGAGGGTTCCGGCATCCCTGTCGCCGTTGATCGCGTTACCGCTGAGCGCGGGGGTGACGAGTGTGCCGAGCAGGAGGACGAAGTAGATGATCGTCGAGTAGATGCCCGCGCCCGCGCCGACCTCGGGGCCGAAGCCGACGAGAGCGACCCAGACCGAGCCGGTGACCATCGCGACAAGGAGCACGAAGATGCCGAGCAGCACCCAGGCCGCGACACCGCGCACGCGCTGGCGCAGCTCGAGGGAGAGGATCGTGCCGATGCCGGAAAAGAACTGGCTCATGAGGGAGCCCCCTTGCTGAGGTCGAGGAAGGCGTGTTCGAGGTCGCCGACCGCGGGTGCGAAGGTCGTGACCGGCACCTGCGCTGTGACGAGCGAAGCGAGCAGGGTGGCTGCAGCCTCCTCACCGGAGAGCGTGACGAGCAGTTCGCTGCGGTCGATCGTGATGTCGGAGTCGAGGATGCCCGCCTTGAGCAACCCGGCCCGAAGCGCGGTCATGTCGGTCGCCTTGAGGCGCCACGCGCGGTCAGTCGCACGCGCCTGTTCGATCGACGCATCAGAAGCCGTGACCCCGTGGTTGAGGTAGACGGCCGTGTCACTCATCTCATCGAGCTCGGCGAGCACGTGGCTCGAGACGAGAATCGTCTTGCCCTGCTCGGCGAGCGAGCGCACGAGCTTGCGCAGTTCGATGCGGGCAACCGGGTCGAGACCCGATGCCGGCTCATCGAGCAGCAGCACGCTCGGGTCGTGCACGAGGGCGCGGGCGAGGGAGAGTCGCTGCTTCTGGCCCCGGCTGAGCACGCGGGTGGGCTGGTTGGCGAGCTCCGCGAGTCCAACCAGCTGAATGAGCTCTTCGGCGCGACGAGCGGAATCCTCGGCACTCAGGCGGTAGAGCCTGCCCGTGATCTCAAGCGTCGTGCGCACCGACAGGGTCGCCCAGGAGCCGAGGATGTCAGGCATCCATCCGATCTCCTTGCGCACCGCAGCGGCGTCGACCATGGGGTCGTGTCCGCCGACGGTGATCGTGCCGGAGTCGGGGGCGAGGAGCGACGCAAGCATGAGCATGAGCGTCGTCTTGCCTGAGCCGTTGGGCCCGATGAGAGCGGTGACCTGGCCCGGCTTCGCGTGGAAGCTGGCCGATCGCACCGCATGGACTTCGCCGAATGACCTCGCAAGGCCCTCGACGACTATGCCGTGAGAAGTACTCATGCGCCCAGACTAGAACCGGGCACCCGCGAAGCGCGTCAACCTTTCGGATGAATGCGGGACAATCGATGTATGGCTTCTCAGGTGAACCCCCCTCGCGGCATGCGCGACTTCCTCCCGGCAGAGAAGGCACAGCGTGAGCGTGTGCTGAGCGTCATCCGCTCGGTGTACTCGACGCACGGTTTCGACGAGATCGAGACCCCCGTGATGGAGGAGTCCGCGCGCCTGCACTCGGGGCTCGGCGGCGACAACGAGAAGCTGTCGTACGGCATTCTCAAGCGTGGTCTCACGAAGGACGACCTGCTCGCGGCGAAGGACGCTCTCGAACTCGCCGACCTCGGGTTGCGATTCGACCTCACTGTTCCGCTCGCACGGTTCTACGCCACGAACCAAGCGGCGCTGCCGTCGGTGTTCCGTGCGATCCAGATCGGTTCTGTCTGGCGTGCAGAGCGCCCGCAGAAGGGTCGCTACCGCCAGTTCATCCAGTGCGACATCGACGTGATCGGCGAGAAGGGTGTGCTCGCCGAAGTGGAACTCATCACCGCCACGATTGCGACGCTCAGCGCGCTCGGCATCGATGGATGCAGCATCCGCGTCAACGACCGCCGGTTGCTCACGAGCATGCTCACGGCCTTCGGTTTTCCGGTCAACGAGCACGCGTCGGTGCTCATCACGATCGATAAGCTCGACAAGCTGGGCACCTCCGGCGTGATCGCCGAACTCAGGGATCGCGCCTACCCGGCCGGCCCCATCGACACCCTCGAGGCCTTCTTCACCCGGCCGCAGACCATGGAGTTCAACCCCTTCGGTGAGCGCGCGATTCGCAAAGCCCTGCCCGAGGGCGTCGACGAAGCGGCCATCGCGGCTCTCGTTTCATTGGCGGACGCGCTCGGCGACGTCTCCTCCCTCGTCTTCGACCCGTTCCTCGTGCGCGGAATGGGCTACTACACCGGCACCATCTTCGAAGTCACGCACCCCTCGCTCGGCTATTCGCTGGCCGGCGGTGGTCGCTACGACGGCATGATCGGTCGTTTTCTCGGCAAGGATGTCCCGGCCGTCGGCTTCTCCGTCGGCTTCGAGCGCATCGTCGACCTGGTCTCACTCGAGGGCGAGGGCGAGGAGGACGCCGTCGCCTTGCTCCACGACGACGATGTGCCCGCCTCCGTTCTGGTTGCTCTCAAGACCGGGCTCATTGCACAGGGTTCGCGCGTGCGGCTCGAACGCAAGCCGCGCAACCTCAAGCCGCTGTTCGCCCAGCTTGCGGCATCCGGCTTCCAGCGGGTTGCGACGGTGACGGCGGACTCGACAGTTGAGACGTTGGAGTTCCGCGAGCTGGGTTAGCAGCCACTCGGGGTGCAGAAAGTGCGCTTCTGAGCGTCAGAGGTCGCACTTTCTGCACCCGCACCGCATCAGGTGCCCGCGCCCGCACCGCATCAGGTACATGGCCGGACCAGGTTCGGCCACTTCTGTGCCTGCTGGGACAGGATTTTGTTGAGGCGGTTCAGGAAATCGGCTCGGCCGGTCGTCAGATCATCAGCCATGACCTCCATAACCCGATGTTGGTGAGCCTCGAAAGTCTCCTTTCGATGGATGTCGCGGCGATGCTGTTGCGGATCCGTGTGGCCCCCGCCCTGGTACTCGAACACGAGGCGCGCCCATGGGTAGGCCAGATCGGGCTTTCCAAGTCGGCGGCCACGCTCGAAGATCGGAATGTTGACCACGGGCTCTGGCAGCCCAGAGTCCACAAGGACGAGACGGAGGTGGGTCTCGGGTCGGGAATCCACTCCGGTGCGGATGCGGGGGAGCGCCCGCATCAGCGCGGAGTAGCCGGGGTGGTGGCGCCAGCCGGCGACCGCTGCCACGAGCGCGGGGATCGACGAGAGCGGTGGCTCGCGACCGTCGTCCGTCACGCGTCCGGAAACCAGGTAGTCGCCCGCTGCCACAAGGTCGTAGTGCGACAGCTGGCGCGCGAGTTGGCACCAGGTCGTTGCCGGGTCGGTGACGCGCAATCGGCGGTAGGTGCGAAAGGGCGGCGCGCCGACCGGATGCCGGTGGCCAACGGCACCCGCGGCGCGAGTCGGTTGACTGGGTCGAGCCACTGATTCGTGCACGAGCGCGGAGAACTCGAGTTCGAGGGGCAATGGCACGCGGTAGATGTGCGCTGCGGTCGAGTGGCTAAACGCGTGTCCCGGGAGCATGCGCCGTGAGTACGCCACGATCCGCGCGAACGGTTCAGAAAGGTTGACCTCGTGCGACCTCACTCCGTGAAACGGGCGGGCGAGGTCCGGGCGGCGCAATCGGGACTGTGTGATCTCGTCCGCGACGCTCGACACAGCGAAGGAGGTGTGGCGACGGGGATACGGAATGGGTCGGGCTCGTTTCATCCACACAGCATCTGTTGGCGAGCGTCGCCGTGGTCACTGAGCCCACGAACCGGGGGAACGGGTGCAGAAAATGTGCTTGTGGACGACCAGAGCAACAATTTGCGCAACCGAAGCCGCACCGGCTACCGACACTTGCCGTTAAGGAGCGCGAGTAAGCTAACTGACGGACATTCCACCATCTTTAAGGAGAACCACCCGTGGCTTTGATCGAGGCAGTAGGCGCTCGCGAAATTCTTGACTCCCGTGGCAACCCGACCGTTGAGGTCGAGGTTCTGCTCGAGGACGGCACGGTTTCTCGTGCCGCAGTTCCGTCCGGGGCATCCACCGGTGCGTTCGAGGCTTACGAACTGCGCGATGGTGACAAGAACCGTTACCTCGGCAAGGGCGTTCAGAAGGCCGTTGACGCTGTCATCGACGTTCTCGGACCGGCCATCGAAGGCTTCGACGCCGCAGAGCAGCGCGCGATCGACGCCGAGCTCATCGCCCTCGACGGCACCGACAACAAGAAGAAGCTCGGCGCCAACGCGATTCTCGGCGTGAGCCTCGCCGTCGCCCGCGCCGCAGCGGACTCCGCAGACCAGCCGCTCTACCGCTACGTCGGTGGCGCCAACGCACACGTGCTGCCCGTTCCGATGCTCAACGTCATCAACGGTGGATCGCACGCTGACTCCAACGTCGACATCCAGGAGTTCATGATCCTGCCCGTCGGCGCCGAGACCTTCTCCGAGGGACTCCGCTGGGGCGTCGAGACGTACCACGCGCTCAAGGGAATCCTGCACGACCAGGGCCTCAGCACCGGCCTCGGCGACGAGGGTGGCTTCGCGCCGAACCTGTCGTCGAACCGCGCAGCACTCGACCTGCTCGTCGAGGCGATCACCAAAGCCGGCTTCACCCCCGGCAAGGACATCGCACTCGGACTGGATGTCGCTGCCTCCGAGTTCTTCAACGACGGCGTCTACTCCTTCGAGGGTGGCACCAAGAGCGCTGCGGAGATGAGCGCCTACTACGCGGAGCTCGTTGCGAGCTACCCGCTCGTCACGATCGAGGACCCGCTCAACGAGGACGACTGGGAGGGCTGGGCCGAGCTCACCGCAACCATCGGTTCGAAGACGCAGCTCGTGGGCGACGACCTGTTCGTCACCAACCCGGAGCGCCTGCAGAAGGGTCTCGACCTCGGCACCGCCAACTCGATCCTCATCAAGGTGAACCAGATCGGCACGCTCACCGAGACGCTCGACGCTGTCTCGCTCGCTCAGCGCCACGGCTACACGGCAGTCATGTCGCACCGCTCCGGTGAGACCGAAGACACCACGATCGCCGACCTCGCCGTCGCGGTGAACACCGGACAGATCAAGACCGGTGCTCCTGCTCGCAGCGAGCGCGTTGCCAAGTACAACCAGCTTCTTCGCATTGAAGAAGAACTGGGAGACTCGGCTGTCTACGCGGGTCGCAGCGCTTTCCCGCGCTTCACGGCCTAGGTTTCGTTTATGGCGAGACGGCAGGGCACGACACGTGTACCGGTCGCGATGCCGCAGATGGAGACTGCTCCCGAGCTCTGGCTCAGGAACATCCGCCTCAGCGGTTTCGCGTTCACGGTGCTCGGACTCATCGTGCTCGCCGTCATCGTGCTCGCCCCGTCGCTTCGCATCCTCGTCGAGCAGCAGCAGCAGATCGCAGAGCTTCGCAGTGCAGTGGAACAGAAGAAGAATGCGGTCGACGACCTCGAAGACGACGTGACCCGCTGGGACGACCCCGCCTACATCGAGTCCCAGGCGCGTGACCGCCTCAACTACGTGTTCCCGCGCGACTACACCTACCTCATCGTTGATGACGGCGAGGTGGTGTCGGCTTCTGACGGCGCACCCATCAGCGCTGAGATCCAGGAGACACAGGTCGACTGGACGCGTTCCCTCATCTCATCCCTCTTCACTGCAGGGCTCACGGATGCAACGGCAGAAGAGCTGGCATCCCCGACGTTCGGTGACAAATGACGACCCCGCCCTTCGAACCCTTCACCCAGGCTGACATCGACACGGTGTCCGCCCAGTTGGGGCGACCGGCTCGAGACGTCGTCGGGATTGCCGCGCGCTGCATCTGTGGCAAGCCCACGGTCGTGTCGACCCAGCCGCGGCTGACCGACGGAACGCCGTTTCCCACGCTGTACTACCTGTCGCACCCCGCAGCCACTGCGGCGCTCTCCGAGCTCGAGGCGAACGGCGTCATGGCCGAGATGTCGCTGCTGCTCGAGGATGAAGGGCTTGCCGCTCAGTACCTCGCAGCACACCAGGCGTACCTGGCCGACCGTGAGAGCATCGCGGTCGTTGACGAGATCAGCGGGATCTCCGCGGGCGGCATGCCCGTGCGCATCAAGTGCCTGCACGCCCTCGCCGGACACGCGCTCGCCGCTGGCCCCGGGGTGAACCCGATCGGTGATCTCGCCCTCGAGCGCGCGGCGTGGTCGCCGTTGGTGTGCGAGTGCGTCTGAGGTCTCGCGGCGTCGCGGTGGCTGTTGCCGCCGCACTGCTTCTCCTCGTCGGCGCCACCCCCGCCCACGCCGACTCCATTCGCGACCGTGAGTACTGGCTCGGCGACTACGGCATCCGCCAGGCGTGGAAGACCACCAAGGGCAAAGGCGTCACGATCGCCATCATCGACACGGGCGTCGACGGCTCGCACCCCGACCTCGCGGGCGCCGTCATCGGCGGCAAGGACTTCTCCGGGCAGGGCGCGGCGAACGGGCAGAGTCCGGTCGGCTCCGACGGAGGCTCGCACGGCACCATGGTCGCCGGACTCGCCGCGGGGCGCGGTCAGGGTACGAGCGGTGTGATCGGGGCGGCGCCGGCGGCATCCATTCTCGCCATCTCGGTCGGTTTCGGAGCGAACGCACCCAACTCGGACGACCAGATCGCGAAGGCCGTGCGCTGGGCTGTCGACAACGGCGCGGACGTGATCAACATGTCGCTCACGCGCAACACCCTCGACTGGCCGACAAGCTGGGACGACGCTTTTCTCTATGCAGCCCAAAAAGATGTCGTGGTGATCGCGGCCGCGGGCAACCGGGGCAGTGGCACGACCCAGGTCGGGGCGCCCGCGACGATGCCCGGCGTGCTGACCGTCGCTGGGCTCGATCGCTCGGGCAAAGCAAGCTGGAACGCCTCCTCGCAGGGAATCACGATCGGGGTCGCGGCGCCCGCCGAGCAGCTCGTCGGCACGGTTCCCGGCGGCGGTTACGTGCTGTGGGACGGCACGAGCGGCGCCACCCCGATCGTCGCGGGAGTGGCCGCCCTCGTGCGAGCTGCACACCCCGACCTCGACGCTGCCAACGTCATCAATCGCATCGTGAAGACCGCGAAAGACGCGGGTAAGGCGGGAAACGACCCGATTTACGGCTTCGGAAAGCTGGATGCCGCGGCCGCCGTCTCCTCATCGGTGGCAGCCGTCGACGCCAATCCGATGGGCGATCTCGCCGAGTGGATCCGGGTGCACCGTCGCGCCGACGCCCCGGTCTCGACTCCGACCGCCGTGCCGCTGCCCACTGGCTCCGCTACTCCCGTACCGCCCGCCGCGGCTGGACCGACCACACCGCTCGGCTCGATCCTGCCCTCTGTTGAGCAGTTGCGGGACGTCGGCATTCCCCTCCTCCTGTTTGGCGGGTTCGGTGCCGCACTCGTCGTGCTGCTCATCGCGCTGGGGCGCCAATTCGGATGGGTGCGGCGGAGAGAGTAGATTGGTGGCTGATTCCCATCACATTCCCCCTCTGTAGGAGAGCCTGACTCGTGCCCAAGATTTTGATTGTTGGCGGCGGCTACGCCGGTTTTTACACCGCTTGGAAGCTCGAGAAGCTCCTCCGCAAGGGTGAGGCCGACGTCACGATGGTCGACCCGCGCCCGTACATGACGTACCAGCCGTTCCTTCCGGAGATCGCCGCCGGCTCGATCGATCCCCGTCACGCGGTTGTTCCTCACCACCGTCACCTCAAGAAGACGCACATCGTCACGGCATCCGTCACGGGTATCAACCACGCGACGAAGACCGCGACGATCACCCCGTCGATCGGTGAGGCCTACGAGTTCGCGTACGACCAGATCGTCGTGACCGCGGGTTCCGTCTCGCGCACGTTCCCGATTCCGGGCGTCGCTGACGAGGCCATCGGCATGAAGAACATCGAGGAGGCGATCGCCGTGCGCGACCGCATCCTCACGAACTTCGACAAGGCAGCGCTGCTGCCCGCCGGACCGGAGCGCGACCGCCTCCTCACCTTCGTTGTCGTCGGTGGCGGATTCGCCGGCATCGAGGCCTTCGCCGAGATGCGCTCCTTCGCAAGCGCGCTCGTGAAGTACTACGAGACGATCAGCTTCGAAGACACCCATTTCCACCTCATCGAGGCGATGGGCCGCATCATGCCCGAGGTGTCGCTCAAGACGAGCCTCTGGGTCATCAAGAACCTCGCTCAGCGCGGTGCCATCGTGCACCTCGAGACGCAGCTGCAGTCCGCTGTCGGCGGCAAGATCGAGCTGTCGACTGGCGAGAGCTTCGAGTCCGACCTCATCGTCTGGACCGCGGGCGTCATGGCTTCACCGATGCTGCGCAACACCGACCTCCCGATCGAAGAGCGTGGCCGCCTGCGCGTTCAGGCCGACCTCCGCGTCATCAACGACGACGGTGTTGTCGCTGATGCCTGGGGTGCTGGCGACGTGAGCGCTGTTCCCGACCTCACGGGCAAGGGCGTCGGCGGATTCTGCGTTCCGAACGCCCAGCACGCTGTTCGCCAGGGCAAGCTCATGTCGAAGAACATCGTCGCTGTGCTCCGCGAGGAGAACCCGCGCGACTACTTCCACCAGCCCGCTGGCGCGGTTGCAGGGCTCGGTCTCGGCATCGGTGTGTTCCAGAAGGGCAAGCTCGGCATCACCGGCTTCCCGGCCTGGGTCATGCACCGCGGCTACCACGGTCTCGCCATGCCCACCTGGGAGCGCAAGATCCGCGTCATCGGCAACTGGGTGCTCAACCTGTTCGTCGGCCGCGACCTCGCGTCGCTCACCGCCGTCGAGACGCCGCGCGCAGCCTTCGAGGAGTTCGCGTCGCGCCCGAAGCCCGCTGAGCCCGTGACTGCCGCAGCGCCCGCCAAGAAGTAACTGTCTTACCCGGAACGCCCCGCCACGTGCGGGGCGTTCCGTGTTTAAGGTGCATGGGCCTCGGGGAGCCCGGTCCCGCTCGCTGACCCCACAACTTCGGGTTCCCCGAGACCTCCGGGGGTCCCCGAGCGCTGGATGAAGCGCGACCGCCGGTTGCGGCCCGCCCTAAACTTGAGCGCGCGCCCCTATAGCCCAATTGGCAGAGGCAGCCGACTTAAAATCGGCACAGTCAGGGTTCAAGTCCCTGTGGGGGCACTTCGACGATTAGCCCGCGTCGCCCTCGGGCATGATCCTCAGCCCGCTCGTGGAGTTCGCCGAGTCGATGAGTCGCTCGAGCCAGTCACGGTTGATCTCGGGCCGGGCGCCGTTGTAGCTGAAGTGCAGGTCGCTGTGCACCCCGATCCAGATGGTGGAGCGGGTCGCGTCGGGCCGATCGAGGGAGAGCGCGAAGCTCTCATTGCGACGCAGTTTCGCGAGAACGACGATCTCGAGGTGAGCGAGAGTGCGGTCATCCAATTCGAACGCGGTCGGAGGCGAACCGTACAGCAACTGCGCCATGGTGGAACCTCCGGGGGCTGGGGAGCGCGGCGGGAGCCGACTTACTAACTTTAGTTCACCCCATCTGAGACTCGAATTGAGGCACTACCCTTGACATCCACGAGGCTAACCAGTCCCCGGAACGTGAGAGGCGCAACCCCTTGGCAATTGTGAACCGCTTGACAGTCGACGGCCGTGACTACTTTCTTCCCGAACCGGTGACCGACCTCAAGGGCAAGATCCTCGAGGCGATCAAGTCGGGCGGCGGCTACGTGAACATCCCGCCGCTGCGCACGGGTCCAGGCGTCGACATCCTCTTCTCGCCGGGCATGCCCGTCGTCTGGACCCAGATCGACGTCGGGGGCGACACCGCTCCCGAGACTGCCGGGGCAGACGCTGGCTCGCACGACGACCTCGACGGTTACAACAACATCTAGCGCAGCAGTTTTTCCAGGTCGCGCTTCGACACCGGCTGACCGAGCAGGAAGCCCTGGGCGCGATCGCAGCCGAGCGACGTGACGCGTTCCAGTTGGGCCTGCGTTTCAACGCCTTCGGCCACGACACGGATGCCGCGATCGTGGGCGTACCGCACGACGTCGCCGAGATGCACGTGCACTTCGGGGGAGTCGCTCTTGACGAGCGACTGGTCGATCTTGAGCTCATCAGCCTTGAGATCATCGAGGCGCGAGAGCGACGAGTGCCCGGTGCCGTAGTCATCGATCGAGATCGAGACGCCGAGCTCGCGCAGGGCGTCGAGCCGCTGCCACGCCGTTGCGAGGTCGAGAATCGGTGAGGTCTCGGTGATCTCGAGGGTGATGCCGGTCGAGTCGACGGCGGTGTCGCGCACGAGGGCCACGAGGTGATCGACGATGTCCATCGAGGTGAGCTGCACGGGTGAGACGTTGACCGCAACGCCGACGTTCAGGCCCGCGGCCTGCCACTCGGTGAGGGCGGCGCTCGCTTCATCCACCATGAAATGACCGATCGAATGGATGAGATCACTCGCCTCTGCCAACGGAATGAAGGCGTAGGGCATGAGCAGCCCGAGTTCGGGGTGCAGCCACCTGCACAGCGCTTCAACGGCGACGATGCGATTGGTTCTGAGGTCGAACTGTGGTTGGAACGAGGCGATGAGCTCGCCGCGCTCTACCGCGAGCCGAAGCTCGGCGCCCAAGCGGTTGTCAGCCATGCGCGCCCACCTCGCGGTTCGCGTTGAGGGGCGAGCAGGGTCGGCCGGGCGTTGTCATAAAACAAGTTGACCGATGATTCAAGTGAAAAACAATAAGCGAGTTATCTACGCCCTTGCACCTATACTTTGCAACCCCCCTGTTCTCAAATTGTTTTCGCGCGGTGCGCATAATAATTTAGAGATCGCGTGTGACCGGAGTTACCCGTCTCGGTTGTCCCGTCTGTTCAGGAGTTGCAAAGTGGATGTGGCTCGACGCAATAACGTGCGCGTGCTCGGGAACCCCGAGGGTCGCACGCTTGTATTTGCGCACGGTTTCGGTTGCAGCCAGGAGGTCTGGCGGCGGGTCGTTCGGCACTTTCTCGACGACTACCGCGTTGTACTCTTCGACCATGTCGGCGCGGGGCAGTCTGATCTCGACGCCTATGACCGCAGCAAGTACGACGCTCTCGACGGCTACGCGAGCGACGTGCTCGAGATTCTCGCCGAACTCGACCTCACCGACGTCGTCTTCGTCGGCCACTCGGTCAGCTCGATGATCGGTGTGCTCGCGGCAAACGCCGACCCGAGCCGCTTCGGAGCTCTCGTGCTCGTCGGTCCCTCGCCGCGGTACGTCAACGACGGCGACTACGTTGGGGGATTCGAGCGCGCCGACGTGACCGAACTCCTCGACACCCTCGACGCCAACTACCTCGGCTGGTCGTCTGTCATGGCACCCGTCATCATGGGCAATGCCGATCGCCCTGAACTCGGTGCGGAACTCACCGAGAGCTTCTGCCGGGTGGAGCCGTCGATTGCACGCCACTTCGCCCACGTCACGTTTCTCTCCGACAACCGCGGTGACCTCGCGCGGGTCTCGGTACCGACCCTCATCCTGCAATGTATGGATGACGTCATCGCGCCGTCCACCGTCGGCGCGTACGTTCACGCGCAGATCCCGGGTTCCACGCTCGTGACGCTTCCCGTGGCCGGCCACATCCCGAGCCTGTCGGGGCCGGAGCACATTGTCGCCGCGATGCGCGAGTACCTCGGATGACGCCGTTCGAGTTGTACGCGAACGCACCCTGTGGCCTCCTCACCTCGACGTCCGACGGCACGATCACCGAGGTGAACGCGACTCTCACCGCTCTGACCGGTCTCTCGAGGGATCAACTCGTCGGAGCGCAGTTCGCGGCGCTCCTCGAGCCGGGCAGCCGCATGTTCTACGAGACGCGGCACCTCCCGGTTCTACGCCTCACTGGGGAGGTGCGCGAGGTCGCGGTCACGGTGCGCCGAGCCGATGGCAGTGGGATCCCGGTGCTGGTCAACTCGACGCTCGACCAATCGGGAATCCAGACCGCAGTGTTCGACGCGACCGAGCGCACCGCCTACGAGCGCAGCCTCCTCGATGCGCGCCGCTCGTCGGATGTCGCGGCGCTGCGCCTCGGCGTGCTCCAGCGGGCGTCTTCGGCATTCGCCTCGAGTCTCACCGAGGATGCCTTGTGCGATGCTCTCGCCGCGAGCGCGCGGGAGGGCTTCGACGCGTCGTACACGGCCGTGGCCCTCGTTGACGGGAACGGCGATTTTCGCATCGTCGCGGGTGATCACCCGCCGATGGGGCTCGACATCGTGGACTCCGAGTTGCCCAAGGCCCGGGCAGTGCGCCTCAGGAAGCCCGTCACGATTGCGAGCCCGGAGGAGGCCGAGGCGGAGTTCCCCGAGCTCGCGGGCGCGCTCCGGGACGCGAGGATCCGGTCGGTGAGCGTCATGCCGATCCTCGACGGCGACCGGCCGCTCGGTGTCATCGCGTGCTCGTTCCTGCGCGAGCGCGACTTCGATCACGACTTTCTCGACCTGCAGGCGGCGCTCGCTCGTCAGGCCGCCGAAGTGCTCGTGCGCATCCGGCTGCAGCGGCAGCTCGAGGTGCTCGCCCTGTACGACCAGCTCACGGGTCTTCTCAACCGCGAACTCATGCGCGAGGGTGTGAGCTCGGCGATCGGGAAGGCGTCGGCCGGGGCATCCCCGCTCTCACTGTTCTTCATCGATCTCGATGGCTTCAAGGAGATCAACGACCAGCTCGGCCACCGGGTCGGTGACGCGGTGCTCCAGGAGATCGCCGGTCGGCTGGGTGCGACAGTGCGCACGGGTGACCTCGTGGGGCGCTTCGGCGGCGACGAGTTCGTGGTGCTGTGCGCCGACGTCGGCCACGAGGATGCGAGTGCTATCGGTGAATCGCTGCGCGAAGCGGTGCGAGCGCCCCTCGACGGTGTGCCGGCGACGCTCCCGGTGACAGCGAGCATCGGTGTCGCCGTCTACGACCCAGCACTCGGCAGGGAGACAACAACCGACGACCTCCTGAGCCTCGCCGACGATGCGATGTACGCCTCCAAGGGCGCGGGCAAAAATCGCGTTACTCTCGTGGTCCGCTGAAACTAGAATTCACTCACCTCACCGAAGCAGTCCGGACCGAAGGAACACAGTGGGAACGCTCACCTACGACTCGAAGCTCGTCGCCAATTTCGACGACCGTGTACTCGCGCACCTGCAGGTGGTCATCTGGGCCAAGATTCGCCGCGGCGAGCAGTTCTCCTTCACCTGGACGGAGCCAGCGCGCAACGGATTCGGTCGCACCTCGATCTGGATCAGCCCTAACATCGCGCTCGCCTTCGAGTACTTCGGCAGCAAGTCACCGGTGCTCAATCGCTACTGGATCGACGCACTGAGCAAGTCGGCGAACTCCCCGGGTGGACTCCACCTGCTGCCCGAGCCAGAGCCACCGGCGACGCAGTAGCCCGAACGTGGGGTGTGGCATCCATTGACACCCAACCTCCGCTGCGCCACTCTGGTGTTCGGGAGTGGGTCAGTTGACCCAGTCCGCGCCCGACACGGCGAAAGGGGGAGTGGATGGCACGCATGTCATCGGTCGATCGTCGCCGAGAACTCGTGCAGGCCACTCTTCGCGTCATCGCTGAGAAAGGTGTGGGCGGAGCCACCACCCGCGCGATCGTCGCCGAGGCGAAGATGTCGCTCGCGAGCTTTCACTACGCCTTCACGTCACGCGACGAGATGATGCGCGAACTCATCGCCTTCGTTGTCGAGAACGAGTCGAACGCGGTATTTGCCGGCATCGATTTCGGGGCGGACATCCGCGAGACTTTTCGCGATGGACTTCAGGGTTACTTCGACCTCGTCGTTGCCGACCCCGGGCACGAGCAGGTCATGTTCGAGCTCATGCAGTACGCCCTGCGCACCCCCGAGCTCCACGATCTCGCCCGCGAGCAGTACGCGCGCTATCACGCCGCCGTCATCAGCATCCTCGAGGCGGCAGAAATGCACGCCGACGTGCGCTGGGCGCTCCCGCTGCCGGAGATCGCTCGAACCATCGTGACCATCACCGACGGACTCACCCTCGCCTGGCTCGCTGACCGTGACACCGAGGCATCCGCCCGCGTCATGGACTTCGCAGCCGATTCACTTGCACGCCTCGCCATCCCGGCACCCGACCGCACGAAGGAGCATGTCTCATGACGACAACACCCACAAAGGGCACGGTTTCGCCCTTCGCCGAGCCGACCCGCAAGGTCGGTGGCGCCTGGATCTCGCTCTTCGCGCTCGCCTGGCTCGGTATCTGGATGGCACAGCTCACCCCGATCCAGCTCCTCCTGCCCAAGCAGGTCGCCTCGGTGCTCGGGCTGCCGATCGAGGTTGCCGACCAGCTGAGCGGAAACTGGTTCGACCCGGTGCTCGCCTTCGGCATCATCTCGGCTATCGCCGGATTCTGCGCGATCATCGCGTACCCGCTCGTCGGCACGCTCTCCGACCGCACGACGAGTCGCTTCGGCCGTCGCAAGCCGTGGATTCTCGCTGGCGCGCTCATCTTCGCAGCCTCCCTCTTCGTGCTCGGGCTCCAGACGTCGATTGTCGGCGTGGGCATCTTCTGGTCGCTCTCGCTCATCGGCTTCTGCATGCTCACCTCGACGCTCACCGCGATGATCTCCGACCAGGTTCCGGTCAACCAGCGCGGCTTCGTCTCCGGCTGGGTCTCCGCACCGCAGGCCGCGGGAACGATCCTCGGAATCCTGCTCGTCACCGAGCTCTCCCTCGCGATCTTCGTCGGCTACGCGGTAGCGAGCGTGCTCATGCTCGTGCTCGTGATCCCGTTCCTCCTCGTGACGAAGGATGCACCACTGCCCGCCGCCGACCGTCCGCCGCTCACCCTCTCCGGCCTGCTCTCGGGTTTCTGGGTGAGCCCGCGCAAGTACCCGGACTTCGGCTGGACGCTCCTCAGCCGCATCCTCGTGAACATCGGTAACGCGCTCGGCACGACACTCCTGCTCTACTTCATCGCCTTCGGCCTCGGCCGTGGTGCGACGGCCGAAGACGACCTGCTCATCCTCTCGGTCGTCTACATGGCGTTCTTCATCATCTCGGCGCTCGTTGTCGGCAAGATCAGCGACCGCATCGGCAAGCGCAAGATGTTCGTCTACCTCTCCGCCTACCTGCAGGGCCTCGCGGCGCTCATTCTCGCCTTCGTTCCCGACTACTCGATCGCCATCATCGCGGCGGCGATCCTCGGTCTCGGCTACGGCAGCTTCATGGCCGTCGACCAGGCGCTCGCGACGCAGGTGCTGCCCGACGCACACTCGCGTGGCAAGGACCTCGGCATCATGAACATCGCGACGGCTGTTCCGCAGGCCTTCGGCCCGCTCCTCGGCGCGCTCGTGGTCGTGGCGGCGGCGACGCTCGCCGTGGGCGACACGGTGACTGAAGGACTCGGTACCTTCGCGGGAGCGACGGAGGGCTTCGGAGCCCTCTTCATCGCCTCAGCGATCGTCGCTGTTCTCGGCGGCCTCGCCGTCGTTCCCATCAAGCGCGTCAAGTGATGGTGATGCAGCTCACTCGTCCCACCGATCAGCCCTGGCTCGAACCCTCTCGGTACTGGCCCGCCCTGCAGGCGGCCACGGCAGAGCTCGACCCGCCGTTCGGCGTCATCTCGCAGGAGGCGCTCGCCCACAATGCGTTCTCGATGCTCGACCGCGCCAACGGCACGACGATTCGCGTCGCGAGCAAGTCGGTTCGCGTGCGCGGCATCATCGACGCCGTGCTCGCGCTGCCGGGCTACGCCGGTGTGCTCGCCTACACCCTGCCCGAGGCGCTCTGGCTGGCCTCCGACGTCGACGGGCACGCTGCCATCGACGACGTCGTCGTCGGCTACCCGAGCGTCGACCGTGCCGCGCTCCGCGCGCTCGGCTCGTCGGCCGAGTTGGCATCGCGCGTCACGATCATGGTCGACTCGATCGAACAGCTCGACATCGTGGATGCAGCGATCCCTCCTGCCGCGCGCGAGAGCATCCGGGTATGCCTCGAACTCGACGCCTCGTGGGACACCTGGTACCTCGGCCACACCGGAGTGCGCCGCTCGCCCGTGCACACCGTCGCCGACGCTCGCGCCCTCGCTGAGGCGATCGTCGCCCGTCCCGGCTTCACCCTCGTCGGCATGATGGGCTACGAAGCCCAGATCGCTGGCCAGGTGAACAACCCGGCGGGCCGCAAGGCGTACGGCGCGATCGTGCGCTGGATGCAACGCCACTCGGCGGCCGAGCTCGCTGATCGCCGGGGGAGCGCCGTCGCATCCATCCGTGAGATCGCCGACCTCGAGTTCGTGAATGGTGGCGGAACCGGCTCACTCGAGAGCTCGGCGGCCGAGGCTGCTGTGACCGAGATCGCCGCGGGCTCAGGGCTCTTCGGTCCGCACCTGTTCGACAACTACACGCACTTCTCGCCCGCACCCGCCGCGGCGTTTGCGCTGAGCGTCGTGCGCAAGCCGCTGCCGGGTATCGCCGTGCTGCTCGGCGGCGGCTGGATCGCCTCAGGGCCACCGCAGCCCGATCGCCTGCCGAAGGTCGTCTGGCCGGAGGGCACCAAGATGCTCGCCCGTGAGATGGCCGGCGAGGTGCAGTCCCCGCTCGAGGGACCGGGCGCTGCCGCCCTGAAGATCGGCGACCGTGCCTGGCTGCGTCACACCAAGGCCGGCGAGATCAGCGAGCACCTCACCGACTTCGCGATCGTCGACGGCGGGAAGGTGGTTGCGACCCTGCCCACCTATCGCGGACAGGGAAAGGTGTTCCTGTGAGCGCGGTGCTCGAACCGGGTCGCCGCTGGCGCAACTGGGGCCGGTCGCAGGATGTCACGCCGCAGCACGTTGCCCGCCCCTCGACCGTCGACGAGGTGATCGCGGTCGTTGCGGCAGCGCGCGACCGTGGACTCACGGTCAAGGCTGTCGGCGCGAGTCACAGCTTCACCGGGATCGCGGCCACACGCGGCGTGCAGGTTGACGTGAGCCTTCTCGACGGTGTCTACGCCGTGGATGGCACGCGCGTGACCCTGGGCGCGGGAACCAACCTCTACCAGCTCCCCTCGCTGCTCGACCCGCTCGGGCTCGCGCTCACCAACATGGGCGACATCGACCGCCAGACGCTCGCGGGTGCCACGAGTACCGGCACACACGGTACGGGTGCAGCATTCGGCGGCCTCGCCACGCAGGTCGTCGCTCTCACGATCGTGACCGCCGCGGGGGAGCTCCTTCGCGTGAGCGAGACGGAGAACGCCGACCTCCTCCCGGCAGCGCGGCTCGGCCTCGGTGCGCTGGGAATCGTCGTCGAGATCACCATCGACTGTGTTCCGAGCTTCTCCCTGCGGGCTGTCGAGAAACCGGAGCCGCTCGCAGATGTGCTCGACGACTGGATGGCCCGTTCCGGCGGAGTCGACCACTTCGAGTTCTACTGGTTCCCGCACACCGAGACCGCACTGACGAAGTCGAACACGCGCCTGCCCGCGGACACTCCGCCGGTGCGCCAATCGGCGATGGCCGCGTGGGTCGACGACGAATTGCTGAGCAACGGCATCTTCGCCGTCACGTGTGGTCTCGGCGCGCTCATGCCGCCGATGATCCCCATGGTCAACAACCTCGCCGACAAGCTCGTCGCCGAGCGCGACATCACGGATGTCTCGCACCGCATCTTCGTCGCACCCCGCCGCGTGCGGTTCCGCGAGATGGAGTACGCGATTCCGCGCGAGAACGTGCCGGAGGCGCTGCGAGCAGTTCAGAAGCTCGTCGCCGACAGGGGCTGGAAGATCTCCTTCCCCGTAGAGGTGCGCGTTGCCGCCGCCGATGAGAACTGGCTCTCCACCGCGTATGGGCGGGAGTCCGGATACATCGCGGTGCACCGCTACTACCGCGAGGATCCCACCGAGTACTTCGAGGGCGTCGAGGCCATCATGAAGGTATTCGGCGGCCGACCCCACTGGGGAAAGATGAACTTCCGCGACGCGGAATCGCTCGCGACGGCGTATCCACGGTTCGACGATTTCCGCGCTGTGCGCGACAGTCTCGACCCCGAGAGAGTCTTCGCTAACGACTATCTGGATCGCGTGCTGGGCGCCTGAGGCAGATCGGTAACATCCCCGAAATCAGCACGGCGATGAACAGAAACGTGTGCTAGCTAACGTCAGTACACATCACGTTCATTCTCTGAAGGGAAACCACCGCAATGGCTTCATCCCAGTACTCCCTGCTTCGACGCGTTGGCGTCGTCGCAGCGGTAACCGCAGTCTCAGCCATGGTGCTGGCCGGCTGCGCGCCCACCGAAGAAACCCCGGCGGGTGAGGACGCCTCGTACGGCGAGATCAGCGTTCAGTACTCGTGGATCAAGAACGAAGAGTTCGCGGGTGAGTTCTACGCCGAGGAGAACGGGTACTACGAAGACGCCGGCTTCGACAAGGTCATCGGTGTCTCCGGCCCCGACACCGGAGTTGCCAAGCTGCTCTCCGGAACCGTGCAGGTCGCACTGAGCGACGCGGCATCGGTCGGCGCTGCTGTCTCGGAGCAGGACGCCCCGCTCAAGATCATCGGCGCGACGTTCCAGAAGAACCCCTTCACGATCCTGTCGCTCAAGGACGGCGGCAACATCCTGACCCCGGCTGACCTCGTCGGCAAGAAGATCGGTGTGCAGGACTCCAACGCGAGCGTCTTCGCAGCGATCCTCGCGGCAAACGACATCTCGGCCGACGACGTCACCGTCGTTCCGGTCGACTTTGACCCCACCCCGCTCATGAACGGTGAAGTCGACGGCTTCATGGCGTATCTCACCAACGAGGCTCTCACCGTCGAGCTCGCTGGCTACGAGATCACCAACCTCCCGTACGCCGACAACGGTGTGCCCTACGTCGCTGAGACCTTCACGGTGACCGACCAGTACCTCGCTGAGAACCGTGACCTGCTCAAGGCGTTCCTGATCGCCGAGATCAAGGGCTGGACCCACGTCTTCACCGAATCGACCGACGACTCGGTTGCACTCGTCACCGAGTACTACAACCAGGCTGCGTCCGACAACGGCGAAGGCCTCGAGGCAGTCTTTGGTGAGCTCGACCCGGTCAAGACCGGCAAGGGACTCGAAGCCGAGAAGCTGCTCATCTCGACGGCGGACACCGAGGCCAACGGCCTGTTCACCATCACCGACGACCTCAAGGCCGAGACCATCGCCTCGCTTGCGGCTGCCGGCTGGGACGTTACGGTTGACTCCATGTTCGACACCTCGATCCTCGACGAAATCTACGAAGAGAACCCTGAGCTGAAGGCGTACCTGCCCTAACTCATGGCCACCATCACCACTCCGGAGACCGGTGCCCAGCGCGAGCTGGGCACCGGTATCCAGATCTCCTCACTCAGCAAGACTTTCAAGGTCTCGGGCGGCAAGAGCGTCCAGGCCCTGCAGGACACCGATCTGCACACCGACCGCGGGTCGTTTCTCGCGCTCCTCGGCCCATCCGGTTGCGGCAAGTCGACGATCCTGAGGATCCTCGCCGACCTCGAAGAGCCGACCTCAGGCTCGATCCTCGTCGATGGCAAGACCCCGGCCCAGCTCCGCAAGAACAGCGAGCTCGGCATCGCGTTCCAGGACCACGCGCTCCTGCCGTGGCGCAGCGTGCGCAAGAACATCCAGTTGCCCTTCGAGGTTGCGGGTCGCACGCCCGACAAGGACTACATCAACGAGCTCATTGATCTCGTCGGGCTGCGCGGTTTCGAGAACGCCCGCCCCTCTCAGCTCTCCGGCGGTATGCGCCAGCGCGTTTCGATCGCTCGCGCGCTCGCCCTCAAGCCCTCCGTGCTCCTGCTCGATGAGCCCTTCGGCGCGCTCGACGACATGACGCGCCAGAACCTCAACTCGGAGCTCCTGCGCATCTGGACCGAGAAGCCCGCGACAACGCTGCTCGTGACCCACAGCATCACCGAGGCGATCTTCCTGTCCGATCGGGTTGCGGTCATGTCGCCGCGCCCCGGACGCATCAAGGAGATCATCGAGGTCGACCTGCCGCGTCCACGCACGCCCGACATGCAGCGCTCGCCCGAGTTCCACGCTCTGGTCGATCATGCCTCCGAAATCCTCTTCGGGCACGACGGCCACGCTGCCTCGGAGTCGTAAGTGTCGTCCCGAAGGAGAATTCCGGGATGGCTCGCCGGCATCATCGGCGCGGTGGTGATCGTTGCAGCGTGGTGGCTGTTGTCGGTCACGATCTACACCCCGGCTCCCGGCACGACCTTCACCCCGGTTCCCTCACCGTTCGCTGTTTTCGCCCAGTTGTTCGCTGACGGCCCCGCGGCTTACTGGGGATTCTTCTCGGTCACCATCAACGAAGCGCTCATCGGCTACGCATGGGGCAACGGTCTCGCGCTCCTGCTCGCGGCGACCGTGCTCCTCGCCCCGAAGATCGAAACCGTCGTAGTGCAGATCGCAGTTGTCACCTATTGCCTCCCCATCGTCGCTGTCGGCGGCATTGCCATCGTGGTGCTCGGTGGCGCGAAGGAAGCGGGAGACCCGTCGAAGACGGCGATCTTCCTCGCGGCCCTCGTCGTCTTCTTCACGACAGTCGTCGGGGCACTTCTCGGCTTCCGCTCCGCCGACCCGGCGAGCCTCGATGTCGTGCGCGTTTTTGGCGGCGGCCGCTTCACCCAGCTCCGCAAGGTGCGACTCATCGCCGCGCTCCCGGCCATCCTCAATGCCCTGCAGATCGCGGTTCCGACCGCCTTCCTCGGGGCCGTGCTCGGTGAGTACATGGGGGCTACTGACCGCAGCGTGGGCATCACTCTCATCCGCCTGCAGGGGCAACTCGACTCGACGCGCGTCTGGGCCGTTTTCCTGCTCTGTGCCGTCGTTGCTCTCATCGGTTATGGCATCGTCGGCCTCCTCGCGCGATTCGTCACGCCCTGGGTGTCGGGGAGGGCAGAGCGATGACCACGGTCAGCAGCATCCAGGTCGGTCTTCGGGCTGAGCGCCGCAAGGCCTTTCTGAGCTCACTCGGGCGCTCGTCGCTCAACGCGCTCATCACCCTCGTCGTGGTTATCGCCGCATGGCAGGCGATCGTCTCCTTCACCGGCATCTCGCCCTACGTCGCGAAGGGACCGATCGAGGTCTTCAACTACCTCTTCGTCGACAACCCGGACAAGCCCAACAGCACCTCGGCAGAGCACCGCGAACTGCTCGCGCCCCTCGTCGTGCAGACTCTGAGCGACTCGCTCCTCGGGTTCGCAGTCGGCATGGTCATCGCTATCGTGCTCGCCGTGATGTTCTCGCTCTCGAAGGCGATCGAGGCCGGGGTCATGCCGCTCGCGCTTCTGCTGCGGAGCATCCCGCTCGTGTCGATCGCTCCCGTGATCATCCTCATCACCGGTCGCGGCACCCCCGCCTCGGTCGCGGTCATCGGCAGCATCGTCGTGTTGTTCCCGGCTCTCGCCTCCGTGCTGTTCGGCCTGAGTCGCGCGAGCAAGGAGAGCCTCGACCTCGTGCGGGTCTACGGCGGCGGAACCTTCGTCTCCCTCATCAAGGTGAGCATCCCCGGCGCTCTGCCGTCACTGTTTGCGGCAGCGCGGGTCTCGGTTCCCGGAGCAGTTACCGGGGCACTTCTCGCCGAGTGGCTCTCGACCGGAGCGGGGATCGGCGGCAGCATCCTCAAATTCAACGCGTCAGCGCAGTTCGAATACCTCTGGTCGTCGGTCGCTCTCATCACTTTCATCACGCTGTTGCTCTACAACATCGTGCAGGTCATCGAGAACATCGTGCTCGCCCGCATGGGCATGGCAGCCGGCCTGCGGTAACTGCGGTTTGAACCGCTAGACGCTCTGCAGCGCGTGGATGTCGCGTCCAACCAGCGCGGCGCGGCCGTCGAGCTCCTCGAGCTCGAGCACGACGCTCACGCCGGCGACGTGCCATCCAGCCCGCTCGATAAGCCTCGTGGATGCCGCGAGCGTGCCGCCTGTCGCAAGCACATCGTCAACGACGAGCACGCGGGTTCCGGACGGGAAGTCGCTCGGCTGCACCTCGAGGCTCGTGGAGCCGTACTCGAGGTCGTAGCTCTCGCTGATGACCTCGCGGGGGAGTTTGCCGGGTTTGCGCACGACGAGCACACCGAGTCCGACCGAGTACGCGGCGGCCGCAGCGAGCAGGAATCCGCGCGCCTCAACGCCGGCAATCGCGTCGATCCTGCCGACCCAGGGTGCGACGAGCGCGTCGGCTACGGCGCGCAGGGCCTCACCATCGGCGAAAACCGGGGTCAGGTCGCGAAACGTTATCCCCGGTTTCGGGAAGTCCTCGATGATCGCGGTGAGAGAGGTGATCAGTCGTACCGCGTCATCCGTCATGCATCGAGTCTGGCATGCGCTGTACGGGGTCAGGCGCGGCGGCGGTGAGCCTTGCGACGTTCGGTGCGCGACGTGAAGACGAGTGCGGCCCCAATGAGGAGTACGCCGAGTCCGATGAAGCCGAGCTGGTCTGACACCCCGGTCTCGGCGAGTGCTGCTATTGCGGTGCCGCCTCCGGCCGCGCCGCTGCCTCCTCCGCCGGCCGGGGGAGCGGCCGCGCGCGTCTCAGCGTTCGGTCCGTAGATGCCCGTGGTCGTCGTGCCCGTGGTGTCGAGCGATACGCCCGTCGGCAGTGTTCCGGTCGCGGTCACCGGGGTGCAGTCAGTGCTCGTGATCACGTTGTCGTCGAGTGTCACCGCGCCGTTGCGGGCGAGCAGTCGGCCCTCGATCGTGGCACCGGTCTGTGCCTGGATGGATGTCAGCGCCATAACAGTTCCGACGAAGTCCGCATTCGTGCCGATGGTGGCGCTGCTCGTGACCTGCCAGAACACGTTGCAGGGGTTGGCCCCGTTGATGAGGGTCACGGAGCTGCCGGATTGCGCGATGAGCGAGCTCGACGCCTGGAAGACCCAGACGGAGGTGGAATCCCCTTCGGCGTCGAGCGTGACCTCGCCGCCGACTGGAAGGGACAGCGCGCCACCCGAGTAGATGCCCCCGACGAGAACAAGGCCGTTGAGGTCGGAAAGTCCGGCGGACGTGGGGGGAGTGAGGTTGGCGGCCGTGACGTAGGCCGTTGTGAGATCCGACTGCGCGTCCGCGGCAACAGAGTCGGTGTAGTGCAGGCCGCCATTGAGGGTCCCAGGCGGAAATCCCTTGAGAAGGGTGTCCGGGCTGAGTCCGAGGTCACCGTTGAGCACGCTGCTCCCGGTGTTCGTCACGGCGGAGCCGCCGAGAACGGCGAAACTTCCCGCGGTTCCCAGATCGATGGCCGTTGGACCGGCCGCCGAAGCGGGAGCCGCTGCGAGGAGCGTGAGGGCGATGGCGGCGGGAATGGCACAAACGATGTATCGGAGCTGCATGGTCGTCATTCTTGGAGCGAAGGCACCTAATCGGAGCAGCTGGGGAGTGCACACCCCTCTGAATTTGCAAGCTGAACTATTGGTCAGAGTGGCAGACGGATTAGCTATCCGTAAGTCCCAATGTGGGGCATACAGGTCATTCTCAGTTCCGACATTTTGCCCCCGTTCGAACATTCCCAGCCCACGCACAGAAAATCACGAGGAAGGCGAGAACTGCTCCCGTATGATTGCCCCATGCTTGAATTCCTCATTGTCGTCGGTGTCATCGTGCTTCTCGCCATCATTGTCGGTGGCTACCTGTGGTCCACCTACAACGGACTCGTCACCATGAATGTGCGCGTCGATGAGGCGTGGAGCGACATCACGGTGCAGCTCAAGCGTCGTGCCGACCTCATCCCCAACCTCATCGAGACGGTCAAGGGCTACGCGGCGCACGAGAAGGGCGTCTTCGAGGCAGTCACGCAGGCGCGCGCAGAGACGCTGTCCGCGGGATCGCCGGCCGAGGCATCCACCGCTGAGAACCACATGCAGGCTGCCCTCAAGAGCGTTTTCGCTGTTGCGGAGGCCTACCCCCAGCTCCAGGCGAGCCAGAACTACCTGCAGCTGCAGGGCGAGCTCGTCGACACGGAAGACAAAATCCAGGCCAGCCGCCGCTTCTACAACGGCGGCGTGCGCGAGCTCAACACGAAGATCAAGGTGTTCCCGAACACGCTCTTCGTTCGGGGTCTTGGCTTCACCGAGCGCGAGTTCTTCGAGGTTGCCGACTCGGCCGCCATCGCAGAGCCGCCCCGCGTGCAGTTCTGATTCTTTCCTTTGAATAATAAGTACCAAAGAATCAGATTGAGTAAGGCCGCCCGCGGCCGCATCGAAATCCTCACCGACCCGATACAAGAGTCCACATGTACCGCGCGATAGCCGCTAACAAGCGCAACACGGTCATCATCATCCTGTTCTTCCTCGTGGTGATCGGTGGCCTGGGTCTCGCCCTGAGCGCGATCATGACCGGCCAGATCTCCTGGCCCATCACGATCGCCACGATTATCGGGGCAGGCCTCTACACCTGGATCCAGTACTTCGCGGCGTCGTCGCAAGCCCTCGCCATCAGCGGGGCGCGACAGATTCAGAAGTCGGATGACCCTCGGCTGTACCGCATCGTCGAGAACCTGTCGATCACGACCGGCATGCCGATGCCGAAGGTGTACATCATCAACGACCCGGCGCCGAATGCGTTCGCCACGGGTCGCGATCCCGAGCATGCCGTCGTCGCGGCGACCACCGGACTGCTCGAGATCATGACCGACTCCGAACTCGAGGGCGTCATGGCCCACGAACTCGGTCACGTGCAGAACTACGACATCCGTGTCTCTATGATCGTCTTCGGTCTCGTCGTCGCCGTCGGGTTCATCTCCGACATCGCCCTGCGCTTCACGCTCTTCGGCGGCGGAAACCGCAACAACAACAACGGCGGCAATCCGATCATGATTATTGTCGGGCTCGCGGCGCTCATCATCTCCCCACTCGTGGCCGCCGTCGTACAGGCTGCTGTCTCACGTCAGCGTGAGTACCTCGCCGATGCGACCGGGTCGATGACGACGCGGCATCCGGATGCGCTTGCCTCTGCCCTGCAGAAGCTCGCCGCTTACGGCCGCCCGATGCAGAGGCAGAACTCGACGATGGCGCACATGTGGATCTCCGATCCCACGAAGCCCGGCATCATGGACCGACTCTTCTCCACGCACCCGCCGATCGCGGAGCGCGTCAAGCGCCTCGGTGAGATCGGTCGCGGCTTCTAGCCCTTCAGGTTCGCGACTACTGCCTCTGCTAGTGAAGCAAGCGCCGCGTCCTTTCCATGAGGGGCCGTGCCAAAGTCTTTGTCGGGCACGGTTATCGTGATGCCGTTGTGACCGACGATCAGCTGGAGCGTGCCGTCGGCGATCCACGCTGCGTCACCCTCGTCGAGTCCGGCTACCTCAAGAAACTGAGCGTCAGATTTTTCGCGTTCTTCCAGCCACGCCCACTCGCCGCCCTCGAGTGCCGTGACCCATGCGCCGAACGACTTGGTGAAACTGGATGAGAACTCGCAACTAAGGTAGCCGTTGTAATCACCGTTCTCCTGCTCGAGGTCGGTGTAGACGACGTCGGTCGCTTTCCCGCCGAGAGCCTCGGCGATTGCCTGCTCGGGCAGTAACCGCGCACAGGTCGCTGCAAGCGGGATGGTATCGGCGGGTGCGAACCACACAGTGTTGTGCGGGGCCGCCGCGATTGCCGCCTCAACTTCTGACACAAGGGCAGCGACCTTCTTGGTCGTTGCGGTGCTCGATTTCTCTCGCTCAGCGCCATCTATCGAGAGGTTTGCCGTCAAGCCGTCGGCAACTTCTGCCCGCCATAAGCAGCTAACGCGTTCAGCGTCGAAGCAAACTGCCGTGACGTCGTCACTGCGTTCGCCCTCTACTCTCCGGGTCACCGTCAATGACACCAGTGACTGCAGCGACGAGTCGGTCGATTCGGTATGCCATGAGCACGAGGTCCATTGCAGTTGGCGCTGCAGGTACCCGGGCATCCATTCAGAAAGGTACTGCGGCCCGGCGATCGGCGCGGAGAGCGTCACCTCGCCAAGATCGATGGTCGGCAAAAGCTCGTCGCATGTCGAGTCGACGAGCGGCTCGGGCGCGACTATGGGCTCGGCGGGCACCGGGATATCGCTCGGTGCCGTCACGGGTGGAGTTGTCGGTTCGGGTACGGGCGAGGTGCACCCCGTCAGCGCAAGAATTGCAACCAAAGTGAGCACCGAAGATCGATTCATTCTCAGATCTTGGCACGCAGGGGCGTGCACAGACGTCCGAGATGCAGAGTTGTTATCTATGGTCATCCCTGACGATGACCGAGCACACCTTCGAGCGCGGCGGAGAAATCACCGCGGCCCGCGACAACGACCTCGTCGAGGCCCTGCCACGCGCGGATCTCGTCAAGCAGCGGCACGACGCGCTCTTCGAGACCGGTCGGCGTACCCGGCTCGAGCCACGCCGATTGCACGCGCAGCGCGCGGTTCTGTCGATCGCTCTTGAGATCGATGCGGCCCACGACGTCGTCGCCGACGAGGAGCGGAAGCGTGTAGTAGCCGTAGATGCGCTTGGGCTCGGGCGTGTAGATCTCGATGCGGTAGTGGAAGTCGAAGAGGCGCAGCGCGCGGTCTCGCTCCCAGACGATGGGGTCGAACGGGGATAGGAGTGCCGTTGCATCCACTCGCCTCGGAATTCGGGCCTCGGAGTGCAGGTAGGCGGGCTTGTTCCAGCCGTCGACGCTCACGCGATGCAGAACGCCTTCGTCGGCGAGTTCTTCGATGAGGATCTTCGCGGGGGTTCTCGCGATGCGGTAATAGTCGGCGATGTCGCCGACCGTGCCGACACCGTGAGCGCGTGAGCCGAGCTCAAGGAGGGTCTTCTGTGCGTCGCGCTCTGACACGTCGGTATCGAGCAGCTCAGCGGGGAGAACCTGCTCGGCCAAACCGTAGACGCGCTCGAAGTTCCTTCGCCCTGCGGGAACGACCTCGCCCCACAGAAAGAGGTATTCGAGGCCGAGCTTGACGTCGCTCCAGCCCCACCACGCCCCCTTGCTCTTATTGGCGTCGTGCTCGATCTTGCCCGCCGTGATGGGGCCGGTCGTCGCGAGCTCGGCGCGAAGCCAGTCGAGCATCGCGCCGTTGGACGATGCCCAGTGCTTGGGGTCGCTCAGGTGCTTGGTCTTGAACGCGCGCATCTTCCAGCGCCAGAGCGGCCAGGTCTCGAGCGGGACGATGGATGCCACGTGCGCCCAGGTCTCGACGTACTGCGCCCTGGCGCCAAAGGTGAGCGTGTCGAGAAGCGCCTTGTCGTAGGAGCCGAGCCGCGCGAAAACAGGCAGGTAGTGGCTGCGCTCGAAGACGTTGACCGAGTCGACCTGCAACAGCCCCAGCCTGCGCACGAGAGCGTTGAGCTGTCGGGTGCCGACGGATGCGGGTTTGGGCGAGCCGAACCCCTGGGCCGCGAGGGCGATGCGTCGAGCCTGTGCGCGCGAAACGGTGTCTGCCACCCTTCGACTGTAGCGAGCGCTACCGACAGGTCGCGTTTGCCCGGCGTTCACCCCTCGGATGCCACCCGGTTGGGTGTCATCCGTAGTTTGTGCGGAGGTCAACCGGTATCCCACTGCCCGCTCACAGCGCGGGCGGCCGGCAGGCCACCAGGAGGAACTCTTGTTCACAAAGCGTCACTTCGCGAGTCTTGCGGTCATCACCGCTGCTGCGATCTCGCTCAGCGCTTGCGCTGGCACCCCTGCTGCACCCACCGACGTCGACGCGGCTACCGCCACGAACGCCGAAGCATTCGGCGGCATCGATGCACTCGTCGAGGCGGCCAAGGCCGAAGGCCAGCTCAACGTCATTGCTCTCCCCGACAACTGGGCGAACTACGGCGAGATCAAGGCCCTCTTCGAGGAGAAGTACGGCATCGTCGTCAACTCCGCAGACCCCGACATCTCCAGCGCAGAGGAAATCGCTGCAGCTGACAACCTCAAGGGCCAGGACACCGCTCCCGACGTCTTCGACCTCGGCACGGCAGTCACCCTCGACAGCCTCGACTACTTCGCTCCCTACCAGGTGACCAACTGGGAAGAAATCCCCGAGGGCAACAAGGAGGCCACCGGCCTTTACGTGAACGACTACACCGGCAGCATGTCGATCGGCTACGACTCGAACTCGGTGCCCGCACCGACGAGCCTCGAGGACCTCCTCAAGCCCGAGTACAAGGGTGCAGTCGCACTCAACGGTGACCCGACGCAGGCTGGTGCGGCATTCGCAGCTGTCGGCCTCGCGACCGTGCAGTCCGGCGGAACGCTCGATGACTTCACCCCCGGCGTCGAGTTCTTCAAGCAGCTCAACGACGCGGGCAACTTCATCCCCGTCAACGCCACGTCGGCCACGATCGCCGCTGGCGAGACCAAGGTCGTC
>Ga0247813_10000647_pt1 | contig 30476 bp, 21 predicted proteins | sample UWRJL169409C1_FD_180719 | JGI IMG/M metagenome (GOLD analysis project Ga0247813, IMG submission 180719) | Plant litter microbial communities from Arlington Agricultural Research Station in Wisconsin, United States - UWRJ-L169-409C-1 | ecosystem: Environmental > Terrestrial > Plant litter >...
CCGCGGCTATGTGATGGAGTCGGGACTGATCACCATGGCGGGCGATGCAAAGGTCATGCTCAACGACCCGAAGGTCCGAGCCGCCTACCTGGGCGAGTAGATTTGGCTCGCCCGCAGGTTGGGCTCACTTCGTGTAGCCCGCCCACCCCTGCCGGGGGCAACACCAGCGACCCTGCGGAGCCGGTTCCGCGGTGTTTCACGAAAGGGCGGGGCATCGCCGGTCATGGACTTCAGTTCAGTCGACCTTCGCTCCCGTCGACTTCACCACCTTCTCGTACTTCGCCAGTTCGCTCTTCATGAAGGTGCCGAACTGCTCGGGCGTGCTCGACACCGGTTCGGCCAGCAGGGTGGCGAAACGGGTCTTGGTTTCCGGTGAATTCAGTGCCGCGACGAAGGCCTGATTCAGCCTGGCGAGCACATCGGCCGGCGTGCCTGCCGGCGCCACCAGGCCCCACCACGTGTCGATCGCAAAACCCTTGAGCGTGTCGGCCACGGGCGGCACCTCGGGCAGTGCCGGGCTGCGTTGGAGCGTGGTCACGGCCAGCGCCTTGAGCTTGCCCGAGCGAATGTTCGGCGCGGCGGTCGACAGGTTGTCGAAGTTGAAGTCGACCTGGCCCGACAGCAAGGCCAGCTGTGCCGGATTGCCGCCGTTGTACGGAATGTGCAGCGCGAAGATGCCTGCCTGCTGCTTGAACATCTCGCCGGCCAAGTGCCCGGCGCTGCCGTTGCCGCCGCTGCCGTAGTTGAGCTTGCCGGGGTTGGCCTTGCCGTACGCGATGAGCTCCGCCACGCTGTTGATCTTCAGGCGCTGCGCCGTCTGCGCGTTGATCACCAGCACGTTGGGCACACGGACCATCTGCGTGATCGGTGCGAAGTCGGTGGCCGCGTTGTAGGGCATCTTGGCGTAGAGCCACGGATTGACGGCGTTCGTCGCGGTGGCAGCAATGCCGATCGTGAAGCCGTCCGGCGCGGCCTTGGCCACCACGTCCGCGCCGATGTTGCCCCCCGCGCCCGGCTTGTTGTCGATGATCACCGTGCCGAGCGAATCGCGCACGCCCTCGGCCAGGATGCGCGCGGTCGCGTCGATCGGGCCGCCTGGCGCATAGGGCACGACCAGGCGGATGGGGCGATGCGGCTGCTGCGCCTGCGCGGGGGCGGTTGCCAGCACGACGGCGCTGGACAGAAGGGAAAGCAGGAAGTGTCTCGTTCTCATGGTTCTCGGTTCTTGTTGGAGCGCACCGGCGGAGCGGTGGTCAGGGTTGCGCCTTGTCGGCTTCCGTGGTGAAGGCGTCGGCAAAGAATTCCTCTTCGGGCAGGCCGGCTTCGGCCAGGTAGTCGCGCCGGGCGGAATCGACCACCACCGGCGCGCCGCAGGCATACACCTGGTGGCCCGACAGGTCGGCGAAGTCTTCGAGCACGGCGCGGTGGACGAAGCCGGTGCGGCCGGTCCAGTTGTCGTCGGGCGTGGCGTTGGACACCACGGGCACGAAGCGCAGGTTGGGGAGCCCGGCCACCTGGGCGCGGACCCAGTCGGCCATGTAGAGGTCTTCGGGCCGACGGCCGCCCCAGTACAGGGTGGCGGGGCGGTCTGAGCCCAAGAACTTCATGTGCTCGATCAGCGCCTTGATCGGCGCGAAGCCGGTACCGGAGGCCAGCAGCACCATCGGTTTGTCGGAGTCCTCGCGCAGGAAGAAACTGCCGAAGGGGCCTTCGATGCGCAGAATCTCCTTTTCCTTCATCGTGCCGAAGACGTGGTCGGTGAACTTGCCGCCCGGCAGGTGGCGGATGTGCAGCTCGATGCCGGTGCCCGGTTCGCCCAGCGTGTGCGGCGCGTTGGCCATCGAGTAGCTGCGGCGCGTGCCGTCGCGCAGGATGAACTCCACGTACTGGCCGGCATGGAACTGCAGCGGCTCGCCGGCCGGCAGTTGCAGGCGCAGCATGACGACGTCGTGCGACAGGCGTGTGAGGGCCTGGACGCGCGCGGGCATCTTGCGGATCGGCAACGCGCCGGCCTCGGTGACCTGGCGCGACTCCAGCATCACGTCGCTCGTGGCGCGGGCGCAGCAGGTCAGCACCAGGCCGGCCAGTTCTTCCTCGGCGCTCAGCGCCTTGCTCTGGTGGGGGCTGTGTGTGACCTCGCCCGAGAGCTTGCGGCACTTGCAGGAGCCACAGGCGCCGTCCTTGCAGCCGTACGGCAGGCCGATGCCCTGGCGGATCGCGGCGGCGAGAATGGTCTCGTCGCCTTGCGCCACGAAATGGCGTCCGCTGGGTTCGACGGTGATCTGGAAAGCTGCTTCGTGGAGCGCTGCACTGGTCATGGGTAGTCTTGGAACGGATCGCGACGCATCGCGAACGCAACGAACGGGAAAGATCGGATTTTGCCCTCAATCAACAACCCTCTTGGCGCGCTGCCTGCGCGCTTCCGGCGCCAGCGCCTGCTGGTCGTCGGCTGTGGCGACGTCGGGATGCGTGCCGTGCGCGCGCTCGACGGACGGCTGCATGTGATCGCCCTGACTTCATCTCCGGCACGCGTGGCGGAACTGCGCGCGGCCGGCACCACGCCCCTGGTAGCCGACCTCGACCGGCCCGCCGCCCTGCGCCGACTGGCCGGCCTGGCGACGCGGGTACTCCACTTGGCGCCTCCCGCACGCGTGGAAGAGGGGCCCGGCTGGGCGCTGGACGCGCGCACCGCCGCCCTGCTGCGGGCCCTGCGCCTGCGCACGTTGCCTCGGGCGCTGGTCTACGGCTCGACCAGCGGCGTGTACGGCGACTGCGCGGGTGCCCGCATCGACGAGACGCGGGCCGTGCGCCCGCACACGCCGCGCGCGCATCGGCGTGTCGACGCCGAGCGGCATGTGCGGCTGTTCGGTCGCGCCGGCGTGACCACGCGCATCCTGCGCATCCCGGGCATCTACGCGCCCGACCGCGAAGGCGGCACGCCGCGCGCACGCCTGCTCAAGGGCACGCCCGTGCTGCGCAGCGAGGACGACGTGTACACCAACCACATCCATGCGGACGATCTGGCCCGCGCCTGCCTGGCCGCGCTCTGGCGCGGCGGGCCGCAGCGCGTGTTCCACGCCAGCGACGACACCGAGCTCAAGATGGGCGACTACATGGACCTGGCGGCCGACCTGTACGCGCTGCCCCGGCCACCACGCATCGCGCGCGACGCCGCGCAGTCGTCGCTGCCGGTGTCGCTCCTGAGTTTCATGGGCGAGTCGCGACGGCTCGACAACGGGCGGCTCAAGCGGGAGTTGCGCGTGCGGCTCGACCACCCGAACGTGGCCAGCGGACTGGGGGCGCCTGCAGGGGGCGCGGCCGGCGCTGCGGTGATTCCAGGAGCGGCGGCAACAGTCGCGGGAAGCAAACACCCTGACGAAAAACCGCAAGGTCCACCACACTAAGCACGCGACAATAGCGGCTAGTACTTTCCGCCACGTCCGAAGCATGTCAATGTCCTTGTTGTCGCCCACCACCGATCTGGACGCCATGTTCGAACTGGCGCCGGTGTCGCTCTGGCTCGAGGACTACAGCGGGCTCCAGCGCCTGTTCGCACAGTGGCGAAGCGAGGGCGTCGACGACCTGCGCGCCCACCTGGAGGCCGACCCCGCCCGTGTGCGGGCCTGCATGGCGCAATACAGGATCCTGCGCGTCAACCAGGCGACGCTCGACCTGCTGGCCGCACCGAGCCAGGAGGTGCTGCTGGCCAGCCTGGACAGGGTTTTCCGCGACGACATGACGCGCACCGCCATCCACGAGCTGTGCCTGATGTGGAAAGGCGAGCTTTCCTTTGCCTCGCAAACGGTCAACTACGCGCTGGACGGCCGCCGGCTCGACGTGCAGATGCGCGTGCGCGTGCTGCCCGGCCACGAGGTGCTCTGGGATCGCGTCATGGTGTCGCTCGACGACATCACCGCCCGCGTGGCCGCCGAGCGCCAGCGTGCGGAAAGCGAGCGCTACGCGCGCGGCCTGTTCGACCATTCGCCGGTGTCGCTGTGGGTCGAGGACTTCAGCGCCATCAAGCGCCTGCTCGACGACCTGCGCGATCGCGGCATCACCGACTTCGCCACCTTCATCAAGGTGCATCCCGAGTTCGTCACGCGCTGCATGCAGGAGATCCGCGTGCTCGACGTGAACCGGGAAACGCTGCACATGTTCGGCGCCACCGACAAGAAGATGCTGTTGCAGAACATTCCGCGCGTCTTCCGCGACGAGATGCGCGAGTCGTTCGCCGAGCAACTGCTCGACCTCTGGAACGGCAAGGTGCTGCAGCAGCGCGAAGTGCTCAACTATTCGCTGACCGGCGAGGCGATCCACATCCACATGCAGTTCTCCGTGCTCACCGACCGCTCGGCCAACTGGGACCTGGTGGTGGTGTCGCTCATGGACATCACCGCGCGCAAGAAAGCCGAGGCCTACCTCGAGTACCTCGGCAAGCACGACGTGCTCACGCAGCTCAACAACCGCACCTTCTACACCGAAGAGCTCAACCGCCTGGCGCGCAAGGGCCCGTGGCCCGTGTCGATCCTGGCGATCGACCTGAACGGCATGAAGGAGGTCAACGACGACAACGGCCATGCGGCCGGTGACGGCCTGCTTCGACGCGTGGGCGAGGTGCTGGCCAAGGCGGTCGATACGCCCTCGTGGCCCGCTCGCATCGGCGGCGACGAATTCGCTGTGCTGATGCCGGCGACCGACGAGCGCGGCGTGCAGGCCGCGCGCGATCGCGTGCTTTCGCTGCTCGACCTGAACAACCAGTTCTACGCCGGCCAGACGGGGCTGGTGCTGAGCCTGGCGATCGGCATGGCGACCTGCCAGGCGGGCGACTCGCTTGATGCCGCGCTGTTGCGCGCCGACAAGGCGATGTACGCAGACAAGGCACGCCATTACCGCGAAAACGGAGGCACTGCGCGATGATGAAGGCAAGCCACCGCCTTCATCCGCTGTCCGACTAGGCAAGAAGAGCGCACGCCTTCGCAAGCCGGCGTACAGCGTTTTGCTTCAACACCGATTTCCTCCTTCCATGTCTTCCCGCATCTCTGCTGGCCATTTCAAGATTTGCGACGGCCAGATCCTCTGGGCCGACGAAGATGCGCACCATCTGCTCGCCTATGCGCCCGGGGCGCTCGCCGACGTGCCGTTCAGTGACGTTTACGAGCCGCCGTCCGATGCGGCCGATCCGTCCGGTGACGCCATGCCGGCGCCGGTGCGCGGCGTGATCGAGCATCCGGGCGTCACGCTGATCGGGCAGAACGGCCAGACCCTGGTGGTGGACATGCGCGGGGAGCGCATGGACGACCGCTGCATCCTCTGGACGTTCGCACTCGCCTCGCGCGGCCTGCGAGGCGAACGCCTGGAAGTGCTGTCGCGCCGCGATGCGCTCACCCGCTTGCCCAACCGCATTCCGTCGATCGACGAACTGGCGCCCATGATGCTCGCGCATGAGGGGGAGGCGGGTCGCCTGCTGGCCGTGTGCTACCTGGACATCGACCGCTTTCGCGACATCAACGACCGCTTCGGCCCGGCCGGCGGCGACGCCGTGCTGCGCGAGGTGGCGCGTCGGTTGAAGACCGCGGTGCCGCACGATGCGGTCGTCGCGCGCGTGGGAGGCGACGAGTTCGCCGTGGTGATGTCGGTGGCGAGCCGCGGCCAGTGCGATGACCTCGTGCAGCAGGTGCTGGCGCGGCTCACGCATCCGTACCGTCTCCTGGACCGCCAGGCTCGCCTGCGGCTGAGCGTGGGCGTGTCGCTGCTGCCCTACGGCGAGCAGCCGACCGAGGTGATGCTCCAGCATGCGCAGCACGCCGTGTTCCTCGCCAAGCGGCCCGGCGGCAACCACGTGCACTACTTCGATGCCGGCCAAGCGCGCGACGAACAGCTCGAACGGCAGACCTTCGCGTTGATCAAGGACGGCCTGGGACGCGACGAATTCTTCCTGGCCTACCAGCCGAAAGTCGACATGCGCTGCGGTCGGGTGGTGGGCTTCGAGGCCCTCATCCGTTGGCAGCATTCGGAGCGGGGGCTGCTGCAACCGGCGGAGTTCGTGCACCTGATCGAAGACCACGAGCTGGTCGAAGACCTCGGCGACTGGGCCATCGCAGAAGCCCTCCGGCAGGCTGCCGTGTGGCTCGACCAGGGCGTGCGCACCTCCGTGAGCGTGAACATCAGCCCGCGCCACCTGCTGCGGCCGGACTTCGTCCGGCGCCTGCACCACCACCTGGGTCGCTATCCGCAATTGCCCAAGGGCGTGCTGGAACTGGAGATTCTGGAGACGACGGCCATCAAGGACTTCGTGGCCGTGTCGCAGTTCATCGGCGCCTGCACCCAGATGGGCGTGCCGGTCACCATGGACGATTTCGGGACCGGCTACTCGTCGCTGTCGTACCTGCGGCGCCTGCCGCTGACCGCGCTCAAGCTCGATCAATCGTTCGTGAGCGGCATGCTCGAAGACGCCGAGGACCGCGCCATCGTCGAAGGCATCCTGCTGCTGGCACGCGCGCTGGGGCGCACGATGATCGCAGAGGGGGTCGAATCCCTCGCGCATGGCAAGGCGCTTCTCGCGCTGGGCTGCACGCTGGGGCAGGGCTATGGCATCGCCAAGCCGCTGTCGGCTGTCGAGGTGCCCGAGTGGATCGCGGGCTTCGAGCTGGCACCGCCGTGGGGCCGCGCCGCCGACTGCGCCTGACGCGCTGGCCGCAGCCGCAGCCGCAGCCGCAGCGAAGCGTCGGGCGGCTACCGCCTAGAGCAGCGGCGTGTACGGCGACGTGACCGGCGCCAGCGTGCCGCTCATGCCCGCGCCCGGCGCCGAGAACGAACCGCTCGGCACGCCGAACATGTAGCGCAGGTACAGGCTGCCGGTGACCTGCCGGTAGTTCTGCGCGTTGTTCAGGCCCACCGAACCCCCGAGGTACAACTGCGGTGCGACCTGGTACTCCAGCACGCCGGCAAAGTTGTAGGCGAAGCCGGTGCGGGTGTCGCCCGTGTACACGCCCGTGAACGTGCTGTTGGTCAGGTTGAGCGCCGTGGCCGCGGCATTGGCGGCCACTGCATTGGCCTGGCGCGCCGCGTCGGTCGGGAAGTAGGCCGCGTCGTCCTGTTTGAACGACTGGAGTCCGACCGAAGCGTTCACGCGCCACGCCAGGCGGTTGCTGCGCCCTTGCCAGTCGACCGGGAACGCCACGCTCACGTAGCGCTGCGGGCTGAAGTAGCCGCCGTGCCCATAGGTGAAGTAGCTCAGGTTCTTGTCGTAGCCCATCAGGCCGATGTTCAGGCCGGCCGTGAGGCTGGAGCCGGCACCGCGCAGGATGTGCATGTACAGGCCGCCGCCGCCTTCGGCGCGCGTGTTGTCGGCCACGTTCAGGCCTGTGATGGAGCTGTAGGAGCCATAGCCGTAGATGCCGTAGGTGCCGTCGTCGTGCGTCAGGTCGACGCGGCCACCGGTGGCGACGATGCCGCCCCATTTGTCGCCGGTGCGCCGGTCTTCCGTGCCTGCGAAGGCGACGAGGCTGTCGGTCACGGCCTTGCGCGACAGGTCGGCCTTGAGCGACAGGCTGTCGGTCAGCGCACCGCTGAAGCCGACGTTGCCGATCACGTTGGTTTCCTGGAAGCCGAGGGGCGTCGTGCCAATGCTCGCGTTCAGGTTCTTGCCTTCGTAGCCCACGCTCAGGCCGATGCCGCTGGCACTCTGCGATTCAGGTGCGCGCACGGTGCCCAGCGACTGGTTGAGCGCGGCCTGCGGGCCGCCGCCGAAGCGGCTGGTGGTGGCGTAGTCCGAAGCCATCGAGCCGCCGTCGAGCACGGTGGGCGTGGCGCTCACCACGAGCTTGCCGCTGCCGACCGGCACGCGCGCCTGGATCGGGATCTGGAAGTCCGACAGCTTGCTCAGGCCACCTTCGCCCGCGCGGTTGCGGTAGACGGTGCCTGCGGTGATCACCGTGCTGCGTTCGGCCTGCAGTTCCTGGAGCTCGGACAGCAGCGGGTTGGCCGGGGCGCCCAGGTTGCTGAGGGGCGGCGTGGTCCAGCCCGGATCGTTCGCCAGGCTGCTGCCGGGGCGTGGGTACTGGCTGGGCACGGGCAGTGCGTCGGCGGTCTGCACGGGATAGCCGCCGTAGATGGGGGCTTGCGCTTGCTGCTGCATGGTGGCCGGTGGCGGTTGCCAGTTGCCGGCGGCGTTGGCGTTGGCCGATGGCGCCGACAGGTTCGACCTCATGTTTCCGGCCGCGATGTTGCGCTGCGTGGTTGGCGATGGCGTGATGCGCGACGGCGTGGTCGTCGAGGCGGCAGCGGCACGCCGTGCGGCGTTCGTGTTCGAAGCTGCGACCGGTGCGGTCGTGGTCGCGCCCGATGTCCACGGCATGCCGGGGGCCGATCCGCCTTGCGCCGCGGCGGGCAGTTGCATGCTGACCGGCATTGCGCCCGGAAATGCAGCAGCGGGGACGGGTGCCGGATTGTTGCCGCGCATGCCGGCGAAGGGCGACGCCGGCACGCCAGGCATGGCTGCTTGCGACGAGGCCGACGTCTGCGACAGGCCGAACGGCGCCGACGACGCCTGCGCGCCACCGGTCATGCCTGCGAAAGGGTTGCCGGCCGGCATGCCGCCGCCGGTGCCACGTGCGCCGGCCATGTTCAGGCCGTTGGCCGCACGGCTGTCGGCAGCCACGGCGGCGCGCAGGTACTGTTCGGCGCGGCCGTTGTCACCGGCCGCGCGGTACATGCGCCCGGCTGCAGCGAGGACGCGTGACTGGTCGGGCGCCTGCTTGAGTGCGGCCATCACATAGGTCTCGGCGTTGCCGTAGTCCTTGATGGCCGTGGCGCTGGACGAGGCTGCCAGCAGCGTGTCGAGGTCGGTCGGCGTGCGCTGCAGGATGCGCTGGTAGAGCGCCAGCGCCTGCTGGTCGTCGCGCGCGGCGCCGTACAGGCGCGCCAGCGCGGACATCACCTGCGTGTCGTTCGGCCGTTCGGCCAGCAGCGGTGCCATGGTGTTGTAGGCCGCTTCCAGGTTGCCGGCCTCGCGCAGGGCGTCGGTCTGGCGCAGGCTGTACGAGACGCGCAGGTTGTCGAAATCGGCGCGCTGCGCGGGCGTCATGTTGGTCGCCTGCAGGTTGCGCAACAGGGCGGCCAATTCGATGTCCTGGTTCGTCTTCACCAGGATCGACGCGTAGAGCAGCCGGTCGCCGATGGGCGGGTTCGGGCTGCGTGCGAGCAGCTGGCGGCTCATGGCGAGCGCGCGCGGTGCATCGCCGATCTCGGCGTAGGCGCTGGCCAGCTGGCCCCAGAGTTCGGCCGGGATGTCGTTGCCCAGCGAGCTTTCGGCCTGGGCCAGCAGGCCGCGGGCGGCGCCGGCCTGGCCCGAGCGCGCCAGGGCTTGCGCCTGCTGCGCCTGCCCCTGCACGAAGAGCTTGCGCTGCAACTGCGTCATGTCACGCGTGCGCGTGTTCGGCGGAATGCGTTCGAGGTACTGCAGGCCGGAGATGGGGTCGCCCGCATCGGAGGCGAGCAGGGCGCTCGCATAGAGCGCGTCGGGCATGTCCGGCTGCGACATCAGGAGGCCGTCCATCACGCCGCGCGCCTGGGCCGTCAGGCCCTGGCGACGGTAGATGTTGGCCAGGTCCAGGCGGATCCATGGGCTGTCGGGGGCCGTCAGCATGGCGTCTTCCAGCGTGCGCTGGGCGCCGGCCGGATCACCGGCCTCGTTCTGCTGGCGGGCCTGGGCACGCGCCTGGTCGACGCGCACGTTCTGCAGGCCGCCGATCTGGGCGGCCTGCTCGGGCGTGAGGCGCTGGGCCAGGGCCAGCGCTTCGTTGGCGCGGCCTTGCTGGGTGTAGACATTGATCAGGCCGCGGATGGCCTGCGGGTCGCCCGGCTTGGCTTCGAGCACGCGGGTGTAGCCCTGCTCGGCCTGCGGCAGTTCACCGTTGGCCAGCCGGATGTCGGCCAGCGCGGTCTGGCCGACCGGCTCCTTGGCGTCGATGCGCACGGCACGTTCGAGCAGTGACTGTGCGCCGTTCAGGTCGTTGCGCTGGCGCGCGGCGGTGGCCTGGCCGATCAGGTTCCAGTAAGTGGCGCTCTGCAGGGCCTGGTTCCACTTGCGGCCACCGGTGCGCGATGCCTGCTCGAGGTATTCCTGTGCCTGGGCAAAGCGCTCCTGGCGCAGGCGGATGAGGCCCAGGCCACCGAGCGCCTCGCTGTCGCCGGGCAGCAGGCGCAGCGCCTGCTGAAAGCGTGCTTCGGCCGTGGTCTGGTCGCCGCGGTCGAGCGCCTTGAAGCCTTCGCTGAGCGGTTGTGCCGCAGGCGAGCCGGGCGTGGCGGCGGTCTTGGTTTCGGTCAGGCTTTCGAGCCGCGCCGACACCGCCGCATCGGGCGCGACGCTCAGGAATTCCTGGTACAGCGGTGCGTCGGGCGCGCGCGCGTCGAGCCAGATCAGCGCCTGGCGCCAGCTGGCGCGCGCAGCCGTGCCCACGCCGGCCTGCTTGGACAGCGTCGACAGGCTGCGGATGCCGTCGCGGCGCGTGGGCTCGCGGTAGGTCTGCAACTGCGCGAGCGCCAGGCGCACGTTCAGGTTGTCGGGCTTGTCCTTGGCGAGTTGCTCCAGGCCCTTGCGGCCCTCGTCCCAGCCGGTGGGCGTGCCGCCGAGCACCTGGTAGTACTCGAGCGCCAGGTTGTCGGGCGGCGGGTTGTTGCCGATCACGCTGCGGTACAGCTGCAGCGCTTCGGCCGCGCGGCCGGCCTGCGCCGCGGCGCGGGCGCGCTGCAGGTCGCTGGTGGGCGCGCCACCCTGCTGGGCCTGCTGCTGCAGGCGCTGGGCGCGGGGGTCGCTCGGATGCGCGGCGCGCAGGCGGTTGATCCAGCCACGCGCCGGCTCGGCATTGCCGCGGCCCAGTTCGATCTGCGCCATGCCATAGAGCGCGTCGGCGGACTGCGGGTCGACCCGCAGCAGCTTGCGCCAGCTTTCTTCGGCGAGGTCGGCGCGGCCCATGTTCTGCCAGTAGTTGCCTTGTTCGATCAGCGCGGCGCTGGCGTCGGCCTGCGCGTGCAGGGCGCCACTGGCGAACAGACTGCCGATCAGGCCGATGGAGGCGATCAGCCGGCTGGCGGTCGAGCGCGCGGGCACCGTCGCCGTGAAGCTGCGCGCGCGAGGGCTCACGCGGGTCGGTCGGACGGACATAGGAGTCTCCAGGAGGTTTGCAATTGACCGGTCTTGCTGAAAGCGTAGCGACCTTCGTACCAGCCCAGGCCAAAGAGGATGAGCATGCGCTCGTAATAAGGGAGCGGCAGCACGCTGCCGGTTTTGCCGTCGCCCATGCGGTTGCGGATGCGCGTGAGCTGGATGTCGGCCAGGCCAGTGAGGCCCTGTGCCTTCAGGTAGGGCAGCAGGGCGCCGGCAAAGCCCACGCCGCCGGTGCCGCGCGGGGCGCCGGTGGCCGTGTCGACGTATTCGGGAATCATGGTCTGCGCCTCGATGGCGCGGCGCGGCCCGTACAGCGACTTGAGCAGCGGATTGCGCGTCGGGTCCTGCGGGTTCAACATGCCGGCCCACAGGTACACGCGGATCGCGTCGTAGCTGCCGATGGCTCCCTTTTGCGGATCGGCCACGAAGGTCTTGCTGTCCGACGACCAGGCACACCAGTCGGGCGCGTAGCCCTGCGGCGTGACCGCGCCGAACATGCGCATGCTGTTCTGGATGATCTCGTTCCAGGGGCCGCCGGGGTCTTCCTCATGGAAGCGGCGCAGGATCTGAATGGGCACGTAGCTCGGATTGAGGCGCCAGTTCGGGCCGCGTGCGACCGAACGCGGCCATGGCATCAGCATCTGGCCCAGGCCGTCGAGCTTGATGACCTCTTCGCGCACCACCATCGCCATCATCGTGCGGCCCAGCCGCTGATAGGCGGGTTCCTTCCACAGGCGCGCCGCCTCGAGCAGCGTGTAGGCGATCCAGACGTCGGAGTCGGACGCCGAGTTGTCGTCGAGCACGCCCCAGCCGCCTTCGTTGTTGCGCCCCCACTGCCAGGCGGGCAGGCGCTTGGCCATGTCGCCACCGGCGAGGTTCTTGTGGGTCCACTGCAGCACGCGGTTGAAGGCGTTGCGGTCGTTGTGCACGAGCGAGAAGAACAACCCGTACGACTGCCCTTCGGACGTCGATTGCTGTTGCGGCGTGTCGAAGTCGACCACGCGTCCGTCGACCTGAACGTGGCGCGCTGCAAAACTCTGCCAGTCGTTGGTGTTCAGACAGGTGGCCGGTGTCGGTGTCGGCTGCTGGGGCTGCTGCGCCCCGGCGGGCAGCGCTGCGACCAGCGGCGCCAGCGTCATGCCTTGCAGCAGTTGCCTTCGTCGTCGTGCGAACAGGTGTGGGTCGTCGTGGGGGGGGAAATTCATGGAGGAAGCGAAGGTGTCCTGGTCTAGCGCAGGCGGGCGCGTGCGCGCAGCTTCAGGCTGGCGTAGGCGGCGGCAGAGCCGATCAATGCGAGTGCGAGCGCCAGGCCGATCAGGATGACCGGACTGCGGGACAGGTTCCACTGCAGCCAGGCGAAGGGGGGAAGGCGACCCACGTAGTAGGTGTCGCCGCTCAGGAGACTGTTGACCTGCTGGCCGCGCACCAGCGTCATGCTGCCCTGGATGCGCTTGATCAGGTCGGGCGTCATCAGCGCGTTGACCAGCGCGGGCTGCGACTGGGGCGTGCTGACCATGGCCACCACGCTGCGCTGCGAGCGCAGTGGCGACTCGAAGCCGGCAATGGCGGCGTCCGAGCCGTCGTCGGCGATCGAGAACTGCGTGGCCGACGGCAAGTCTTCGCGCTTGCGGGTGCCGGTGACGAAGTTCAGCGTGTCGTCGATCCAGCTGCCGATACGGAACTGCTGCGCGTTGCTGTTGCGCTTGAGAGGCATCTGCGCGGCCCATTGCGTGAACAGCGGCTGGCTCTGCAGGCTGCCGATCACCAGCAGGTCCTTGTCGCTGAGTTCGCCGGCATTGGCAGCGCGACCCACGGTCACGCGCAGGCCGGGGTAGCCCGTGGCATTGCCCAGCTGGCCCATGGCCGCCAGGAAGGTCTCGGTGTCGGCGCGGTCGGGTTGATTCGGCAGGATCACCGCGGTGTCGGCCAGGTCGGCCAGCCGCGTGAACGGAAAGCCGCTGTTGGCGAAGGCCGCCAGCTCGGGCATGGCGATGTAGTGTGGGAACTTGGACACGTCGATGGTCGAAGTCGGGTCGATGCCGCCGCGCACGTTGTCCAGCAGCGGCTTGCAGTTGCTGGCCGCCGGCTCGAAGTAGTAGTGCATCTGCACCTGTGCGCGCGAGCCCATGGCCAGCGTGGGCAGCAGCACTTCCTTGCGCTCGGCCACCGTGCCGTCGGGCAGCAGCTTGGCGGTCATCGGGTTCCACCAGTGGTCGCCGGTCGGGAAGCCCGGACGCAGGGGAATCGAGCCGATGAACGTGTCGTTGACGTTCAGGTTCAGCGTGGACTGGTCGGCCTGCACGCGCGGTGTGTAGCGGTATTGCAGATCGAGCGGCACGCCGCGGCTGCGCCAGGTGAACAGGTCGGGCGGCAGCTGCATGTTCACGCGGATCACGTTCGGCGTGTAGCCGGCGACCGTGAACTCGCTGGCCTGCGCCAATTCGCCCAGTTGCACGGGACGGTCGCTCGACAGCCAGCGTGGCGCGTCGTACGGCTTGCGCGGCATGGGCATCTCGTATTCGGGAATGCCTGCGCTGGCGCCGGTGAGCGCGCGGTTGTTCAGCGCCATCGTGGAGGCAGCGGTGCGCAGCTCGCCCGGGTTGCGGCCCATCACCAGCAGCAGCTTGGCGTTCGGGTCTTGCGGGTGATCGACCATCGCCAGCGCCGGGCCCTGAATGGGCGGCAGCGTGAGGCCGTTGATGGCCGATTCGGGCATGGCGAACACCACGGCATTGCCCATGGGCAGGTCGCCGTTGCTGACCGGGAAGGTCGCGCCGCGGTAGCCGGCCAGGGCGCCGAACCACGACGACAGGATGCCTGCGGCCTCCAGGGTCTGGTTGGCGTTGGCGCTGCCGAACACGAACGGCAGGTTCAGCCGCCGCACGTCGCGGCGGTCGAAGAAAGGCTGTGGCATCGAAGCCAGGTCGTTGACGAGCTTCAGCGGCGAAACGTTCAGGCGCAGCGTGGTCGATGCGTCGACCGTGGCCCACAGGCTGGTGTGCACCGGGTCTTCGCATTCGCGCGTGTAGTGGCCGATCAGCTCGACGTCGATGCGGTTGAATTCGGTGATGAGGCGGCGGTCGATCGGAATCTCCACCGTCAGCGGCTTGCCGGCATCAGCACGCGCGGCCGGCAGCGTGCTGATCAGCACGTTGTTCACGCTCACCTTCAGGTGCGACAGCTCGGGAATCAGCGCCGGTGAATAGGCGTAGTTCAGGCGCAGCGACGCCCCGGTGATGAGTTCGTCGGCGCGCACGCTGAACGGAATGCCCACCGTGCCATTGATGCCGCGCAGCTTGATCGCATAGTCGATGCCCAACTGGGTCAGGTTGAGCTCGCGCACGTTGCCCACGGGTGCGGCGGGCAACGCCAGGGCCGGCAGGGCGGGTGCACCAGACGAACCGGGCGAACCGGGCGCGGGCGCCGCGGTGGCACGCGTCTGCGCCCAGGCCAGCGGCGCCGAGCCACCGGTCCATGCCATCAGGGCGAGCGCCACAGCCGTGGTCAGTTTCGTGTTGCGATAAGTCATGGTGTGAGGTCGGAGGCGGGCTGTGTCAATGAACGGAATCGGGGTCGGGACGGTGGACGGGTCAGGACGGCTTCTTGGCCGTGGCCGGCTCGGCGTTGCCGCCACCGCCAGTGAGGCGCCGCAGCTTGCGTCCGCTCGCGTGGTAGTAGTGGGCGAACATCTGGCGGAAGCCCACCATGCTGATGCTGGCGATGTGGCCGATCACCTTGTGCGCGGCCACCCGGGGATGGTTGCCCCAGCGTGCGGCCCAGATGTCGGCGCGGGCCGTCGTGCACTGCACCAGCGCACGTTCCTGCGCAAAGCTCAGCGGCTCGAACTGCACGCCGATGCGCTTGCCGCGGCTGAAGCGCACGGTCGCCGGAAAACGCGACTCGACCTCGCCGCGGAACAGCGCCACCTCCAGCGGCGCGCCGTCCTCCGCGCTCAGATCGGCCGGCAGATCGATGCCCAGGCCGCTGCTGGAGAAGTCGTAGGTGTGGCAGCGCAGCGAATGACCGTCCGGAAAGTGCAGGGCGGCCGGGATGCGCAAGGCGATGCGGTGCGCGCCGCGCAGTTGGCGCGACTCGTTGGCCGCCGCCACGCAGGCACCCAGAATCACCAGGTTGTAGAAGGTCCAGGCCAAGTTCAGCCAGACGGTGGCGATGTTGTCCGGGTCGACCCAGGTCAAGCGCCAGAGGCCGGCCACCACGCCCACGAAGTTCAGCGCCAGCAGGAACAGGCTGGCCTTGGCGATCGACGTGTCGAAGTACTCCTTCTGGATCAGGCCGCCCTTGGCCGTCACGTTGAAGCTGCCCAGCTTGGGGTTGATGAGCGCCACCAGCGTGGGCCGGAAGATGTACCAGGCCAGCACCGCCTCGTACACCTCGTTCCAGAACAGGTAGCGAAAGCGCCCCTGGATGCGGCTGTTGGTCAGGTTGGCGTGGAAGATGTGCGGCAGCGCGTACGCGAAGATCATCGTTGCCGACGCGTGGATCACGCTCGCGCCGAACAGCAGGTAGGCCAGCGGCGCGGTCAGGTAGATGAGGCGCGGCAGGCCGTACAGAAAGTGCAGCATTGCGTTGACGTAACACAGCCGCTGCGGCCATTTCAGGCCGCGGCCGAACATGGGGTTGTCGATGCGGAAGATCTGCGCCATGCCGCGCGCCCAGCGAATCCGCTGGCCCACGTGGCCCGAGAGGCTTTCGGTGGCCAGGCCGGCGGCCTGCGGCAGCGCCAGGTAGGCGGTGTTGTAGCCCAGGCGGTGCAGCTTGAGCGCCGTGTGGGCGTCTTCGGTCACGGTTTCGACCGCGATGCCGCCGACTTCCTCGACCATCGTGCGGCGCAGCACGGCGCACGAGCCGCAGAAGAAGGTGGCGTTCCAGAGGTCGTTGCCGTCCTGGATCAGGCCGTAGAACAGTTCGCCTTCATTGGGCACCGTGCCGAAGGTGTCGAGGTTCTTCTCGAACGGGTCGGCTGAGAAGAAGTAGTGGGGCAGCTGGACCATGGCCAGCTTCGGGTCGTGGCCGAACCAGCCCATGGCGATCTGCAGGAAGGAGCGCGTGGGAATGTGGTCGCAGTCGAAGATCGCAACGAATTCGGCGGTCGTGTTCTTCAGTGCGGCATTGATGTTGCCGGCCTTGGCATGGCGGTTGTTGTCGCGCGTGACGTGCGCCACGCCCACCGCCTGGCAGAACTCGCGGAACTCGGGGCGACGGCCGTCGTCCAGCACGTGGATCTTGATCTTGTCCTGTGGCCAGTCGATCGACTGGGCGGCCAGTACGGTCGAGCGCACCACCGACAGCGCCTCGTTGTAGGTCGGGATGAACACGTCGACCGTGGGCCAGGTCGACGAGTCTTCGGGCAGCGGGATCGGCTTGCGCTCCAGCGGCCAGGCGGTCTGCACATAACCGAGCAGCAGTACCACGAAGGCGTAGATTTCCGCGACGAGGAGGCCCAGCCCGAGCACCAGGTCCAGCGGGTTGTCCATGAACATCGTCTCGGTCACGCGCCAGTACATGTAGCGCGACGACACGATCACCGACAGGAAGATCATCGCCAGGCTGGCGTAGCGCCCCTTGGCGCGATTGATCACCAGCGCCATCACGAAGATGCCGATCGACAGGATGAGCTGCTGCTGCAGCGTCATGGGCGTGACGATCAGCGCGCCCAGCACCAGCAGCGTGACGATCCAGGCGATCGCTCGGAAAGGCTGGCGCTCGAACAGCGCCAGCCCCTGGCTGGAACGCTTGGCGCGGGGGGGAGGATTTTTCTTCATGAGGGCGTGCTCGGACGGTCGGCGGCGGTAGCGGCAGGTGCGGCGAAGGCGGTCATTGCAGTGACGGGGGTCACTGGGGGCGCCAGCGCGAAGGCTCGGCGATGGCAAGGCGCTCGACCAGGCGGTCCGCGCATTCGGAGATGTCTTGCGCCGCCTGCGAATGCGGGGCATAAGAGCGCACCGTGAGAGCCGACGCCAGCGCTTCGCTCACGGCCTGGTCCTGGTGGACCACGCCCAGCAGGCGGCTGCCCAGGTCGTGGCGCAGGCGATCGAGCACGTCGCGGCTCAGGCGCTTGCCGGGGTCGACCTGGTTGACCACGTAACCGCTGCCCAGGAAGTCGCCACGCGATGGGCCGTATTTTTCGATCATGCGATCGATGATGGGCAGCGTGGCGAAGGAGCCAGCATCGGGCAGCAGTGTCACCACGTCGAAGTGCGCGACCCGCAGCGCCTGCTGCAAATAGACCGACGGGCCCGGCGGCGTGTCGATCAGCACCAGTGTCTCCTCGGGCATGCCGAAGGACGCGAGCAGCTCACCCAGCCAGTGGGGGTAGGACGCGAGGTACTGCTCGATCTCGAACTGGCGCTCGTCGTCGATCGCGCCGAAGGGCAGCAGCAGCACGCCGCTGCGCGCCGGCTGGATGGCCTTCATCCACGCACGCTCGCCCGAGATGGCCTGTGCCAGCCCCGACTCGCAGGCCTGCAGATCGGCCGACAGATGAAAGCGCAACGCGTTCTGCGGATCGAGATCGATTGCCAGCACCTGGTGGCCGGCTTCTGCCAGCGTGGTGCACAGGTTGGCCGTGACCGTGGTCTTGCCCACCCCTCCCTTGGCTGCAATGACAGGAACGATGCGCATCGTCAGCTCGGCCGGCGCCAGCGCGACAGCAGGGTGTGGCCTGCTTCAGCGGGGGCGGCCGTGTCGGCTGCGAGGCGTGCGAAGAGGACGTCGAGGGGGCGCGCCGCGGTGGGCGCGGCGGTCGGGGCAGGTGCGTGGACGGTTGCGGGAGCCGGTGCAAATGCCGGATCCGGTAGCTGCACCGGCGCGGGTGCCTGCACGCGCGGCGACACCAGAGGCGGCGGCGCGGGCGGCGGTGGCAGTGGTGTCGGCTGCGCAACGGGCGCCAACACTGGCGCAACAGGCGCGTTGGCCGGTCGGCCACCGGGCAACAGGCGCCATGACGATTCCTGGCCGCCCGGCTCGGCAGGTGCGTGATCGAACTCGCGGTAGCCCTTGGCGTCGCCGCCGAACTTCTTGAAAAGACCAGCGATGTCTTCGCCTTTTTCCTCGTCCTCTTTCATGGGTGGATCCTGCTCAATCTCAAAACGATCTGTGGTGTTGCGGCCGCCGCGGCGGGCTCATCTGCGCTCACGCGCAGCACCGATGGCACGCCCTGCGACGCGAACCACGCCTGGTACGCGCCCTCGAAGAATCCATAGGCCCACGCAGACGATGCAGGACCGAAGGCCATGACCAGCGGACTGCAGGCGTGCGTGATCTCGAGAAAATCGTCTTCTTCGCGCAGGCTGCTGAAGCCCCAGGCAATGGATTCCCAGCGTTCGTTGAAAACCGCCTGAAGTTCGGGGAGCGAATCACAGCGCGGCACGGGCATGGCGTTCGCCATATGGCTTCCGACGCGCTTGAACAATGCCCGGATTTCTTCGGGCGGCAGGCCTGCGCTCAATTCGAACGCCAAACCCCGGTTGAACTCCAACCACTGTGGGGAGCATGCATTGCGTTCGTAATAGCCGAGAAGTGAGTCAGTCGATGTCATAGATTCCACGCTTTACCAATTGTCACGGACGTGGCGATCACTGACAACGTTTGTTAGGAAACAAATACAGAGTGCTGCCGCATGACAACGCTCAACTGGCTGTATTGGGTGAATCCGTGAAGTTATGCCAGATCTGCCATAAATTTTTGCGTCGGATTTGTAACTTCGGCGGGCGGCAAATTGGGGCTGGTTACCCATTTCCACCGCGGTTGCACTCGTTGCGCGTTGAAGGGTGGGCAGGCGGCGCGAAGTTTGACTTTGGGCGCCATCCCCATCACGCCGCGGGGGGCGCTTCAGGTGCCGCCGTAGGCCTGGGCGTCGATCTTCGGCATGAAAAGACGCTCCATCTTGTCGCAGGCGCCGCCTTCGAGGCGTTCGCCGCGCTTGAGGTTGGCCTGCTCTTTCCAGCACAGCTCGATGGCCGCGCGCTTGTCGCCGTCACCGCTGGACAGGCCGGGTGCGCGCCCACCGAAGCGGGAAAAACCATAGAACGCGGCCACCAGCAGCACGGCTGCCCCGAGCGCAAGCCACAGCCAGCGGCGACGGCCCGTGGATGCGGAGGGGTTCGGGGACGGTGCTGCAGCCATGAAATCTTCCTCTGAAATGAACGGACCATGTTCGGACGCCCGCGATTTTGCGCCGCGGCGAAAGGGCGAGCAATGTGGACCGAAGGAGGTGGCCGGCTCAGAACGGCAGCAGCTTGAGGTCGAACACGCGTTCGACGAACCAGAGCGCGGCCACGCCCATGGCCAGTACGGAACCCGCCTGCAGCACGACGCGCGGGTAGCCCCGCCAGCGGCGCGCCAACCACAGCACCGCCAGCGCCATCGTCACGATGACCAGTTGGCCCGCCTCCACGCCCAGGTTGAACTGCAGCAGGGCTGCAACGAAGCTGCCCGCCGGCAGGTCCAGTTCGGCGAGCACACCGGCAAAGCCGAAACCGTGGATCAGGCCGAAGAGGAAGGTGAAGAGGCGGCGGTGCTGTCGCAGCAGCGGCACCAGGTTGTCCACTGCTGCCACGATGATCGTGAGCGCAATCGCCGGTTCGATGATCCTCGGCGACAGCGACACCCACTGCAACCCGGCCAGCGCGAGCGTGATGGAGTGGCCCAGCGTGAACATCGTGACCGTGCCGACCATCGGCCACACGGCCTGCTGCCAGCGCGTGGCGGGCTTCCAGCCGTTCGTGCCCGCTGCGCCGGCATCGCCAGCCTTCGTGCGCACCAGCACCGCAGGCAGCAGCAGGCACAGCAGGAACAGGACATGGTCGTAGCCGATCAGGATGTGGTGCAACCCATCCTGGAAGAAGCTGGTGCCGCCCGACGTTCGCCGAGCCGCGGCGCCGTCCGCGCCCATACCCAAGGCGACGGACACCGGCCCGGCGACGGGGTCGAGCGGATGCAGCGACGGCGCCGTGTCGGCGCCACGGTCGATGCGAAGCAGGCCGCGGTGCGTCGGGTCGACTTCACGGAACAGGCGATAGTCGATGTCGACCGTGTCGCCAAACGCGCACTGCGTCTTCAGTTGCAGCACGAGGTAGCTGCCGTCGACGCGCGGCTCGACCGCGGGCGGCGCAGTCTCCGTCCACGCACAGGCTCCTTGTTGCACGCGCAGGTGGGCCAACGCGTAGGCACGAATGTCGCCCATGCGTGCCTTCACCTCGCCCCAGGCGAGCTGCTGGTCGTCGTTGCGGTCGAGCTCCAGCATGGCATCGAGGTCGCGCAGCGAAATGTCCCATCGCAGCGTGAGCGCGTCGCCTTGCTGCCGAAGCTGCAGATAGGCATCGCTGGCCTTGTGGGCCTGCGCCGGACCGCCGAACAAAAGCAGCAGCACAGCGGCGGCGATCGACAACGCCAGCCAGGGCCGCCCCATCGACGGGCGACGAAGGAAGCGCAAGGCCGCAAGGCTGCGCGAGCGGTGACGCAAGGCGCTCATTTCAGCAGCGCCTCGGTGCGTGCATCGCGCAGCCCGGTGGCGCGCAGCAGCGCGCGCACCTCGTCCTGCGCGGCCGTGTCCCTGGCGGCGCTGGCTGCCCGTGCAAAGACCAGCACGTCGACGGGCTCGCGTTGCAGCTGGACGTTCTGGCGCGCCAGGCGCACGGCCTGCGCCGGATCGTTCTGCACGTCGAGCGCGAAGAGCGCGTGTTCGCGGCCGTGGGCCGCCGTGGTGCCGGGCCGCAGCGCGGCGGCCTCGAAGCGGGCGGCCAGCTCCTGCGTATCGCGCTGGGCGGTGGCACGGCGTGCGGCCGGCAGGGCGCCACGCGTGTCGAGGCGCTGCGTTGCGATGGTCAGCCGCAGCAGCACCGCGTCGCTGCGAGGCTCGGTTGCAAGCAGCGGCAGCACATCGGCAGGCCGGTCGATGGCCAGAAGGAAGTCGCTGTAGGCGATCACGTCGTAGCCCGAGCGATCTGCGCTCAACGCCTGCCGATAGGCCTTGCCAGCGTCATCGTTGCGGCCGGCCAGTTCCTCGACCTCGGCCAGCGTGGTCCACAGCCACTGACGGGTCGCGGCCTGCCGCGGGTCTTTCAGCGCAGGCATGGCCAGCAAGCCCTGCACGGTGTCGCGTGCGGCCGGGTGGTCGCCCCGCAAGCCGGCGTTTTCGGCCAGGCATGCCTGGGCGTAGAGATTCTGTTGCAGGCGCAAGAGCACCTTGCAGGCGGTGTCGGACTCGCCATAGCGACCGCGCACGCGCAGCAGGGTGGCGAGCGTGAGCCAGCCCTGTGCGTTCGAAGGTTCCTTCTCCAGCGCCTGGCGCAGCGTGCGCTCGGCGCCGTCGAAGTCATGGAGGAACTGCGCCACCGTGGCATGCATCACGAGCACCGCCGTCGGCGTGGCGGCGGTCAAGGGTTGCCAGGCTTGCAGCGCGCCCATCGCATGGCCGGCGTAGCGCGCGTCACCCTGCGAGCGGGCGAGGTCGAGGTAGGACTGCGCCGCCTCGACGGCAACGGCCGCATCGCGCGGCCGTTGCACGAGTTCGCGTCGCAGCCGTCGCTCTTCACGCGACCAGCCGGCGACGGCCGGCAAGCGCTCGACGATTTCGTCGTCGTCGACGGGCACGCGCGGGGTTGCCCCCGCAGGCGCCGTCCACGTCGACAAGGTCACGCCTGCGACCAGCGCCGAGAGGGTGAGCAGGCCCGCACCGGCACGACGGATTCGCGCTGTCAGCATTGGGTGCGTTCTCATCGGCGCGTGGCGGTGTGGCAGCCGTGGGTGCAGCAGCAATGGCGACGGGCAGGGCTACTGCGTGGCGACGGGCGATGCCGTCTCCGACGTCGGCGCGGGGTCGAAAGCCGTCACGCTGGCGGGCTCCGCCGTGTCGAGTTTCGAGCCCACGAGCTGCTGCACGTACGCAAGGAACGCGTCCATGGGCGTGATGCTGTTGGTCGGCGGGGGTGGGTTGGCGCTGGCATTGCCGCCGTCGCCACCACCGCCGCCGCCGCCACAGGCCGCCAGCGACAGCGCCAAGGCCAGCGGAGCGGCCCATCGGATGAAAGTGCGATTCATGGGATGGCTCCTTACTTCGCGCCGGGCAGTGGCGTGTTGAGGTACGGGAAGCTGTCGGGGAACTGCGCCGCGCTCTGCAGCGCGCCATCGGTGATGGCGGCGCCACCGGCCGGTGCGTCCGACGGCTTGCAACCCACCTTCAACGCATCGCTCGCGCCTGTCAGCACGCACAGCGCGCCCATGGCCACGCGCAGCTCGATGTCGACCACGTCGTCGCCCGGGCGACGACCGTTCGGGAAGCCCGCCAGATCGTTGCCGGCCACGCCCAGGTTGCTCTGGCCGGCCTTGGCGGTCGGCGCGATGCTGGTGTTCAGACGCAGCATTTCCGACGCCTTGACGTTGGCCGGCTTGTTGAGGCCTTCGACGCCGGTCAGGAATGCGGCCACCAGGTCGGTGCGCGGGAAGTGGGTCGGTGCCGGCGCCGAGGGGAACAACGTCTGGACCAGCGCGGGCAGGGTGGGGTTGGTCACGTAGTCGGCAAACTGGCCGTCGTCCTTGGGCTTGGAACTGTTGAACTTGTCCTTGTCCTTCAGGCCGATCACGACCTCGTTGACCAGCGGCATGCCCAGTCGCGAGACCTGCGCCCAGGCGCCGCCATGGAGGGCGGTGGTGCCATGGCCGCTCTTGGGTGGGCTGGCCACCAGGCGGCCCTGTCGCACGCTCGCGGTGGTCCAGCCGCCGATGATCGGGCTGGCGGCCGTCGCCACGCAGGAGATCGGCACTTCCATGGCCAGCGTGGTCACGTTCTTGTCGACCAGCGCATCGGGATTGCCGTTGGTGGTGCCCAGCGGGTTCAGGTTGATCAGGTCGAACACCTGGCCCAGCGCGACCGAGAACGGGTCCTTGCGCTGGCCCACGAACACGCGGCCAGGGGCGGCACAGCCCGGAATGTTCACGCTGTAGACGTGCTGCGCGGCATAGGCGGCATAGCCTGTGGCGCTGCCGAAGGTCTTGTTGCCGATGTTGTCTGTGGGCTTGTCGAAGACCGTGGAACCGTCGGCCTTGGTGACAGCCTGCACTTTGCCTGTACGGCGGTCGCCGCGCACCACGTTCATCGTGAAAGTCTCGCGCAGGTTGCTCGTGGCCTGATTGGGGCCGCTGATCTGGCCGGCCTGCACCAGGGGAATCGACACGTTCTTGCCGGCGATGGGCAACTGGATGTCGCGCAGCGTGTTGGTGAACTTGAACTGGAACGTGATGTCCTCGACTGCGTCGGCATTGGTGTCGAGGTGGATCTCGTACAGCGCGTTCGGGTCCATCGAGAAATAGTTCGGGCCGCCGTAGGCGCTCTGGTCAGGCTGGTAGTCGGCGATGAGTGTCACGAAGTCCTGGCGATTGGGTTCGTAGCTTCGGAACATGTAGAAGTCCGTGGCATCGAGCTTGGGCATGCCGGCGATGGACGGCGCCTCGCGATGGCTCGACGCAAAAGCGCCGCTGGCTGCGACGGCGCACAGGGCGACGACGCATGCCTGAACCGGTTGTCTTGAGAATTTCATGGGACGCACCTCGGGTATTGGAGTGGATGGAGTTCGACCGCGGCCCGGCCCGAAACGGCAGGACTGAACGGATACGCCCGCAAGTTCCCGCCGGATTCAAAAAAACTTCATCCGCCCGAATCGGGCCATGCAAAGCGCTATCGCGGTGCTGCGCCCGCCATGAACATGTCGACCGCGCGCGCGACCATGGCGCTCAGGTCTTCGGCCGAAAGGGGAGGCGGATTGCGCTGGTAAAGCCGGATCTGGGTCTCGGCGCTGACGAGCCCGAGGAAGTAGAGCGCGCCGAGCTCAGGGTCCCCTGCCCGCAGTTCGTTGCGAGCCATTGCGTTTGCAAGCAACAGGCCGAGCGCCACGATGCAGTCGCGCGGCCCTGCCTTGTAGAAAAGCTCGCCCACTTCGGATCGCCCCGCCTCCGCCACCACCATGCGGTAGACGGCCAGTGCTTGCGTGGAGTCGACCATCACCTTGAGCATGGTTTCGCCGAATTGCTGCAGTGCGGCGCGAATCTGCGTGTGCTCGGACGCTTCGGCATGCGACTGCAAGTCTTCCACGGCCTGCGAAAGATGCGAGGTGGACGAGGCCCGGACCACGGCGTCGAACAGCGCCTCCTTGGACGGGAAGTAGCGGTAAAGCGTTGCCTTGGAGCCGCGCAGGCGGGTCGCCAGTTCGTTCATCGACGCACCCTCATAACCGAACTCCTGGAACAGCTGGCTCGCCGCTTGCACGATGGCTGCGCGACGCGCCTCGGTCAGCACCTTCATTTTGCGTCTCCCTTCGTTTCGCGAAACCGAACTGTACCTTTTTGTTGACAGCGTGCGCTACACGCTCCGATAATGGAACCATACGGTTTCGTTCTTATTGAGTGGGCCGATGACTTCGCGAGCGACTTGCTCGTCTTTCCCAGAAACGACAACATGAAAAAAGCCTTGGGTTGGGTCGGCGCCGTGGCGCTTCAGTTGGCGGGCCCCGCGTGGGCGGACGATCAGTACCGCTCGTTCCTCTTCCAGAACGACCTTTTCATCGGCCAGGACGGCGGTGGCTACACCAACGGTGTGTTCTTCACGCAGATCGCCGCGCCTTCGGCCGGCGCGACCCAGGTCGAGCCGTCGTGGCTGCTCCAGTCGGTGGCGCCCCTGCTGGGGTTGCCGGGCGCCACGCTCACGGCCGCGTCCATCGGCCAGATCATGGTCACGCCGCGCGACATCACCACGGCGCAGCCCGATCGCAACGACGCACCGTACGCGGGGGCGCTGGTGTTCCGGTCCGTGCAGGTGCATGTGCACGACGACATGGCGGAGATTCTTGCTTTCAGCGTGGGCGTGGTCGGCCCGGCCTCCGGCGCCGCGCAGACGCAGCGACTGGCCCACCGGATCTTCGGGGCCGATCGGCCCCGGGGGTGGGACACGCAGGTCCCGAACAAGGCCTTGCTGGGGATGGAGCGTTACCGTGCGTGGCGCTTTGCTTCGGACGCGCGCCTGCCGGGCGGCGCGGACGGCGACCTGATCGTGCTGGGCGGCGGTGCGCTGGGCAACCTGCAGTCGTCGGCAGGCGTGAGCATGACGGTGCGTTATGGCCGAGGGCTTGAACGCAGTTTTCCGGCCGCCTCCCGGCTGGGTGTGCAGACCGCCGACCCGGTGTTGATCGGCGCTGGCTGGTTCGGTTTCGCGACGCTGTCGGCCGACCGGCTTTTTCACTACGTCGGCATCGGCAGCGATGCGCCGGTGGACAACGAGTCGCAGTTGCGCAGGTCGCGTTTCCTGGCTGCGGTGGGCTTTGCCTACGGCTGGGAGAACGCCTCTCTCAGCTTCTCGGTGCAGAGCGCCAACCCCGTGGTCCAGTCCAGCCGCCGTGCACAGACCTATGGTTCACTGACCTACACGTACCGTCTGAAGTAGCCACCGGGCGGCCCACGAAAAAACCCGGGCACTGCCCGGGTCTGCAGGGTCCGAAGCGCCGGATCAGGCGATGTCGAAACGGTCGAGGTTCATCACCTTGGTCCAGGCGGCAACGAAGTCAGCGACGAACTTTTGCTGGCTGTCGGCGCTGCCGTACGTTTCGGCGACGGCACGCAGTTGCGCGTTCGAACCGAACACCAGGTCCGCGCGCGTGGCGGTCCACTGCACCTGTCCGGTCTTGCGATCGCGACCTTCGTACTGCTCCCTGCTGCCGGCGACAGGCTTCCATTCGGTGCCCATGTCGAGCAGGTTGACGAAGAAGTCGTTGCTCAAGGTGCCCGGTTGGCGCGTGAAGACGCCATGCGGCGTCTGGCCGGCGTTGACGCCGATCACGCGCAGGCCACCCACCAGCACTGTCAGCTCGGGCGCGGTGAGCGTCAGCAACTGCGCGCGGTCGATCAGCAGCACTTCGGCCGGCACGCTGTAGCGCGTCTTCACGTAGTTGCGGAAGCCGTCGGCAACGGGCTCCAGCGGCACGAAGGACGCGATGTCGGTCTGTTCCTGCGATGCGTCGGTGCGGCCCGGCGTGAAGGGCACCTCGATGTTGCCACCGGCAGCCTGTTCCACACCCACACCACCGGCCAGCACGATCAGGTCGGCGATGGAGACCTGCTTGCCGCCGGTCTGTGCCGCGTTGAATTCGCTGCGGATGCCTTCGAGCGTGGAAAGCACCTGCGCGAGCTGTGCAGGTTCGTTGACGGCCCAGTCCTTCTGCGGCGCCAGACGGATGCGCGCGCCGTTGGCACCACCGCGCATGTCCGAGCCGCGGTAGGTCGAGGCCGAGGCCCAGGCGGTCGCCACCAACTGCGCCGGCGTGAGGCCGCAGGCCTGCACCTTCTTCTTCAATGCCGCGATGTCCGCTGCGTCGACCACCGGATGATCGAGCTCGGGCACCGGGTCCTGCCACACCAGCACTTCGGCCGGCACTTCGGGGCCGAGGTAGCGGGCACGCGGACCCATGTCGCGGTGCGTGAGCTTGAACCACGCGCGGGCGAATGCGTCGGCGAACTGGTCGGGGTTCTCGAGAAAGCGGCGCGAGATTTTTTCGTAGGCCGGATCCAGGCGCAGCGACAGGTCGGTCGTGAGCATGGTCGGCGCCAGGCGCTTGCTGCTGTCATGTGCGTGCGGGATGGTGCCGGCGCCCGCGCCGTCCTTGGCCACCCACTGGTGCGCGCCGGCCGGGCTCTTGGTCAGCTCCCATTCGAAGCCGAAGAGGTTCTCGAAGAAGTTGTTGCTCCACTGCGTGGGCGTGGTGGTCCAGGTCACTTCCAGGCCGCTGGTGATGGTGTCGCCACCCTTGCCGGTGCCAAAGCTGCTGTTCCAGCCGAAGCCCTGGTGCTCGATGTCGGCGGCCTCGGGTTCATGCGACACGTGGTCTGCCGGGCCTGCACCGTGGGTCTTGCCGAAGGTGTGGCCGCCGGCGATCAGTGCCACCGTTTCCTCGTCGTCCATCGCCATGCGGGCGAAGGTGTCGCGGATGTCGCGTGCCGCAGCGATCGGGTCGGGCTTGCCGTCCGGACCTTCGGGGTTCACGTAGATCAGGCCCATCTGCACGGCGGCCAGCGGGTTCTCCAGGTCGCGGGTGTGCGGCACCTTGCTGTCGTCGTCCTTCACGAGCACGCCGTGCGCCTCGTCGACACCGGGCGAGCCCTGGCTGTAGCGCACGTCGCCGCCGAGCCACTTGTCCTCGCGGCCCCAGTACACGTCCTGGTCGGGTTCCCACACGTCGGCGCGGCCACCGGCAAAACCGAAGGTCTTGAAGCCCATGGTTTCGAGCGCGACGTTGCCGGTAAGGATCATCAGGTCGGCCCACGAGATCTTCTGGCCGTACTTCTGCTTGATCGGCCAGAGCAGGCGGCGGGCCTTGTCCAGGCTCACGTTGTCGGGCCAGCTGTTGAGGGGCGCAAAGCGCTGCTGGCCGCGACCCGCACCGCCACGGCCGTCACCGATGCGGTAGGTGCCGGCGCTGTGCCAGGCCATGCGAACGAAAAGCGGGCCATAGTGGCCGAAGTCCGCCGGCCACCAGTCCTGCGAATCGGTCATCAAGGCGGTGAGGTCGGCCTTGACTGCGGCGAGGTCGAGGGTCTTGAAGGCCGCTGCGTAGTCGAAATCCCTGCCCATCGGATCGGACTTGGACGAATGCTGGTGCAACAGGTCGACACGCAGTTGCTTGGGCCACCAGTCGCGGTTGGTGCGGCCCTCGCCTGCGGCCTGGCTGAAAGGACACTTCGCCTCGTTCTTGTCGTTTGACATGGTGCTTGCGCTTTCTTCGTTCATTCAATGAGTGGGAGTCAAATTTTGTCCTAGAAGCTGCATGCCGGCGAATAGAAACCCTTGATGCTGCCGATAGCGGTCGCTCGCGATTCGGGTCGACGAAAACAGTTCACAAAAGTACGACATCCGGCGAGGCGATGAAGCGCTAAATGCTGGGGTGCCCCCCCAATGCCATGCCGCGCAGAAGTACGTCGCGGCAGCCACGAAAAAGCGTCGACATGAATTCATCGAAAAATTTTGGAATCGCACGGCGTCTGTACGCCGTTTCCTTTCTTCTCATCGTGGTGCTGCTCGGTGTTGCCCTGGGCACCTGGCAACAACTCTCCCACGTCAGCCGTCTGGCCAGGCAAACGGGTGAGGTCCGCGTGCAGCAACTGCAGCGCATCGCGAGCACGGAGCTGAGTGTGGTCGCGATCGGTCTGGCCTTGAGGCAGGCTTCGTTCGTTGCAACGCCGGAAGACTTTCGAGCCCAGATGGACGTCATTCGCCAGATGCGCGCGCGCATCGCGGCAAACGACGCGGATTTCCTCCATGCCACACCGCTCCCGGAGCGTTCGGCTTTTGGCCTATGGGGCACGTTGCAGGCGGAATACTGGCCGTTACTGGACAAGACGGCCAAACTCCTCGAAGCCGGACAGAAGGAAGCAGCCTTGGCCGTGCTGCTCAATGAAACGGGCCCCAAGCGGAGCACGATGGAAGGCTGGCTTGCCGACGAAAAAAAGCGCCAGCAGGACAGCCTGCGCAGCGAGATGACTGCGCTGGAGGAAGAGGCTGCCGATGTGCGCATGCAGATATCTTCGCTGGTATGTGCGATTGCACTGGGCCTGGTGGCGTTCTCGATCTACATCGGCTCGCTGCTGCGTCGCCGTGTCGCTGCCTCGCTGGCCGTGGCGCATCGGGTGCGTGACGGCGATCTCTCCGTGGAGGTGGTCGACGCGTCTCGCGACGAATTCACGCCGCTGCTCGCCGCGTTGTCGGACATGCAGCAATCGCTCAAGCGCGTGGTTTCGCAAGTGCGCGACAACGCGGACACGGTGGCCAGCGCGTCGGGCCAGATCGCGAGCGGCAACACCGACCTTTCCTCGCGCACGGAAGAACAGGCGAGTTCGCTCGAACAGACGGCGGCCTCGATGGAGGAGTTGACGTCCACCGTCAAACAGAACGCGGAGAACGCGCGGCAGGCCAACCAGCTGGCGGTCTCGGCCTCGGGCATCGCCGTCAAGGGGGGTGACGTGGTCGGCAAGGTGGTCAACACCATGCAGGCCATCGAGAACTCATCCAAGAAGATCGTCGAGATCATCAGCGTGATCGACGGCATCGCATTCCAGACCAACATCCTCGCGCTGAACGCCGCGGTGGAAGCGGCTCGCGCGGGCGAGCAAGGCCGAGGCTTTGCCGTCGTGGCCGCCGAGGTGCGCAGCCTTGCGCAACGCTCGGCCGCAGCGGCCAAGGAAATCAAGCTGCTCATCGATGCCTCGGTGGGCAATGTCAGTGCGGGAACCCATCTGGTGGAGGAAGCCGGCCAGACCATGGGCGAGATCGTCGACAGCGTCAAGCGCGTGACCGACATCATGGGCGAGATCACGGCGGCCAGCCAGGAACAGACCACCGGCATCGAGCAGATCAATCAGGCCATCACGCAGATGGACCAGGTCACGCAGCAGAATGCAGCACTGGTGGAAGAGGCGGCCGCAGCGGCCGGCTCGTTGCAGGAGCAGGCGGGCAATCTGGTGAAGACGGTGGCCGGATTCAACCTGGGCCAAGGCGAGGCCGCGCTCACGCGCGTCGCGCAGCGGACTGCAAACAGGGCCGTGTCGGCCCTTGCGCCGGTAGTCCCATCCCTGTCCGCGCGTTCGCGTGCCAAGGGGCTGGCGCGCATTGCGCCGTCGACCGTACCGGCGCTCCAGCACAGCACCCACAGCAAGGTCACTTCCGACAACGATGCCTGGTCAGAATTCTGAGCAGCGACTGGGATGCCTGAGGTCGTGACGACTGGCGACCCAAACTAGAAACGCGCCTTCATGGGCGCGTTCATCAAGTCAGTGACGGTGTTCACGAAAGAGGGGGGGAGATCGAATGCCGCCCTGATGCCTTGCTGCGAACGAGCCAGGAGACTGGTGTTCACAGCATACAAAGATGGCTCCTCGACCTGGGCTCGAACCAGGGACCTACGGATTAACAGTCCGGCGCTCTACCAACTGAGCTATCGAGGAATATTTGGGTTTGAAGCGGGGGACCCGCTTCGCCTTGCGGCGGTGCCTGCGAGAGGCGGCGAAGTGTGTTTCGCGGCGCAAATCATAGCCGATATTTCGACGCTTTTTGCGCGCGGCGGAGAGATCGGATGCAGAAATTGCGAGTGCGGGACCGCACACCTCCAAGCCCCGTGCCACACGCCAGATGCCGGGTGGCCTAAAATGCCCGGCCCGGCAATGGGCGCGCAGCGTCCGGCCGAGGCGCCCACCCCGATGAATGCTCCCACCGCGTTGACCGCGCTGTTGTCGCAGGCCGCAGAGCCCGCCCGAC
>Ga0247813_10000648_pt1 | contig 30475 bp, 27 predicted proteins | sample UWRJL169409C1_FD_180719 | JGI IMG/M metagenome (GOLD analysis project Ga0247813, IMG submission 180719) | Plant litter microbial communities from Arlington Agricultural Research Station in Wisconsin, United States - UWRJ-L169-409C-1 | ecosystem: Environmental > Terrestrial > Plant litter >...
CGGGCACCTCGTCGACGCGCACGCCGTCGACCTCGTAGGCGACGCAGACCGGGATCTTCTCGAGGCCGGTGAGCACGTCGAGCTTGGTCATGACGTAGTCGGTGACGCCGTTGATGCGCGCCGAGTACCGGGCGATCGGGGCGTCGTACCAGCCGGTGCGGCGCGGGCGGCCGGTCGTGGTGCCGAACTCGAAGCCCTTCTGGCGCAGCCATTCGCCCGACTCGTCCTCGAGTTCAGTCGGGAACGGGCCTGCGCCGACGCGAGTCGTATATGCCTTGACGATTCCGATGACGCGCTCGAGGCGACCGGGGCCGACACCGGAACCGGTGGATGCACCACCCGACGTCGAACTCGATGACGTGACGAACGGGTAGGTGCCGTGATCGACGTCGAGCATTGTTGCCTGGCCGCCCTCGAAGAGCACGATTTTGCCGGCGTCGAGAGCCTGGTTGAGCAGGAGTCCGGTGTCGGCGACCATCGGGCGCAGTCGCTCAGCGTAGGCGAGGAGATCTGCAACGATCTCGTCGACGGTGATGCCGCGACGGTTGTAGAGCTTGACGAGCAGCTGGTTCTTCTGGTGCAGCGCACCCTCCACCTTCTGGCGGAGGATGTTTTCGTCGAAGAGGTCCTGGATACGGATTCCGACGCGGTTGATCTTGTCGGCGTACGCCGGGCCGATGCCGCGACCGGTTGTTCCGATCTGGCGCTTGCCGAGGAACCGCTCCGTGACCTTGTCGAGAGTGCGGTGGTACTGCGTGATGACGTGGGCATTCGCGCTCACGAGGAGGCGCGAGACATCCACCCCTCGCGCAATCAGGGCGTCGAGTTCTTCGAACAGCACCTCGATGTCGATGACAACACCGTTGGCGATGACCGGTACGACACCGGGGCTGAGAATGCCCGAGGGCAGCAGGTGCAGAGCGTACTTCTCGTCGCCGATGACCACAGTGTGGCCGGCGTTGTTGCCGCCGTTGAACTTCACAACGTAGTCGATGCGGCTACCCAGCAGGTCTGTCGCCTTACCTTTGCCTTCATCGCCCCATTGGGCGCCGATGATCACAATCGCTGGCATGGCGAACCTCTCGTAGAACCGGGATTACACACAATTCTACCGCGACCGCGGGAGAGCGGGCGTTGTTCCCAGTTACGCCCCTTTAGAGGCTGGTCAGCGCGATGATGAGGCCGATGATCGGCAGGATGACCGTCCACGCCACGAAGGGAATGAAGAACAGGCTCGAACTCGGCTTTGTGTAGAGGGGTTCGCCGGTCTCCGGGTGCAGCACCGGAACGATGCGCGAGTTCGAGATCGCACCGTTTTCGAGCCGCACGGGTTCGGGAAGCGCTTGGGTGATGGTGACCGCGCGGGGCTTGTCGAGAAAACGGCCCAGCACATACTTCGTGAAGAGCCAGACGTAGGCGCCGGCGATGATGAGGCCTATACCGACCCAGCGCTGAGATTCGTCCTTGGTCAGATCGCTCGGGGTGAAGATGGCCCCGAGGATCGATCCAGTGCCTGCGCCGAGTGCTGCGAGTACTACGACGAGGATGCCCCAGCGGCTCCAGATGATCATTGCGTCTCCCTCAAGGATTCGAGTAATCCTTCGAACCTTACTCCCGTAATGCGAATCCGCTACTCTCACAGACAGCGCAGGCACATCACGAAGGGAACGTCAGTGGCTTCAGACGCCCCACTCGTTCCGCCCTCTCGCGTCATCGAGCGTGACGCAGCGGTCGACTTCGTCAAGGCCGCCTGCCTGCTCATCGTCGTGGGTCTGCACGCCCTCATGGCCGGAATCACCGTCGGCTCCGGCGGACTCGCCATCACCAACGCGCTCGAGTACCACCCGATCTTCGCGTGGGCGACCTGGGCGGTGCAGGTCATGCCTTTGTTCTTCCTGCTCGGAGGCTTCTCGAGCGTCACCCAGTGGCGGCGGATGAAGGCCGAGGGCGCGACTGCGGGTGACTACATTCGCCAGCGCATCCAGCGGCTCGCACACCCGGCGCTCCTGCCGATCGGGATCGTGGGTGGCGGACTCGCCGCCGTCGCACTCGCGGGTGTGCCCAACGACGTGGTGCGGGAGGTGGGCTTCCGCATCGGCCAGCCGCTGTGGTTCCTCGCGGTCTACCTGGGCTGCGCCGGGTGCGTTCCGCTCATGAGCAAGTTGCATGACCGGCATCCGAAGACCACGCTTTTCGCACTGCTCGGCATCGCCATCGCGGCAGACCTCGGTGCGCAGTTCGTGCACCCAGGCATCGGCTACATCAACATGCTCGTCGCCTGGCTCTTCGTGCAACAGCTCGGCTTCTGGTACGCGGACGGTTGGTTTCTGCGCCGCAACCGCTGGCTGCTGTTCGGCATGGCGCTCGCGTCGTTCGGCGTGCTCGTCTTTCTCACGATGGTCGCCGGATATTCGATCGACATGTACATCAACCTCAACCCGCCGACCATCTGCATCCTCGTATTGGGCGTGGGCCAGCTCACGCTCTTCAGCTGGGCGCACCCGTGGCTGCTGCGGATTGCCCACACCGACCTCGTGAAGCGCGCCTCGAAGGGCGTCAACAGCCACTCGATGACGATCTACCTGTGGCACGTGCCGGTCGTCGTGCTCGTCGCCCTCACGATGATGTCGGCGCGCGTGCCGTTTCCCGAGCCGCTCAGCAAGCTGTGGTGGGAGACCCGTCCCCTCTTTCTCGGGGCGATCGCGGTGGGGCTCATCCCCGTCGTGCTGCTCGTCGCCTACTACGACCGGCGGCGCAAGCCATCCGCGCCGACGCCCACGACCCCGTTCATGGCCGCGGTCAAGGTGATCTTCAGCGTGGTCGGAGTGTCGATCATCCTCGTCGCGGGCTTCTCGTCGGCGCCCGCCGTGGCGATCGCCTTCGCGCTGCTCCTGCTCGCCGTCTACCTGCGCTCGGCGCGCAAAAAGTCACCCGCGCGGCTCGCGTCGCAGTCGCTAACCCTCGAAAGCGACGTGCTGCGTGACCCAGGAGTGCATGGCGACAGCGGCCGCGGCTGACGCGTTGAGACTGCGGGTACTGCCGAACTGGCTGATCTCGACGACGGCCTCGGCCGCTTCGATCGCCTCGGGAGAGAGGCCGGGACCTTCCTGACCGAAGAGCAGAACGCACGCTTGCGGAAACTCGAAAGTCTCAATGATGACGCTGCCCGGCACGTTGTCGATCGCGATGACCGGGATGCCCTGCTCGGCCGCCCACGCGGCGAAGCCCGCAACATCCGGGTGGTACTGCACGTGCTGGTAGCGGTCGGTGACCATTGCGCCGCGCTTGTTCCAGCGTTTGCGGCCGATGATGTGCACGGTGTCGGCGGCGAAGGCGTTGGCCGTTCGCACGATCGAGCCGATGTTCATGTCGTGCTGCCAGTTCTCGATCGCAACGTGAAAGGCGTGCCTCGTGAGGTCCAGGTCGGCGACTATCGCCTCCATGCGCCAGTAGCGGTAGCGGTCGATCACGTTGCGCGAGTCACCCTTCTCGAGGAGGTCCGCGTCGTAGTACTCCTCGGTCGGCAGGTCGCCCTGCCACGGGCCGACGCCGTGCGTGGTCAGTTCGACGCTCGGGTTGGGCTCGGGCTGCGTCACCTCTGACGCTGTGGGCTCGGGGTCAGTCACCCTTCGAGGCTAGCCGGTTCTGTTAATGTCAGAGCGTGACAGAAGCGACGTGGCAGCCCGACGGCCCCAACCTCGTCGTCGCCGGCGACAACCTCGCTGTTATTCAGTCGCTGCCGGATGCATCGTTCCGGCTCATCTACATCGATCCGCCGTTCAACACCGGTCGCACGCAGTCGAGGCAGGCCGTCACCACCGTGCGCAACGTCACTGGAACCCGCACCGGCTTCAAGGGCCAGACCTACGACACCATCAAGGGGTTGCTCTACTCCTACGACGACGCCTTCGCGGACTACTGGGAGTTCCTCGAGCCACGGCTTGAGGAGGCCTGGCGCCTACTCGACGACTCTGGCACGCTATATCTCCACCTGGACTACCGCGAAGTGCACTACGCCAAAGTCGTGCTCGACGCCCTCTTCGGCCGGGACAGCTTTCTCAACGAGATCATCTGGGCCTACGACTACGGCGCTCGCGCCAAGCGCAAATGGCCGGCCAAGCACGACACGATCCTCGTCTACGTGAAGAATCCCAGCACGTACTACTTCGACAGTGCCTCCGTGGATCGCGAGCCGTACATGGCGCCCGGGCTCGTCACGCCGGAGAAGGCCGCACTCGGCAAGCTCCCCACTGATGTCTGGTGGCACACGATCGTCTCGCCCACCGGCAAGGAGAAGACCGGCTACGCGACGCAGAAACCGGAGGGGATTCTACGGCGCATCATCCACGCCTCGACCAAGCCGGGCGACTGGGTGCTCGACTTCTTCGCGGGCAGTGGAACCACCGGTGCCGTCGCCGTCGCCCTCGACCGCCGCTTCATGCTCGTCGACCAGAACCCCGCGGCCATCGAAGTCATGCGGGCGCGGTTGCCGGAGGGGACTGTGTTCTCGTAGGTCTGTTGGGGGTGCTTGCTGCCCGTGCGGTTGGCTTTGTCTCGCCCGGTTCGCCTCCGTGCCGCTCGGCCGTGTGCGCGCCCCATGCCACTCGCACCCTTGCCGCTCCGTTCGTCGACACGCCCCGCCTTGCTCGTGGACACCAGTCGCCCCTTTGAATGTTCCGCTGGCCCGCGCCCATCTTCCTCGCGTCCTCCCGCACGGGCACCTCTCCTCCACAACCTCCCCCCTTCGATAGTTGTGCACAGGAAGTGCTGGTCAACGGGACTATTCTCGGCACGAATGTCGGTGGCGTCTGACACCCTGTGGCCATGAAGAACTCCAGTGGCAGCACGCAGGGGCACCTCGCTCCGGTGCCGTCCAACGATGCCGCGCTGCTCGACGATGCCGCGCTGCTCGACGATGCCGCGCTGCTCGACGCCGCACGCTTTGACGACGCCGCACTGCTCGGCGAGGTCGAGCGCACGTTCGCGGCGCACCGAGCTGCCGAGGCGCGGCTCGTGCAGCTGGCCGCGGAGGTCGCGCGTCGTTCCAGCGTGCCCGACGGGCTGGCCGACCGGTACGGCTGCACGAGTCCGGCAGCTCTGCTCGCTCAGCTCGGCGGCGGCTCGCAGGTCGCGGCCGCGCGGTGGGTGCGGCTCGCGGCGCAGGTCCATCCACGCATCATGCTGTCGGGTGATGTGGTGTCACCGATGTTCCCGCTCGCGGGTGCCGCCCTATCGGCCCTGCAGATCAGTGCGGATGCCGCGACTGCCATAGTCACCGCACTCGCGCAGGCATCGCCCCGCGCTGAGCTCGACGATCTCGTCGCGGCGGAGGCAGCGCTCGTGCAGTTCGCGCGCGAGCAGCCCGCCGACACGGTGCGCAGACTCGCCGCGCAGTGGCGCGACGCCCTCGACCCCGATGGGCTCGAACCCTCCGAACTGATCGAACGCCGATCGCTACGGCGCACGCTCACCGCGACAGGGCTCAAGCGATTTACTCTCGATCTCGACCCGGAGGGCGCCGCCTACCTCGACGCCGCTATCGACTCAGCCGTGAGTGTCGGGCTTCGCAAGCCGCGGTTCGACGACCCGGCCGACGGCGCGGTCCTCCCCGAGCCTGCGCTGTCGATCGCACAACTCGGTGCCGACGCGATAGTCGATCTCGCGCGACACGGTATCGCGTGCGACAACACCGCGGTGCCGATCCCGGCGGCCACAATTGTTGTGCGCATGAGCATCGAGTCCCTGCTCGAGGGCACCGGGCTCGCCGAGATCGACGGCTCAGAGTCGACGATCCCGGCGGATGTCGCGCGCCGCATCGCCGCGGACGCCTACATCATCCCCGCGGTGCTCGGTGGCCCGAGCGAGGTGCTCGACTGGGGCCAGCGACGCCGTTTGTTCACGCAGGCACAACGGCTCGCCCTCGCGGAGCGAGACGGGGGCTGCGCCTGGGGCGACTGCAACCGGCCGCCCAGCTACACCGAAGCCCACCACATCCGCTGGTGGCACGCGCACGCGGGCCCGACCGACCTCTCCAACGGAGTGCTGCTGTGCTCGAAGCACCACCATGCCGTGCACGACCACGGCTGGGCGATCGAGGTGCGTGACGGCGTGCCCTGGTTCATCCCCCCTTCATCGGTGGATGCCGCCCGCAGCCCTCGCCGCGGCGGCAGACTGCCCACGCCGCACTTGGCCCGCGCCGGGTGACGTGCTGCTGCCCAGCGGCACGCAGCGCGGCGGGTCGGCGGCACCAGACACGACACCGCGCATCGCTACGATGGGCGCATGGGAAACCGCGGTGAGATCGAGTGCTGGCTGACTGACATGGACGGCGTGCTCGTGCACGAGAATCACCCGGTTCCGGGTGCATCCGCACTGCTGCAGCAGTGGCGCGACAAAGGCCAGCCCTACCTCGTGCTGACGAACAACTCGATCTTCACGCCGCGCGACCTGAGCGCCAGGCTGAAGGCATCGGGGCTCGACGTTCCCGAAGAGGCGATCTGGACCTCGGCCCTCGCAACGGCAGACTTCCTCGCATCCCAAATGCCGGGCGGCTCAGCCTTCGTGATCGGCGAAGCGGGAATCACCACCGCACTCCACGAAGCCGGCTTCATCATGACCGAGACGAACCCCGACTATGTGGTCATCGGCGAGACGCGCAACTACTCCTTCGAAGCGATCACCAAGGCCATTCGCCTCATCGGCAACGGCTCACGCTTCATCGTCACCAACCCCGACGCGACTGGGCCCAGCGCTGAGGGCCCTATGCCCGCGACCGGTGCCGTCGCCGCACTCATCACGAAGGCGACCGGACTCGAGCCCTACGTCGTCGGCAAACCGAACCCCATGATGTTCCGCTCCGCGATGAACAAGATCGGCGCCCACTCCGAGAACACGGGCATGATCGGCGACCGCATGGACACCGACATCGTCGCCGGCATCGAGGCGGGCCTCCACACGATCCTCGTGCTCACCGGAATCAGCGACCAGGCCGAGATCGACCGGTACCCGTTCCGCCCCGACGAGGTTCTGGGCAGCGTCGCCGACCTGCTCGATCCCGAACCCATCGAGAGCGACGAACTCTAGGGTTCCGGTTCGACAGTCACCGGGATGACCGGTGCCGGTCGATCGGGCATAGCCACGTTCGCCGTGAGCGGCTCATTGGATGAGCGCGAGACGAAGCAGAAGTAGTCTCGCTGCCCCTCGACCCAATCCCCCTCGCTCGCAGCAAAACTCGCCGAGAGCTGGATGTCAGAGAAAGCATTCGCCGCGGTGTAGTCGATGTTCTCCGCAGAAGCGCACAGCAGGTTCACGCGGGATTGCAGCTCTTCGATGCCCGGATACGGGTCGAGCACCGAATCCTCGAACGTTCCCCTGAAGACGAGTTGCGCCCCGTGCGGCTGCCCGCAGTCCACAACCATGAAGTCCTGTTCCCACGGCGACATCCACGGCTCGATGCACTCGGTGCCGAGGAGTTCGTTCCAGCCGTAGTCCCCGGGCGCGAGCGGACCGAGAACCTCTTCGGTCACCTCGGGCTCCGCGGGAGCGGCAACCTCGGGCGGCGGCGCGGGAGCAAAAGTCGGCGCGAGCTTCGTCCCGACGAGGAACAGAGCCACGAGGGCGAGCGCCGCAACGAGTCCACCGGCAACCCCGAGAAGGATCTTCTGGGTCTTCTGCATGGGCGCACGCGGAGCGAGCGGTGCAGCAACGAGCTCGCCGCCGGCAGGACGCTGGAACGGGTTCTCGCTCGCCATCGGTCCAGCCTCATACTCGACGAACTTCTCCTCGCCGAAGAGGGACTCGAGCGCGTTGCCCTCGGTCTCGAGACCGACGGGCTGCGCGGCGAGGGCATCCACGGAACCGTGCAGGCTCGCGTCGACGGGCGGCGGCTCCCACGGTGCGGGCTCGTGGGCGGGGTATACGGGATACGCGGGATACTCCGGCTGAGACGGCGCGACCGGATCGGCTCGGTACGGAAACGCCTCGGTCGCGAGATCGTCGTACGACTGCTGAGCGGGTGGCTGCACGGGCGGGTGTGTGTACGCCTCGGTCGGGACATCCTGCGGCTGTTGATACGCAGGCTGTTGATACGCAGGCTGTTGATAGGCAGGCTGCTGCACCGGCAGCGCGTGCGGATCAGGCACAGCAACGAAGTGCCCCTGGTCAACGGGCGGCGCGAGCGTCGGCGGACGCACCGGGACCACGTCATCCGGAGTTCCGCCCGGCTTGAGACCCCAGGGAAACGCCTGCGAGGCGGGTTCCTCTTCAGGCACCACTATGCGAGTCCGAGGTCCTCGAGGCCGATGGCGGCGTAGTACGGGTAGCCCGCAGCTTCGATGATCTCGCGAGCGCCGGTAGCACGGTCGACGACAACAGCAACCCCGGCGATGATTGCACCGACCTTGAGCAGCGCTTCGACGGCCTTGAGCGGCGAACCACCGGTCGTCGAGGTGTCCTCGAGCACGATAACGCGCTTGCCCTGCAGGTCCGGCCCCTCGACCTGGCGACCGCGGCCATGGTCCTTCGGCTCCTTGCGCACGACGAACGCGTCGTAGGTCTTGCCGAGCGCGACACCCTGGTGCATGACTGCGGCAGCGATCGGATCTGCGCCCATCGTGAGTCCGCCGAGAGCTGCGATGTCCGGGATGTCACTGATGAGGTCGACCATGACCTGGCCGATGAGCGGGGCGACACGGTGGTCGAGGCTCACTCGCCTCATGTCCACGTAGTAGGTCGCCTTCTTGCCGCTCGTGAGCGTGAAGTCGCCGTGGAAGACCGCGTCGGCCTTGATGTACTCGATGAGCTGCTGCTTCGCTGTGGTCACGCTTCAAGACTACCGAGCGACGGGTACCGTTGAATCATGCGCGTTGCCACCTACAACATCAACTCGATCCGCAGCCGGTACGCCAGGGCCATCGACTGGATGGTCCGTGAGGACATCGACGTCGTCGCCTTCCAGGAGACCAAGTGCAAGCCTGAGCAGTTCCCGGTCGAGGCGTTCGAGGACGCTGGCTACGAGATCGTCTCCCATGGACTCAACCAGTGGAACGGTGTGGCCTTCGCGAGCCGACTCCCGATGAGTGACATCCAGATCGATTTCGCTGGCCAGCCCGGATTTCTCAAAGGCTCAGAGGGCCCCGACCTCCCGACCGAGGCACGCGCCCTCGGCGTGACAGTCGACGGTGTGCGCCTGTGGAGCCTCTACGTTCCCAATGGCCGGGCACTGGGCGATCCACACCTCGCGTACAAGCTCGACTGGCTCGAAAAACTGCGAACAGCAACGAGCGAGTGGATGGCGCAGAACCCCGGTAGCCCGATCGCGCTCATGGGCGACTTCAACATCATCCCGACCGACGAGGACAACGGCGACCCCACCATCATCGTCGGACTCTCCACCCACGTCTCTCCCGAGGAGCGCGCTTCGTTCGCGGCCTTCGCTGACATCGGGCTCGTCGATACCGTGCGGCCGCTCGTTCCCACCGGGTACACCTACTGGGACTACAAGCAGTTGCGGTTTCCGCGCAACGAGGGTGTGCGCATCGACTTCATCCTCGGCAACCAGGAGTTCGCCGACCTCGTGGTCGGTGCGGGAATCCACCGCGAGGAGCGCAAGGGCGACGGCCCGAGCGACCACGTTCCCGTTGTCGTCGATCTCGAGATCGCCGAAGACGACGACGATCGGCCGATGTTCCTGTAGTCCGCGGTGGTTGAGTAGGCGCGCCAGCGCCGTATCGAAACCGCGCTAGGTCAACAGAGCCGCGATGAGCACGAGCACAGGCACCGCCCCAACCGTCGTGATGAGGATCGTGTCCCGCGCGACGACCTGGCCGCGACCGTAGCGCTGCGCGTAGACGAAGATGTTCTGCGCGGTGGGGAGCGTCGCGAGCACGACGACGGCGAATAGGTGCTCCGCGTCGAGGTGGAACACGAACTGTCCGAGCAGCCACGCGATGAGCGGCTGCACCCCGAGTTTGAGCACCGTTGCGAGAACGACATCGCGGCGCCCGCTCCCGGGAGCCATCGGGCGCTGGCCGTGCAGTGACATCCCGAATCCGATGAGTACAAGCGGAACAGCCGCTGCACCGACGATGCGGAACGGCTCCATGACCGCGTCAGGGATCTCGAGGCCCGTGATGGCCACGATCGCGCCGAGCGCGGAGCCGATGATGAGCGGATTGCGCAGGGGCGACAGCAGCGTGCGCCAGACGGATCCGCGACCGTTGGTGGAGATGTCAAGCACCGTGAGCGCGATGGGTGCGAGCACGAGCAACTGGAACAGGATGACCGGAGCCGAGTACGCGGTGTTGCCGAGCACGTAGACGGCGACCGGAATACCGATGTTGTTGGCGTTGACGTAGCCGGAGGAGAGCGCCCCGATCACGGCTTCGGGCAGCCTGCGTTTGAAGAGCAGAAGCGCGATCCCGAGAAAGATGAAGCACACGAGCAGTGCAGAGATCGCGGAGACCACGAGCAGCGAGGAGAAGAGCTCGTGCACGTCGGCATCAGCGAGCACCGTGAAGAGCAGGCACGGCGACAGCACGAAGAACGTGAACCGGCTGATGACGAACGGTGCGTGCTCTCCGAGCACTCCCGCACGACCGGTGATGTAGCCGATGAGGATGACCGTGGCGATGATCGCGAACCCGATCAGCACACCACTCATGCATCCATCCTGCACCCGTTCACCCCTATGGTCTGACCACCGTCGCGAGTAGCGTGAAGACATGCCCTTTCTCGAACAGGCCGGCGCTCGCATCTACTACGAGACGGACGGCTCACCGTCGGCGCCCGCGCTCCTGCTCATCCACGCGGGCATAGCGAACCTGCGCATGTGGGATCCGCAGGTCGAGAAACTCGCGGCCGACCACTTCGTCATCCGCTTCGACACGCGCGGCTACGGTCTCACCGAGTCGCAGGACGTGCTGTTCTCCAACCGCTCTGACGCGATCGCCGTTCTCGATGAGGTCGGGGTGGGCCGAGCAACACTCATCGGGTGCTCCCGCGGCGGGTCGATCGCGATCGATACCACCCTCGAGTTCCCGGAGCGGGTAGCCGGACTCGTGACCATCGGCTCAGGACCGAGCGGACATCCAGAGATCGAACTCACCGATCGCGAGGAGGAGCTGTTCAGCGCACTCGACGCGGCGGAGGAGACCGGCGACTGGGAGCAGCTGCTTCGCCTCGAGGCCGAGCTCTGGGATTTCGGCCCGCTGCGCAGCGCCGACGACCTCGATCCCGCGTTCGTGCGCAAGGCGTACGAGCTCAACCTGGCCAACCTCGTTCGCGTGGATGAGGCGCCCGTGCCGATACCGCTCGACCCGCCCGCATACGGCCGACTCGGTGACATCCACGTGCCGTCGCTGTTCGTCGTCGGCGAGCACGACATCAGTCCGGCGGTCGTGCAGTACGAGTACCTGCTGCGCGCGGTAACCGATGCTTCGGGTATCCGCTATCCCGACGCGGCGCACATCCCGAGTGTCGAGCACCCCGAGCGCATGACGGCCGATCTCGTGATGTGGCTCGACATGAACGGCCTCTAAAGCGCGAGCGCTGGATGCAACCGCGTCACGCTCCACGACCGGTTGCGGTGCGCGGCGAACACCGTGAGGCCGAGGGCGAACGCCCCGAACAGCACGAGGTGCCCAGCGGCGGCCCACGCGATCTCGGGGGCACCGCCCGCGATGACTTGCCGGAAGCCCTGTACCGCGTAGGTCATCGGCAACCAGTGGCTGATCGCCTGAAAGAACTCGGGGCTCGTTTCGACCGGGTAGGTTCCGCTCGCCGAAGGCAACTGCACCATGAGCAGCACGAGGGCGACGAGCCGACCCACTCCGCCGAACAGGGCGATGAACGACTGGTGGATCGCCATGAACACCATGCCGACGAGCATGCCGAACAGCAGGGTCCACCACGGCATCGCGGCGTGGAGCCCGACAAAGAACTCGAGCACGACGATGACGATGCTCGCCTGCAGTGCACCGAAGAAGGCGCCCGGCAGGTAGCCCGCGATCGCTACCTTGAGCGGACTCGCGCTCGACGCGAGCGCGCGCGGTGTGAGCGGACGCATCACGAGGAACGCGACGATTCCGCCGATCCAGAGCGCGAGCGGGATGAAGTACGGCGCGAGTCCCTGGGCGTACTCGTCGACAGCGCTCGTGTGCACGCGCTCAGCGGTCACCGGCTTCGCGACGACGTCCGCGAGGCGCGACCGCTCCGCCGACGTGTAGGTGGGGATTTCGTCGACGCCGTCGGCAAGCCCCGTGCTCAGTTCTTCGCTGCCGTCCTGCAAGCTCGCGAGACCGCCGGCGAGTTTCGCACCGCCCGCGTCGGCCGACGCAGCACCACTCGCGAGCTTCGCTGCCCCGGCCTTCACCTCCGCTGCGCCAGCCGCGAGAGTGGATGCACCCTTCGAGAGCTTCGTGGCACCGGGAACAACTTGCTTATGCACCGCGTCGTCGATTCCCGCGGCGCCGTCGGCCACGGTGTGGGTGTTCTGCGCGAGTGCGGCGAGCGGCGCCGCAAGCGGGCTCCCGGTCGGAACGCTCGCGGCCAGCTGGTCCGCGGCGGCCGCGACCCCGGCAGAACCCGTCGCGAGCTGAGAGGTTTTTGACGCAAGGGTTCGGGTCCCCTGCGTCAAATCTGAGGCGCCATCCTTCAACGACGATGCTCCGTCGGCGAGGGTAGCGGTACCGGTCGCGAGCTTCGCGGCGCCGGCATCCAGCGAGCCGAGCCCGACGACGAGGTCGTCGGCTCCGTCGCGCGCTGTCGTGACACCGTCGGCAAGCTCAGCAGCCCCGGTCGCGGCGTCCGCGATGTTCGCGTGCAGTTCGTTGAAGCCCACGTAGACGTTGTCGAGGTACTGCGCGGTGATCTTCTCGTTGAGCGCGTTCTGGATTCCGTTGGCGACGGTGTTGGTCACCTGGCCGATGATGTAGCTCGTCGCGTCGTCGGAGTAGACCGTGATCTTCGCCTGCTGAGGATCATCGGTCGCCGCCGAGGCTATCGACGAGGAGAAGTTGGCCGGAATATCGACGTAGGCGAAGTACGTGCCCGCGGTGAGTCCGGCTTTCGCGTCCGCCTCGGTTGCCTCAACCCAGTCGTAGCTCTCATCGCCGCTCGTGAGCTCGGTGACGAGCTCTGCGCCCGCGTTGATGCGCGCGCCATCCGCCATCGCGGCCGTGTCGTGGTTGACGATGACCGCGGGCAGGCTATCGAGGTGTTCGACCGGGTTGCGTGAGCTCGCGAGATACATGCCCGCGTAGAACGCCGGGATGATCGCGACGATCACGAGCGCCGCACGCGTGATGAAGGTGCGGTTGAACCGTGAGAGCTCGATGGTGGGGAGTGACGAAGCCATGGTGCGCCTTAGAGAGTGATGCGAACGAGATCGCGGTCGGTCGCCGGCAGTTCGCCGTCGTCCTGGCAGGTCGCCACGATCGTGAGGGTGTCGGGAAGGCCGAGCAGGAGTTGCCACGCGGCGACGCGGTCGGCTGTTTCGCGCAGCGCGTCGACGTCATCGACGGCGAGCACGTCGGGGCGTGCGACGAGGGCAAGTCCCACCCCGCACGCAAACCGCTCAACCGGTGTGAGGGCGCCGATCTTGGCATCGAGGGGCAGCTCGACGGGAAGATGCCGCGCGGCCTCCCGCGCGACCCGACGACTCACGAAGGGCTGGTACCAGGGGCGCGCAAGCACGACAGCCTGCGCGAAGTGCTGCTCGACAGTGAGTGCATCGTCGAGGGCATTGACCGTCAATTGCTCGGCGAGCGCGACTCGGCGACGGCCAGGGGTGCGAAGCGTTCCTCGGGTTGTGAAACGCCCGGCTATTGCGAGAAGGAGCGCTGTCTTGCCCGAGCGGTGGTCGCCGGTGATGACAAGCACACCGCCCGTGGGCACGTCGAAGCTGACGTCGCTGAAGACGTTGCGTGCGCTGAGCTCTGCCGCCGTGATCATTCTCGAACTCTCCAATTCAATACCGTCGGTATCGATTATGCACCTTTTCAATACCGTTGGTATCGAATTTGTGAAAGACTGGGTAAATGCCATCAGCCGAGAGAGTCCGCCCCCGCCGCGAAGACGTGCGCGCGCAGATACTCGAGGCCGCGATCGAAGTCTTCTACCGCGACGGCTACGGCGGCGCGAGCATCCAGATGATCGCTACGGCCGCAGGCTTCACCAAGGGGGCCATCTACTCCAACTTCGAGTCCAAGCAGGCACTGTTCGGGGCCATCATGCGGGCACGATTCTCCGAGGTATCCGTCGCCGTACTCGAGGGCATCACCCCATCGTCAGATGGATGGCGCGGCGCCGCCGCCCAGGCGGCATCCCTGCTCGCGCGCCACGTGTCGACGCTCGGGCCACTGCACGCCCTCGTCATCGAGTTCGCACTCCAGGCGAGCCGGGACCCCGAGGCCCGCGAGGTCTACCTCGAGCTCCGGCGAGCGCAACGGATCGAGCTCGCAGCCGCACTCCGCGCCCGCGCTGCATCGTTCGGGCTCTCCGAGAACTCGGACTACGACCAGGTTGCGACGACGATTCTCGCCCTCGTCTCCGGACTCACACTCGAGCGCATCGTCGACCCTGAGCTCCAGACCGAGAACATCATTCGCGACGCCCTGCTCGGCGCACTCTCGGCGGCCGGAGCCTGAACTGGGGCTCGACGCAGCAAAGTTGACGCGGCCCGCCCGGGGGCGCAACGAACTCGCGTGATCCGCAACCAAACGCCACGATCCTGCGGATAGCCTCGAGTGGACGCACTGTGTCGTCGAGAAATCCCAGCCGGATCGGAGGTTAGCCATGTCCAACGCAACGAGCACCACAGCGATTGTCGGAGAACCCGAGGTCGTCGAAGATGCAGCCTGGCTGGCCCTCAAGGCTGCGGCGAGCGAGCTGCAGTCACTTCAAGCCAAGGATGGCAGCGTGCCGGAGGAGAAGCGCGCCGCGGGTGAGCTCGTGGCATCCATCACCGCTTCGATTGCGGCTCTGGCACCGAGGTTCCCCCACGACGCCGCCTACCTTGAGGCACTCGTCGTCGACTTCGACCGCTGGGCTCACGAGAACTTCGGCGTGCCCGACTTTCTCGACTCGCTCAACGCCTTCCAGCCGCAGCTCGACCGCGTCGACGGGCTGCAGCACCTCGTCGTGTTCCCGATGAACACGCAGAACGGCAGCACCGCGAAGCTCGTCGAAGCGGTGCTCATCGAAGTCATCTGGCCCGAGTTCATCGACGCGCTGCAGGCCGGCGAGTACTCCAACGCGCTCTTTGTGCCTATTCGCTTCATCGACTTCACCGCGGGCTACGACACCAACTCGGCGGTGCTGTTTCCCGAAACCGTCGCGATGCGGGAGATCCCGACCTTCACGTGGGGCGCGATCTTCGCCGACCGCGAGGCAGCACGGTTCCGCCGTGTAGTGCGCGAGGCATCCGCCATCACGAAGCTCGATCTTCCCGCAGACGCTGCCCGCCTGCTCGACGACCAGACGCTCACCGAAGAGACCTTCGTCATGTGGGATCTCATTCACGATCGCACCCACATGCGCGGCGACCTGCCCTTTGATCCCTTCATGATCAAGCAGCGGATGCCGTTCTTTCTCTACTCGCTCGAAGAACTCCGCTGCGACCTCACCGCGTTCCGCGAGGCGGTGCGGCTCGAGCGCGCAGAGGCCACCGACCCTGTCACACGCGAGCACGCGAAGCTCGTGCAGTACGCGGTGATCTTCGACCGCATCTTCCGCTTTGCCATCACGGGCAGCCGTACGCGCAATTACGACGGTCTCGGCGGCCAGTTGCTGTTCGCGTGGATGCACCAGAACCACGTTCTGCACTGGACCGACACCCAGCTCACCATCGATTGGGCCAACGTGCCCGACGTCGTCGTGGCGCTCGGAGCGGAGATCGAGGAGCTGTACTGGCGCTCCATCGACCGCCCCAAGATGGCGCACTGGCTCGCCGCCTACGAGATGGTGCGCAAGACCCTCACGCCGCACCCCGCGTCGATCTGGGCCCGCGGTCTCAGCGACGAGATCCTCTCCGGCCCGCCGAAGGGACTCACCGACGCGGTGCTCGACGATGAGTTCCCTCTCTCGATGTTCTACGAAGCCCTCTCCAAGAAGATGGCCGCGGTGATCGAGTCGACAGAGGGCATCACCGGCCGGGACTCAGCGGTTTAGACGCCTGGGTAGTACCCGGCGGCCACGTCCTCGAGGAGGCCGGCGCCGACCGGGGTCCAGCCGTACCGCTCCTGGGTGATCGCACTCGAGGCGGGCATGTCGAGGGCGAAGAACCTGCCGATCCACCCGAAGTGCTCGAGCGCGGCATCCGGATGCACCGACTCGACGGGCAGCCCGAGCGCCGTTCCCAGCGCCTCGGCGATGTCGCGCGCGGCGATGCCCTCCTCGCCCGCAGCATGGACCACAGACCCGGCTGGAGCCGTCTCGAGCGCGAGCGCGACAAGGCGGGCGGCGTCCGAACGGTTCACCGCCGACCAGCGGTTGGCGCCGTCGCCGACGTAGCCGGAGATCCCGGTGCGCACCGCAGCCTGCGCGATGGTCGCGAGAAAGCCGTGGTCGCCACCCGCGCCGTGCACGGTCGGCGCGAAACGCACGGCGACCGAGCGTACCCCGCGGTCGGCGAACGAAAGCGCGAGATTCTCGCCACCCCCGCGCATCGACTCCGGGCCCTCGCTCGGGTTCTTGTCGTTCTCGGTGATCGTGCGTCCGGGAGCGACCCCGGCGAGCCCCGAGGCGAGCAGGAGCGGTCGGTTCGACCCGGCGAGCACGGCACCGAAGGTCTCGAGTACGGCCCGCTCGGTGCGCCCTGCCCCGGCCATGTCGCTGAAGTCGTGCTTGAAGCCCAAGTGGATGACCGCGTCGGCGCTGCTCGCTCCCGCGCGGAGACTGTCGAGGTCATCGAGGCTCCCCTCGTACGGCGTCACGCCCGCAGCCGCGAGTGCGGCCGCGGACTCCGCAGAACGCGCGAGACCGACGACCTCGTGCCCGGTAGCTCTGAGCTCTGCTGCTACGGCGGAACCGATCCATCCGGACGCGCCTGTCATGAATACCTTCATGGTTCTCTCCTAATGTCAGTAACTGACATCACTGTAGCACTTCATGTCAGTGGCTGTCATCACTAGACTGGGAGCATGGGACGCTGGGAGCCGGACGCACGAGCACGCCTGGCCAACGCCGCGCTCGACCTCTACCTCGAACGCGGATTTGAGCAGACCACCGTCGCCGACATCGCGGAACGCGCGGGAGTGACCGAGCGCACCTTCTTTCGTCACTTCAGCGACAAGCGGGAAGTCCTGTTCGATGGAACCAATACCCTCCAGCAGGGTGTGCTCGCCGCGGTGGGCGCCGCCACGGTCGGCACTCCCGCGCTCACGATCGCCGGGGATGCGCTCGTCATCGGAAGCGCCTTCCTTGAGGAGCGCGGCGAGTTCGCGGGGCGACGCACCCGGGCGATAGCCGCCAATCCCGAGCTCCACGAGCGCGAGCTGCTCAAGCTGGCACGACTCTCCGCCGCGATCGCCGCGGCCCTCGAAACGCGCGGCGAGTCACCCACTCGCGCGCGACTCGCGGCAGAAGCCGCGGTCTCCGCCTTCGGCGCGGGCTTCGAGCGCTGGTCGGGGCCCGCGCCATCCCCGAACCTGGCGGACTGCATCCACGAAGCCCTGGGTGAGCTGCGGGCCGTCGTCGGCCCTTAAGCCACTACCCGTCTGTTGCGCCCACAATGCCCCTGATCAGGGAGAATTGGGGAGTGACCCAACTCCACGACATCTCCTCCCGCGGTTTCGCTTCCGATAACTACGCGGGAGCCCACCCCGAAGTGCTCGCCGCGATCGCCGAAGCCAACGGCGGCCACCAGATCGCCTACGGAGAAGACGTCTACACAGCCGAACTGCAGCGCGTCATGAAGCAGCACTTCGGAAATGCAGCGGAGACCTTCCCGGTGTTCAACGGCACCGGTGCGAACGTCACGGCACTGACCTCTATGCTCCCGCGCTGGGGCGCGGTCGTCTCGGCGAAGACCGCACATATCAACACCGATGAGGGCGGCGCTCCCGAACGCATCTCCGGCCTCAAGCTCCTCACCGTCGAGACTCCCGACGGCAAGCTCACCCCCGAGCTCATCGACGTCGAGGCCTGGGGCTGGGGCGACGAGCACCGCGCCCAGCCGCTCGCCGTCAGCATCACGCAGACGACCGAACTCGGCACTCTCTACACGGTCGGTGAGATCCGCGCGATCGCCGACCACGCACACTCGCTCGGCATGAGCCTGCACATGGATGGCGCGCGCATCTCCAATGCCGCGGCCGCCCTCGGGGTGCCGCTGCGTGAGTTCACGACCGACGCGGGTGTCGACATCCTGAGCTTCGGCGGCACCAAGAACGGCGTTCTCTACGGCGAAGCGATTGTTGTGCTCAACCCGGACGTCACCGCGGGCCTGCTCTTTCTCCGCAAGCTCAACATGCAGCTCGCGTCGAAGATGCGCTTCGTGAGTGCACAGCTCATCGCACTCCTGGCCGACGACCTCTACCTGCGCTCGGCCAGCCACGCGAACGCCATGGCCGCGCGACTGCGCGGGGCACTCGAGGCAGCTGCCCTGCCCGGGCTGTCATTCACCCGCCCCACCCAGGCGAACGCCGTCTTCGCGGTGCTGCCCGAGGGAGTTGCCGATGACCTGCGCGAGAGCTTCCGGTTCTACGACTGGGACCCTGCGGCGCGAGAGGTGCGGTGGATGACATCCTTCGATACAACCGAGGGCGACATCGACGCCTTCGTCGCCGCCATCACCGCTAAGCTCACGCCATGACCGAGGCAGACATGACGGGCGAACCCGACTGGTACGGCGCAGAGCCGCAGACACCGCCGCGCACATGGGACTTTCTGCTCACGGTGCTCCTCGCCATCTTCATGCTCATCCTCATCCCAGTGCTGTTCTTCACCGCGCTGAGCGGCGGCCTGTTCAACGCTGTCTGCTCCGGCTCCGGCGCGGCCTGCAACCCGGACTTCATCAGCGTCGGTCAGCTCATCTCGATCTGGGCCCCCGCCCCCATCGCGCTCGTGGCCATCGTCTGGAGCATCGTGCGGGTGTTGCGTCGACGTATCGCGTTCCACGTCGCGCTCCTGGGGCTCGCGCTCATGTTCGCGGCGTTCCTCCTCGGCCAGTTCATCATCGAGCTCGGCATCCCCGACGCCCTGGGCTGAGCTGGTTCCCGGTTTCACCTGACAGGATGCACCCGTGACTACTTCGCCGCAGCGTCCATGGTTCACCTCCTACGGTGAGGGTGTCCCGCACGAGATAGCCAAGCCCACCGAGACTCTCGTGGACATGATCTGGAATTCCACGCGCCTCTACCGCGACAACGTGGCGCTCCAGTTCTTCGGAGCGACAACCACCTACGAGAAGCTCCGCGAGCAGATCGCGAGCGTCGCCAATGGCCTGCACGGTCTCGGCGTGCGCCACGGCGACCGTGTCGCCCTCGTGCTTCCCAACTCCCCCGAGCACATCGTCGCCTTCTACGCAGTGCTGCGACTCGGAGCGATAGTCGTCGAACACAACCCGCTCTACACCGAACGCGAGCTGCGCCACCAGTTCGAAGACCACGGCGCCACCGTCGCCATCGTCTGGAACAAGGTGGCTTCGACGGTTCTCGGCTTCCCGGCGGATGTCGCCGTGCGCACCGTCGTCGCGGTGGACATCACGCGCTCGATGCCCGCGACGACCCGCGCGGCCCTGCGCCTTCCGATCGCGAAGGCACGAAGGTCCCGCGCGGCCCTCACTGTGGACAAGCCGGTGAACGGAGCCGTGGACTGGGCGACCCTGGCCAAGGCCCGCTACCTTCCGAACGCGACACCCAAGCCCACCCTCGACGACATCGCCGTGCTGCAGTACACGAGCGGAACCACCGGAACACCGAAGGGCGCCATCCTCACGCATCGCAACCTGCGTGCGAACGCGATGCAGGGCGAAGCGTGGGTGCAGGGGCTCCGTAAGGGCGAAGAGGTGTTCTACGGCGTGCTGCCGATGTTCCACGCCTACGGGCTCACGCTGTGCCTCACCTTTGCGATGAGCATCGGAGCGCGACTTGTGCTGTTCCCCAAGTTCGACGAGAAGCTCGTGCTCGACGCGATGCAGAAGACTCCCGCCACGTTCCTGCCGGCCGTGCCCCCGATCTACGAGCGGCTCGCGAAGGCCGCGGCGAAGCGACGCGTCTCACTCAGCGGCATCCGTTTCGCCATCTCGGGTGCGATGAGCCTGCCGCTGCCCATCGTCGAACTGTGGGAGAAGGCGACCGGCGGACTCCTCGTCGAAGGCTATGGCATGACCGAAGCCTCCCCGATCGCGCTCGGCAACCCGATCGGCCCGTCGCGGCGTCCGGGCACCGTGGGCGTGCCCTTCCCCAGCACCGACATCCGCATCGTCGATCCGGAGAACGTCACCGTCGAGCGCGGCTTCGACGAAGAAGGTGAGCTGCTCATCAGCGGTCCGCAGGTCTTCTCCGGCTACTGGAATCGCCCCACCGAGACTCGCGAGACCCTCACAGACGACGGATGGCTGCGCTCCGGCGACCTCGCGCGCCTCGGGCGCGACGGGTTTGTCACTATCGTCGACCGCAGGAAAGAGCTCATCATCACGGGCGGATTCAACGTCGCCCCGACGGAGGTCGAGGCAGCACTCCTGTCGCACCCGTCCATCGCAGACGCCGCGGTCGTGGGCCTGCCCAGTTCCAAGGGCGGCGAGGATGTCGCGGCCGTCGTCGTGCTCGCCCCTGGTGCAACGCTCGACGTCGACGCCGTGCGCGAGCACTGCCGCACCCTGCTCTCCGCCTACAAGGTGCCCCGCACGATCACCGAGCGCTCCGAACTGCCGCGCTCGCTCATCGGCAAGGTGCTGCGCCGCGTGGTGCGCGACGAATTGATCAAGTCGCGAGGCTAGGCTCGCTCCCATGCGATTCGGAATGTTCGTTCCCCAGGGTTGGCGTCACGATCTGGTGGGCATCGACCCCGCCGACCAGTGGGAGGCGATGAAGGGTCTCGCGCAGCATGCGGACGCCGGACCGTGGGAGTCCCTGTGGGTGTACGACCACTTTCACACTGTGCCCGTGCCCAGCGACCAGGCGACACACGAGGCGTGGACGCTCATGGCCGCGTTCGCAGCATCCACCTCGCGTATTCGACTCGGCCAGATGTGCACATGCATGAGCTACCGGCACCCCGCTTACCTTGCGAAGGTCGCCACGACCGTCGACATCGTCTCGGGCGGTCGCGCCGAGATGGGGATCGGCGCGGGCTGGTACCAGCACGAGTGGGAGGCGTACGGCTACGGCTTTCCGCGCGCGGGTGAGCGTCTCGCCCGGCTCGACGAGGGCATCCAGATCATGAAGCAAGCGTGGGAGACCGGCACCGCGACCTTCCACGGCGAGCACTACGACGTGGATGGCGCGCTCTTCTACCCGCAGCCGCTACAGCAGGCCGGCCCCGAGAACGCGCCGGGCATCCCGATCTGGGTCGCCGGCGGCGGCGAGAAGGTCACCCTGCGCATCGCGGCCAAGTACGCGCAGTACACCAACTTCGCGGGCAACCCCGAGGAGTTCGCGGCCAAGAGCGCTCTACTCAAAGATCACTGTGCTGATGTGGGTACCTCCTTCGAATCGATAGTGCGCAGCGCCAACTACAACACCATCATCGCCACCACGGAGGCCGAGGTGCAGGATCGCATCGACGCCGTGCACGCTCGAGTGCTGCCGTTCCTTGGGGAGGAGAAGGCGGCGAGCTTCATCGCCGAGTACCGGTCTCCCAACGCCCTCGCGGTCGGCACGCCCGAGCAGGTCGTGGAAAACCTCCGCGGCATGCAGGAGCTCGGGCTCGGCTACAGCATCCACTACTTCCCCGAGGCGGCCTACGACCGCTCTGGGCTCGAGCTGTTCGAGCGCGAGGTCATGCCCGCGCTGAGCTAGCTATCCGCACTCGCTGCACTGAGCTCGTGGCGGGAGAACCCGCAGGGCGGCGGGAGTTGTTTCTCCCGCCATGAGCCCGGTTCTCCCTCCGCCGACCGCCGCACCTCCCGCCGCGGCGCGAACCGGGTCAGGATCGGCTAGTTATCCTTCGACATCCATCCGCGACACCGTGAGCGTGTCGCCCGCAAGGTCGACGCGCACCGTGTCGCCATCGCGGATCTCCCCGGCGATGAGCGCTCGGGCGAGCTTGTCGTCGATCTCCCGCTGCATGAGCCTGCGCAGCGGTCGAGCGCCGTAGGTCGGGTCGTAGCCGCGCTCGGCAAGCCAGGACCGCGCGTCGGGCGTGACGGCGAGCTCGAGGCGACGATCGGCGAGGCGACGCTGCAGACGGTCGACATAGAGCGAGACGATTTGCGCGAGCTCCGTGGTCGACAGTGGCGAGAAGATGACGATGTCGTCGAGACGGTTGATGAACTCGGGCTTGAAGGCCTGGCGCACTAGGGCGTTGACGGCGTCCTGCTTGTCGTCCCACGAGAGATTCGGGTCGACGAGGTACTGGCCGCCGAGGTTCGACGTCAGAATCAAGATCACGTTGCGGAAGTCGACGGTGCGACCCTGCCCGTCGGTGAGGCGACCGTCATCCAACACCTGAAGGAGCAGGTCAAAGACCTCGGGGTGCGCCTTCTCCACCTCGTCGAGCAGGATGACCGAATACGGCCGTCGACGAACGGCCTCGGTGAGCTGGCCGCCCTGCTCGTAGCCGATGTACCCGGGAGGCGCACCGAGCAGCCGCGCGACGGAGTGTTTCTCGCCGTACTCGCTCATGTCGATGCGCACGAGAGCCTTCTCGTCGTCGAAGAGGTATTCGGCGAGCGCCTTGGCGAGCTCGGTCTTTCCCACGCCGGTCGGGCCGAGGAACATGAAGGTTCCGGTCGGGCGATCGGGATCGGAGATGCCAGCGCGCGTGCGACGCACGGCCTCGCTGACCGCGCGGACCGCATCCTTCTGGCCGATGAGGCGCTTGCCCAGTTCGGACTCGAGGTTGAGCAGTCGCTCGGTCTCGCCCTGCGTGAGACGTGAGATCGGGATGCCTGTCCACGCCGCCACCACCGCGGCGATGTCCTCTTCGGTCACCTGGTCGTTGACCATGCGCGGACCGGTCGGCTCCTGCGCCTCGGCCGTGGCGATGGCGCTCTCGATCGAGGGGATCGTCTCGTAGTTGAGCTTCGAGGCATCCTGGTAGCGCTGCTCACGCATGGCGCGGTCGAGATCGATGCGCGCTTCGTTGAGTCGCGTCTTGAGCTCACCCATGCCGGTGAGCGACGTCTTCTCGGTGCGCCAGCGACGCTCGAGGGCGTCGAGGGCCTTCTGGCGCTCTGCGAGGTCTTCGCGCAGCTTCTCGAGGCGAGCCTTGGATGCCGCGTCCTTCTCCTTCTTGAGTGCGAGCTCTTCGATCCTCAGGCGTGACACCGCGCGCTTGAGCTCGTCGATCTCCACCGGGCTGGAGTCGATCTCCATCTTGAGGCGTGACGCGGCCTCGTCGACGAGGTCGATCGCCTTGTCGGGCAGCTGCCGCGCGGGGATGTAGCGGTTCGAGAGTGACGCGGCGGCAACGAGTGCTGAGTCCGCAATCGTGACCTTGTGGTGGGCTTCGTAGCGCTCGCGGAGTCCTCGGAGTATCGCGATGGTGTCCTCAACCGACGGTTCGTCGACGAGCACCTGCTGAAAACGGCGTTCGAGCGCTGCGTCCTTCTCGATGTACTGGCGGTACTCGTCGAGGGTTGTCGCACCGATGAGGCGCAGCTCGCCACGCGCGAGCATCGGCTTGAGCATGTTGGCTGCGGCGACCGAGCCCTCTCCGCCGCCCGCGCCCATGAGACTGTGGAGCTCGTCGATGAAGGTGATGACCTCCCCGTCTGCTTCGTTGATCTCGGTGAGTACTGCCTTGAGGCGCTCCTCGAACTCTCCGCGGTACTTGGCGCCCGCGATCAACGCCGCGAGGTCGAGCGAGACGAGGCGCTTGCCCTTGAGGGAGTCCGCGACATCCCCCGCGACGATGCGCTGGGCGAGGCCCTCGACGACGGCGGTCTTGCCGACGCCGGGCTCACCGATGAGCACGGGGTTGTTCTTCGTGCGTCGCGTGAGCACCTGGCTCACGCGACGGATCTCGGCATCGCGGCCGATGACGGGGTCGAGCTTGCCGCTGCGTGCGATCTCGGTGAGGTCAACGCCGTAGCGCTGCAGAGCGGTCTTCTGCTCTTCGTCGGTGCCGGGGGCACCCTGCATGTTGGCCATGTTCAGTCCTTTTCAGCGGGCTTCGGGTGCCCGGGTGACGAGGTGGGTTTGCGGGAGACGGTCACCGTGAACTTTGCGTTGTGGGTGGCCAGTTCTGTGGGCCCGACCATGCGGGCGAGGGTCTGGCGGTAGCCAAGGTGGGTGTTGAACACCGTCCACAGCTCGCCGCCCGGGCGCAGTACGCGTGCGGCATCCGCGAAGAGCCGGTGGGCCGGCCCGGTGTGCACAACTGCACCGATGTGAAACGGCGGATTGAGAAGCACGAGATCGGCCGAGGCATCCGGCTGGCCCTGCAGGCCGTCGTCGCGAACGACTGTCACGCGATCGGTGAGGCCGTTGGCCGATATCGTCTCGCGCGTCGAGGCGACTGCGGCGGCCGACTGGTCGGTGGCAATCACTCGCAGCTCGGGGCGCGCGTGTGCGATAGCCGCAGCGACGATTCCGTTGCCGCAACCCAGGTCGATCGCGGTGCGTGCTTCTGGGGCCGCCTTGCGCATCGCCCCGAGGAGAACGCGCGTTCCGATGTCGACGCCCGACCCGGCGAAGACAGCTCCGTGGGCCGCGACCCACAGGCCGAGATCCTTGTGGAACTCCTTGACCGGAAAGCGACTCTCCCCCACCGGCAGCGGGCCGCGCAGCGTGAAGGCGCGCGACTTCTGCTGCGCGAGCGACACGTCGAGCGTCTCGAAGTAGCGCAGCATGAGGGGGTTCATCGTCGGAGTGAGGTGCTTGATGCGTCCGCCCGCGATCACCACGACGGATGGCGCGGCGAAGCGCGCTATCGCGTCGAGCTGTTCCTCGAGCTCGTCGAGGCTCTTGGGCACCTGCAACACAACGAGGGTGGCGCCCGACAGGAGCTTCTCGCCAAGCGGGTAGTGGGTGTATCCATCGAGGCGGGCATCGACGGCATTGGCCGCGAGGGCGAGCTCGCCGACGAGCGGGTCCTGGTGCACGCGAATGGATGCGGGAGCCGACGTCGCGAGAGCGCCGAGCGTGAGCGCGCCATAGTTGTCGCCGAGCACCACGAGCTCTGATCCGTCGAGTAGTGGAGCGGCCGTCTCGAGAATCAGCCGATCACTCGCGTCTGACGCGAAGAGGTTGTCCGCCTCGATGTCGGGCCAGCGACGCAATGCTGCGAAGTCGAAATCAGTTGTCATGCGGGGGCCGCCAAACGACGAGTTGGTTCTGCTTGCGGCTGCGCGTTCCCGCGCGGAGGGAGATGACGTCTCCTTCCGACCCGGCCGCGAAGACGCGACGACCGGGGCGGTTGAGGAGTTCGTCGGCGAGCGCGGTCTCGAGTTCGCGCACGCGGGTGGCGAGCATCGTCACCTGGTTCTCGAGATCGAGAACCCTGCGGATGCCTTCGAGACTCACACCTTCTGCACTCAGCGCGGCGATCTCGCGCAGTTGCACGACATCGCGCATCGAGTAGCGACGGGACTTACCGGCGGTACGCCGCGGGCTCACGAGCCCAAGTCGGTCGTACTGGCGGAGAGTCTGCGGGTGCATGGCAGCGAGCTCCGCTGCCATCGCAATTGCGAAGACGGGAGAGTGTTCATCCATTGAGAAGCCCCCTTTCACGAACCGCTGAGTGTGTCTAGCTACTAACTACGTGCCTTGTCGAGCAGGTCGGTGCGCGGGTTCTCCTCGGGCATCGCTTGCGCGAAGGCCTCGAGGTGCGCCTGCGCTTCCGGCGTCAGGTGGTTCGGAACCGCGACCGAGACGGAGGCGAGCAGATCTCCCACACCCTTGTCGGTCGTGACGCCGCGACCCTTGACGCGCAGCACGCGTCCGCTCGGAGTGCCGGGTGCGACCCGCAGTTTCACCGGATCGCCGCCGAGGGTCGGAACCTCGATCGTCGCTCCGAGTGTCGCCTCGGTGAACGTGACGGGAACCTCGAGCCGGAGGTTGAGTCCATCGCGCTCGAAGACCGGGTGCTTGCGCACAGTGACCGTGAGCACGAGGTCGCCCGCCTGTCCACCGTCAGGGCTGGGTTCACCCTTGCCCTTGAGGCGGATCTTCTGACCGTCGCTCACGCCGGCTGGAACCTTGACGTTGATGGCCTTGCCGCTTGCCGGCTGCAGCTTGATCGTCTCGCCGCGAATGGCGGTGAGAAAGTCGAGCGTCGTCGTCGCCGTGAAGTCCCGGCCCTTGGTGGGGCCGGCGGCACCGCGGAATCCGCCGGTCGGGTTACCGAAGCCCCCTCCGCCGAACATGCCACCGAGGAGGTCCTCGAAGGTACCCGCGTTGGCGCTCGAACGACCGCCCGGCTGCCCGAACATGCCGCCGAAGACATCCTCGAAACCACCGGGCTGGCCAGGTCGACCGCCCGCACTGAAGCGCGCACCCGAGCCCATGGCCCGAATCTGGTCGTACTCTTTGCGCATCTCGGGGTCAGAGAGCACCGAGTTGGCTTCGCTGATCTCTTTGAAGCGCGCCTCGGCCTTCGCGTCGCCCGGATTCGAGTCGGGGTGATACTGCCGCGCCAGCTTGCGATAGGTCTTCTTGAGCTCGGCCTCGGAGATGTCCTTCGACACTCCGAGCACCTTGTAGAAGTCCTTATCAAACCAGTCCTGGCTTGCCATTCGCTGCTCCCCTACTCAGGAACGGAGACAGCGACCTTGGCAGCGCGGATGAGGCGCTCGCCCAGGGCGTACCCGGTGTCGATGACGTCGGCAACAGTGTTGACCGTGACGTCAGGCGACGGAATCTGAACTACAGCTTCGTGCAGGTGCGGATCGAAAGCCTCACCCTTCTCGCCGACCTCGCGCAGACCGTAGCGCTCGAAGGCAGAGCGGATCTTCTGCGCGACGAGCTCGAGGGGGCTGCCCTCGAGGTCGCCGTGCTTCTCGGCACGGCTCAGGTCGTCAAGGGCGGGGAGAAGCGAACGAATGACCTCGGCGATGACAGCCTCGCGATTGGCGACGCGGTCGCGCTCGACACGCGTGCGGAAGTTCACGAGCTCGGCCTGCGCGCGGAGCATGTCCGTGCGCATCTCCGCGACGATATCGGCAGCGGTCTTGTCGAGCAGTGCTGCGTCCTCGTCGCTCAACTGGAGCTCAGGGTCATCCGGGTCGGCCATGTCTTCGGACTCGATCTCGACCTCAGGTGCTTCTCCTACGGCCTCCTCTTCGACTGCCTCTTCTTCAGGCTCGTCGAATTCCTCGTGGGAGGAGAGGTCGTGAACCACCGTTTCGCGTTCGGTTTCGTCGTCGTCCAGCTCCGGGGAGCCGGTGACCTCTACGGCCTCCGGCTCCTCGTCGTTGGAACCATGCTTCTTGTCTGCCATGACTACTTCTTGCTGTCCGGCTCGTCTTCGACAACCTCAGCGTCGACGATGTCCTCGTCGTTTGCCGCGGATGCCTCGGGCGCTTCGTCGCCGGTTCCAGCCGAAGCCGTCTCGCTCTGCGCGTAGAGGGCCTCGCCGATCTTCTGCTGGCTCTCGGCGAGAGTGTCAAACGCGGTCTTGACCGCTGCCTCGTCGTCTCCCGCGAGTGCTGTCTTGAGCGCGTCAACATCAGCCTGCACGGAAGTCTTCACGTCTTCCGGCAGCTTGTCTGCGTTGTCGACCAGGAGCTTGTCGGTCGAGTAGGCGAGCTGCTCCGCAGTGTTGCGAACCTCGGCCGTCTCGCGACGGGCCTTGTCTTCTGCAGCGTGCTCTTCGCCCTCGCGGACCATGCGCTCGATGTCCTCCTTCGAGAGGCTCGAGCCGCCGGTGATCGTGATGGACTGCTCCTTGCCGGTGCCCTTGTCCTTCGCGTGAACCTGCACGATGCCGTTGGCGTCGATGTCGAAGGTCACCTCGATCTGCGGGATGCCACGGGGTGCGGGTGCGATGCCCTGCAGCTCGAAGGTTCCGAGGTTCTTGTTGTCGCGCGTGAAGTCACGCTCGCCCTGGAAGACCTGGATCGCAACCGACGGCTGATTGTCGTCGGCCGTCGTGAAGGTCTCGCTGCGCTTGGTCGGAATGGCCGTGTTGCGCTCGATGAGCTTCGTCATGATGCCACCCTTGGTCTCGATTCCGAGGCTCAGGGGGGTGACATCGATGAGAAGGACGTCCTTGCGCTCTCCGCGGAGAACGCCGGCCTGCAGTGCGGCACCAACAGCAACGACCTCGTCAGGGTTGACACCCTTGTTCGGCTCCTTGCCTCCGGTGAGCTTCTTGACGAGCTCGACGACAGCGGGCATACGGGTCGAGCCACCGACGAGAACGACGTGCGCGACATCCGCGACACTCACGCCTGCTTCTTTGATGACGTCCTGGAACGGCTTGCGGGTGCGCTCGATGAGGTCACTCGTGAGCTCTTCGAACTTCGCGCGCGTGAGGGTCTCGTCGAGGTTGGCCGGGCCGTTCTCGGTGAGCGAGAGATACGGAAGCTGGATGCTCGTGCTCGTCGAGCTCGAGAGTTCCTTCTTCGCCTGCTCAGCGGCCTCCTTGAGGCGCTGCTTCGCGATCTTGTCGTTGGAGACGTCGACTCCCGTGGTCTCCTTGAACTTCGTGATGAGCCACTCGACGACGCGCGCATCCCAGTCGTCTCCACCGAGGCGGTTGTCACCCGCGGTCGAGCGAACCTGAATCGTGGAGAAGTCGTCGTCCTTGCCCACTTCGAGGAGCGAGACGTCGAAGGTTCCGCCACCGAGGTCGAAGACCAGAATGAGTTCGTCTGCCTTGCCCTTGTCGAGGCCGTAGGCGAGAGCCGCAGCGGTCGGCTCGTTGATGATGCGGAGAACGTTGAGGCCGGCGATCTCGCCGGCGTCCTTCGTTGCCTGGCGCTCGGCGTCATTGAAGTACGCGGGAACCGTGATGACTGCGTCGGTGACGGGCTCGCCGAGGTACTGCTCAGCGTCGCGCTTGAGCTTGGCGAGGATGCGCGCGGAGATCTCCTGCGGCGTGTACATCTTGCCGTCGACATCCGTGGTCCAGGTGGTACCCATGTGGCGCTTCACACTGGAGATGGTGCGGTCGACGTTCGTGACGGCCTGGCGCTTCGCGGTCTCGCCGACGAGGACGTCGCCGTCCTTCGTGAATGCGACGACCGAGGGGGTGGTGCGGAAGCCCTCTGCGTTCGCGATGACGGTGGGTTCGCCACCCTCGAGAACTGCGACCACCGAGTTAGTGGTTCCGAGGTCAATACCTACTGCACGAGCCATGAGCTCTTTCTCCTTCTACGTTTGCTGCGCGCTGTGGTGATAGTTGAGCGGCGCTGTGTCAAGTTTGCTGGATGGATGTTTCGCCGTCAAGTTCTCACAGCAAAACTTGAGCTAAGCCGACTCAACTTTTTCGCCCCGGATAGGGGCACCCGTTGTTCACCGTCAGGCGATAGCGTGGCATCCATGAGCGACAACGACGTGACGCCCCGCAAGATTCCGACAGCCGCGAACACCGGCGCTGTCGGCGCAATCGGCCTCGAACTCCACGCCGACCGGGTCGTCCCCCGCAAACGCGTGTTCGCGTGGGCCCTGTGGGACTGGGCAACCCAGCCCTTCAACACGGTCATCCTCACCTTCGTCTGGGTGCCCAGCTTCTTGACCTCGTACTTCTTCCTCGACCCCGCGATTGCCGCGAGCGGACTCGGAGCTGATGGCGAGTACATCGATTGCGACACTCCCGCTAACGCCGCTACTGCCTTCTGTGGCGGACTCGGCGAACTCGCGTCCCAACTCGCTTGGGGCATTGCGATCGCGGGCGTGCTCATCGCCCTGCTCGCGCCTGTTCTCGGCCAGCGCGCCGATGCCGGTGGCCGCCAGAAGCTGCAGCTCGGTGTTTTCACCGGGCTCCTTGTTCTCGCCCAGCTCGGCATGTTTTTCGTCGACGGCACTCCCGACTTCTTCTGGCTCGGCGTCTCACTCATTGCTATCGGTAGCGTTGTGAGCGAGATCGCAAACGTCAGCTACAACGCCCTGCTCGTCTCGGTCGCCAACCGTCACAACGTCGGCCGGGTCTCCGGCCTCGGCTGGGGCTTCGGCTACCTCGGCGGCATCATCGCCCTCGCGATCGTGGTCGGACTGATCCTCACCGGAGTGCTCGACGGCGCACAGGCGATCACCTTCCAGATGGTCGGACTCGGCGCCGCCATCTGGACCATCATCTTCGTAATCCCAATCTTCCTCTCGGTTCCCGAGCCGCCGAAGCTGCGTGAGATCGAGCAGGTGAACTTCTTCCGCGGATACGTAGAACTGTTCCGCAGCATCCGTCGACTCTGGCGTACGGCACGCCACAC